>Ga0306924_10000960_pt1 | contig 25547 bp, 25 predicted proteins | sample sta12Can44000111_FD_203756 | JGI IMG/M metagenome (GOLD analysis project Ga0306924, IMG submission 203756) | Lab enrichment of tropical soil microbial communities from Luquillo Experimental Forest, Puerto Rico - statanox.12C.anox.44.000.111 (v2)... | ecosystem: Environmental > Terrestrial >... | reverse complement strand
GGCGCTTCTTCGGCAATACCTGCCAGGATCACCGGCTCTCGATTTGGAAATTCGGCGACAAGGGAGAGGTGTCCTCCCATGGCCTCGACATAGCCCCGCAGCGTGGAGATCAGGAGGTCGCTGCGCTTTTCGATTTTTGAGACGCCTTCCTGTCCAATGCGCAGCGACTTGGCGATTTTCTGCTGCGTGAGCTTGCGCGCTTTCCGAACCTCCCGGAGCGTCATTTCCTCAGCGATGAGCTGGGCTGCGCGGTTCTCGACCTTCTTGCGCTGCGCTGCGCTCATCTTCTTGATGATGTCATTTACGTTTTTGGCCATTGCTATTTCCTTTCCTTCTTCTTCAATCGGCTGAGATGCGCATCAAACCGTTCCTCGGCTTTCGCGATCAGCCGCCTATAGAAATTCTTTTTGCTCACGCCTGACTTGTCGCCCGCTACCAGCAGCTGCGTGTCGGGTCGAATGCAAAGGCCACCCGCCACTCGCCGTCTACTGCACTAAACCGTAGTTCCTTCATATTGGCGTGGTGGGAGCCGTTGAGCGTGTCGACGCGCGGCCTTCCCAACTGCGGCCCGAATTGCTGTAAAAGGCGGGAGAGCGCCAGAAGTTCTGTACGTACATCCTCGTGCACTTCGTTGAATTCCGGCTCGAACTCATCGCCGATTTCAACAGTGCAGCTCACCATACGATTATGCCTTCTAATGACTATGCCGTCAAGTGCATTATTACAAGGTCAGGTTGACACACGATGGCGACAACGCTGCTAGGAACACCCGCTCGTGCCTCCGCAGGTCATGCAGCGGTAACAGGTTCCGCTGCGCACCATCAGCGAACCGCAGATGTTACAGGCGGGCGCGTCGCCCATCTGGATGATGCCGCCGAGCGCGCTAGCCGGATCTTCACCTTGGGAAACTCGCAATTGAACGGGCACTGGATCCGGCCTGAACAACTCGCCCTGTTCGCCAGTAATGAATTTCAATTCAAGCCAGCGGAAGATGTAATCAACGATGGACTTCGCGTAGCCGATCTTGGGATTGCCGGACCAGCCGCTGGGCTCGAAGCGAGTGTGCGTAAATTTGCCACATAGCACTTCGAGCGGGACACCGTACTGCAGAGCCAGCGACACCGCTGTGGCAAAGGAATCCATCAGCCCGGATATGGTCGATCCCTGTTTCGCCATGGTGATGAAGATCTCCCCCGGCAAACCATCCTCGTAAACTCCAACCGTGAGATATCCCTCCTGCCCGGCGATGGAGAAGTGATGCGTCAATGCTCGACGTTCGTCGGGCAAATGCCTTCGAATCGCTGGAGATGGCTCGGATTTAGGTACGGGCGAAAGATCTGCTCTCGCCACGTCAGCGTCTGGCCGTGCGGTCGCGCTCTCGCTAGTCAGGCTTATTGGTTGTGTTGCTGGCATAGTGAACCTCATTTTCCGCCGTGGTGAGCCGGCTGTTGTCGCGTGAGGAACCCCGTCCGAATCTGCTTTGGAACGCGAAGATGGCCAGCGGAGTTCCAGTGACAGCGGCAAGGAACGCGCCAACAGGCGCCAGATGCAGGCCTCCGCCAATGATCACGAACAGGAAAACGAACAGGCAGATCACCAAAGCGTAGCCCTTCAGTCTGTTGTGCATATTGATTTCCCTCAAGTCGTACTGGCTGCTGACTGGTGTTTCTCGCTTGCTTGAGTTGCAGCTGTGCTGACAACCGCGCGGGCTTCTCCCTCATGGCCTACTCTGACAAAGTGGTTGTGGGAACATCCCGAGCAATTCACGGCCATGGTGATCGCTTGGACCGCTGCACGAAACCGTTTCGGGATGGGGGCTTCTTCCCCAGCCAGGGAGTAGAACGTCGGAACGACATTTCCCGCTAGGTTCTTGCCTTTTCCAGACAGGTCCAACTCCAGCCGCCCGTGAATGCCGCGAAACAAGACCTTGGTTTCCAGTACAGGACGCTTGCCGCCGATTGGTTCACCTGGCCGATGCTGGGTAATCAGCAGTTCGTAGGTTCGCCCCTTGCGCAGCATGTCAATTCGCGCCAACACAGGCGCGACCACGACTCCGTGAAGTCCATTCACGCCTATGGCTTCCACGGGATGCAGACACTCGACTGCCCGTCCGTCTGGTTGGGCAAAGGTAACGTATCGACCAAGGTCTCCAACCGCCCCGCCGGACTCCAGGCCGCGCACCACATAGCGTTTCGCCAGATGCTGATGCTCCAGGCTTACCGTAGCCTGGACGAAAATTCCTCGTTCCTTCAGCACCCGCAGCGCCTGCCGCGAGAGTCTCAGTCCAACTTGATCCAACGATCGTCTCTGCTTCATGCCAGCGACAATCTCCCTTTCTTAGGCGTAATTCCGAACGCGAATCGGGCAGCCGAGGGCAGCCCGAATCATCTCCTTGTCGCAACCAGCCCAGCATTTGTAGAAGCGAGGATCTTCGATCAGGATGGCCAGGTTGTCGCCGCTCCGGTCGTGACCGGAGTCCGCGCAAGATGGACATCGCGTGACATAGTTTCGCCCAACCTTTCGTACTTTCCCCACGTGGTCCAGAATGCGGAATTCAGACCGACCGTTTCGGTTCTGTCGACCGATTGCAACGTTCCTTGCGGGGCGTGTCGGCAATTCAGCATGGGGCAGCTCTCTCCCTGCGATGAACCTTCGCAGTTCCTCCTCGGTGACCTTCCTGAGACCGTTGAGGTATTCGATCTGGGCTTCCAAGGTGTAATCGGCGCCATAAAACCAGAATCGGCGATTGGCGCCACGGTGGATTCCCAGCGGACCGCGGATGGCGTTGCCAAACTCTCCGGCGCCGATGGCGTCGTGCTTGGGAAACACCTCGATGCCGTCAGCCAGACCGGCGCCCTTCACTGGTACGCCGAGCCTCAGGGCGAGATTGTGGATGTAAATTCGGCATTCTCTGGCCAAGAGGGGCGTTGCCAGAAAAATCCAGAGATGCCCACCTCGCCGGCTCATCTCCAGCGCAGGCTCTACCCGGTCCTGTGTGAGGTGGTACTGCAGCTTCAGCAAGTCCTCTATGGCGTTCTTGTAGTCGGCGTCGATGGCGACCCATTTACACCGTTGGGTAGAGGGGTTGATAGCGTAAAGGCCGACTGTGATTTCGCCTTCCAGGTGTTGGCGGATGGTTTCGTCCGTCAGCATCAGTGGTACGTCTGTTCCCTCCTTGCTTGGACGGAAATAGTAGTGGCGTCCCGTCTCGGACTGCGGCCGCATGGACTGCATGGTGTAGGCGCGGCGATTCACGAACAGCCTTTGGTAATCCTCAACGACCTGCCTGGTTGCCGTGATTGTCGTGGCCATTGACCGTCACCTCCTTGCGGCGCTTCCGGGATTCCGGGCGCTCTTATCCGACAGTTGCCCACACGGATTTCGCCGGTGGGTGTCGTTAGATAACCCGGAATATTTTTTCTGTCAAACGGCCGCTTCGGGCGGTTTTCCGGACAATACAACCCAAGGCAAACCGGTACGCCAAAGGCCTGGACGCTCAATCAGATCGAGAAACCTGCAGTCCTTCAGAAGGGTTTCAAGGTGGCTTACGCTGTACCCGCCGAATTGCTGGTCATCGAAGTCTACGGAATACCAAGTGCCATTCTTGCGGTCGAGGACATACACCGCCCCGGAATCCGGGTCTCCGGGCACGAGCAGAAACAGCAGGACCGACGCCGGCAACTCGATCCAACGAACAACCTCGACGTTTTCGGCAACCCTTATTAGGGTGGCTGCCGCTGTCTGCAGATCGACCCCGGGTTCAACCTGCACAACGGGTTCAACCATCATTGGTCCGAACATCACAGTGATCCTTTCCGGGCATTCCGCCCATGTTGTGTTCGTTGAAGGTCAACACGGCACCGATGGCGCACACCTCGGCTCGCGTAGCGTTGGAGCAGATGGGTTAAAAGGTCTTGTTTTGTTGGGGGCGCTAGGGTGGGAGTTAGGTGAGAGCAGGAAGAAGATCGCTAGGCAGGACGATCTCTATATAAAGGATGCAGATTACAGGCTCAGACTCTTGAGTAATCGGCGATGGCGCCAAAAGGTAACTGTCTGACCCACCAACAATGCCGCTGGCAACCCGGTTCGGCATCTCCTCCAAGCAGGTATCTCGGGAGTTGACACCAGCAGGCACTTCCGCGCATAGCCGACTACACGTCCATGTGATTTAGTCCCCAACAGGACAGACTGCACGCGTGAGTAGTCGGGTCGAATGCTGTGACGTTGTTGCCTATCACCTTCCTACCCTGAGCCGATGGACGAGGAGCTGGATTTCGCCGATTCGTCGGATAGTTCCAGGCCCGCCTTACGGAGACCATCCATCAGGTGCCCGACAAGTTCAGGAGCGAACCATTTAGCAAGGCGCTCCCGCGCCGATAGGGCGTAGGCGGGGGCCAGCCTCAGAATCTCATTGAGAGATTTTCTCGCCGCTTCCGATTCCCCCAGCTGGCCGTAAGCAGCTGCCATTGCCACGTGGGCTCCTAAATAGCCATGCATATTGAATCTGAGCCCGATGACCACCGCATCGCGGTAGTCGCCTTTTCGGTACGCGTTGTAGAAAAGAGGAAGCCAGTACCACCCGGGATGGCGTGGATTCCACTGCGAGGCCCTCTCCACCAGCGCGCAACCGCGCTCCCACTCGCCTGAGTACGCCAGTATCGCGCCAATGCCAGCGAGGATCCATCCATCCATGGGATTGTGCGAGATGGCTTGCTCTGCCGCGGATCGGCAGGCCTGAAAATCTTTCAGGAAGAACAAAGCCACCGCCAGGGCTTCGTGCGCAGTGGCATTCGAAGGCGCGGCCTCAACTGCCCGACGCGCGGCTTGGAGTGCACGGCCGAGGGAATCGGGCTGTGGGTTGAACCCAAAGGCGAACTCGTCACAATAGAGGCTCGACAACGCGGCCCAGGCATCTCCATAATCCGGCGAACGCTGAACCGCCAGCTCCAGGCATGCCCGGGCCGCGGCATGGTCTTCGGGAGTTCCGCCCCGGGAATAATAACCATAGTTGCGTAGAAACGCCTCATAGGGGGTCAACTCGTCGGGGGCCTTACCCCGGACCAAGTTAGCCATGCTGTACGGCAAAATGCCATACCCATCGGCGACGGTGGAAACGATGCGCGGAACCAGGTCGTCCTGGAGCTCAAACATCCCATCCGGGCTGAATGTGCGCTCGTAGTTCTCCGCCCAAAGATGAGCGCCGGAGACAGCGTCCACTAACTGCACCGCGAGGCGCAGCTTGGTTCCCGCCTGCCGAAGGCTGCCTTCCATGACATAGCGAGCGCCCAGCTCCTTGCCCACGGAACGCACGTCTATCGCCTGATTTGCGTAACGCAGGGTCGAGATGCGAGCAATGACGCGCAGGTACGAGAAGCGTGAAAGCCCGGTGACGACGTCTTCCGACAGTCCGTCGGCCAACGCGGCGAGGTCGGCATTGCCGCTGTATGTGAAAGGCAGCACCGCGACCCAAAAGCCTTCGTCGGCGCGGGCAGCGCCGGAGTCAGGAGGCTCGGGCTTAGGAGTGACCGGAAGCTCAGTAGGAAAGATAAAGCGGTAAACGCGTCCCGGGACGGTCTCAATGTACCGGGGTTCAGTTGCGGAATCGCCCAGGTTCTCGCGCAACCGATTTACCGCCGCATTCAGCCCTTCGTCTGGAGCGCGCTTCGGCATCACAACGATGGACTCTGCAAGTCGATCGCGAATAGAGGTGTCGAATTCCAGATTCGCAATGAACCGATATCCCTGCCGAGGGAGAGTCTCGATGAAGCGCGGCTGTTCGGCAGAATCGTTTAGCGCTTCGCGCAGGCGGTTCACCGCTTTCCTCAAGCTTTGCTCGTAATCGACAAATGTATCGGATGGCCAGAGATGCCTGACGACGACGTCATGGCTCACAAGCTGGCCGCGGTTCTCGATGAGGAGCCGCAATACTTCGAAGGGTTGCGGGGCGAGCGTCTGCTTCGTTCCGTTAGTCCATAGCTCTCGGGTAGACAAGTCCAGCTCAAACTCGCCGAAGCGCACCCGCTGAGAGGCTCGCCAAGGGGTAGCCATCGTTAATTCGTCCCCAAGAGATTGGACGAATTCTAGCACGATGGGCGATGAGCCGATGTAATTCCCACCCGCAAGCCGAGCGGAGTAAAGGAGTTGCAGATAGTCACAACACGGTCACAGTAATTTCCCGCGTCCGCCATTGCCAGTCAGCAGCTCGAAGGCGCAAATTAGCGCCAGATTCCGGTCTGAACAAAATCACAAACCGGATTCTCAAACGAGGAGGATCTCAGATGAACACTCGACCCTTTTTACTGTTGAGCATCATGGTTGGGCTTGCCCTGATACTCTCTGCCCTTCCTGCAAACGCGACCTTCCCTGGAAAGAATGGCCTAATTGTCTTTCAAGCCCAAACCGCCGCGGGCATTCAAATTTACACTGTGCGTTCCAACGGACAAGATCTGCGCCAGATCACACAGGTCGACGGCGACGCCGTACTTCCCGACTGGTCGCCCGACGGCCGCCAAATCGTGTTCGAGATTGACAGGCCGAACCCTCCTTTCTGCAGCATTGCGATTATGAATGCAGACGGCAGCACCATCGTTGAACTGACACCGCCAAACGCGAACGTCTGCGAGAACGATGCGTCTTTCACGCCGGACGGATCGAAGATCGTCTTCGATCGATTCGATCCTGATACAAACGACGAAGCCTTCTGGAGCATGGACCGCAGCGGCAACCACCGGCAACGCATTGGACCATGCTGTGCCGATCCGAATGTCTCTCCCAACGGCAAGAGACTAAGCTTTTTAACCAATAACGGTCAGCCGGGCGGAACGGCTCTCTTCACCTCCCGTATCGATGGGAGTAATTTGTTCCAAGTCACTCCATTCAGTTTCGACGTCGCGGTCAAGCAGGACTGGGCGCCGGACGGCCAGCACCTGGTGTTCACAGTGAATGGTGATGTTCTTATGCCCGGGGTATCGGCAAACATAGCCACCATTCGCCCGGACGGAACCGACCTGCAATTCGTAACGCACTATCAGGGCGGAACTGATAGGGCATTCGTTGGCTCGTATTCTCCCGACGGGCGCTGGATCGTATTCCGGCTTAACGAAAACGGGCTTGCCGGCCTGTTCAAGATCCATCCCGATGGCACACACCTCACAACGATTATTCCCCTATCGAGCTTTAGACCTCGCTTCATCGACTGGGGTGCACGACCAAGTGAGGATGACGGTGACGAGGAAGGTTGGCAGGAGCCTGATTAGGCTGCCGCGCGGTGTCCTGACTGATATCGGGACCTTCGGTGGCAACGGCGACGCATTCCGGCTTAATGATGCTGGGCAGGTAGTCGGCAATGCCAATCTCCCCGACGGACAGTACCATGGATTTGTCTGGTGAAAGGGCAAGATGACCGACATCGGCACAATCGCTGATGATCCGTGCAGCAATGCCTTAAGAGGAGCATGAGATAAAGCTTGCTGCCCGACCCTTCACGATAGAGGAGAGGTGCACAAGCTATCGTGAGCGCGCTTTCGAAGGAGAAGAAAATGAGCATACGATCATCGGTCGGCGTCATTCTGGTCTGCGGATTCACAGCACTCTCACTCGCACAAGCTCCACTGGAGGGCCCGAAGCCGGGCCCCGAGCACAAGAAGTTGGAGTACTTCCTTGGCACATGGAAAGTGGAATCCGAGATTAAAGCCAATGAGTACGTGCCGGCCGGTAAGGGTGTCACCACCGAAACATATACATTGGATCCGGGGGGATTCTATCTCGAGAGCCGCGGTGAAGGGCAAATACCAAGGACCGTCGGCATCATCGCCTACGACAGCCATGCGAAGCTCTACACAACATTTTACGCGAGCAGTGCCGGACTCGTGGGTACCGGCACAGGAACGGTTAACGGAAATACCTGGACGTGGATGATTCAAGACAGGTGGCTTGGCCAATCCGTCAAAGGAAGAACTACAATCACGATTTCATCAGCCTCCCAATATACGGAGAAGTATGAAATGCTCGACGCGAACGGCCGATATGTAACCATCCAAGAAGGAACTGCCACAAAAGTCGCGCCTTAGCGACGCAGGCATCCAAACCTAACGCAAAGGCCGAGGACAGTCGATGAGGGGATCTTAACTTTCCTGCTGATCGCGGTATGTTTCACCGCGACGGCGCAGACAAATTCGGAAACGGCACCATAATCGAAAATCTCCGCGGTTCTACAATGAAGTAGTTGCTACAAGGCACATGCATTTTGCAAGGCTTTATTCCAATTTAAAGAGCGCTTGGATAAGGAGATGAGCCTGATGCCCCCAAAGCCCTTCAGGACTTAAGTGCGTGATCCGGATTTGCTGAGATTTGGTGTCGAATCACCTTGTGCCGCTGATTTCCGGTTAGTCGGCGACTCGGAACTTGACCAGAAACGGGCCTGAGGAAGGTTACTTCCGGCAAGTCGGCCAGTGCTTACGAATTCTTTCTTTTCATCCTGCCGTATAACGCCCTATTCGTGGATGTGGCCGATGACTCTGAGTGTGTTGTCGGCGAACGAGAAACTGGCACTGGGTTGCAATCGCTTCCGATATTGCCCGTCAAATCGGCGAAGCAAGAGAGATTCACCGGTGTGGCTTCGATCCGTCGATTCCCGGTTGCCGCAGGAATCGGCACGTTCGCATCCGCCATCAAAATAGGGGAAGGCCGAGGGATTCCTGCAAGGAGTGCCTGCCATGCCACAGGTTTCAGCTCGAGAGTTCGAACGCATGCCGTTGCGTGTTCATGAGTTTCTGGATGGAGTGCCTCTGCACGATGTTTGGGCCGTTGATCTGCCGCACGCGCGCGCCGGAATCACACTCGATGAGTTCTTACGCGCGGCAGCCAATCGTTCCTTCACTCCGTCCTTGATGGTCCGCATTCTGCTCAATATCCGTTTCTTTATTGGACGGATTTTCGGTTGGGATAGCGAGCTTGGTGCAGGTGCGTGTGAGACCTTCACAACGCGTCTGACAATCGCAGATCGCTCGCAGTCCCTTGCGCCGGCGGGAACGCGCGAGGGACCTTTCAGCATCGTGTACCGGTTCGAGAACGAGCAGCTCCTAGAGTTGGTCAACCGCACCGCTCATGCGGGGGCGCTGAGCACCCTCGTAGAAACGACGAACGGCTACCGCTTCTATTTCGGCGTTTATGTGCGCAACGTCAGCCGCTTCACGCCGCTGTACATGGCTGTGATTGACCCGTTCCGCAAGTGGATTGTGTATCCGTCACTCTTGTGTAGTGTCCGCGCTAGATGGAATCGCGAGTTCAACACCACGTGATTCAAATGCCCTTCTGGATCAGGATACGGTCGGGGTGGTCGGGTACCTGCTGACGTACTCTTCTAGCCTAGTGGTCCAGTGCCCGTCCGCCCGCCGGTTATGCCTCCGGCACAACCACTACTACCTGCTTGCCCCCGCATGATCACGATACATGTTTGCGAAGCAGCCAGACAGAAGGCCTATGAGGTAGCCAAGACCCCATAGTTTGCTGACACGCGTAAGCGAAGGAAAGTGAAGCGCTGTTCTCGGAACTGAAGAATCTGATTGGGTTGCGCCGACTGCGGCTGCGCCGGATCAAGTTTGTGCGCGAACAGTTTTACCTAGCAGCAGTGGCGCAGAATCTAAAACGGCTGGTGCGGTTCCTCGCCGCCCGGCCGCAACCGGCAGAGGCTTCCATCTAATACAGAAACGAAGAAAAGAAAAAGAAGACAGTGTAAGAACAACGACAGGCCCACCACACCCTGTTTCAACCGACTTTTTCAACAGCAACGCGATTTTTCGACAGTAGAGATCGGAAGACCGACGCAGTCGGTAGATCGGCCCGAGTTTTTACTTGCCATCAACCGCCGGAAAACTGGGGTCCATCCTGTGGAGTGCAGCCCGGATTTTTGCTTCTTGGACATCGTCAAATCCCAGGCTTTCGAAGAGCACCGTACTGTCTTTTCCAATTAGCACTAGGCGCGGAATCGCGGATTCGCCCCAATCGCCGTCCGATTCCCATTTGGGATCGGCAACATTCAGCCAGGAGTATTTATATTTCACGATAAACCGGGCAGCGTCTGCTGGATCGTCGTCCTTACTCACGCTGACCAGCGCGAGTCCTTTTTCCTTGAACTCGTCATAGAGCTTCGCCAGATGCGGCATCGATTCCCGGCACGGCGCGCACCAAGTCGCCCAAAAGTCGACCAGCACTGGCTTCCCGCGAAGAGACCCGAGATCGAACTCCTTTCCGTCCAACGTTTTCAATCTCAGCGGAGGTGCAGTTTTCCCCACGAGCTCGACAGGGCCGAATTCGATCTTCTCGACTTTCTTCGTTCCAACCGGCGGAACAAATTTGAACAAGGAATCTGCGAATGAGGCGTTGAGCTCGGTCGTGTAGATGGTCGTTCCCTCACTGTGAAACTTGTGTTCAGGAACTGTGCTACGCATCACAAACTGTTCTTTCACCAGGATCTTGCGGTCTCGATCAATCCAATAGGTAGTTTGCTGTTGCATAGTGGGATCGCGCTGTTGGTGCGGAGGCGGCCCGATTATCACCATGCAGTTCACCCGTCCGTGACCTGTGTCGATCGTCTGTGGTGGCTGCACTCTGCCGCTGGCGAGCTTCTTGTCTATCTGTCGTAACCAAGCGATGATGCCGCTTTCTCCAGGACTGAGAGCTTCCGGATCAGACGAGCGCTCTACAGACTTTTCGACATACTCTTTACGCCACGGATACCAAATCCACTCGGTTTTTCCATCGGATTCGTGAATGTCCCACGTCCCAGCGTCCTTGCGCACGATCTGATAGCGGTTTTCCGGTGCAACTGTGACGCTCACCAGTGACTTACTCGATAAGGTCATTAGTTCCGATTCGGTCGCCGCGACTATCTCCCGTTCGATCCGGAACGACTTCACCCCACGATAAGTCCCGGCTGTCTCGGCCAACAGTTTTTGCATGTCCTCCGGCGAATCAGCACCCTGAATAGATGTTGCGTGCTCAGGCTTGCTTCGATCGGCATTCGGAGTTGATGACGCGGAATTTTGATCGACTGCGAAAGACATGCCCACGAGGAGTGCCCACACTAGGAAGATTTTCAATGCGGTGCTCCTTCTGAACAGACAAACGTTCTTTGATATTCAACGTCAATTGTAGTCCGTCATGGTTGACGTAAACCGCCCATTACATAAGCAATCCTCGAGAAGCCATCCACTTTGATGGTTTGTCGGCATGTCGGACACGTGAATCGTGAGAGATTCAAATCTCGGCGTTGGGCGTCATACGGCCGGGTGAAAAGAAAGAATTCGTAAACACTGGGAGACAAGCCCTAGCCGCCCCTCTTGGGGCGGTTACGCGAGCCACAAAGTCACGTGAGAGAGCTCGGTGGCCCTGGTGCTTGGCGGCACTCTAGAATCCCCACTACAACCTGGCTCGACAGTTAAGGTCGTACCTTCCTTGGAGCGTTCCTGCCCGACGACAAGCATGGCTCCGGTGTTGGCGATTACGTGGATGGTGGCAGGCATTGTCCTTGCAAAAGGAAATGGCCCGACCCCGATGGAGAGAGTGTGAAGTTTCGCTACCCGGGTCGAGCCAGATTGAATTCAGCGACGAGGACAAGGATACATGAAGCTCAGGAAAGAACAGCCGCAGCAGAAGCAGAAAAAAACCGCACCCTCCGCGCATGGCACGGAGTCAGCCGGTTGGCACCAGATGAACCGCAAGCAGCGACGGGAGATGGCGCGGAAAATCCAGGCGGACGACCTCAGTCTGCAGGTGGTGCATCCCCATGCGGCCGGTATTGATATCGGCAACGAGTCCCACTACGTGGCGGTGCCTTCCACCCGAGACGAGCAACCCGTGCGGCGTTTCGGCTGCACCACCGCCGAGCTGAAAGCGATGGCCGCATGGCTGAAGCAATGTGGCATTCGCACCGTGGCCCTACAATCGACGGGGGTGTACTGGATCCCGGTCTACGACATTCTGGAGGCAGCGGGCTTGGAAGTGTACCTGGTGAATGCACGGGAGACGAAGAATCTGCCGGGGCGCAAGACGGACGTACAAGAGAGTCAATGGCTGATGAAGCTGCACACGTACGGCTTATTGCGGAATTCGTTTCGGCCGTCGCAGGAGATTCGCAGCATGCGGAGCTACTGGCGGCAGCGTCAGGACCTGGTGCGGAGTGCGGTCCGACACATCCAGCGGATGCAGAAAGCACTGACGCAGATGAACATCCAGCTGGCTAACGTGTTAAGCGATATAAGCGGGAAGAGCGGACAGGCCATTATTCACGCCATTCTGGAAGGAGAGCGCGATCCCTATGAGCTGGCGGCGCTGTGCAATTACAACGTAAAGGCAAGCGAAGAGGAGATCGCACGCAGCCTGGAAGGCAACTGGCAAGCAGATCTATTGTTTCTGCTCCAGCAAGAACAAGCAGGCTACGAGTTCTGTCAGAAGCAGATGGCGGCATGCGATGCACAGCTACAGCACTATCTCGCGCAAAGGGAGGATCGAAGCGCGGGCGCCAGCCTGCCGGAAGAGAAACGCAAACGACGAGAGCACAGGAACAAGAAGAATCATCCGCAGTTCGACGTGCGCGAGCAATTATTTCGCACCGCCGGGACAGACCTGACACAGATCGATGGGATCGATGTTCTGACCGCGATGACCGTGATCAGCGAAGCGGGATGGGACATGAGCAAATGGCCCAGCGAAGACCATTTTGTTTCCTGGTTACGACTTTCTCCGGACAACCGAGTCAGTGGCGACCGGGTAATTGGCAAAGGGCGACTGCCTACGAATAACCGGCTGAACGTGGTTTTGCGCATGGCTGCCAGCACCTTGCGGCAAAGCGACAGCTATTTGGGGGCGCAATTTCGCCGACTGAAACGGAGGTTGGACGCTCCCGTGGCGACCAAGGCTATGGCAGCCAAGCTTGCTCGGTTGATCTATCGCATGCTGCGCTACGGGATGCGGTTCGTTGATCAAGGAGCGGAGGTCTACGAGGCGGCACATCACCAACGGGAAATCTACTATCTCAAGCAGAAGGCTGCCAGCCTAGGATTTCAAATTATTGAAGCTACAGCATCCTAGACGACCAGGGCCACCGAGCTCTCTCACGTGACTTTGTGGAGAGGCAGGGCTAATCTGCGAAACAGGATCATTGTCCGGGTGGCACAATCAGTCAGAAATATTCATGTGCGGTCGAGGTTAGGTCAAACCTGTTCTAGACTCCCGGAGTTTCTGTGAATACAGGTGGTCTTCTTCGCACGGAAATATTGCGAAAACAAGAGCCGGGGAGATTTCTTCGGCTTGCAACAAGAAACCTCCTCGGATACCTAATCCTCGGGAACTTTAACTCGCTCCCCTTCAGCCGTGGTCGCGAACCCCGGATCAGTCACCACTTGGTGAATTGTGTCTCCCGACTGCGCGACGATCATCTGCAGGTGTAGGTCAGGCAGGCCAGGAACAACAATGGTCTGGGTTCCGGTGCAATCTGTGTTTATGGAGTACGTCCCGGTACCGGGGCGCCAGCCAGGTGTGAGGTTGCCGTTAAGGGCCACCGCATCAACTTGCGTTAGATTGCCCGCACCGTCATAGGTGGCTTTGTCGATGCCATCCACGAGCAGGGTCGAGCCGTCCGGGAGAAAGATCGTTCCGTGGATAGTGAAAGCGTAGCTTCCCCTAATGGTCAAATTGCTGCAAGAACTGGCTTGGGCTGCCACAGTTGACAATCCAACCAGAGCAAGACTTAGCAACAACGCCGAAATGCGTGATCTCATAACGCCTCCTTACCTACACATGTGCAAACCAGAGCAGAGAGTGATCATGAAACCGCAGATTTTTTCCCGGTGGCACTATTGGGCCATCATTTCCGACGCTGCCAGGGTTGTAAAATGAGCACGCTTCAGGGGCTTCTTTTTCAGCGCGTAAGCTATGTCGTCCACGCACGAAGTGACACGGCTGTTGGGTGAATGGGCGAAGGGAGACCAGCAAGCCCTGGAACAACTCATGCCGCTGGTTTACGGCAAACTGCGCCAAATTGCAGCCAACTACTTGAGAAAAGAGCGGCTGGGCCATATGCTACAGCCGACGGCGGTTGTGCATGAGGCCTACATTCGTCTCGTACGTCAGAAGAACCCTGACTGGGAAGAACGGAAGCACTTCTTCGGAGTGGCGGCGCACCTGATGCGGCAAGTCTTAGTAGAGCACGCGCGTCGACGGGGCGCTCGCAAGCGTGCTGGTCGCAGGGTGTCAGTGGAAGAAGCCGTGAGCTTTCGACCCGAGCGCAGCAGGGACGTCGTTGTGCTCGACAGTTGTCTCAATGAGCTTCAGAAGCTCGATCCGCGAAAGTGCAAAGCGATTGAGCTGCGATATTTCGCTGGACTGTCCGTGGATGAAATAGGACAAGCGCTCGATTTGTCTCCTGTGACAGTGAGGCGGAGTTTGAGAATGGCGGAAGCCTGGCTTTACCAAGAAATGCAGAGCGGGTAGTTGCCGCGTGACTCCGGAACGCTGGGCACAAATCGAGGACTTGTTCCACCGCGCTGTGGAGTGCGGCCCAGAACAAAGAACTGCTCTGCTGGATCAGAGCTGCAGCGACGACCCAGAGCTTCGGCGAGAGGTCGAGGCTCTGCTCTCCTGTGATGGCAGCGCCCGCGACAACGTGCAAGCTGCGGTGCGTCCTGCGATCGACAGCTTCGGATTCCCCCTCACAGGCAAGGTCGTGTCTCACTACCGCATCTTGGAAGGCCTGGGCGGAGGCGGCATGGGCCTCGTGTACCGGGCTGAGGACATCCGGCTGGGACGGCTGGTGGCTCTGAAGTTTCTCCCAGAAGAATCCGCCAACAATCCGGTGGCGCTGGCGCGCTTCGAGCGCGAAGCCCGGGCTGTTTCGGCTGTCGAGCATCCCAACATTTGCCCGATCTACGAATTCGGAGAGCACGAGGGACGGCCGTTCCTGGTGATGCAGCTTCTAGAAGGACAGACGCTTCGGGAACTGCTGGAGAACAGGAGCGAGAAATCAAAACCAGGCGTCGGTGCGGCGGCGCAACAGAACACGGGCCTGCCGCTCGATCAGGTGCTCGACCTAGCTATCCAAATCGCCGATGGATTAGTCGCCGCCCATGAAAGGGGAATCATCCACCGCGATCTGAAGCCGGAGAATCTTTTCCTGATCAGGGATGGCCGGGTTAAGATCCTCGATTTTGGACTGGCCAAACTCACCCATCCACACTCCACAGAAGTGGATGCCGCAAAGACTTTGCTCGACGAGCGAACCCGTCCAGGACAGGTGTTGGGGACCGTGGGCTACATGGCACCTGAACAGGTGCGCGGCCTGCCCGCCGATACCCGTAGTGACATTTTCGCCTTCGGTGCCGTGCTTTACGAAATGTTGTTCGGAAATCGTGCGTTCAGAGGAGACAATTTTGCCGACATCCTCAGTGCCATCCTTCACACTGATCCCCCTGCGTTCTACGACGCCAGCAGCGATATTCCTCCAATGCTTGCTCGCGTCACACGCCGCTGCCTTGAGAAGTCTCCAGAGCAACGGTTTCAGTCGGCGCACGACTTACGTTGCGCGCTCGAGGCTGCGGCGGCAACCCCTGCGGAAGGGGCGGAGGGACAGGTCGCTCAAGCAACCGCATCCCGAGTAGCCCAACCTGCACAACGGCTTGGGGGGAGGCTAATTGCGGCAGCCGTTCTGGGTCTTGCCATCGCGGCAGCCGCTTCGTACTGGTTCGCTCGTCCACGAACGCCAGTCGTCACTGGCATTCATCAACTCACACGGACTGGTCTCAACAAGTCGTTCGGGGGTTTTCATCAACCTGTGACCGACGGTATGCGGATTTATTTCGACGAAGCGAGTCGAGGCATTGCCCAAGTCTCGACGAAGGGCGGCGAGGTCTCCTACCTCGGCTCAGCCTTGTTGGGCCGGCCGGGCACCCGCCAGGTCTCAATCGATGGTTCCGAACTGCTGGCCGTCGACTGGGGTGAAGGATGGAATAACCTGTTCTGGGTTGTTCCATTGCCGAGTGGACCGGCACGAAGGATTCCCGGAACGTTCGCGGAATTGACGTTTCTGCCGGGAAGCAATCGAATCGTTTACAGCCGCGTGCCAGAGAGGAATCGCCTGTTCACGGCCAACCTAGACGGCAGCGAGGCACATTCGTTCATGTCTTTGCGTGGCGAGCGGTTCTATCCTTTTGTCATTTCGCCCAATGGAAAAATAGTTCGCTTCCCCACAGTCGACGGCCAGATGTGGGAGGGCGCTTCGGACGGCGGCGGGTTGCGTCGCTTCTTCCCAGAACATGAACAAAAGATGTGTTGCGGTAATTGGAGCGCAGACGGCAGGCTTTACGTGTTTGCCAGCCTGGATGGTGACGGATACAACCTGTGGGCGGTCAATGAGTCCGGGTGGTCACTTTACCCGTTCAGATCGCGACCGGTGCAACTCACCAGCGGCCCAATCTCGTTCCAGTTCTCAACACCCAGCAGAGACGGGAAACAAATCTTCGCTGTGGGAGAAAGCTTGCGTGGGGAACTGAGTGTTTATGATTCCAAATCAGATCAGTTCCAATCTTATTTCAAGGGAATTTCCGCTGGGCTTACCGATTTCTCGCGCGACGGGCAATGGGTCACCTACGTTACTCACCCGCAGGGAATGCTTTGGCGAAGCCGGGTCGACGGCAGCGAGCGATTGCAACTCACATTTCCGCCCATGGGCCCCATCGGTGTTCCAAAATGGTCTCCCGATGGCCGTTTCATTGCGTTCTGCGACATGGGGGAGGAGCGGAAAATCTATCTGGTTTCTGCCGATGGCGGCAGTCCCCTCCTGCTGTTGTCGGGAGACTTCTGGCCCTGTGATCCAACCTGGTCGCCCGACGGCAAATCTATTGCTTATGGCGGAGCTCATATTAGCTCAACGCCGGGAGGTGTCAGGTCGGAAGTCAGGATTCTGGACCTGGACACAAAGCAATCCAGAACTATACCGGGGTCAAAGGGTTTGTTTAGTCCGCGATGGTCACCCGATGGACGCTATCTAGCGGCCGTTTCGGACGATAACGAGCGAGTGTTCCTGTACACCTTTGAGACCGGCGGCTGGAAGCAACTGCCGTTGCAGGAGTCGAGATCCGGGGGCGTAGGGTGGCCGGCATGGTCTCATGACAGCCGCCATTTGTACGTGGACAACGAATCTGGGGTCTACAAGTTCCGGATACCCGATGGAGGCGCAGAACTCGTCGCCAGCGTGGTAGGGGTAGAATTGTTATGTCCTGCCTCGGTGGTGGGTGACTGGTTTGGGCTGACGCCAGATGATCGCATCCTAGTGCTGCGCGACCGCGGCATCGACGAGTTGTATGCGCTGGATTTGGAGTACCGGTAGTTCCAAAACGTCCGAATTCATGCGGGAAAGGGGGAAACGGGGCGCCTCTTCGCATGAGCGCCCCGCTTCATAGCCGCTGAATCATGATGGTGGGTCACGACCGGGCGGCAACTCGATCCCGCCCTACTTTTTCGCAAGAAGTGACAACTCCACCACATCTTGCCCGCCACCGCGTGCTATCTGGATCTCGTTCGTCGAGGCGTAAAACTCTCGAGCATGGTCGGAATTTGGCAACCAAGCAGCCGAGAGGAAGTAGGCGTTGCCGTACTTGTGAAAGACCAACTTGGCGCGGCCGTCCGACTTCGTGGACGAGCCGTTGTTGGTCATTGTGGTCTTCGTCTCATGGCCGCCGACATGCTGCAGGTTGACAACCCGCTCGCTGGGTGACGAGATGATGTACTCCCCGGCGGGCATGCGGACATCGTCCACGGTAAAGCTGAACGGAATGTTGACGGTTGCAGAAGTCTTCTGCGCGTACGCCGGAACCAAGGCAACCAGCACCAGCGCCAGGGTGATCAAGGTCTTGCAAGCTGTATTTTTCATTTCCATCCTCATGGGAGCAGTGGCTCCGTCCTTCTACTTACACGTGTGCAAACGAGAGCAGAGAGTGATCATGCAACCGCAGATTTTTTGCCAGGTGGCACTATTGGGCCCTCATTTCCGGCACGACAAGGGTCGTAAAATGAGACACGCTTCAAGGGGCTTCTATCTCAGAGCGTAAGCTATGTCGTCAGCGCAAGATGTGACACGACTGTTGGGCGAATGGGCAATGGGAAACCAGCAGGCTTTGGACGAGCTCGTGCCTCTGGTGTACGCCGAATTACGTCAAATTGCCGCTGGGTACTTGCGAAGAGAGCGGCAAGGCCACACACTGCAGCCAACAGCGGTTGTACACGAGGCCTATATTCGACTCGTCAGACAGAAGAACCCTGTCTGGGAGGACCGGAAGCATTTCTTCGGAGTGGCGGCGCGCTTGATGCGGCAGGTCTTAGTAGAGCACGCACGTCGAAGAGGCGCCGGCAAGCGCGCCGGGCGCAGAGTGTCACTGGAAGAAACCGCGAGCTTTCAACCCGAGCGTAGCCGGAACGTTGTAGTTCTCGATAACTGCCTCACAGAGCTTGAGAAAATGGATCCGCGGAAGTGTAAAGCCGTAGAACTCCGCTATTTCGCCGGATTGTCTATGGAAGAAATCGCGCAAAGCCTCGATGTATCTGCCGTCACCGTACGACGCGACTTGAGGATAGCGGAAGCCTGGCTTTACCACGAAATGCAGAGCGAGTAATGGCGACAATGAATCGGCCGTCAGGAGAAATTCGGAGGGGGACAAACCTTCCGACCCGAGGATGGTCGAAACGCGCGCCGTTCGCAGGTCAACGGAGAAAAATCCGCGTTTGGGCTGGTCGAGCGAGACGCAAGATTGGACAGCAGGTGGGGCAGCAACTTCGACACCGTCGGACCCAACCGTCAACCGTCCTTCCTCATGGGAGGCATCCATGAATCGTTGGGGCCGATATTTCGCATCTGGGTTTTGCATCGTAACCTTGCTTCTGGAACCGCTGCACGCCCAGAAGACAACCGGCACGATTCGGGGAGTAGTCTCGGACCCTACAGGAGCGGTTATACCCAACGTTGCAGTAATCGTTCGTAACGACGGAACCGGGTCAGTTCGCACCGTAAATACGAATGCGGACGGCGAATATGTTGCACCCGAGCTGCCGGCAGGTACCTACACCGTTACTGTGAAGGCTCTAAGCTTCAAGGAAGCCGTCTCTAGTGCCGTTGAATTGCACGTCTCCAGCATGGAAATTCTGAACATCCAGCTCCAGGTTGGTAGCACCTCGGAGCAGGTAACGGTGAACGCAAGCGCAGTTCAAGTACAAACGGCCAGCGCAGCTCTGGGCGAGGTCGTGACTGGAGATCAGATCCGCGAACTGCCGCTTAATGGACGCAGCTTCGTGATGTTGACGCAACTACAGCCGGGCGTGTCCGCCGCCAATAACTTCGACGCCAAGAACAAGGGGCTGTTGACAGGCGTGGACTTTTCCGTGAACGGCAACGCGACCACCAGCAACCTGTTCCTCGTGGATGGCGCCAACGATAACGACATCGGCTCCAATCGCACGATCTTGATCTATCCCTCGATCGAGTCGATCGCCGAACTTAAGATGCTGCGCAATTCTTACGGTCCGGAATACGGCCAGGCTTCCGGCGCTGTCATCAATATCGTGACTCGCAGTGGTTCGAACCAATGGCACGGTGACGTGCTGTATTTTGGCCGCAATGACGCGCTGAACGCCTATGAGTACTTCGCAGCCGGTACGGCAGCACAGGCCAAAGCCCAGGGCATTACTCTCCCCAACGGCGGCAAAGACCTGCTTCGCCGCAACGATTTCGGGTATTCGCTTGGCGGCCCCATCAAGAAGGACAAGCTGTTCTTCTTCCTCAGCCAGGAATGGAACATCGAACGGCGCGGCCAGACGCGCCAGTCGTGCGTTCCGACGGCGGCTGAGCGCGCTGGTGATTTCACCACCGCGAGTTGCGGCGAGCCGCAACCGACGGGTCTGGTCGCCGCCGGTCTCGCCAATCCCAATACTCCGTACATCATGAACTCAATCAGCAAGGGTGGCAGTCTGATCGCTGCGAATCTGCCGCTGCCCAACCTGACTACGCCACTGGCTGGCGGAGCCAATTGGAGTGAGTCCCTGACTACGCCGATCGATTGGGATCAATTCAACGTTCGTCTGGATTACAACATCAATCACTCGCAGACCTTGATGTTTCGGTTTACTCGGGACAACTGGACCAACAACGCTCCGAACGGAAACCAAGCCCTCGGTCTGGGGTGGGGCGATGATCCGTATCCTGCCTTGGAAAGTAGCTGGGCGCAACCTTCGAGACAGATCGTGGCGCGGTTGACCTCATCGATCGGCACCTCGATGGTGAACGACCTTGAGTTCGCCTACTCGGATAACCGCATCAACGTTACTGCGGGCGGCACCAATCCTGGGCTGCTCGCGCAGATTACGGCTGCCATTCCTCCAGTGTGGCCGGAGAAGTACAAGACCAGCAAGCTCGGCATGCCAGCACTCTGGGGTGGCCTGGGTGGTTACACCAGCTACAACAATCTCTTGTTGCTCGCACCCTGGCAGAACAGCTTGGACATCTATACCGTGCGAGATGACTTTTCCAAGGTATCGGGTGCGCACACCCTGCGTTTTGGCGGCTTCATGGGATGGCAGGGCAAGAACGAATTGAGCGGCGGCACATTTTTCGAGTATCCGCAGTTCTCTAGCAGTGATTGGAACACCTCTATACCAACCGGCAACCACTTGGCAAACGTGTTGGCTCCGGGAGCTCAGTGGGGACTTTCCGAGCAGTCCACCAACATTGTCGTGCACATCCGATGGCGGGATTATGAAATGTACGCCGCCGACACCTGGAAGGCACGCCGCAATCTGACGCTGGACTTCGGGGTCCGGTACTCCATCCTGACGCCGACGTTCCAGCCCAACAACCAGTCGACCAGCTTCCGTGAAAATCTGTATAACCCGGCGCTCGGCACCGACGCCTGCAATGGACTAGTCACTGTTCCCGGCTACACGCCATGTGCTAACGCCAATAAAGTCTTCGGTACCAACTTCACCGAAGCGGCCGCTGGGCAAAACCGCTACCTCAGGGATGTGAACTATCACCTGTTCGCCCCGCGCTTGGGGATTTCGTGGGACCCGACTGGCAGCGGGAACAACGCGATTCGTGCTGGATTCGGCATCTTCTACCAGCGCGATCAAACCACACCATCGTACGTCAACTCGGCCAACGCGCCGTTTGCGCTGAATTCCAACTTCACTCGAACGTTGGACGCACAGCCTGCGACCACCATCCCGGCGGGCGGAGCATCTCCTTCCGGCGGTTACGATCCTAGCAACACGGTGGCCAACTCTTTGCAGTGGAACGTTACTGTGGAGCACGGCTTTGCCAAGAACACGACGCTCGAAGTCGGCTACGTCGCCAACCACGCGATCCACCAGTTAAACAGCTATGACATTAACTATGTGCCTCAATCTCAGTGGGTCAATGCAGCGTTTCAGTCCGGCGCCGGGGTGGACAACCTGCGCCGTTTCCCCGGATGGACAGCAATGACTTGGTGGTTGAATAACGGTGACGCGACCTACAACTCTCTGCAGATCCTGTTCAAGACCCAAGTCCAGAAGTTCCAACTGCAGACGGCTTACACCTGGTCGCACTCGATCGGCAATGTCACCAACCAGAACTCTGCCGGTGGTATAAGTGGGAATAGCTACATTTGGGGGCCGAATCCCAGTCTCGATCGTGGCAATACGGCAATTAACCGTCCACAGATCTTCGTGGCAAATGCCGTCTACTACTTGCCTGACTTGAAGGGCGCCAGCTCGTTTGTTCAGGCGACCGTGGGTGGATGGGAACTCACCGGCATAACGCAGTTTGCTTCTGGTACTTCCACAGAACTGTACCAGACTGGCATTCAAGACCTCGCCGGTGGCAGTTTGTCCTCATTGTCTGGTACGGGCTTCACGTTCGCCACGCGGCCCTTGGCGACCACCGTTGCCTGCAAAGGCGTAGGAGGGCCGGCGGTCCTCAATCCGAATTCAGTGACGCTAATTGGGTATCAGATCGGCACGCTGCCCAGTGGCTTGGAGCCTCGTGGTTACTGTCGTGGCCCGGGCTACGTGAACACTGACTTCTCGATCGACAAGAACTGGCGGCTGTGGGGCGAGAAACTCCACCTCCAGTTCCGGCTCGACTTTTTCAACGTTTTCAACCATGCCAACTTCCGCGGCGACCTCATCAACTCAGGGCAAGTGTTCGCGGGCGTTAATTGCGGCGCACCCGATGGCAGCGGAGCCTACTCTGCTTGCAGCCCAACCAACAACATCATCACCCATCAGACGGCGCAAAGCGGAATAGGTTACTCGACCCTAACCAAAGGACCGCGTGAGATTCAGTACGGGTTGAAGCTTATCTTCTAAGTCGTAAGTCGGCCGAGCGCAGATCAAGTACAAATGGACAACGTGATGTTGACTGAGCCTCCATAATCGTAAGGAGGTTTCTCGTGCCATTCACAAGAAGAGAGCTCCTTTTGTCCTCCGGTGCGCTGGCCGCTGTCAGTGTCTTCCCGCTCGCAAGGGCGATGGCCCAAGACTCGAATGCACCTTTGCCGTCGATGGCTGCGGCTGGCCCGGAACCCATTTGCCTAGCTGACTTCGAACCGCTGGCAAAGGCGAAGATGTCGGCGATGGGTTGGGAATACGTCACCGCCGGCGCGGGCGATGAGCTCACGGTACGGTGGAACAAGGAAGCTTACCAGCGGATTCGACTCAAACCCCACGTCCTGGTAGACGTTTCCAAACTGGACACGCGCGTGACCCTGTTTGGGCAGGAGCATCCCTTCCCGATTCTTCTGGCACCTACCGCGGCTCAGAAGTTGACGCACCCGGAAGGAGAGCTGGCCACTGTACGAGGTGCAGGCGCTGCCGGTACTACTATGGTGCTCAGTTCCTTTTCGAATACGAGCCTCGAAGATGTGGCGGCGGTAGCAAAGAGTCCGTTATGGTTTCAGCTCTACGCGCAAACAGACCACGGTTTCACTCGCGAACTGGTGCAACGTGCACAGGCGGGCGGATATCGCGCGCTTTGCCTCACGGTTGACAGTCCGATAAGCGGGGCGCGCAATCGCGAGAAACGGGCTGACGCGAAGCTGGGACCGTTGCCAAACCTAAGAGGCGTTCAGACTTTTAGCGGTGTGCTCGATGCAGCCTTGAGCTGGAAAGACGTGGAGTGGCTGCTCTCCTTCGCCAAGATTCCATTGCTGGTGAAGGGTGTGCTCAATCCCGACGATGCTGACCGCGCCGTCAAGACGGGCGTCGCGGGAATCATGGTCTCCAACCATGGTGGACGCAATCTGGATACTTTGCCTGCAACCATCGACGCGCTGCCCCAGGTGGCAGACAAGGTAGGCGGGCGCGTGCCAGTCTTTGTGGATGGTGGCATTCGGCGCGGAACAGACGTGCTCAAGGGAGTGGCGTTAGGCGCCAACGCGGTGCTCATCGGACGGCCGTATCTCTATGGGTTGGGCGCGGCAGGCGAGGCTGGTGTCACGAAGGTCGTCAACATCCTGCAGCGCGAATTTCAGATGGCGATGATGCTGACCGGCAGGACGAGTATCGGAAGTATTGACAAGTCGGTGATCTGGTCGTAAGCGAAGACACTCTTGGGCAAACGTCTCGCTTCCGGTGGCAGTGGACCTCCTTCAGGATTGGCCGCCCCTCTCAGGATTGTGCCTGGATCACGGGGCAATCCAGAAGCTGAACTACACAGAGTCATCGGCGCCAGCAGTAGGCTTGTGGGAAGTTGGAAATTCACCTGGACATATAATCGGCGTTCCGTCCTTGTGGCCCTTACCTGCTGGGTCCTTCAAGAGCGCGGAATGGGCGTTTTACGTCATTTGAGATGACGCTTGCTCCACGCGAGCCAGTCTGCCGGCACGCCGTCACTCGTGATCGGAACGTGGGGAAAATAAAATCGTAGAATTGGCTCCGGTCGGCTTATGAAATTAGACCAGAAACACACCGCGTATTTCTTCGGCCTTGAGACATCTCTTCACAAGAGCGAGATACGCAGGTCCCCCGAAGCTGTTGCGGCACTGCTGGCTGATGGCTTCATAGAGTTCGGTAGTTCAGGGAAAATCTGGGACAAATCTTCAATCGTGGAGAACATGCGAAAGGAGGAACCGCCGGGCCAAATCATCGTTGAAGATTTTGTTGCAAGAGAACTCACACTCGATGTCGTCCTGGTTACTTACATCAGCAGGCGATCAACTGCGAATCAGTTCACTCTACGCAGTTCGATCTGGAAAAATATTGCCACGAAATGGCAGATGGTCTTCCATCAAGGAACCCCGAGCTTCCAGGCTGACGCGCAATAGATGGCCTATGCAAGCAATCGGACGGAGCAGGATTGCGAGTGTAATGGGCTGTGGCTGTTGAAAAAGTCTGTTTTGGCAGTCCGCGAATGTAGGCAATGGGATTACAAGCAGCTGATGAAGTTCGGTTAGTACGCGGGAGAGTCCGAATACGTCCATGGTGTGCCGCCAGCTGAGGCTGGACTGCTGGAGGAGGCATTTGGCGCCTGCGGTTGCGCGATCAGACCTCCTGCGAAAACCACCAGGAGCGCCAGGATTGCCGGGCTTGGAACTTTCATCGTTCAAACCCCACTAAGCAACAGCAATTGCCTTTTGCGGCCCATAATGTCAGCGATCGCATCGTCACAGGATGATCCGGAAACCGGCCTAAAATTCTAAACGATGTGGTTGGATCAGGAAGCTGGATCAGCTCGATATTTGAGGCAATCTCGTCCAGCACTCATAACACGAGGAACTAAGCTCGCGTGAAGCTGTCGTAATCTCAAGTTGACGTATAACGCCCAAACCACGGATGTGTATCGTCGGTTGTCCGCAAGTCTCGTTGTGGGAGATCTGCCGCTGACTATTCACCGAGATTCCTCCCCGACGGACAAATCGGAATGTATTGTCCGCCGCTCCATCGCCCAAGTAGCGCCACAACGCCGTGAACTTCCACGGCAATCGGCACACGCCGTGTCGAAAGTCCGCACATTAGCTGCGCACTCTTGTTGCAGCCGGAATCGACAGCCGCGCGCATCTGACGAGCGTCCTTGCAGAGCACTGTGCGCACGGCGGCGCAGACAGACCGTGCAGTTTGAATCTCAAACGAGTTTCACCTTGCCACTAGTCCTACACTGGCCGCTGCACGCGGTTCAGCAACAACCAGCGCGTGAGGAACGACAATTGGCGACGGCCGTGCAAACCAATGCTGGTGGATCCGAGCACAACACACCGCCGCTCCGCTCGAACGGTAGCCGGGTACATTCATTGCCCAACCGAACCACTTCTGTACGCACAATCCTCCCGTATCGCCGCACCAGCTTGTGCGGCTGGCGCGCATCGTTTCGCCCAAATGCCGTAACGCCTAACTGGAACGAGCATCTCAGCATGCAAAAGAACTGCGTCATGATGGCTGCACAAAATGCATCGCAATAGCGGGGCGCGAATGTCACAATTGCTCCGTCGTCTTTCGGAGATTCAGCATCTCGACAGGCTATAGTCAACCGATAA
>Ga0306924_10000959_pt1 | contig 25549 bp, 24 predicted proteins | sample sta12Can44000111_FD_203756 | JGI IMG/M metagenome (GOLD analysis project Ga0306924, IMG submission 203756) | Lab enrichment of tropical soil microbial communities from Luquillo Experimental Forest, Puerto Rico - statanox.12C.anox.44.000.111 (v2)... | ecosystem: Environmental > Terrestrial >... | reverse complement strand
GCAGGCGCTCGCAACTGCGTCATGATGCTCGACGAGATCGACAAGCTGGGCGCCGGCATCCAGGGCGACCCGGCCTCCGCGCTCCTGGAAGTGCTCGACCCCGAGCAGAACAGCACCTTCCGCGACAACTATCTCGGCGTTCCGTTCGATCTCAGCCGTGTCGTGTTCATCACCACAGCCAACATGCTCGATACCATCCCCGGCCCGCTGCGCGACCGCATGGAGATCATCACGCTTGCGGGCTACACCGCGGAGGAGAAGCTGCAGATCGCCAAGCGCTATCTCGTCCGCCGCCAGATGGAGGCGAACGGCGTGCAGGCAGGCCAGGTCGAGGTCTCCGACGACACCATCCGCGAGATTATCGCGCGCTATACGCGCGAAGCCGGCGTGCGCAGCCTGGAGCGCCAGATCGGGCAGGCATTGCGGCATGCCGCGGTGCGGCTGGCGCAGGGCGAGAGCGGCCCGATCAGGATTGCAGCAGCCGATCTCGCCGCGATTCTCGGGCCGCCGCAATTCGAGAGCGAGCTGGCGCTGCGTACGAGCGTGCCCGGGGTGGCAACGGGGCTCGCCTGGACGCCGGTCGGCGGCGACATCCTGTTCATCGAGGCGACGCGCCTGCCCGGCACCGGCAGACTCATTCTCACCGGTCAGCTTGGCGAGGTCATGCGCGAGAGCGCGCAGGCGGCGCTCAGCATCGTCAAGAGCCGCGCCGGAAGCTTCGGCATCGACCCCAAGCGCTTCGAAAATGCGGACATCCACGTCCATGTGCCCGCAGGCGCCACGCCCAAGGACGGGCCGAGCGCGGGAGTTGCCATGTTCATGGCGCTGGTCTCGCTCATGAGCGAGCGCACGGTCCGCAGCGACACCGCCATGACCGGCGAGATCAGCCTGCGCGGTCTCGTGCTGCCGGTCGGTGGTATCAAGGAGAAAATTGTCGCCGCACACCGCGCCGGCATCAAGCGCGTGATGCTGCCTGCGCGCAACCGCAAGGACTTCGAGGACATTCCGGAGGAGGCACGGCGCGAGCTCGAGTTCATCTGGCTCGAGCGCGTGGACGATGCCGTCGCCTCGGCGCTCGAGCCCGAAACGGCGCTCGAGCGCGAAGCATCTGCAAAATCCAGCCGCCATCTCGCCGACATGGAGGCGTAGGAGGTGGCATTACCGGCCGCTCTCGGCATCGGCCACTGCATCGAGCGCCGGTGAAATGAGGTCCACGCCCGCTTGAACCTTCACCGATCCGCGATGCGCGCCAAACAGTGAGCCCGTTCGCGCGCTCTCCTCCAGCAAGCGACGTAGCGCCAGGGCAACCGCTTCCGTCTTGTTGCCACCGGTGAGCCATTCGGCCGCTTCTTCAATAAGCGCCACGACGTCCGGACGATTGATGGTGACCCGCGTTGCCATAACCCGCGCCTGGTTAGCTATGTAATATATGATTATGGGCGGGAAATGCACCGGAAGGCAGAAGACCCGCGACCGGCGGGCGACCATCGGCAATACTGCGCTTCCGAAGCTATTGGCCGCGCCTCCAATTCGGTTCAATCTTCAGCCAACGGAATCCGCCTTCACGGGACCAAATCCGATGCGCAGATTATCGCGCGGTCTTGCAGCCGGCCTGATACTCGCGATCGCGCTGCTGACAGGCCGCACGCAGGCAGCCGAGAAGATCGTGGTCGGCGTCACCGGCACGCCCACTGCGCTGGCCTGGCCGTTCTACGTCGCCATTGAGAAGGGATTCTTTGCCGCCGAGGATCTCGCGATCGACAGGGTCTATGCTCCATCCAGCGCCGCGGTGATCCTTCAGGCCACCGCCGGCGCGCTCGACATGACGGTTGAAGGAGCATTTGTCGACGTCATCCGGGCGATTGAGAAGGGATCCCCGCTCGCGATCGTTCGCATCCTCGTGCAGACCCCGCCCTACGAGTTGCTCGCCAAGCCTTCGATCAAGTCGCTCAAGGAGCTCAGGGGCAAGACTGTATCCATCGGCGGGGCCAAGGACGTCACCCGCATCTATCTCAACCGGATGCTGGAGCCGAACGGCCTCAAGGACAGCGATGTCGACCTCGTCTACGCCGGCGCGTCCTCGGCCCGCCTCACCGCGCTGCAATCGGGCGCGGTGGACGCGGCAATCCTGACTTCGCCATTCAACTTCTATGCGGCCTCCGCCGGCCTGAGCATCATCGGGCGGACTGCGGACTACATCACCGACCTGCCGCAGAACGGGACCATTGCGAACCGCAACTGGGCCGCTGGCCATATGTCCGCTTTGACGCGGTTTCTCGTCGCCTTCAACCGGGGCATTGACTGGTTCCGGGATGACCGCAACCGCGACGAGGCGATCAAAATTCTGGCGACCATCGGCAACCTCAAGCCGGACGAGGTCGCAAAGAGCTACGACTTTTTTCGCAAGGGCGAGTTCTTCGAGCCGACCGGAAACGTCTCCAGGGCCAAGATACGCGCCGTCACGCGTGTGCTGGAGAGCCTCGGCGACCTGCCCGGCAATATCGATATCGACAAGCTGTTCCTGCCGGGGGTGACAAAGGTGGTCGATTAGCCCTGTGCCTCATGCTGAGGAGCATCGCACCGTGAGGTGCGATGCGTCTCGAAGCATGGGTACATTCCGTCCTTCGAGACGCTCGCTGCGCTCGCTCCTCAGGACGAGGACTGAGCTTAATTCTGAGATGGCCTGCGCTCAGAAGAACCGGAAGCCGTTGGCGACGCGCTGCTCCGTCATCGGCAGCACGATGACCTTGGTGCCGACCTTGACCCGGTTGTAGAGGTCGATCACGTCGTCGTTGATCATGCGGATGCAGCCCGAGGTGGCGCGGCTGCCGATGCTCGACGGCGCGTTGGTGCCGTGAATGCGGTAGAACGAGCCGCTCAGATACATGGCGCGTGCGCCGAGCGGGTTGCCGGGACCGCCGGCAGTGAATCGCGGCAGGTAGGGCGAGCGCTCGATCATCTCGGGCGGCGGGGTCCAGTCCGGCCATTCGGCCTTGCGCTCGACCGTCTTCACCCCGGACCAGGCGAAGCCCTCGCGGCCGACCCCGATGCCGTAGCGGATCGCCTTGCTGCCGGGCAGCACGAAATAGAGGTAGGTGTTCGCGGTATCGATGATGATGGTGCCGGGCGCCTCGTTGGTTGGGAAATCCACGGTGACGCGGCGGAGGTCCGCGCGTGCCGTGTTCCCGTCATCGGTCGGCACGTAGCCGAACAGCGGAAACCCGGGCCAGCCGAACGCATTGGCGGCCGAAGCCGGTGTTGCCGGAGCGCTGATAGCGAAGAAAGCGGCGGCCGCGGCAAGGGCGGCCAAGTGCCGGTAGGACTTGTACATGACGATCCCCCTTTGGCCTTTGGTCGGTCGAGGGGGCTGCTGGGTTCAAACGGGAGTTCGGAAAAGGACCCTGAGCGCGTTACCGCTCCGCCCTAAGCGTCTGATTTATCTGGCGCTACGCCGTTTACCATGGGGGCTATGCGCGGGACGCAAGTCCTGCCGCAGGGGCAGGGAAAGGTGGAGAGCGCACTGGAGAGGCGGCTCCATGCCTGCGCATCGTTTGGCAGCCCGAAGCGCAGCCATTCCGGGTGCTCGGCGAAAGAGCGCACCAGGAGGCCGCATCGCCCGAGATGGTCGAACAGCTTCCCCGCCGCTGGCGTATGCACCAGCCGAAACAGTGCGGTGCCGCCGACCACTGCAAGTCCGGCACCCGTGAGCGCCTGATCGAGCCGATGCGCCTCGCGGTGCAGCATCTCACGGGTCGCGCGCGCCCAGGCAATATCAGCCAGCGCCGCCTCGCCGATCGCCATGGCTGGCGCCGAGACCGCCCACGGCCCCAGCCAGGCGGCAAGGCGCGAGGCCGTCGCCGGTGCAGCGATCGCAAAACCCAGCCGCAGCCCGGCAAGCCCGAAGAATTTGCCGAACGAGCGCAGCACCACGATGTTGCCGCGCGCCACGTTCCCGGCGAGGCTTGCCGCGGCGGCGGCGACATCCATGAAGGCTTCGTCGACGACCAGAATGCCGCCGCGCGGCCGCAACGCGTCGGCAACACCGAGCAGCGCGTCGCGCGTGAGCAGACGTCCGTCCGGGTTGTTCGGGTTCACGATCACTGCAAGATCGGCATCTTCCAGCTCCGCGAGAGCGCTGGCTTCGCCCGCGTCGTGCCCCGCAAGCGAGGCAACCCGCAGGTGCTCGGCGTAGGTCGGACCCAGGACCCGCACGCGCCCGCGCGGCACCAGGGTCGCGACGGCAGGAAGCAGGATCTGCGTGCCGGGCGCGGCGACGACGTGCGCAGGGGAGGGCGCTGCATAGAATTCGGCAGCAGCCGACAGGAGGCGCGCGAGTGCGTCCTGCTGCGGCAGGCGAGCAAACAGTTCCGGCGATAGTTGCGGTATCGGGTAAGGATGCGGGTTGATCCCGGTCGACAAGTCGATGAATGGTTCTGCGGCGTCGGGAAATTGCCGCCGGGCTTCGGTGAGGTCGCCACCGTGCGGGAGCAGAGTCGGCCCGGGGACCATGTCCATCGCGCTTGCCTTTTTCGCCCTGCTGGTCGAGGCCATTCTCGGTTATCCGGATTGGCTGGTGCGCACAATCGGCCATCCCGTGACGTGGATGGGCCGCCTGATCGGGGTTCTTGATCGTGGCTTGAATCGGCCGACGGCATCGGGCGCCAGGCGTCGCCTTTTGGGATTGCTCGCTACTCTGCTGATTGTCGTGGTCGCGGCGCTTGCGGGCCATCTCCTCGAGCGAAGCCTTCTTCGGCTCCCGCTCGGTTTTGCTGTTGCCGCCATTGCCGCAAGCACACTCATCGCCCAGCGCAGTCTCTACCATCATGTGCGCCGCGTCGCAGTCGTGCTCGAAGAGGACACCATCGCCGCTGCGCGTGCGGCCGTGTCCCACATCGTCGGTCGCGATCCCGATGCGCTGGACGAGGCAGGGATTGCGCGGGCTGCCATCGAGAGCCTCGCGGAAAATTTCTCCGATGGCGTGCTGGCGCCGGCGTTCTGGCTGGCGTTGGGAGGGCTTGCTGGCGGCGCCGCCTACAAGGCGGTCAACACCGCCGACAGCATGATTGGCCATCGCACCGCGCGGCATGCGGCGTTCGGTTGGGCAGCGGCCCGTCTCGATGATGTCGTCAACCTGCCGGCCTCGCGCCTTTCCGCCCTCCTCATTGTTGCTGCCGCCGCAACCCTGCCAGGAGCCTCGCCTGCGGGCGCCTGGCGCGTGCTCGTCCGCGACGCAGCGTGCCACCGTTCGCCCAATGCCGGCTATCCCGAGGCGGCAATGGCGGGCGCGCTCGGCCTTGCACTCGCGGGCCCCCGCGTCTACGGCGGCACCGAGATACCTGATGCCCTGATGGGGGACGGCCGGCGGCTGGCGACCGCCGCCGATATCCGCGCTGCGCTTGCGCTTTACGTGCGCGCCGACGTGCTCCTGATTGGGCTTGCCGGAGCGCTCGCGCTGTGCGTCAGCTTGCTAACGCCATGAGCCGGTCGAGATCGACGTGCGTCGCAAGATGCGCCGCGAGGCGATCGAGCGTGTTGTCGATCAGCGGCTCGTAGGAAAGCGCGGACGGCCCGGCCGCGAAAAGCGCGAGCCATCGCGCGCGCTGCGCATCATCGGCAAACAGCCCGTGGATGTAGGTGCCCACGACCCGGCCGTCCGCCGAGACGGCGCCCTCCGGCGAGCCGTCGGCACGCTTTGCGAACGGCCGCGCGCAATCTGCTCCCGTCGTCTTTCCCATATGCATCTCGTAGCCCGAGAACGGCACCCCGTCGTCGGTCACCCCGCGTGCCGGCTGGAGCTTCTTCTCGCCAGTGAGCACGGACTCGACGTCGAGGAGACCGAGTCCGACAGCCTTTCCCGGCGGCCCCTCGAGGCCCGCGCTGTCGTCGATGACGCGTCCCAGCATCTGATAACCACCGCAAACCCCGAGCACGCGGCCACCACGGCGGCGATGGGCGGCAATATCGATATCGAAGCCTGCCCCGCGCAACGCTGTGAGATCCGCAAGGGTCGCCTTCGATCCCGGCAGGATGACAAGATCCGCGTCGCCCGGCAGTGCCGCGCCTGGCCGCACCCGCACGACCTCGACGCACGGCTCGCCATCGAGCGGATCGAGGTCGTCGAAGTTGGCGATGTGGGGCAGGATCGGCACGGCGATGCGCGCGCGGGCCCGCGGCTTGACCGGCGGCGCCTTGTCCAGCGCGAGCGCGTCCTCCGGAGGAAGCAGCCGGGCATCCGCGAAGAACGGGATGAGGCCGAGCGCCTCCCATCCTGTCGCCTGCGCAATGGTGTCCATGCCTTTTGCGAACAGCGCGGGATCGCCGCGGAACTTGTTGATGAGAAAGCCGCGGATGAGCGCGGCGTCCTCCGCCGCGATCACCGCCCGGGTGCCGACGAGGCTGGCAATCACGCCGCCGCGGTCGATGTCGCCGACGAGCACGACCGGCACGCCGGCCGCGCGTGCAAAGCCCATGTTGGCGATGTCGTTCTCGCGCAGGTTCACCTCCGACGCGCTGCCGGCGCCTTCGACCAGCACGATGTCGGCCTGCTCGCGCAGTCGGGCGAAGCTCGAGAGCACGGACGGGAGCAGCTCCCGCTTCATGGCCTGATAGGCGGCAGCCTTCGCCGTGCACCGGACGCGCCCATGCACCACCACCTGCGCACCGGTCTCGCTCTGCGGCTTCAGGAGGACAGGGTTCATGTGCACGCTGGGCGCCGCGCGTGCCGCGCGTGCCTGCAGCGCCTGCGCGCGCCCGATCTCGCCGCCGTCGGTGGTGACCGCGGCATTGTTGGACATGTTCTGCGGCTTGAACGGCCGCACGACGAGACCGCGGTTGGCGAACGCGCGCGCGAGGCCGGCCACGATCAGCGACTTGCCCACGTCCGACGCGCAGCCCTGAAACATCAGCGCGCGCGCGGTCACGCTCAGAACTCGATGCCGGGCTGCGCCTTCACGCCGGCGGCGAAATGATGCTTGACGAGCGTCATCTCGGTCACGAGATCGGCCGCGGCGACGAGCTCGGGCTTGGCGTTGCGCCCGGTCACGACCACGTGCAGGCCCTCGCGGCGCGCTGTGAGCGCCGCAACCACCGCGGCGAGATCGAGATATTCATAGCGCAGCGCGATGTTGAGCTCGTCGAGGATGACGAGCGCAAAGGTCGGATCGGCCATGAGCTCGAGCGCCTTGGCCCAGGCGCGCTCCGCCGCCGCGACGTCGCGCTTCAGATCCTGCGTCTCCCACGTGAACCCTTCGCCCATGGTGTGCCATGCGACCTGCTCGCCAAAGCGGGCGAGCGCGTCGCGCTCGGCGCTGTGCCAGGCGCCCTTGATGAACTGCACCACGCCGACTTTGCCGCCGCGGCCGAGGATGCGCAGCGCGAGACCAAAGGCGGCCGTCGATTTTCCCTTGCCGGTGCCGGTGTGAACGATGAGCAGGCCCTTTGCGATCTTCTTTTCCGCAACCTCCGCATCCTGCACCGCCTTGCGCTTGGCCATCTTGGCGCGGTGACGCGCAGCTTCGGCATCGTCGACCGACCGGGTCATGCGCCTGCTCTCGCGCTCGCCGGCGTGCCCTTGATCACGAGCGGGGTGCCGGCCACGAGCAAGACTACGCAATCCGCGCGCGCGGCGAGCCGCGCATTGAGCGCGCCTTGCAGGTCGCGAAAGCGCCTTGCCAGTGCATTCTCGGGCACGATGCCGCAACCGACCTCGTTCGAGACCAGCACGACCGGTCCCATACGAGTGGCCAGCGCCGTCTCCACGGCGCCGATCTCGGCATCGATCGCGGCGTTCGCCAGCATGCGATTGCTCAGCCACAGCGTGAGGCAATCGACCAGGAGCGGCGCGCTCGCGGGCGCAGCGCCGATCGCGGAGGCGAGATCGTCCGGCGCTTCGATCGTCCTCCATGCGGGCGCGCGGCGTGCACGGTGTTGCGCAATGCGCTCGGCCATCTCGGCATCGCAGGCTTGTGCGGTTGCGACATAGATCCAGGGCGGCGGCAACGCTGCGATCAGGCCTTCGGCGTATCTGCTCTTGCCGGACCGGGCGCCGCCAAGAACGAGCGTGATGCCAGGGGCGTTGATCGTTGCGCTCAAGGCATCAGACGGCGGGGACCAGCTGCCCGATCAAGATCGCGAATCCCATGCCAAAAACCGCAGCGCCGGCAAGGCGCGGGATCGGAGCGGAGACGCGCCCACCCACGCGGCGAACGAAAAGCGCAATGCCGACTGCAAGCGCGCTCTGGACCGCAACCAGCCCGATCAGATAGGCGGCGAGCGGAGCGGTCTCGGCACCGTAGATCGATTCACCGAACGCATAGCCGTGGAAGAAGCCGGCAACGGCAAACAGCGCGCCCCATGCCGCCGTCGGCAGCATGCGCCCGGCCATGATCAGGCATCCCGCAAGGAGCGTCGAGAGCGCGACCACAATTTCGGCGGCCGGCAACGCAAAACCGGCCACATGCGCGCTCACGCCCATCGCCATGGCAACGATGAAAAGCGCCGGCAGCGCCAGGCTCAGCCCGCACGCGCCCACGACCACGGCAACGGCAATCAGGAATCCGAGATGCTCCGGTCCGAGCACGGGATGGCCGAGACCGGAGAGCAGGCCTTCGAGGAAGGTCGACGGCAGCCTGCCGCCCATCACGTGGTGCGCCCACGCTGGTGTAGCGATCAGCAAGGCTGGAATGGCGAGCAGCGAGGTGCGGCAATTGGGAAAAAGCTTCATGGGTCCTTCCCGGAATCAGGCCTCGGGCCGAGATGAGGGGGGACTATAATGGCCGCGCTTGCCTCTGCAAACTCTCGCGCGGCGTGCCCCGCACCTCATTCCGGCGCTCTTGCCGCGAGCAGCAGTTGCGGCTCCTTGTCGAGCGGGGAGAGCGCGCCCTGAAGGTCGAACTCGATCCCGGCCGCCTGCAAGGCTTGCAGCAGGAGCGACTCCTGGGCAGTCGGATGGGGGGGATCCGCCACCACGACGGCAAGCCCGTGCGGCGGCCGGCGAGCGAGCCCCATGATCACCCGATGGCTCACCGTCCAGCCGCTGGCGCTGCGCAACGCGCCGTCGAAGTCATCGGCGAATTGCGGGCAGTCCCAACATCCGCCTTCCTGGACGATGGCGAGCGCGTAGCGCGCGCCGGCTGGAGCCTTCATGCGGTCGGCGATGGTCCGCTGCTGCTGGGCGCTCACGCGTCGCGGCTTGAGCCGCGCTTCGAGCGCGGTCACCTGCTCGGCAAGCACGTCGAGCGCGGCTTTGGCCTCCTCGGGCGAAGCGCCGCCAAGCTTCTCCCGGTATTGCGCGAGCTCGGTCCGCAGCGCGGCAGTCTCATGCCGGACGGCAAGGATCACCGCGAACGAGATCAGCGCCCCCGTCACCACAACGGCCGCGCCGAAGGTCACCGGAGCCGCCGTAATGGCGCGCAGCTCCCATGCGAGATATCTGAGAATTCGGTCCAGCATCGGGAGCGATTGAATGATTGTTAACCGACTCGCAAGGACTTTATTTTATGAAAGGGGCAGGACCGAGACTCCGTAAGGGGCCGGTCACGTGTCGTGTATCCAGTTGGCGTGAGAGGTTCTCCATGGTTCTGCGTGCCCCCAATATTGCTCTGTTTGTCATCGCGGGATGCCTGGCAATGGTCGGCGTATTGTCCGCGCTGCCGATCGAGCTTCCGATTCCGGGGCTGAGCCAGGCCAACGCCGCATGGTACATTTTCCTCGGCTGGTTCCTGCTTTCGGCCGGCAGCGTCCTGCCGCAGCGATCTTCCGAAGCCGCCGCCCGGTAGCTCTTCGCGCTGACCACTTTCAATTGGTGTAGGGGCGAGGCATGCCTCGACCCTACAGCCGCGCGTACACGCGCTGATGCCTCGCCCCTACACCCGCGCGGTTTGCACATAGCGTTCCGGTGTTCTAGCGCCATCGGCTATGGTGCGCGATGGCCGGAGAGCGGGGCGTCATCGTCATCGGGGCGGGGCCGTGCGGACTGATGCTCGCCATCGAGCTCGGCCGCCGCGGCATTCCGGTGATTGTGCTCGAGGAGAAGACCTCGCCGGCAGGCTTTCCCGCCGCCAATGCCACCCAGGCGCGCACCATGGAGCATTATCGGCGGCTCGGCTTCGCCGATGAGATCCGTGCGCTCGGTCTGCCTGCCGACCATCCGACCGACATTGCCTATTTCGACCGCTACACCCGCCATGAGCTCGCGCGCATTCGGCTGCCCTCGGCGCAGGCGGCACGCGCCATCATCAGGAGCCTGACCGGATCCTGGAGTGCTGCCGAGCTGCCGCACCGCTGCTCGCAGATGTATATCGAGCGCGTGCTGCGTGAGAAGGCGCAGGCGTGTCGCACGGTGTCCATCCGCGCGGGCTGGTGCGCGGTCGCGCTACATCAGGACACGGATGCGGTTGCGGTCGAGGCCGAGCGCGTCGACGGCAGCGACCGCGCGATGCTCGAGGCCGCCTATGTGGTCGGCGCCGACGGCGCGGCGAGCCGCACGCGCAAGATGCTCGGCTACGACCTCGTCGGCGAGGGCGGCAAGGTGCGCGACTTCCTGGGCGGGCGCATGCTCGCTCTCTATTTTCGAAGCGCCGACGTCTACGACGTCATTCCGCACCCGCGCGCCTGGATGTACTGGGCGGTCAATCGCGAGCGGCGCGGCATCATGGCCTGCCTCAACGGCCGCGACGAGTTCGTGTTTCACACCCAGCTGCGCGAAGGCGAGGAGGCCTTCCGGATCTCCGACGCAGAGGCAAACGCGTTCTTTCATCTCGCACTCGGAGCAAGGCTCGATATCGACATCATTGCGCGCTCGGCATGGAACGCCGGCTATGCGCTGGTCGCGGAAGGGTTTCGCAACGGCCGCGTTCTGCTTGCCGGCGACGCGGCGCATCTGTTCACGCCGACCGGCGGGCTTGGCTACAACACCGCCGTCGAGGATGCCGTCAATCTGGGCTGGAAGCTTGCCGCCGTGCTCAAGGGCTGGGGCGGCCCGGTTCTGATCGACAGCTACGAGCTCGAGCGACGGGCCATTGCCTGCCGCAACACCGCCCATGCGCGCACATTCGCCGACTCGGTCGGCGGCTTCGTGCCGCCGCGGGAGCTGGAAGAGGAAGGCGCCGCCGGCGAGGCGGCACGCAAGGCAGCTGGCGATCATCTTGGCGCCCACGCGCGCTTTGAGTTCGACATCCCCGGCATCACCTTCGGCGCCCGCTATGACGGCTCGCCGGTCATCGTGCCCGACGGGCGCTCGCCGCCGGCGGACACGGTCAATGATTACCCTGCCCCGGCGGCCGCGCTCCGCACCTGTGGCTGCCCGACGGGCGCTCGCTCTACGACGCGCTCGGCTTCGAGCTCACGCTCTTGCGCCTGGGGACGCCCCCGGTCGATGCGGCTGCGTTCCCGGCGGCAGCGGCTGCGCTCGCGATGCCGCTTGCGGTTCTCGACGTGGCGGGCGACGAGGCGCGCGACCTCTATGGCGCCGACCTTGCCCTCATCCGTCCCGATCAGATCGTCGCCTGGCGCGGCAATGCGGCGGCGGGCGCCGCCGACGTGCTGCAGCGGGTCGCCGGCCACGGATGACTCTGCCCCCATCACGGGACGCGGTTTTCCGCTCTGTCCGGCAGCCAACTCTGGAACGAGTGTCTGACGCGCGGTGTTGTCTTTCACTGGAGCGCGGGGCGCTTTGTTCTGTTGGGCGATGCGATCGGCGCCAGTGCGGCAGGCCCTTTCCTGCGTCAGGCGATTTCACGAATTCGGAGCGAGGTACTAATGGCTGCTGAGCAATCAAAAGCGAAGGGACCTGATCTCGCCGCGGGCGTTCCCCTCAGCGATGTGGCCGATGGCGGGATGGTCGGCGGGCATGTGGGGGATGACGCGGTACTCCTTGCCCGCCGCGGTAACGAGCTGTTCGCGATCGGGGCGACCTGCTCGCATTACGGCGGACCGCTCGCGGAGGGGCTGGTCGTCGGCGACACCGTGCGCTGTCCCTGGCATCATGCCTGTTTCAGCCTCCGCACGGGCGAGGCGATCGCCGCGCCAGCGTTCAATGCCATGCCGCGCTTTCGGGTCGAGAGTCGCGACGGCAAGGCATTCGTGCGCGAGATGATCGAGGAGAGGCCCGCTCGATCGCAATCGGTTGCAGCGCAAGGGGGCCGCATCGTCATCCTCGGCGGCGGCGCCGCGGGTTTTGCCGCAGCGGAAATGCTTCGCCGCGAGGGATTTACCGGCAGCCTGATCATGCTCAGCGCTGACGAGAGCGCCCCTTACGACCGTCCCAATTGCTCCAAGGATTATCTCGCCGGAAACGCGCCGGAAGATTGGATGCCGCTGCGCCCGCCTGACTACTACGACGAGCAGAAAATAAACCTGCGGCTTCGCAGCCAGGTCACGGGCATCGACCCCAGGACGCGGCAGGTGACGCTTGCAGGCGGAGAGAGTGTTCCATTCGACAAGCTGCTGCTCGCGACCGGCGCCGAACCCATTCGCCTCGATATCCCCGGCGCCAATCAACCGCATGTGCACGTCCTGCGCACGCTTGCCGACTCGCGCGCGATCATTGCCAAGGCAAAGCTCGCCAAGCGCGCACTGGTCATCGGCGCAAGCTTCATCGGGCTTGAAGTCGCCGCTGCGCTGCGCGCGCGCGAGATCGAGACCCACGTCGTGGCGCCCGAGCATCGGCCCTTGGAGCGCATTCTCGGCCGCGAATACGGCGATTTCGTCCGCCGTATTCACGAGGAGCATGGGGTAGTGTTTCATCTCGGCGAGACCGCGACCGCCATTGATGGCAGCAACGTCCGACTAAAGGGAGGATCGACCTTGCAGGCCGACCTGGTCGTCGTGGGCATCGGCGTGCGGCCGCGCATTGAGCTTGCCCAGCGCGCGGGACTCAAGACCGATCGTGGCGTCGCCGTGAACGAGTATCTCGAGACCAGCGCGCCGGGAATCTTTGCGGCCGGCGATATCGCGCGCTGGCCCGATCCGCATACCGGCGAAAATCTGCGCATCGAGCATTGGGTGTTTGCCGAGCGTCAGGGGCAAGCCGCGGCGCGCAACATGCTTGGCCAGAAACAGCGCTTTTGTGAGGTGCCGTTTTTCTGGAGCCAGCACTACGACGTGCCCATCAACTATATCGGTCACGCCGAGAAATGGGACCGCCTCGACATCGAGGGTGACATCGACGGACGCGATTGCCTGGTGCGCTATCGCCGCAACGGCAAAGTGCTGGCGGTCGCCTCGATCTTCCGTGACGTCGAGAATCTGAAGGAAGAAGCCGCGATGGAGCGCATGGGCTTACGCGGCGCCACGGCTTCTGGCGGTCGAGATCGAGGCCTTCCCGCTGCTTAACTCCGCTGCGTCATAAACGGTGCAGTGGACGCCGACGGTGGTTGCTGTGCCCTCTCCCTTTGTGGGAGAGGGCTGCGACCAGATCGCAGCGAACTCGGAAGGGTGAGGGGATCTGCTCCCCTCACCCATCCTTTCTGTTGCACTTTCAGAGTTGCCCTCTCCCGCAAGGGGAGAGGGCAGCCACAACCTGTCGCGGCGTTCTTTTTGACGCAGTAGTACCAAGGGATCAAACATGCCAAGCCAGGCTGCGTACGGGCATCGGCCAACGCTTGCCTGTTGCCCCGCACGCAAAACTCACGCCTATTCGATTACCTCGTCGGCGAGCAATTGCATCGAGATCGGTAGTTCAATGCCGAGCTCCTTCGCAGTCTTGAGATTGATCACAAATTCGAATTTGGTGGACTGAACAACCGGCAGGTCGGCAGGTTTCTCGCCCCTCAGAATCCGGGCGACGTAGAGGCCCACCAGGCGATAGGCCTCGGTCAGGCTGTTGCCGTATGTCATCAGGCAGCCGGCGTATGCGAATTCGCGCAGGTAAGACATCGCCGGGATCCGATAACGCGCCGCCAGCGCGGCGAGCCGCTCGCGCTGCCAGAAAAAGAACGAGTCGGAGGCGATGAGAAGCGCGCCCGTGTGCTGTTGATGCATGGCCGCGAAGGCTGCGTCGAGCTCGCCTTCGTTGTTCGCGTTCACCACGGTCATCTGCTGCCCGAGCGAGGCGGCGGCCGATTGCACGGCTTGCATCTCGATCTCGGCGTTCGGATTGCTCGGATTCATGAGATAAGCAGTGCTACCGGCCTTCGGCACCACCTCGTGCAGCAGTTGCAATCGTTTGGTGGCCGCGCTGCCGCCAAAAACGGTGATGCCGGTCGCGTTGCCGCCCGGCCGGTTGAGGCTCGCTACTAGGCCATCCTTGACCGGGTCGCCGGCGGCAGTGAAGACGATCGGGATCGTCCGGGTCGCTGCCTTGGCGGCTTGCGGCGCAGGTTCGCCTCCACCGGCGACGATGACGGCGACGTCGCGGCGTGCCAGATCGGCCGCATCGGCGGGCAGCCGATCGTAATGGCCCTCCGCCCAGCGGTATTCGACCCGCACGTTGCGGCCTTCCACCAGGCCGGCTTCCCCCAGACCTTGACGGAATGAGGCCACGACGTGCGGGACGTTTTCCGCGGACATGATGTGGAAGAACCCAATCATGGGGATCGCCGCCTGCTGCGCGCGTGCCGCGAGCGGCCACGCCGCAACCCCGCTTCCAAGCCCCGCGATGAACTCGCGCCGTCTCATCTTATGTCCTCGCGCCGAGGACCACATCCTATCATGTGATCACGCAATGAGCTCAATCGAGTGTGATCCCGGCCGCGCGGCCCAATTCCCGCCACTGCGCGATTTCGCTGGCCATCAACGCGCCGAACGCCTCGGGTGTGCCGCCCATAGGCTCGACACCATCGCGCTTGAGCCGCTCGGCGAGGTCGACCGTGGCTACCGCGTGCTGGAACGCCGATGCGAGCTTCGCGATGACCGGCGTCGGTATTCCCGCCGGCGCCACGACGCCGATCCACAGGATACCCTCGTATCCCGGCAGTCCCATCTCGGCCACGGTCGGCACGTCCGGCATCAGCGTCGAGCGCTCGCGGCTCGCGAAGGCGAGCGCACGCAGCTTGCCCTGCGCGATGTGCTGGCTCGCGGTCGCATAGGTATCCATCTTGAGCTGCACCTGTCCGGCCAGCAGATCGGTCATCGCCCGTGCCGCGCCGCGGTATGGAATATGCGCGACCTCGATGCCGGAGCGGCGCAGCAGCAATTCCATGGTCACATGCGGCAGCGTGCCGTTGCCGGCCGAGGAGTAGTTTAGCTTCCCCGGATTCTGCTTGGCGTATTCGACAAACCCCGCAAACGTCTCGAACGGCGCCGACGGATGGCTCACGAGCAATTCCGGCACCTCGGCCACGACCGAGACCGGCACCAGGTCCTTCTCGGCATCGTAGGGCAGCTTGGCATTGAGCGCGGCGCTGATGGTGTGATTGGGCGTGGTGAGCAGAAGCGTGTAGCCGTCCGGCCTCGCCTTGGCCGTGGCATCGGTCGCAATCACCCCACCGGCACCGGCCTTGTTCTCCATGACGAATGGCTGGCCGAGATTCTCCGCCGCCCGGACGGTCACCAGGCGGGCAACGTGATCCACCGCGCCGCCCGGCGGGAATGGCAGAATGAGCCGGATCGGCCGCGTCGGATACGACTCCTGCGCGTTCGCGGCGGTGAGCGCGGCCGTGCGGAGCAGTAGCGCGAGCAGCAATACGAACCATTTTGTCATTGCGCCAGGAATGGATCGGCTAGATTGGTTGATGCCGTCGGCGGGGCCGTCCGAACAATCCTACCTTCCCACGCCGCCGGTGTGTACTGTCCGGGATCTGAATCCCGGCCGCCGCGCCAAGCTCGAGGCCTCCCATGCCCGTTGAGTTTCAGAAGCTCGTCGACCTCAGTCTCGAGCTTGACCCGAAGAATTTCGCCATGCGGACGCCTGCGGGGTTCAAGAAGGACATGCAGTTCGAGATGGAGGTGATCAAGGAGCATGATGCGCCGGGCGGCGCCGGCCAGATCGTGCGTGGTGTGCACATGCGCCTGCATGCGGGCAGCCACGTGGACGCGCCCGAGCACAACGTTCGTGGCGGCACCCAGGTGCATGAGCTGCCGCTCGATCTCTTCATCGGCGATGCCGTCATCGCCGACCTGCGCGACAGGCTGCCCGGCAAGCCGATCACCGAGCGGGACCTTGAGCAGCGGCTTGACAACCGCATCCGCAAGGGAGACCGCCTGCTGCTGCGCACTGACCACAACAACAGCTACGACGGCGGCTCCGACAAATGGATGAAGGAATCCCCGTATCTCACCATTGCCGCCACCATGTGGTGCATCGGAAAGGGCGTCGTGCTCGTGGGCTACGACTTCTACCACGGCAACGACGAGCCCGGCGCGCCACGCGTCTTTCACAATTCACGCACGCTGAGCGAGCACGGCGTCATCACCATGCCGTATCTGAAGAACCTCGATCAGATCGACAAGGACCGCTTCACGCTCATCGGCTTTCCCCTCAAGGTGATCGGCGCCGAAGCCTCCCCGGTGCGCGCGGTGGCGCTCGTCTGAGGAAAGCCGCGCATCTGCCGCCGCACTTGCGCAGCCGCCCATGCTGAACCCTGCGCTTACGCTGCTCGCGGTCGCCGCAACGGCGCTGGAAGCAGCCGATGTGCTCAGCACCTATCGCATGCTCGCGCGCGGCGGTCACGAGATGAACCCGATCGTCGTGTGGTTCATGCACGCGCTCGGAGATGCATGGCCGCTGTGCAAGCTCCCCGAGATCGCTCTCATCATCATCCTGCGGCTGTTTGCGCCAAGGCCGGTTGCTTTCATCTGCCTCGCCCTGATGGTCGCCGGCTACAGCTTCGTTGTCTGGCATAATCTGCGAATCTGAGCAGGGATGGTCCGCTCCATGTTCGTCGCGGTGATGTCACGCCGCAATTTGCAACGTTGTCCCGCGCCAGCCTTGTCACGCCGCAGCCTTGGCGGTGGCCGCGAGCGCAGCGCGCGCATCCCAGGGCGTCCACCACGGCTTGACCCCAAGCTCGCGGGCGATGATGCCGGCGGTGATGTAGCCCGCTCCGCCGGAGATGGCGCCGCCGGGATGGCCCGACGAGCCTGACATGTAAAGGTTCGCGATCGGCGTGCGGTAGCCGAAGTGATTGTACATGACCTGCTCGGCGGAGAACGCGCCCATGAAAATGTCGCCGTTGCGCATCTGCGGAAACTCGGCGACATATTCGCGGCCGCTGTAGATGTGACGGCCCACGATGTTCCTGCTGGTCATGTTCGGCGCATAACGGGCGAACACCTCCATGATTCTGTCCGCGAACGCCTCCTTGAACGCCTCGTAGTCCTGCCCATCGAGCTCCGGGGCGAGCGGCATCACGTGCCAGGCATATTGCGTATGCTTGCCCGGCGGCGCCTGCGTGGGATCGATCACGCTCAGCGGGCCGGCGCCGAACTGGACGACCTTCGGTACCCGCCCCGCCATCACGTCGCCATGGGCGGCGATGAGGTCCTCCATGCTTTCCGCTCCCAGGCTCCATTTCAGGGTGCGGTGAATGTTGGGGTCGAAGATTTCCGCCTTGAGCCGGGCGGGCTCGTGCATGGCGAGATGCAGGCCGAACAGCGACCACGCCGTGTACTGAAACTTGTCGATCTTGCCGAGGAACGCATCCGGCAGCTGGTCGCGGCCGATGAGATTTTCGAACGTCTGGTGCACGTCCAGCGTCGAGGCCACAAACTGCCTTGCCCGCACCGTGCGTCCGTCGGTCAGGACGATGCCGGCGGCCTTTCCGCCTTCGAGCAGGATGCGCTCAATGTGGACCTGCGGCTGATAGCGGCCACCGGCGGCGATGAAGGTCTCCATCAGCCCGCGCGCGAGATTGAACGAGCCGCCCTGGCAGAGCTGGTAGCCGCTCTGGAGGTCAAAGGCGCGGATGACGGAGCCCATCGGGCTCGCGCGCGATACCGTGTCGACCAGCCAGGTCCCGAACAGCGAGACCTTGAATAGGAACAGGAGCTGCACGTGCTCGTTCTCGAACAGCTCCTTCACCACCTCGAACGGCTGGCGCCTGGTGATGGCCAGGAACTCGCGGCCGATCGCGCTCGCTCCCAGGAGCGCCTCGCGCTCGGCTTGCGGCAACGGCTCCGAATAGCGCTCGGGCAGAAAGATGCGCCGGGTGATCTCCTCCGCCCGCCTGTTCCATTCGCGGAAGGTCGCGGCATCCTTCGTCGAGAAGCGCGCGACATTGGCGAGCGTCTCTTCCAGATCGCGGCCGAACACGAGCGCCGAGCCGTCGAGATGCGGCTGGCCGAGCTCGTAGCGCGGGGTGATGTAGGTGACGCGCTCTGCGAGCCCCAGGTCCTTGGACCACGGCGCTTCCGTAATATGGAAGTGATTGATCGAGTGCAGATTGTGGAAGAACCCCGGCGCGGTGACCTCCTCGGTGGAAAGCCCGCCGCCGTATCGCAGCCGGCGGTCGACCAGCAAAATGTCGAGCCCGGCTTTTGCGAGATACGATCCCAAAATGAGCCCGTGATGTCCGGCGCCGATGACAATCCCGTCATAGGAGCGATCGAGCGTGTGTGTCATGCGTCAGAGCGTCCTGGTCGCCTTGGAGGCAGTTCGTCGCAGTGCTATGATGCCAGGATGACAAGGGAGCATATCGACAGCGTGCTTGAAAGGGTCCGCTCTTGGCCGCAGGAGGATCAGGAGGAGCTGGCAGAGCTCGTCCGCGAAATTGAGGCGCGCCGGACCGGCGTCTACGTTTTGAACGACGAGGAGCGCGAGGCGATTGCGAGAACCGTTTGTATCAGACGAGGACGTGCAAGCGTTCTGGACGCGCCGCGGAATTGCATGAGGGTTCGGTATCGGCCGCAGGCGCTCGGCGATATCGACGAGATTGGTCGCTACTCACGGGGTTTCCATGAAACCGATCAATATTGAACCCACGGACCTCATCCTGAAGGAGGCGCAGGCAGGCAAGCTTGCGCAGCCTGCGTAAACTTGGCTGCGCTGCCGTCTCGAAGGATGGCGGCTGGCGCGATCTCGCGTGCGGCCGTCCTTCGAGACGCCCGCTGCGCGGGCTCCTCAGGACGAGGATCGTCCCAGGGCATTCGCATCCGGGCTAGGCTTTCACCCATTCCGGTGCGACAGCATTCACGACGCGGCCGGCGGATGAGCAGCAAGGCGAAAGGAACGGCGATGGACAGGCGAGCATTCTTGACGGGGGCGGCGGCCATGGGAGCGGGCGTCGCCCCCTGGCGGCCGGCGCACGCACAGACCTTTCCCACCAATGTCATCCGGATCGTGGTGCCGGCATCGGCGAGCACGCCGCCGGACATCCTCGCGCGCATCATCGCGAGCGCGCTCACCGACGGCGAGGACTGGAAGACCATGGTCGAGGACAAGCCCGGTGCCTTGATGACCATCGGCATCGCCGACGTGCTCAAGCAGCCGCCCGACGGCCACACGCTCCTTTCCGTGACAACGCCGATCACGGCAACACCTGCGCTCATGCCGGCCGCTTCGCTCAATCTCGAAACCGACTTCGCCCCGGTGATCCACGTGGCGACCGGCTACAACGTGCTGGTGGTCAATCCGAAGGTGCCGGTCCACTCGGTCTCGGAGCTCATCGACTATCTCAAGAAAGATCGGGGAAAGCACACCTTCTCCTCGGGCGGCTTCGGCACCCCCGCGCATCTGATCGGAGAGCTGTTCAAGCTCGAGACCGGAGTGCAGGCGACGCATGTCCCCTACGTGCAGTTTCCGCAGGCGATCGCCGATCTCGTCAGCGGCGTGAACACTTACCAGTTCATCACGGTGTTGCCGGTCGTGCAGCTCATCAATACCGGCCAGCTGCGCGCGCTGGCCGTGATGGGAAAAAAGCGCATTCCCGCGCTCAGGGATGTGCCAACCATCGCCGAGGCGGGCTATCCGAAGCTCGTTGCCGAGGACTGGGCCGGCATTCTCGCGAAATCTGGCACGCCGGCACCCGTGATCGCGCGCATCAATACCGCCGTGAACAAGGCGCTGGCGACGGAGAAGGTGCGCGATGCGCTTGCCAAGATCGGGACCGACGTCGGCGGCGGCAGCCCCGAGCAGTTCGGCTCGCTCGTGCGTGCCGAGACGGTGCGCTGGGCGAAGGTGATCAAGGATGCCGGCATCAAGATCAACTCATGAGTGATTGCGACTTCCGCGTCACCCTGCTGGGGACCGGCGTGCCGGTCCCGAGCCCCGACCGCTTCGGCCCGTGCACGCTGGTCGAGGCCGGTGAGCAGAAATTCCTGGTCGATGCTGGCCGCGGCGCAACCATCCGGCTTCATCAGCTGCGCATTCCGATCGGCCGCATCGACGTGCAGCTCCTCACGCACTATCACTCCGACCACACGTCGGGCGTGCCGGACGTGTGGCTCACCGGCTGGCTGGAATCACATTTCGGCACGCGCAAGCGGCCATACCGGGTGATCGGGCCGACCGGCGCGCGCGAGCTGATGAAAAACCTGGAGCGGGCCTACGCGCTCGACATCCGGATTCGCATCGCCGACGAGAAGCTGCCGCCCGCAGGCGTCGCCACCGAGGTCACCGAGTTCGAGCGGGACGGAACCGTCTACGAGAAGGACGGGGTAAAAGTGATCGCCTTCGAGGTCGACCACGGCGACGTCATCAAGCCGTGCTTCGGCTATCGCTTCGAGTATGGCGGTCGCGTCGCGGTGCTCTCCTCCGACACCCGCTACAACGCCAATGTCATCAAATATGGGGCTGGAGCGGACCTCCTGGTGCATGAGGTCGCGAGCGCGCGGCCGCAGCTGATGAAGGAGGCCTATATCCAGAGGATCATCGCCCACCACACGACCCCGGCCGACGCCGGGCGCATCTTTGCGCAAGCGCGGCCGAAGCTTGCCGCCTACACGCATCTCGCCCTGATCGGCAGTGGGCAGGTTCCGCCGCCGACCATTGACGATGTGGTTGCCGAGACGCGGCAGACCTACGGCGGGCCGCTGGTGGTGGGCGAGGACCTGATGACGTTCGAGATCGGCGAGGCGGTCACCGTGCGCCGATCCCACGCACTTTCGCCGGCTGCTGCGGATGGAAACCGCCTGCGGCCGGATGTGCCAAGCCACTCGTTCGAATCATGCTTGTCTGACCCGTCACATGGTTTGCGGAGTGGTCTCGATCGCGATCTGCCATGAGAGAAAGAGCCGCTCGATGAGGACAACCACCAGGAACAGGGCAACGCCGAGCGCGCTGAGCACGAATATTCCGGCAAACATGATGTCCGTGTCGAGGGATATGTTGGCGTAGCTGATGACATAGCCCAGCCCGGTGTCGGACGAGACGAACTCGCCCACGACAGCACCGACCACTGCAAGCGTGATCGAAATGCGGAATGCAGCGAACACATACGGCATTGACCACGGCAGGCTGATTTTGACGAACGTCTCCCACCATCCTGCGCCGAGGGATTTCATGTATTGCAGCAACTCCGGCTCGACCGAGTTCAATCCGCGCGCGGTATTGATCACGATGGGAAAGAACGCAATGAGCGCGGCAATGACGATTTTGGGCGTGAGGCCAAAACCGAACCAGATAAGAAAGAGGGGTGCGAGCGCGACCTTGGGCAGCACCTGAGCCGCGACCAGAAACGGATAGGTAAGCTCGCTGACCCAGCGTGAATACGCAATTCCGACCGCGATGAGGAATCCGAACAGCGCCGCAATCAGAAAACCGCCGCTCACCGCTGCAAACGTTGGCCAGGTGTTCGCCAGCAGATAAGACCAGTTCTTGGCAAGGCTGGCGAAAATCATGGTTGGTGGCGGCAGAATGACGGGTTTCATTCCGACCAGCCGCACCAGCACCTCCCAGAGAAGAAAGAAGCCGAAAAATACGGCGCCTTGCCCGGCCATCCTGCCAATCGAGCGAGCGATCATGTCTGTGCACCGGGCGGGAGCATCTCCGGTCGAATGGTCATGCGGTTGCGGTGCCTTTGTTTGAACATGGTCCCGTTACGCCGGCCATTGCGCAGGTGGGAGCATGCTCTCGGTCACGGGGCTGGACCTTCACGTAGCATGTGACGAATTTTCTGGACCAGCTCGGTGAATTGCAGGCTGCCGCGCAATTGCTCCGTTCTCGGCCGGGGGAACGGGACGACGACGGTCTCGGCGACCCGTCCCGGGCGCGCCGTCATGACAATGACGCGGTCGGCAAGCAGCACCGCCTCGCTGATGCTGTGGGTGACAAAGACGATGGTGCTTTCGGTGAGGCCCCACAGCTGCAGCAGCGCCTCCTGCATCGCCTCGCGGGTGATCTCATCGAGTGCCGCGAAAGGCTCGTCCATCATCAGGATCGATGGAGAGAACGCTAAGGCACGCGACAGCGACACGCGCTGCTGCATGCCGCCGGAAAGCTCGTGCGGAAGCCGGTTCTCGAACCCGGACAGTCCCGTCAGCTGCAGCCACTTGCGCGCGCTTGCCAGCCGGACCTCGTACGGCAGGTGCTTGCGCGTGACCTCCGTGGTCAGGAGCACATTGCCGAGCGCTGTGCGCCAGGGCAAGAGCAGCGGCCGCTGGAAGACATAGCCGACCTTGCCGGCGAGATTCACCTCCTCGAGCGGCACACCATCCAGCAGCACCCGGCCGCTGGTCGGCTGCAGCACGCGGGAGAGCACCTTGAGCAGCGTGGTCTTGCCGCAACCGGACGGGCCGACAATGCTAAGGAAAGAAAGCGGCGGGATGTCGATTGAGACGTTGTCCAGCGCCAGCACCGAGTCGCCGCTCGTGCGATAGCGCAATGTCAGCTTCTCGATCTCAATATGCGGGACGTTGGCCATCGCGGCTCAGAGACGAGGGTACACGATCCTCTGCACAAAGCCGGCGGCGTTCGAGAGGATTTTCCCTCAATTTCGGGTTCAGAGGGCCGCAGGCGCCGGACTAGCCCTTGCTCAGGAAGCGGCACTGCGCGGCACAGGAAAGCGAGCCACGCGAGCCTGATTCTGCTTGGCAAGGTAGTACTGCGCCACCGTGATTGGCGGATAACGGGGTGGATTATCGGGCCCCTGACACGTGGGCAGGCACGATACGGTCACATCATGGTTGGGATGGCCAAAGAACACGATCGACAGGCGTCTCGACCTCTCACGCAGCTCGGGTGGCGGATTGACGACCCGGTGCAAGGTCGACCGCCATCGATCATTCGTCCACCGCGCCATGACGTCGCCGAGATTGATGACGAATGAGCCCGGCACATAAGGGACGTCGTGCCACTCGCCCTGCAGATCGGCGACCTGCAGTCCCCCGGGGGCGTTGCCCGGCTTCAGGATGGTGACCGTGCCATAGTCGGTATGGGCCGCCGCCCGCAGCTGGCCCGGGAGCGGCGCCTGCGTTTGCTCGGGATAGAGACGTGCTGCCAGCTTGCTGACAGGGCGGTCGACCTTGTCAGCGAAATAATCCTCCGGCAGCTCGAGCGCCAAGGCGGAAAGGCGCATGAGATCGTCCGCAAGCTTTATCATGCGTCGGAAATATTCGACATAGATCTCCTTGAACTCCGGCAGGCTCTCCGGCCAGCGATTGGGCGGGAACATTCCACGCGAGGCGCCCTCGCGATAATAGTCGTCATCGCCGGCATCGATCGGCGCAATCTGGATCGTCTCGTTCAGATCAAAAGGCAGGGCTTCGCCCCGCGTGTATGAAAGATTGTTGTCGCCGATCGCGGTGTAGCCGGCAGAGCCGGCCTCGCCGGTCAGATCGCGATGCAGGCGCATCTTCTCTGCTGCCGGAAGTGCAAAGAACGCCCTGGAAACAGCTTCCGTCCGGTCAAGCAGGCTCTGCTCCACCCCATGTCCCACAACGACGTAGAAGCCGGTCTCGCGGCACGCCTTGTCGACCTCCTTCGCGACCTGGCTTTTTTGCGCGGCATCGCCGGTCAGAAACGGACGGATGTCGATCACCGGAACAAATCCGCCAGCAGCATTCGCCTGGGTCGATGGAGCCATGCGGTGCACCTTGCCGCTAAAAGCGCATATTATTTCAGGAAATCGTTGGTGAAGACGCGGTGCAGATCAACTGCCGTTTCCATGATCCCCATATCGAGCAGCGCCTTCTGCATCGCCTCCCAGTTTTCCATCGTCGAGTGACCGATCCCGTTCTTGATGGTATCCGGAGTTTTCGTGATCTTGAGCACCTCGGGCAGCTGCATGGTCGCATATTTGACATCGCTGGTCGGATAATTCTTCAGAAAATTCTGCAGCGCCTCGTCCTGATGATCGATCGAATAGACCCACCCGGCAACGAATGCGCGCGTAAATCGCCGGACCAGGTCGGGATTTTTGCTTGCCAAGTCACCGTTGACGAGCAGGGATGTCGAATAGATCGGCAGCCCGACATCGGCGAACAGGATCCAGCTCATCGGCATTCCGTGCGCCACCGGCTGCAGCCCGTCGACAAAAAAGAACGCGACGCTGGCGTCGATCTTGCCCGCCTCGATCAGCGCTGCGATGTTGCGGTCGACGGCCACCTGCTTGATCTTCGAGTCGTCAATGTTGTTTATTCGCTCGACTGCCCGCCACTGCTTCTCGCCGACGCTCAGCATTGGAACGCCGATGGTCTTGCCGTACAGGTCGGTCAGCGACTTGATGCCTGAGGCGGTCGGGAAAATCATCGCAACCGGATTCTTCTGGAGAATGACAGCCGTGGTCATGACGGGAAGGCCTTTGGCATAGGCCAGAAGCACCTGGTCCGCAGCCGCATATCCAAAATCCGTGCTGCCGTTGCCCACGAGCTTGACCGTGACGGTTGAGCCCTGGCCCGGCATGATCTCGACCTCGATGCCTTCCTTGGCAAAAAAACCCTTGTCGCGAGCGAGAAAAATGGGTGCGTGCAAGGCGCCGATGACATAGTCGAGGCGCAAGCTGACCTTGTCGACGGCAAGCGCCGGGGCGCCGGTCGCGGCAATCAGACTTGCCGCAACAAGGAAGCTGGCGGCGCGCCTTTCAAGCATGCCAGGCATGGCTGGACCCATTCCACGCATTAATGGTGAAAGTCATCGTAAGCCTGGACGTATTGCGTTCGCAATCCGCAAATTTTGCTTTCGCAAGAAGATGGATGCGCGGGTCGAGACCCGCGCATGACGGTGGAGGAGCGGTTCAGTTTGAGCCGGAGCGGCTCTTAATCGTAGAATCCCGGCGGCATCTTCAGGCTGTCGCGCTGCACCTTGTCGTGATTGATCCAGAGCTGCGCATTCTCCTTCGCCATCACGTCGGCGATGCGCTGCATTGAAGCAAGCGTCCTCTTCTTGTCGGTGTTGTTTGCGGGCACGCCGGGGTTTTCCCAGTTGCTGCGGAAATGAACGGCATCGCCCGACAGCACGATCGCGCCGGTCCGCGGCAGCTTCACCAGCAATGACTGATGCCCGGGCGTGTGTCCGGGGGTCGAGATGATGGTCGCGCTGCCGTCGCCGAAGATGTCGTGGTCGCCCTGGAGCTTGGTGACGGGATGCTCCGCCTTGAACCGCCCGACCCCGAGCGGGCAGGACAAACGGGACAGCAGAAGGACATAGCTTGTCCAGCCTCCACTAATGGCACCATTGAGCGCAAAGAGGTTTCTCCGGGATTGTCCAACCGGAGGAGGGTGCGGGCCGCGTCCTGGA
>Ga0306924_10000954_pt1 | contig 25600 bp, 29 predicted proteins | sample sta12Can44000111_FD_203756 | JGI IMG/M metagenome (GOLD analysis project Ga0306924, IMG submission 203756) | Lab enrichment of tropical soil microbial communities from Luquillo Experimental Forest, Puerto Rico - statanox.12C.anox.44.000.111 (v2)... | ecosystem: Environmental > Terrestrial >... | reverse complement strand
CGAGGCCACCGTCGGGGCGACCTGGGTGGTCGCGTCGGCGCTGGTCGTCCTCGGGGCGAGCCGGCTCGTCCACGCCGCCCACGACCTCGGCGGCATCGTGTTCGGGAACGCGGTCGCGGTGCCAGCGAGCGATCTCTGGTTCATCGCCGCGGTCGCGGTCGTCTGCGCCGTCCTCCACGTGGCGTTCGCGAAGGAGCTGGCGTTCACGTCGTTCGACGGCGAGACGGCGCAGGCGGTTGGGATGAACGTGCGGCTCTGGGACGCCGTCCTCTTCCTCACCATCGGCCTCGCCATCCCCGCGACGGCGCGCGCCCTCGGCGCGCTCCCCGTCTTCGCCTTCCTGACGCTCCCCGCCGCCGGGGCGCTCGCGATCGGCGCCGGGTTCCGCCGGGCGTTCGTCCTCGCGGCCGCGCTCGGCGTCGTCGCCGCCGGCGGGGGGTACGTCATCTCCTGGCTCGCCGAGATCCCGACCGGCGCGACGATGGTCGCGCTCGCCGCCGTCCTGGCCGTGCCGGCGGCGTTCCGGCGCCGCTGATCACGATGCCGCGCCGGCCGGTTCGGACGCGTCGTCGTCGACGAGCCCGGTGGTGTCGGTGAGGCCGGGCTCGGCGACGGCCGTCGCGCCGCGGGGGATGTTGACGGTGAAGGTCGTGCCCTCCGTCGCGCTGGACTCGACGTCGATCTCGCCGCCGTGGGCGCGCACGATCTCCCGCGCGATGTAGAGGCCGAGGCCGAGGCCGGTCGAGGTCGCGGATCCCGTGAACGCGTCGAACAGCGTCGGCAGGACCTCGGCGGGGATGGGCGCGCCGAGGTTGTGCACCGACACGCGCGCGAACGAGTCCGTCCTCGAGAGGCGCACGCCGATCGTCGAGCCGCGCCCCGAGTGCTGGCAGGCGTTCGCGAGCAGGTTCGAGAGCACCTGCTCGAGCCGGTCGCGATCCCACTCTCCCGCGCAGGCGCCGTCCACGCGCAGGTCGAAGCGGTGGCCGGGGCAGGCCTGCTCGGCCTCGGCCAGCGCCTGCCGGACGACGTCGCACAGGTCCAGCGGCGCTCGCTCGAGCTGGAGCCCGCGCCCGAGCCGCAGGCGCGACACGTCGAGGAGCTGGGCGACCATGCGCTGCATGCGGCGCGCGCTGCGGTTCACGCGCTCGAGCGGACCGCGCACCCTCGGGTCCTCGACGCGGCGGAGCGCGAGCGCCGTGCCGGCGAGGACCGCGCCGAGCGGGTTGCGGAGATCGTGGCCGACGACGGCGACGAAGAGCTCGGAGAGGCGCACCGCGCGCGCGAGATCCTCGACGATCCGCTCGCGCTGCGCCTCGGCCTCGCGCCGCTGCAGGACCTCGCGGTTCAGCGCGTCGATCTTCTGCGTGAGCAGGGTGAAGTGCCGCGCGCGCTCCGAGGAGAGCCGCAGGACGACGAGCCCGGAGCCTTGCTCGGGGAAGCGCGTGCCGTCGCACGTCAGCCGCTCGCCGCGGCGCCGGTCGATCAGCACGCCCGCGTGCGGCGCCGTCGAGCGCAGGCAGCGGGCGAGGTACTCGCGGACCTCGTCGTCCACCCGGAACAGCTCGCCGAGCGGCTGCCCCTCGAGCTGCCCGGAGGACGTGCCGAAGTGGCGGGCCGCCGCCTCGTTCGCGCCCGCGATGCCCCCGTCGACCGAGACGAGCAAGAGCGGGTCGGGGATCAGCTGGGCGATCGCCTGGAAGGTCGGACGCATCTAGTCCCGGACGAACTCGCGCCCGTCGGCCGCGCGGGCCTCAGCGGAGGGGCGCAGGTAGACGGTGACGCGGCAGCCCGGGTCGCCCCGGGCGATCGCCTGCTCGATGGAGATCTTCGCGTAGCCCACCGTGTCCGCGGCGATGGCGCCGAAGACGTTGGACGTCATCATGCAGAGCGACGGGCGGCCGAGGACCTTGTCGCCGAAGGGGCAGCGGCGGTTGCCGAGGACGATCCGCTCCGGCGTCTCCTCGATCACGAAGAAGTCGCCCTGGATGCGGCGCTTGAGGTCGACGAGGACGGCGGAGAGCTGGCCCGGGTCGAGCCGCTCGACGCCGAGCGCGCGCCGGTACTGGCCGCCGATCTCGTCGCCCATCCGCTCGCCGACGACGGAGACGAACCCCTCCGCGTCGCGGACGCCGACCACCTCCTCGAGCGCGCCCGAGAGGTGGCGCAGCAGCGTGCGCATGAAGTCGTCGCGCTCCAGCTCGATGCGCGCGCTCTCGACCGCGCCGGCTCCGCCGTGCTCGTGTGTCTTGGATTCCACGGCGTGGGGCATAACCACGCGGCGGAAGCGACGCACCTGCGCGGCGGCGATCCCACGCGGGGACGCGGCCGGACAGGCGGCGCGGGTGACGACGAACGGCGTCGCCTCCTATCGGAGGACGAGGGTCGCCGAGTCGAAGTGGCGGCCGCTGCAGCAGGAGCTGAGGAGCTTCGGAGACGCGGTGTCGGTGGTCTTCGTCACGACGATCTCGGAGACCGACGGCGCGCCGGCGCCGCAGACCGCGGTCAGCGCGTCGTCGGCGAGCGGCCGGAGGGGGAGGGCGTTGCGGAGGGGCTTCGTGCGCTTCATCGGACGGTCCTTTCCCGGAGGCTTCGACCGGACGTCTCGTCGTCCGCGGTCCGCCTCGGCTCGATCCATGGACTCGCGACCGCGCCGGATCTGACACCTCCGTGCGCTTCGCCCGCCCGCCCGATCGCCGTCTCCGCGCGGTCGCCGGGGCGCTCCGCGCCGGGCGTAACAAAGCTCTTGACCCGCGGCGGCTAGACCAGTACAACCCCGCTCCGCTTCAACACTTTCCCACCTGACGCGGGGTGGAGCAGCCAGGTAGCTCGTCGGGCTCATAACCCGAAGGTCGCAGGTTCAAATCCTGCCCCCGCAACCACTGAAACCGTAGGCCCCGCCAGCCCTTAGCTGCGCGGGGCCTTCGTGTCTTCGGCGCCTCCCCCGCCGATCTCGTCCAGAACTCGTCCACGCCTCCCGGCCGCCGCCTCAAGGCGCCTTGCGGCCTCGCGGACGTCGTCATCGGCGACGACGTTGTAGCGGTCGAACACGGCCCTCGTGCGCCAACCGCCCATCCGCATCACCACCGACTCGGGGATCTCCGCCCGGCGAGCGCGCGTCGCGAAGGAGCGGCGCAGGTCGTGGATCCAGATGCCGTCTAGCCCGGCGCCCGCGCAGGCCCGCTGCCACGCCTTGCGGACGTCCTGCCACGGGCGCCCGGTCTCGGGGTTCGGGAAGACGAAGGGGCAGCCGAGGCGGCGAGGCATGGCCCGCAGCGCCGCGAGCGCCCGCTCGGTCAGGTGGACGACCCGGTCGTCGTTGCCCTTGGTGGCCTCGGGGTGCAGCCGGACGGTGCCGGATGCGAGGTCGAGGCCGTAGGCGTCGGTGGCGGTGGCCCAGCGCAGGTTCAGCGCCTCGCGCAGCCGCATCCCCGTGTCGAAGAGGACGACGAGGATCGGCCTGAGCGACGGCTCGGCGGCGGCGAGGAGCTTCGCGAACAGATCCTCGTCCACGACGGTCCGGCGGACGTTCGGCTTCCGCAGCAGCTTCACCTTCGCGACCGAGTTCGCGGAGAGCTTCCCGCAGGCGACCGCGTGGTTCAGGACGCGCTTCAGCAGCTCGACCTCCCGGTCGAGCGTCGCGGGGGAGGGGGCGGCGCCCCTCTTCGTCCTCTCGGCCAGCCGGGCCTCGCGGTACGCCTCGATGTCCGCGAGCGTGAGCGACGAGGCGGCGCGGTTGCCCACGTGCGCCGTAACGTGGGCGGCGCGGCCCCGGTCGGTCGCGTGGCTGTCGTTGTCGCGCGCGCTGACGGGCTCGTAGAGCCGCCATGCCTCGGCCACGGACAGGGACGGCGCCCTCGTCTTCGCGGCCTCGCGCTCGGGCAGGTAGCGCCCCTCGAACGCCTCGCTCTTCTTCTTCGCTTCGAGCGCCACAGCCTGCTCTCGCGTCGGGATCTTCCGCTTGCTGAACCGCTTCGCTGTGCCGTCCGGCAGGGTGAGCCAGGTGTTCACCTGCCAGAAGGTCTTGCCGTTGCTGAGTGTGTACTTCGAGATGCCCATGGTCTTCCTTGTCTGTCGGCAGACGGGCATCCGCCCCGATCCTAGCGGACCTGGGTTGCGGCTTCACCGCCCGGCGAGGAAGGCGTCGAGCGCCTTGCGGCTGAACCGCATCTGGCGGCCGATGCGGCGCGATGGCCGCAGCACGCCGCGCCGGACGAGCTGGTAGAGCGACTTCCGGCTCGGAAGCCGCAGGTACACGACCGCCTCATCGCTCGTCATCGCATCGGTCTCGACGCGGCGGACCCCGTCCCCCGCAGCCTTGACCGCGTCGAGCAGCGCCGCTGCGAGATCGCGAGCGGGCACGAGTCCGAGAGCGGCAGCGCGCCGCCGAACCCACTCGTCGAGGCCACCGTCGTGCTCGATCTCGGCGTCCAAGACGTCGCGCCGGTCATCCGGCGGGTCGGGTATCCGCACCCAGCCGTCCGGGGTCCAGAGCAGCACTCGCCAGGCCCGAGCGGCTCGTCGGGCACGGGGCCCGGCACACGGTCGATTTCTTCGGCCCATCTGTCGAGGTTCGATCCGCTCATGCCGGTCCCCGTCGCCGCGCGGCGGTGCGCCTACAGCGCGAGCCACTCGGTCACCTCTCGCAACGCGGCGAGCGCGTCGTTTCGGCGGTTAGGATCGAAGTCGAGGTGCTTGACCATCGCAGCGACCACCTGGAGCCACTGCAGGAGATACTGCTTCGGCGGCCTCTGCATGTCCGGCAGCTGGTCCTCCGACATGGGCTGCATGCGCCACTCCGCGTCGAACGCGCGCCAGTCATCCGCACTCCACTTGTCTGACCGGCGCCAGCGCCCCGGGCTTGCCAGCAAAGCGAATGCCGCGAGGGCGTACTTCTGGAACGCCTGAGCGAGGAGATCCGTGCTCCCGCGCACGGCGTTGTAGCGAGCGACGTCGGGAGGGAGGTGGACGTTGAGGATGTCGTCGTCCCGCGCCAGGAGCCAGTACGTCAGGAGGTATTCTGTCGTCGGTCCCTTACGCGGCATCGGGAGGAGCCTGACGGAACCGGGTCGTTCGGTGTTCATTGCTTGTCGCCTCCGTTTCTGATGAGCCCCTCGTCTCGAACCTCGTAGACGGCGAGCAGGGCGCGCCGTCGCGAGATGCGGAGGAGGTGCGCCAGGAATCCGTCGGGCACGATCGCGCGCGCCGCGTCCGGGCTCGTGGGCGGTTACAGCCGAATGTTCATCGCTTCCTCCTCTTGTTCGTGGTGACTCGTGTGAACCCTGGGACGCTGTCGTCCAGCTCGACGAGCGCGCGTCTCACTCGCTCGCGAGGCATGCGGAGCGTCTGCGCCAGCGCACGCTCTGAGATGTCCGGCGACGCCTTCCACGCCGCGTAGACGGCGCGCAACTCCTCGATGCTGACGGGGTCCTTCGCGTGCTGGAGCTGGTGCCATCGCGAGCGGTGAGACCTGCCGCAGGTCTCCGCGTCCGCGCGCATGTGGTCGAGCGACTTCCCGCACCCAGGGAACTTGCAGATGGCGACCCGCCTTGGATTTGACGCCTTCCGCTGCGTGCTCGCGTTCCTGGCGGGCGTGGAGGGCGTCCGGGGGTCGAGCCCCAGGGCGTCGACCACGCGGTCCCAGAGCGGCGCCAGGACGCCGGACGGGAACACCCGCTCCCCGAGCGGCTGGCCGTCGTAGTTCTTCACGAGCGCGTAGTTCAGGACGTTGGAGACATGCTTGCGCAAGCTCGGCTTCTCGGACTCGACCCAGGACTCGGCCGAGACCCTGATGTGCTTGATGCGCTGCTGCTTCGGGTCCGCGTGCGTCAGTCCGACCCACTCGCCGATGACCGCCTCGCCGTGCTCGCCGTCGTCCGCGAGCACGAGGCCGTGGAGATGAGCGTGGCAAGCGTCGTCTTCCGCGCGCTTCTTGCGGCTGAGGACGAACACCGCACCCTGCCCAGCGACGTCCGCGATGCGCGCCGCGACCTCCTTCGCCGCAGCGACGATGTCCGTCGTCGGGCTTGCGATGGTGAGCTTACTGACCGAGTAGAGCCGGAGCGGCCCCCTCCGACCCTCGCCGTCAACGGACGCAAGGTGGTCCAGAACGAGATCCGTGAGGCGGTCAGTCGCGAGGCGTTCCGCGCCAGCACAGGAGCCGGAGCGCGCATCGCGTTCAGCGCGGCTGCCCTTCAGCTCGGGCTCTTCATGCATCTCATGCTCTAGCAAGAAGGCGGTGCCGCCCTGGGACGCGCTGGATTGGACGCTAACGCCGCGAGAGCCAGACGGATTCACCGCCCTAGCGGCGTCATCTGGCTTTGATGGCTTTGATGGCTTCGACGTCATCCATGTCCTTGCGCCGGGCTGGGAACGCAACGAGGGCATCGCTGAAGAGCGGCGCTCTCGTTGTGTCCCAGCATGGCTATTTCCCAGTGGGCTCGACCGTCGGGTGGCTCGCCGTGACGCTCGCGCACGTCGGCGACGGCGACGGATCGCCGTTCACGATGCGCGGCCACTCTGCGTGGAGGACGTCGTGCAGTGGCGTGTTCCGCTTGGGCGCGGGCAGCCGGAGGTCGGCGGCAGGATTGGAGGTCACGAGCCCCTGCCGCCGCGCCTCTGCGAACACGGCGCGCAGCGCAGCGATGATGTTGTTGTGCGCGTTGCAGGTGCTCGTGTCGATGCTGCCGGTCCTCGCCATTCCCAGCATCCGGTGCTGGATGATCTCGGGCGTGAACTGCTCCAGCGACAGCGCCGCGACCTGCGGGTCGGCGCAAAAGCGGCCGATGCGCGACGGGTACGCCGACGAGAACGATCTGGCGTTGAGGAACTCGATGAGCGTCATGATGCGGTCCTCGACCTACGGCTCGTCGCCGATGTCGCCGACCGCGACCGACGCGGGGCTCCCTTGAGTGAACCGCGCGCTCACGGGCTCACCTCCTCGCCGCCGTTCGCGAGCCACGCCTCGTACGCGGACTTCGGGATGAGCAGCCGCCGACCGACGCGGATGCCCAGCTTCTTCGCGAGCGGCCGCGCGGTCGGGATCGAGACCCCGAGCCGCGACGCCAGCTCGCGGATGGTGATGGTGTCCTTCGGGACGTGCTGCTGCTGGATGGAGTGATCCGTCACGCCGCGCAACCTCCCCTCGCGAAACAGCGAGGGACCACGAGCAAAGGAGTGCGCCGGGAGAGCCCTATGCCCGACCGACGCTCATTCGCGGGCCTCTCGGGGGACGAGAGGGCGGCCGCGTTACAGCCCTTTGCCCGCGCTTCGCGGGCGGCGGTGAATCTCGCCCGAGGAAAGCAGAAGCCGAGCGCAAGCGCAAGCAAGCGCAGAGCAGCCGAGCGCAGCCCTGCTCAAATCGAAGCAACAGGAGCGGAGCGGCGGCCCGCTATGACGGCTGGATGGCTCACCGCGACAGAGCTGCGAGAGTCTCAGCAGCCTTCTCGTCGACGAGTCTCCGCACGTCCTCAGCACGGAACCGTACCGTCTTGTTCGAGAACCGTATGGGAGTGAGCCTGCCGGTGCGCACGAACGCGCTCCAGATGGCGTGGTGCGAGAGGCTGAACACCAGCTCCAGGTCGGCGTAGGTCAGCAGCTCCGGTGCTTGGTTCGTGTTCATTCTCGACGTTCCTCTGCTGCGCTCGACAGTGCAGCGGGATTGTGCGACTGCGAGTGGTGGCGCCGCAAGGCGTTGTTGGCCGCGAGTGACGGCGAGGTCGGCGACGCGACGCGCGCTGCTCGGCGCGGGCGGGGCGGGAACCTCGGGCGGCTCCCCCACCCTCGCCCGCGCCGGGGATGCCCCGGCCGTCCACGGGAATCCCAATCAGGAGGCCCCTGGCGTCGCCTGAGGAGCGACGCGCGGGCCTTGGGCGGCCCCGAGGCGGGAACGGCATCTCCCGCGCTCTGCGGGCCAGGGAAGGCCCTTCCTGGCGATGTGAGCCGACAGCCAAGAGGCCGTGCGGAACGGGACAGCGGGCGCGCAACGCTAAACCCTCGGATTTGATCCACATTGTGCAGGGCGCGGGGCACGGTGCGGAACCGTCGCCTTTCGCCATATGCTCTTGGCGGCCGGATTCGCGCCGCCGGGAGGCCCGCCATGCGCGTCTGCACGTACCATCGCTGCTCGACGTTGGACCAGCGCCCCGACCTCATGCGCGAGGAGCTGCGCGCCGCTGCCGCTCGTCTCGGCGAGCTGGTGATGGAGGTGGAGGAGACGGGCTCGGGCGGTCGCGCCGACCGGCCCGGCCTGCTGCGAGTGCTCGACGCCGCCCGGCGCGGCAAGCTCGACGCGGTCATGGTCGCGAAGCTCGACAGATGGGGCCGGTCGAGCCTCGATGTCCTCGCGAACATCAGGGTGCTGGAGACGGCGGGCGTCAGGTTCATCGCCGTGAGCCAGGGCCTCGACGTCCGGCCCGGCGGCGACGCCACGAGCCGCCTCCTGGTGACGGTGCTCGCGGCCGTCGCCGAGTTCGAGCGCGACCTGATCCGCGAGCGAACAAGGATTGGGATGGCGAAGGCCAGGAAGCGCGGCGTCCAGATCGGGCGCCGCCGCAGCCTGTCGCCGCAGGCGGTCGAGGAAGCGCGGCGCCTGCGCGGGGCGGGGAAGTCATGGCGGCAGGTCGCCGAGGCCGTGGGCTGCTCGGTCTGGGCGGCGCGGCGAGCAGCGTAGACAATCGTAAGGCGCCGTTTCGATCGTCCTACAGATTCGACGCGGGGATGGGGGTCCGCTTCTCCGCCTCGATCTCCGCCCAATACTGCTTGTCGGCGGCGATGTCGAAGTACTCGATCCAGCCTGGGCCGAAGTGGATCCGCGTGTTGCCAGCCGTCCAAACCTTCCGCATCTGTCTCAAAGTAGGACGTCCATACTTCTGCGCTAACACGGACGACACCTGCTGGGTCACAGCGGGATCGAGGCCGACGTCCAGTCCGATAGTCCAGAGACGGTGCCGGTAGAAGGTCAGCTTCAATGTACTGATTCGGGCCGATCCGAGCGGCTCGTCGCATATCGCCAAGAAATTCTGCTCGCGCTCGCTGTTATGCTTGGGCGCGAGCGTGCCACATCGTACCTGCATGCTAGCGATCGCCGCCGTCGCTTCCGCGAGCGTCATGCCCCAACGAAGGTCACGCCATCCTCCCGGGTCGGCCGCAGAAACACGAACCGGCGTGGCCTCCGCCGGACTTGCGGCCGCCGAACCGAACATCATGATGATGAGCGCCGCCTTCATGATCTCTTCCTACTGATCGCACAGGTTGTAGTTCAGGCTCGCTTCGCCATGCCGAATGGTCAGGCGATCCGCCTCGCACGCGGGCAGCGGGGCGCACTTTTTACATGCGGCCATGAACGCCTTCTCGGCCGTGTCCACCTTCTCCAGGGTGTAGCGGGCCATCTTGTCGAGACTGTCCTGGCTGCTCGTTCCTGCCAGCGCGGGCCCCAACGTCTTCTTGAGCACCCCGACGTCGTGCAGCGCGTTGATGTACTCGGCCTTGGCCGTGGCGAAGTTCTCGATCTTGCTCGCGCTCGTCTCCTGCTTGCTCGTGGCCTTCTCCTGCTTGCTCGTGCCCTTCTCCGCTGCCGAGACAGCGAACGCGAGCAGCAGACCAGCCATGATGATGATCGCCTTCTTCATGGATCTTCTCCTCTTATCCTAGATAATGGGATTCACACGCGACTTCGCCTTCACGCAGCAGCACCTCAACGAACTCGAAGCACGGTTAGATGACGGCCGCCGCCATACTGAGTGCCAGGTCTCGGGTCGAAGTACACGCGCGCCGCCCATCGACCAGGGTTCACTTTCGTAAGGAGTACCGACCCAGACTGGTTGACGCCGAACCCTCCCCAGCAAGACGCGCCAGCAAAGCCGTATCGTGCGTCGCCGCCGTCAACGGGCCGCAGCTCGACTCCGCTTGAACACGAGGGAAACCCATCGGTCTGATTGCCGGCAGAGAACGCGTAGAAAGCCAAGAAGACGTCGTCAGGTGATGTGACTTCGACTACGACCTCCAGTGGTAGCGAGTTGCTATCGCCGGGAACCAAGTTGCCGACGGAGGGACCCGCTGTGGCGGGCCCAAATACGACGGTCTCGGAATAGGAGTAGCCGACGACTCCGGTGAGCATCGGGTAGGGCGTACCGGGTACGCCCTGCGGCCCCTGGGCTCCTTGCTGTCCTATCGGGCCCCGATCGCCCTGAGTACCCGGCGCGCCGTTGCACGCATACGTCACGGTTCCGTCCGAAGACGTGAACCGGCTGCCGCCGTAAGGGCAGTTCGGATCACCGGGTGGCACCGACACAGCGACGACGGACGCCCCGTTCTGAAGTGCGTCGCTCTTCGGGGAAGACGTGCAGCCGCCCAGGGCCGCTAACAGTACGAGGACAATGCGTCTCACGGACCCCCCCCTCGGTTGATTCACCGGCTCCGTGGATCGCAGGCCCGGGGCCAGTCCGTCGTATTGAGTGTGCCGTTTTCACGAGCGCGGCGTCTTAGAGATCGCCCTGGAAACTCCCAGTTATCCGAATCGCGCTCTTGCCCGCTTCGGAGCAGGTCAGGTCAGCACTGAGTTTCCAAGACGGGACGTCGGCGATCCAGTTCACGGTTCCCGTCCATGACGAGCAGTAGACGGAATCTGGCGTGTGAGCGGAGTAGGAGACGCGAACGGCAGAAGCCGTGGGAAGCGCGAACAGCGTACCTGCGCTGCCCTGCGCGCGATCGATCGAAATCGTAAAGTAATAGTCCAGGCTCGGACAAGACTGTGTGCTCGCGACCCAGGTGACGCCAAACGATCCCTGCCCAGGGCACGGCATCGACGAAGTCACAGCACAGTACGGATCAGGCCAGGTACCGCTTCCGGTCTTTGCGATTGGCGCCGTCACATCGTACGCGCATTGCAACTTGCTCAGTACGCAGCAACCCTCCATTCCGGCGGAGCATCCATTGTTCACGCACTTGCCCGGGTTGCTTGCGGTTGCGCCGTACATCTTCGCACAATCTTGGCCTAGGACCGCGTCGTCTCCGTTGCGAGTGCATTGCCACAGCCAATTGCCGTCGCAGAACCACTTGCCCGCCGGGCATGGCTTCCCCCCGCCAGCGCCAGCTGGGCCAGGAGGACCCTGGGGGCCGACTTGCCCTTGAGGCCCAACGGGCCCTTGAGGACCCACTGGACCTGCCGGTCCCGGAGGTCCTCCCGCTGGCCCCGCAGCGCCCTGCGGGCCAGCTGGGCCGCGTTCACCTTGGCACGCGATCATCGTGAGCGTGAGCAGCGCGAGAGCAGTGGTCCTCATGACCGTCCCGGATCGGATGCGTGTCGAGCCGCGTCTGAAATCGCGGCTACAGCGCAAGCTCGGAGAGCACCTCGACGGTGATCTCGGAGTTCGTCGCGTTCACCACCCTGAGTCGCATGCTCTGGAAGGCGATCGTGTCGCCATCGTTCAGGTCGTACTGGACCTCTTGAGTGAATGCGGGCCGCGCAAGGCTGCCCGCCTCGCTGGTAGGCCCGGCGAAGATCGAGTCCTCGTTGAACGTCGCCTTCCCTGCGAACTCGCGGTACGAGAACTTCACCACGCTTCCGGCCTTCCCGGAGTAAATGAACTGCTTCTCGAAGCGGTCCAGGACGCTGCCGTAGACGTCGTTCTTGACGCCGCGCTCAGCCTGGATCAGCGGCGTACCGATGGTCGCTGTCACGATCTTGCCTCGTTCATGGTTGCGGACGAGGTAAGCCGAGTTTGCGAGGCCACACCCGGCCATGCCGATGAGGAGCGCACAAAGGGCCGGAATCTTCTTCACGTCATCCCCCTTGGTTGCTTCACGACTCGTAGCATGGTGCGTTTCTCTCGCACATGAGCGATAGCACCGCACCGGAAAGGGGCCGGTGCGGGCGGACTCAGCCTGTCAGCCGTACCGATATGATCCGGGCCTTGAGTGCGGCCCTGTCACCTCTCGCTCGCGTCGTCCTGAACGTCCTCCGCCCGACTCCCGGTACCGCACCCGACCTCGCACGCGAGACCAAGCTGCCGGTCGGCGTTAGTCGAGATCGCGCTTACGGAGCTGGTCCACGCCGGAAAGGTGGCCGAGGTCGAGCCAGGGAGGTTCGCGGCCAGATGAACGCCGCCCATTGGCGATGCGCGTGCGGATCGTGCACCTTCCGTTCGCGCGGGCGGTGTATGCTTTCGCGCCGTCCTCAAACGTCCTCGCATCCCCTCTGGCGAAGCCTTCCGTGAGACCCCGATGGCCTTTACGTCTCAACACAAGCCGAACGCACAGGTGACCGACTGGATACTCGCAGTCACAAGCCTCGCGCTGGCTCTCACCACCTACTTTGCCCAGATGAAGTGGTTCGAGAGTGCGACACATCGCGAGACTGTGATGATCAGCACTGTCCAGTTCGTCTTCACCGCAGCGCTCGGGTACTTCACGAACAAGATCGCGAGCGGTGACGCTTTCCAGCGAAGCATCAAGCAGTTTGCTGTCGGTGCATATCGGCGTGCCTCCGATATCGAGAACATGATCGCGCGACTACAGCGTTGCGTTGCCTCGATGAAAGCAGATAGGCCCCGCTCAGATGCGTATGCTCTCGAAGTGATTGGGGCGATCGTTGATGATGCAGTCGAGGTGATCGGGTCATCCAAGACGGACTGGGCCGATGTCATCGGTGACGAAATGATAGCAGTTGAGACGATCACCGAACTGGAAACTGAGCGAGTGGCCTTGGAGCGCGACCCGGTGGAGGCTGCACACGAAGGTGAAACACACGATGATCGGCTGAAGAAGATCGAGGCCCAGATTCATAAGCTGGAGGCCTCCCTTCCGCCTCCGTTGCGGTACGACGCCGCGAGGGCGAAGCCGACCACTACGTGGGCTAGTGTGAAGCGCGCGCTACGGTGGCTCGCAGATGGCCACGAAGCGCAGGGTGGATTGCACCTGCGCGTTGTCCTCCGAGGCGAGTTGGGTAGAGACCCCTCAACCTTAAGTCCCGGGGAGCCACTTACGTTGACCTACGCTAACGAAGCTGAGGACATCGGGATCGACGTGAAGGATAGGACGGGTGCTCTTCGTGGCCGCGTCGCGAATCACGGGCCTTCCGATTACATCGGGTTTAGAAAGGCTATGGCAGTGTTGTTCGGCGATGACCCGAAACCCGCCAGATATTTAGGTCCATACAAGGGCGGCGAAGAGGGTGAGTACGAAGTGCAGGTCATGGCGAAGCCGAACGATCGGAGACCGGAAGTGCGCCTCGTTCAACGGCGGAAGTGAACCTATCGCTTCATGTGGTTCCAGTAAAAGCTCTCGACCTTCTGCGACCCCTGCTCGCAGCCGTAGTCCGCGAACGCCAGCGCGGCCACCCTGTCCGGGCAATGCCGGAACGGTGCGTAGTACGCCAGGTCCTGCGCGATGCACCCGATCTCTCTGTCGCGGGGTCGACCATCCACGCTTGGGAAGATCCACTGCCCGTGCGCGAGCTGGACCGCGAGCTGCTCGACCCGGAACTCCAACGAGCGCTCACCACGGCCGGTGACGTGCGGGATGACCCGGATGCCGCGCTTCTGGTGGTTCAGCCAGTGCCCGATGTACGCCTGGGCGGCGTTGCTCTCGACCACGACCGCCGTCGCCATGAAGCGGTGGTAGGCGGACGCGATGCGCTCGACGATTTCCGGGGCGGTCCACCGCCCGGACTCGACCGCGAGCAGCTCGCGGGTCTTGTCCGGGTGCAGCAACACGACGACGATGGCGCTCAGGTCCGCGCTCGCCCTTGCGGACACCGCGAGGTCCACGCCGATGTAGACGCGATACGGCTCGCGGATGTTGAGCAGCCCGAGTTCCCCCGAAGGCGAGCGTGACAGCGCCGTCGCGCTCGCGCCACGCGCGAAGGCTTCCTCCAGCCACGCGGCCTTGATACGGCTGTCCTCGTCGCTTCGAGCCTGGACGTCGAGCTGCCGCGCGGCCTCCAGCGGACCCAGCTCCATGCGCTTCCGCAGGAGTCGCTCGCTGCTCCAGCGCTCGGGCCAGGCGGGCGCGCCGGTCTCGTCCTCGGCGGGGAAACGCGCCGACGCCCATCCCTGCTGCTTCGCGAGGTAGTGCAGCAGGTCGTCCGGGTGGAAGGCCGTACCAATCGTGAGGACCTTGCCGCGCTCAGTCAGGCGCCCGAGCAGCGTCGAGTTCACCCACTCGACCGTCGCCTTCCTCTGGTCCGGCGTGCGCGTGCTCTCCCAGTCGAGGATGTCGTCGAGGATGATCCGGTCGAGGCGTGAACCAAGCACAGCGCCCCGGTGGCCGTATCCCGCGACGGACGGGTCCTTCGACACGGTCGGGCGTGCGACCGTGATCCTGTCATCGGTCCACTGGCCGCCCGGCTTGAGGTTCGGGAAGACCGCGTGCAGGTCTTCCGACCGCTCGATGTGCTCACGAATCGTGCGCACGAGCTTGTTGGCCTGCGTCGCGGTCGCCGAGACGATGGCGAATCGCAGCGTCGGGTCGCGCCCGAGTTCCCACAGCGTTCGAGCAACGGAGAGCTGCATGGACTTACCGTGTTCGATGGCAGCCCAGAGCACGAGCCGGTCTTTGGTGTCTGCGAGCCGGTGCCAGCACCGATGCAAGTCCGCCTGACGCAACGGCTTGCCCGTCATCTCGTCGTGGATGACCAGCTCCGCGAAGGCCGACATGCTCTGGCGGGCCGCACCGACACGCTTCTCGCGGAGGGCGGCAAAGGCCGCCGCCGCATCAAGGCTGGCCCGCATCGGCGTCTTCCTCGGGCTCGGCGCCCTCGTCGGCGGGGGCGTTGAGGGCGCGCAGCTCGTTCAACGCGCGTGCGGCTGACTCGACCTCGGCCTGTAGCTCGTCAGCGGATATCTCGACAGGCGCGACGGGACGGATGCCGACCTCACCGCCGACGATGCTCGTTGGCGCGTCGAGCAGGAGCCTGGACATGCGCTGCCCGCTCTCGTTCGCAGCTACCAGCTTCGCGATGATCTCGACGATGTCCTTGTAGGCCCTGCGCGCGGCGCGCGCATGAGCGCTGTCGGGATTGTTGATGTCCTTCATCATGACGACGAGGGCTCGCTCGTAGTCGAAGATCCGCTCCGCGTGGAGCGCGGCGAGGCTGTTCATCGCGGCCGTCTGCACGAGCCGGACCGCCTTGCCCTCCTTGGTCCGCGCCTCGACGGCGTCTTCCCGAGCCGCCGCGTGGGCCTCTTCCAGGCGCGCTGGGAGCGACTCGCGGCGGAGCCGGGCTGCGGCCTCGACCTTCTCGGCGGCGAGGACTTCGCACAGCGGCGGGAGCCCTGGCCATCCGACGACGAGCGCGCGCCGGGCGGTGCGGATGTCACATCCGGCGTCGCGCGCGGCTCTGGCGAGCCCACCCCGCTGCTCGGGGTCATGCCCTCTAAATGCCGTAAGCAAGCGGTTTCGGCGCGCCTCGATGTCCAGTCTCGACCACATCATGTCGACAACGCTGGCACGTCTCCCATAGATTGAGCAAGCAGTAGTGCGAGAGGTGCATCATGCGAGTCGACACAGAAAGCCGGGGCAATCCGGATCGGCAATCAAGCGCGATCGTGTCGCTGTGCTCATCGAGGCGCTGCGCTGGGCCTGCGACGCGCTCTGCTACCACCTCGGCGTGAAGGACTACGAGCAGGCCGAGGTTGCCCTTGACGTGGCCCGGTCCATCACGCGCGACGAGGGCGCCCGGTTCGCCTTCGGGTCAAGAGAGTGGGGACGGCAGCTCCATCGGCTGCGCGAGCTGGCCGCGCGGCTCGGTCCGAGCGGGTCCGTCCGCGCGGATGTCGCCCATCACATGGCTCAGGTCTACGTCCGCGAGGCGGAGCAGCGACTCGCGACTCGCCGCATCGAGGTCCTGTCATGATCACGTTCGGTCGCTGGCATGGAGTGGGTCGATGGCCGGACAAGGCCGCGTTCGAGCCCGCGCCGACCGGGCCGCCGCAGGCGAACGACCAACTCGGCACGCTGCGGGTGCTGCGCGCCGAGGCGACGTGCGCGAGGTGCGGTACGCCGGTTCGCTCGTGCGCCGGGCACTACGACGGCAACCGGACCGCACTCACCATGGATGGCGTAGCGCTGAGGACGTGCCGGGGAGACCTCGTTGAGCGGAACTGGTGGACGGGAAGGTGACCCATGCATCCTGTTGTCGCGCTGCACCTTGCTCATGTCGTGAAGAACTCCATCGGCACCCGCCCAGGCATGCGCCTCGCCGCGACGGCTACCGCGCTGAGCGCCGGGTACTTCGCCATCCACCACATGAGCGAGAAGGCGAACCGGACAGTCTACGTCGCGAACCCTCGACCCGTCGGCGCGAAGCACGAGCGGGATCACGCGACCCGTATTCGCGCCGTGGAGGCCGGTCTCAGGCTCGGGCCGCGTGGCGGGACGTTCTACGTGACCGCGAGCGGCGTGAAGAAGTACGTGGGCAACGGCGGGCGCTGACGGCGCACCGCGCGCACGAGGAGCATCGACATGAAGGACGCGATCCAGAAGTGGTTCGAGGCGAAGGAGAAGCTGAGGGCTCTGCGCGAGCTGGACGAGCACGAGGACGACGAGGAGGTCGACGTGGAGGCCGAGGCCGCCATCCCCGGGACCGTAAGCCCCGAAGCGCCGTCTCTGGACGCGCGCAGGCTGACGGATCAGGAGTTCGAGGCGAGACTCGCGAGCATGGGCATCGACTCGACCTGGCACGAGCGCAGGCTCCAGCCGCCACCACGCCGCGTGGCGCCCGAGGTTGCTGCCGCCGTCGAGCGTCACCGGGTCGAGCGCAAGCGGCTCGCGGACGAGCGCGTGAAGGCGCTGGAGGTTACGCGCCTCGACGCCCGGACGGCCACGCCCGCCCAGATGAGGGCGCGCCTCGCCGAGATGGGGCTCGCGGCGAGCACGCCGCCCGGCATGTTCAGCAGCGTCCCGCCGAAACCGCCGCCCACGAGGACCGACCCGGCGACGGTGCGGCGCCGTGCCGAGGCGGAGGCTGAGATCCGCGTCCGCCGGATGCTCAAGGCGGCGCAGCTCGGCGGGACCCGCATCGACGCGAGGACGCTGAACGAGTTCGAGCTGGCCGCCCACAAGAAACTGCGGGGACTCGGGCCCGGGATCGAAGTGCGGGCGGCCGTCTCGGGGGACATCAAGTAGGTGGTGCGGGGCTGTAGAACCGCTCGCGGCGCACCGAGTACCCCTCGTTCCGGGCGGTTGCGTCCGCGACGCCGTAGTGCACGACGGCGCGGTTGATGGACCCGAGCACGATGATGTCTGCCAGATCCTGTGCCGTTCGCTCCGGGTTCGGCGAGCCGACCGGCCGCATGAGGAACCATCCTGCCGTCAACGAGAAGTACAACTCGTTGAAGTAGGTCTCGAACACCCGAATCTGGGATTCGACGTCCGTAAGTGTCTGCGCGAGGTGATGCGCATCCTTCGATGCTTCCTCGTAGCGATGCGCGCGCACTCGGTTGCGATCACGGTCCGTGATGACTGTATCGCGCCGAAACCGACGGATCAGGTCGTCGACGTGCCCCCTTGTTACAGGCTCGCCCTCGGGAAACACCCTGACGAGAATCTCGTTCGCGCGCGCGACGTGCTCTTTCATCAACTCCCCTCGGAGCCACGCTTCCTCGTCTGGAGCAGGATCGCCGAGAATGTGGATGCGAGTCGGATCGAAGTCATCCGGCGAGAACCGACGAAAAGCCTCCGGGTGGGACCTGATGCGGTCGAACGCGCCGCCCCGTTCTGCAGCTCCTTCGCGGAGTGAGGCGAGGTCGATCACCAGCATGTCGAAGCTGTCGCGCGCCATCTGCAAGGCGGAGCCGTTCAGGATCGGGTAGCCGCCACCGTCGCCGCCCGCAAGTTGCCCGACTTTGGGCAACTCCTGGACGAGCGCCCGCAGGACGGGCAGCCTCCCCTTGACCACGAGGAGATGCCGGATCGCTTCGGCGACGGCTTCACCAAGCTCCGAACGCAGCGGAGAGGGCGAGGAGGTGCTCATGGCGAACGCTACAGTACCTGCGAGCGGGGCGGCTCGGATCTCGTCCAGAACTCGTCCAGACTCGGGGGGACTCGGGCGCCCCCGAGGGCTCTCGGGGGCGCTCGCGAGTCGCGCGGAAATGCCTGCGGCTGCGGAAAAGGGCAGGGGGAACGCCCGTCTGCCGATCTACCTCGACCCGGGCTCATAACCCGAAGGTCGCAGGTTCAAATCCTGCCCCCGCAACCACTCTGGTAGTCACCGACCCCGCTGTCCCCCACCAAGGGCAGCGGGGTTGGTCTTTTTCAGCGTCACGCGCACCGCGTATCCGTCGGCCGAGGGCGTCAGCAGGATGCCGTCCACGACGCCGTGGAGCAGCGCCTTGGCCCTCGCGGAGAGAAGAGGGGAGAGAAGAGCGAGTGCAGATCCTGAACTCGTCGTTCCTCGAAACGGGATCGACTCCGAGTCGCGAATGCGCGCGGAGGAGGGGAGGGCCGTTCTCGAGCTCGATCGGCTGGGCGTCCCGGTCCTCTCAGTCCGCGAGGGCTGGCTGGACACGAGCGGTCCCGTGCGCCCGCTGCTCGTCGCGATCTTCAGCTGGGTCCCGGAGCAGGAGAGGACGAGGCTGATCGAGCGCACGCGGGCCGGGCTCGACCGAGCGCGCCGCCAGGGCAAGGTCCTAGGGCGTCCACGCACCTCGTCGGTCCTGCTGCACGCCGCTGCCGAACTCGTTGCTCGCGGACAGCCCGTCGCCGCCGCCGCGAGGGCGAAGGGCGTGTCACGCGCTGCGCTTCGCCGCTGGCTGGCCCTCGGGGGGCGCCGAGAACGAGCCTGGTATCGCGCTCGCGCACGCCGCCGGGGGAAGCTGGCCGGTAACGACCGTCAGCGGCCAGCGGGTGCGTGCCTGTTGCGCTGCGTTGCTGATCGACGATTGGCTTCGCGCCCTCCTGGGCACGCGCCCGTCGTCGCACGCAGCGTGTCTGCTTCGGGGTCCCGGGAGTGGGCTTCTCGGCCGGCCCCCCCGGCCTTCGTTCGCGAGGGTCCCACCCGGCTGAGTGCTCACAGGTCATAGCCAGGCATGCATCACGCCGGCTCCGACTCGCCCGCGGCGCACCGCCACCCGCTGCCCGGGGGAGGTCATCGCGACGTGTTGACAGAATCTGCGCTGAATGTCACAACGTGCCACATGCCAGCCAGAATGAAAGAGGACGAGGCGGCGGCGCGCCGCTCGAAGGTCCTGGACGCCGCGCGCTGGTGCTTTCTCAACTTCGGCTTCTCGAAGACCTCCTTCGAGGACATCGCAAAGCGAGCGGACATCTCGCGCACGCTGCTCTACCGGATCTTCAAGGACAAGAAAGACGTCTTCACGGCCGTCTTCGCGCACTGGCTGGTCGCGCGACACCCGGTGGCGCAGCAGGCCGCCACTGGCCCGGGCAGCCCGTACGAGCGCCTGCTGACCGTCTGCAACGTGATGGTGCTCGAGCCATGGTCCGACATGGTCACGGCGCCCATGGGGACGGAGTTCTTCGACGTCTGCGCGCGAATCGACCCCGACGTCGAGGCGCGCCATCGCAAAGTCGCGTTGCAGTGCGTGGAGGCCATTCTGGGAAGCGAACCGGACGCCGAGGTCTTCCTGCTCGCCCTGGACGGCCTCTTGGCGGATCAACCCAAGGTGGCGGTGCTCGAGCGCCGCCTCCGGATCCTCGCGGAGCGCTTCGTACCATCCAAGGGCTCCGGCCGCGGAGGGGCTCGCCGATGAGGCTCATTCTCGTCGGCGCCCCCGGCATGGTCGGCGCAGGGGCGCTACGCGAGGCGCTCGAGGCCCCAGAGGTGAAGGACGTGCTGAGCGTCGGTCGACGCCCGTGCGGCGTCGTGCATCCAAAGCTGAAGGAGCTGCTCCTGCCGGATCTGTTCGACTTCGCGGCCGTGGAGGACCAGCTCGCCGGCTACGACGCCTGCATCTGGGCGGTGGGTATCAGCTCCGTCGGGCTGGACGAGGCGGCCTACGCGAGGGTGACGGAGGAGTTGACCCTCGCGTGGGCCCGCGCTCTCCTGCGCCTCAACCCCCGCCTTGCGTTCTGCTACTGCTCCGCCGGCGGTGCCGGCGGCCGGTCGATGTGGGCCCGCGTGCGCCAGCGCGTCGAAGGCGCGCTCCAGACGATGCCGTTCCGCCACGCGGGAGCGGTCAGGCCCGGCTTCATCCGGGCGGGGCCGGGCATCCGGAGCCGCACCCCGGCGTACCAGGTCGGGATCGTCCTGCTGACGCCGCTGTTCCCCCTGTTTCCGCTGCTCGTGCGCGTCTTCCCCTTCCTGTTCACCACGTCCGAGATCCTCGGCCGCGCAATGCTCCGCGTGGTCGAGGGGCGCGCCGACCAGTTCATTCTCGAATCCGCTGACATCAACCGGGTCGGGGCACGAGGCTGACCGTCTACGCGGGCCCGGAGTCACACAGCGAAACGGCGAAACGGAATCGCACATGGCACAGGATCTGGCACGCAAGGTGTTTCTCGTCACCGGCGCGACGGATGGCATCGGCAAGGCCGCCGCGAACGAGTTCGCGAGGCGCGGCGCGACGTTGACCATCTTCGGCCGAAACAAGCAGAAGACCGAGCAGGTGCTCGCGGAACTGAAGGCGGCCAGCGGGAACCCGAAGCTCGACCTCCTGCTCTGCGATCTGTCGCGGATGGCCGACGTGAAGCGCGCCGCAGAGGAGTTCAAGGCCAAGCACGACCGGCTCGACGTCCTCGTGAACAACGCGGGCGCCACCTTCAAGAAGCCGACGATGGGGCCCGATGGGTTCGAGCTGACGTTCGCACTCAACCACCTCGCGTACTTCCAGCTCACGACGTCGTTGCTCGACGTGCTGCGGAAGACGCCCGGAGCGCGCGTGGTGTCGACGTCGAGCTCCATGCAGGCGCGCGGAAAGCTCGACCTCGCGAAGACGCCGACCTCCCTAGAGGGGTCGGGCCCCAAGGCCTACGCGACCTCAAAGCTCGCCAACATCCTGTTCACGAAGGAACTCCAGCGGCGGCTCTCGGGGACGACGCTCACGGCGAACTGCTTCGAGCCTGGCATGGTACGCACGCAGTTTGGTGGGTTCGGATCGGACCAAGGCTTCCTGCTGAACCTCGTCTACGCGCTAGCGAAGCCCTTCTCGGTCACGCCGGATCAGGGTGCGGACTCGCTCATCTGGCTCGCCACCTCGCCGGAGGCGACGTCGCTGAAGGGGGAGTACGTCTCGAAGCGACGGCCCGTGACTCCGCAGAAGCAGGCGCTGGACCCGAAGCTCGCGGCAGACCTGTGGACGCTGAGCGAGAAACTCTGCGCCGAGATTGCAGCTCGCACGGCATGAGATGAGTGCCGCGCCAGCGGCGCTTCCCCTGCGACCCCGTGCTCTGGCCGTCCCCGCAGGGCGAGCCGGGGCGCACCCGCGCCGCTCGGCGACGCGGGTGGCGACCCCCGCCCCCGTCATTGGGGATTGGGTCCCATCCGGCTGAGTCCTCGAAGGGCATAGCCGGGTGCGCTGCGTGGCTCTTCGCACCGTTCGAGTCACGCCGCTTCAGTCCACAGGGAACGTGATCTGCGCGGTCATTGCTTCTGGAAGCGTGGCATGTGTTCGCGCAGGAAGGCGACGAGCGCGGGATGGACGAACCCGGCTCGCTGCTCGGCGGGATAATGGCCCGCCTCGGCGACTTGGACGTGTCGCACGTCGTGCGCTACGCGCGAGAAGCACTCACGCACCGCGAAGCCCATCGCGAACTCACCGCCCACGGTGAGCACCGGCGCAATCAGCCCGCGCGACGCTCGCGCGGCGACCGCCGCCACGTCCGCCGGTCCCGTGCGATAGTATCCGAGGCCCGCAGCGAACACCTCGGACGCACGATACGCTTCGAGGTACGCCCGCTCGGCGCCTGGATCGAGTCCTACCGGCCCGGCGCTCTGACGCAGGAATGCGCGGTGGAACGCGTCCTCGCGGTTCGCGACCAGCGCCTCCGCGAGGCCCGGCGTCGCGTTGAACGGTCCGTGCCACGCTGGGTAGTTGCTGAGTCCCGGCTCTGAGAGCGCTACGCCACTGCCGGGGAGCACTTCCTCCTCGACCACTAATGCAGCCACGCGCTCCGGATGATCGGCGGTGACGAGGTACGCGACCGTTCCTCCCCAGTCGTGCCCGACGAGCGCGAACGTCCCGAGACCGAGGCGATCGGCGAGGCCGATCACGTCCCTCGCCAGCGCCTCCTTTTCGAACGCCTGCGGGCCTCCGGACGAACTGCCAAGACCGCGCAGGTCAGCGCAGATGCAGCGGAAGCCTGCCGCAACGAGCACCGGAGCCGTGAGCCGCCAGTGGACAGACGTGACGGGCCAGCCGTGGAGGAGGATGACGGCGGGTCCGCTCCCACGATCCCAGACGCCCAGCCCGACGCCGCCGCCCACGTCGATCCGGGTCATCCCATCTCCGTTCACGCAAGGTCTCCTGGCCCAACATCCATAGGGAGACCCACACCAACGCGCGAGGATCAGCCTGGTCGCCGCGATGTCAGTACTTCCTGAGTGCCTGCGCCGAGCAACTCCGAACGCGGGAGCCGCTCGCCTGAGATCGAGCGGCTGCTGTTGTAGGAGCCCCGGCCCTGGGATCAAACAGATCTGCCCAGGAGCCGCGCCTGGATCGGCGAAACTGATCACGACCGCGAAAGGCGCCCGAGGGCGGCCGCATCCCGAAGGTGTCTTGACCTCCACGAGAATCACGGGAGAGTCACTCCGGGGGCCTTGCCAGTTGGGAGGCGACGGCAGTCCTCTCTCACGGGAATTGGAGCTTCCTGGCACCAGAATGGCGATGGGCAAACCGCAACCTGACGACCTGATGACCACTGGAGAGGCCGGCCGCCTGCTCGGGCTCTCAGCGGACATGGGGTGCTGGCTCGAGAACGAGGGCCGACTTCCAGCCCAACGAACCACCAACGGTGTGGCGCTCGTTCAGGCTCGCTGACGTAGAGAAGCTCGTGGCCGAGCGTGCTCGAGGGAACGCGAACGACGAGACCAGCTCGGCTCCTCCCGACGAACGAGTACGCGCGGCGCGGGATCAGAACAGGAGAGGCAAATGAGCAAGATGCCCTCCAAGAAGAAGCGTCAAGCGAGGGCCCAGGGCGAGCCCCCCCCCGGTGACGCACAGTGTCACGACGACAGGCCGTCATCCTCCGCAGCCGATGAGTTGGGCGAGGCAGCGCACGCGAGTGTCTCGACCGACGAGCTCGGAAGGGGGAGGGCGCCGACCATGCTGGTCGTGGGTATCGGCGCGTCCGCTGGCGGCCTGGACGCTCTCGAGCAGCTCCTCTCCAACGTCCCCAAGGACTGCGGCCTTGCCTTCGTAATCGTGCAGCATCTGGCGCCCCAGCACGCCAGCATGTTGGCGCAGCTTCTCGGCCGCCGCGCGGCGATTCCCGTCGTCGAGGCCCGGGACGGTGTCACGGCCGAGGTCGATCACGCCTACGTGATCGCGCCCGGCACTGCGCTTGGGATCTCCGGCGGCGTCTTCCAAGTGGCACCCATCGAGCATGAGCGGCTCGGGTTGATCGATGGCTTCATGCACGCCCTCGCCCAGGACCAACGCGAGCGGGCCGTCGGCATCGTCCTCTCGGGTTCGGGCTCGGACGGCACGAGGGGCTTGCAGGCCATTCAGCAGCATGGCGGGCTCACTCTCGCCCAGACCCCGGAGACCGCGAAGTACGATGCCATGCCACGGGCCGCCATCGGCGCCGGAGCAGTCCATCAAGTCCTGCCGCCTGAGGCGATGCCGGCAAAGCTGCACGAGCGCGCGCGCGACCTGGCGGAGGGGCGCGTGCAGATCGCGCTTCCGGGGCCAGCGGCGGTGTCGCCGAGCGCGGAGACGCCATCCGACGAAGAGCTCGCCGCCGCGCTCGGCCAGATCTGCCCCATCCTCGAGAGCAAGACGGGTCATGACTTCAGCCACTATAAGCGTGGCACGCTACTGCGACGGCTACGCCACAGGCTCCAGCTGCGCCGCGGGGCCTCGCTCGATGAGTACCTCGACTTCCTCGGCAAGGACGCGCAGGAGCCCGACCTTCTTGCCAAGGACCTGCTCATCGGCGTCACCTCGTTCTTCCGCGACCCTGCGGCCTTCAACTACCTCGACCTGCACGTACTGCCGCACATCCTCACGGCCGAGCGCTTGCACGGGGGCGTGCGCATCTGGGTGCCTGGCTGCTCCTCGGGCGAGGAGGCCTACTCCATCGGCATCCTGGTGCGCGAACATCTGGCGCGGCTGGATTCGGCGGTGCCTGTCCAGATCTTCGCCACCGATATCGACTCCGAGGCGATCGCCGAGGCGCGTCACGCGCGTTATCCGAGTGATGTCGCCGAGCAGATCTCAGCCGAACGACTCGCCCGCTTCTTTACGCGCAGCGGCACCTCCCTCCAGGTCGGCAAGGACGTGCGGGAGCTGTGCATCTTCTCGGAACACAGCCTGATTCGCGACCCGCCGTTCGCGAACGTCGACCTCATCTCCTGTCGCAACGTACTCATCTATCTGGACGAGGAGCTGCAGAAGAGGCTCGTGCCCTTGTTTCACTATGCGTTGCGGCGCGGAGGATACCTCTTCTTGGGCGCCGCGGAAGGCCTGGCGTCCCACCCCGAGCTCTTCGACGGGTTCGACAAGCCGTTTCGCGTCTTCAAGCGTCGCGAGTCTGTGACGGCGCCGTTCCTCGACCTCCCGCTCGTGGGCCGCACGCCCCCCCGCGCGCCGCCAGCGACGCGGTACGCTCTGCCGGTCCCGCACACCCGGGAGCAGGCGGTCAACGCTGCCTTCGAGCGCCTGATGCTCCATGAGTACGCACCGCCCGGCGCGGTCGTCAACGCGAACGGCGACGTCATGTGCATCGCCGGTCACACAGGGCTCTACCTGCAGCCGCCCGCGGGGATCCTCACCACCAACATCCTGGAAATCGCCCACGTCGGCCTGCGCATGGAGCTGCGAACGGCCCTGCACGCGTCGGTGCGCAGCGGCCTGCAGGTGGTGCGGGACGACGTGCAGGTCAAGCTGGACGGCGTCCCGCGGCACCTCTCGCTCACGGTGCGACCGCTGCCCGGGATCAAGGAGGAGCAGCTATTCGCGATCATCCTCGACGCGCGCGCGGATCGGGGGGGCGAGGCCACAGGCGGCGCGCCTGCGCCTGCGCCGCACGGCGAGAGCGAGTCGGCAGTCGAGCAGCTCGAGAGCGAGCTGCGCACGACCCGCGCGGAGCTGCGCACGACCGTCGAGGAGCTGGAAGTCGCCAACGAGGAGCTCAAGGCGTCGAACGAGGAGCTGCTCTCCACCAACGAGGAGGTCCAGTCGACGAACGAGGAGCTGCGCAGCTCCCAGGAGGAGCTGAGCTCGCTCAACGAGGAGCTGTCCACGGTCAACTCCGAGCTCAGCCGCAAGGTTGATCAGCTCGGTCAGGCGAACAGCGACCTCGCGAACTTCTTTGCCAGCACCGACATGGCCACGATCTTCGTCGACACCGCGCTGCGTATCCAGAGGTTCACCCCGGCGGCGAAGAGACTCTTCCGGCTCATCGAGGCTGACGCCGGCCGGCCACTCGCCGATCTCGCGCACCGCTTCGCCAACCATGACCTTCCCGCCGAGGTAGGCGAAGTCAT
>Ga0306924_10000951_pt1 | contig 25634 bp, 19 predicted proteins | sample sta12Can44000111_FD_203756 | JGI IMG/M metagenome (GOLD analysis project Ga0306924, IMG submission 203756) | Lab enrichment of tropical soil microbial communities from Luquillo Experimental Forest, Puerto Rico - statanox.12C.anox.44.000.111 (v2)... | ecosystem: Environmental > Terrestrial >... | reverse complement strand
GAGACGGACCATGCCGTCGGGACTGAGCTCCACGCCGGTGAGCTTGTCGCTCTCGGTCGCGGCGAACCCGATCGGGCCGATCCTCTTGATGACCATGTGCACCGACCCGGCTTTGCCGATGAGGGGCTTGAGCAGGTCACTGAGCGTCTCTCCGGTCACGAACCACCACCTCCGGATGCCTTCCTACGACGAGGATGCCCGCGGAAGAGCGCGCGGAAGCGCGAGCGTGCGCGCCGGCGTGGGACAATGTCGGACATGACCGCCGCGGACGATGAGCGCTGGATGCGGCTGGCGATCCGGCTCGCCTGGCAGTGCCCGCCGTCGCGGAACGCTTACTCCGTCGGCGCGATCATCGTCGCCGCCGACGGGACCGAACTATCCCGCGGCTTCTCCCGCGAGAACGACCCGCTCGTGCACGCGGAGGAGTCGGCGCTGGGCAAGCTTGCCCCCGGTGACCCGCGGCTGCCCAGCGCGGTCATCTACAGCACTCTGGAGCCCTGCTCGCAGCGCAAGTCGCGGCCCCGGACCTGCACGCAGCTGATCATCGCCGCGGGGATCAGGCGCGTGGTGATCGCCTGGCGCGAGCCCAGCCTGTTCGTCCCGGACTGTCAGGGATACGAACTGCTCGAGCAGGCCGGCCTCCAAGTCGCCGAGCTGCCCGGCCTCGCTGAGCTGGCCGCTGCCCCGAACCGCCACCTGACCGCACCCTGACGACAGAAAGCGACATAATACGACATTAGTAACTTCCCAGTGATTGGGATACCGGCATTCACTACTGACCGGTAGATTTATGCTCGTCACCGTAGCGGGGGGGAACCGCGTGACAGGTCGATGACACGGTGACAAAGGGGCATTGATGGAGACGACGACCTTCACCGCACTGTGCGAGCGGGCCGGTCGCTGGTGGACGATCCGGGTTCCGCAGGTTGAAGGACTGACGGCTCAAGTGCGCAGCCTCGATCAGGCCGAGATCATGACGCGGACGTCCATCGCGCGGGCCCTTGGCATCCCGCCGGAGTCGATCAGGGTCGAGATCCTGCCCGACGCGCCGGCCCCGGTCGCGCACGCCCTGCAGGCCCGGCACGCCGCGGTGCAAGCCGCCGAGGCTGCCGCCAAGGCGACCCATGCCGCCCTGACGGAGCTGGCCAGGGAGGGGTACACGTTCGACGACGCCGTGCACATGCTCGGCCTGTCACCGGCCGAGATCGAGAAGTACACGTCGCGCCCGGGCGGTGCGACCAATGTGCGCGGCTCCTCCGGCCCGATGCAGATGGCCGACCAGTAAACGTTTTTGAACGCCCGCGCTCACTTCCGTAAGGTAAGTACTGCTGTGAGCGACTACAAACTTATTGAGCAGATTGACGCTTTCTGCGACGCGGTGCCGAGGCAGCGTGCCCGCGCCGAGGTGATCGGCCCTCTGGTCCTGTTCGTTCCTGTCGGGGCGGGATGGCCGTACTACGCCCGGCCGCGGGTGGACGAGCGGTCGCCGGTGACAGTCGCTGACGTCCGTTCTGTGCGGGCTAGGCAACGGGAACTCCTGATCCCGGAGTCATTTGAGTGGATAGCGCAGACCGCACCGGAGATGCGTGCCGCCGCGGCGGAAGCGGGCCTGCACGTACACGCGCATCCCCTGCTCGTGCTCGATAAGCTCGCGGCGGCCCCGGCGGTGCCGCCGCGCAACTCCGTCCGCGTCGTCGCGCCGCACGATGCGGACCTCGACTTGGTCTGGGCCGTGCCGGGGATCGCGTTCGGGCACCCGGGGACGGCCATCGGCGAAGCCGGCGTGACCGAACGGGACAAGCTCGCCGCCGGCCACGACGGCGGGACGATCGAGATGCTCCGCGAGCGGCTGCAGTCGGGCCGGTCGGTGCTCGCCACCGCGGCCGGCCCGAACGGGCCGCTAGCGGCCGGAAGCTATCAGCTAGCCGACGGGATCGCGGAGATCACGGGGATCGGCGTGCTGCCGGCCAGCCGCCGCCGGGGTCTGGGCGCGGCGGTCACGCACGTGCTCGCCGCCGACGCGCTGGACCGCGGCGCGCGGACGGTGTTCCTCTCGGCGACCGACAGGACCGTCGCCCGGGTCTACGCGCGGCTCGGCTTCCAGGAGATCGGCACCGCGATGATCGCCGAGCCCCCCGATGCCTGAGCCCGTCCGGTCCGGGATCATTCTCAGCCCGCGATAGCCTCCGCCACTTATGGCGCTGAACCAGTGGACAAAACGGGCGAAACGCTGCGTAAAGTGCCGGTTTAGCGCCATAAGTGCCTAGAAGTGCCCGAATGGTGAGACAGCTACCTGATAACGGGCAGGGCGGCCCCGGGATTGCAGTCCCGCCCGGCACACCGGTCACCTTGGCACCACCAGTACCCCGGACGCGCCGGCTGCCTGTGGCGAGTGGCCGCGGACGCGGGCCAAGGCGGCAGGGGTCAGGCCGGAAAGGGCGGCGCACTCGCGGGTGAGGTGGGCCTGGTCGGCGTAGCCTGCCAGGGCGGCGGCCGAGGCCAGGTCCGGGGGCGGGGCCGCGGCGTCGAGCATGCGGACGAAGCGCTGGAAGCGGAGCACGCGCTGCAGGGTCTTCGGGCCGTAGCCCGCCGCGGCGTGGCAGCGCCTGCGCAGCTGGCGCACGCTGAGACCCACGTCGTCGGCCACATCCTCGGTGCGCGTGGCGGGGTCGCGCAGCAGCGCCGCCGCCCTCGCCACTTCCGGGTCCGGCACGGCGTCCGCCACGAGACGGCCGACCACATCGAGGGCGCGCGCGGCCGCCTCGGCCGGGTCCAGCGTCGCGGGCAGCCGTTTCCCGGCAGCGGGCAGCAGGTCGGCCACCGGGACGCGCTGGTCGCGGATCTCGCTCAGCGGCAGGCCGAGCACCTGCCCGCCCGCGGACGGGCGGAACCGGACGCCGACGATGACCGTGCCCGCCTTCGTCACGGTGCGGGCGGGCCCGGTGTCCGGGCCGGCCACGTAGCAGCCGGCGCCCTGCTCCCAGATGAGGTCGCTGCACGCGTCGGGCAGGATCAGCCCCGCCGCGCCGGCCTCGTTCGGGACGACGCTGGTCCACAGGCACGCCACCGCGCTGCGCAGCGGGGCGGGCGCCTGCCACTCCGCGTACCCGGGAGCCAGCCACGCGCCGGCCGGCACCCAGCCTGGAGCGCGCGTCGCCATGGAACCAGGATGTCACGGCGGTGGCCGTTTCGTTCAAGACGAGGGCGGCGGACGGTGGTGAGATGACCTCATGAACTCGAAGAAGACTCCTGACTTCGACGCGGCGGCCGACTTCCTGGCCGGCTATGCCCGGGTGCTCGACAGGCGAATGTTCCAGCGGCTGTTCGCCGGCGGCGGGGCCGCCCCGGTGCGTGACGCCATCGCCGCCTACCGGAACGACGACGGCGGCTTCGGGCACGCCCTCGAGCCTGACTGCCGGGCGGCGGCCAGCCAGCCCGCCGCGGTCGAGTTGGCGCTGCGCCTCATGGACGCGGCCGACGCGTGGGACGAGCACCTTGTCAAAGACGCCTGCGACTGGCTGGTGACCATAGCCCCGTCGGCCGGTGGCGCCACGTTCGTCCTGCCCACCGTCTCGCAGGGGCCGCACGCGCCCTGGTGGGTACCCGCGGAGGGGAACCCGGCGTCGCCGATTCAGACCGGCCAGATCGCGGGCCTGCTGTACGCGCGCGGGTTCGCGCACCCGTGGCGGGACGGCGCGACCCGGGTGATGTGGGAGCTGATCGACAAGCTGACCGAGCCCGGCGGGTATGAGATGTTCGGCGTGCTGGCGTTCTTGCAGCACGTGCCGGACCGGTCTCGCGCCCAGGCCGCGCTGCGCCGGGTCGGGCCGCTGATCCTGGAGCGGGGCCTGGTCGCGCTCGACCCGGAAGCGGCCGGCGAGGTGCACACGCCGCTGGACTTCGCGCCGCTGCCCGGCTCGATCGCCCGCTCCCTGTTCGACGACGCCACGATCGCCGCGAACCTGGATCACCTGGCCGCCGCGCAGCGCGACGACGGCGGCTGGATGTTCAACTGGCCGGCCTGGTCGCCCGCCGCCGAGGCGGACTGGCGCGGCTTCCTCACCGTCGACGCCCTGCGCGTCCTGCGCGCCAACGGCCGCGCGTGAGGAAAGGCGTGGGCAGAGGAAGGGTAAGAACCACCAGCACAATGTCGCGCGGCAGCGCAGCCGGGGGGTTCCGGGGCCGGGGGGTGATTGGGGGGCGGGCAGCCCCCCAATGCAGGGGATAGCCCCCCGGGCTAACCCGTCCCCCCGGGCTAACCGTAGAAGAGGCGGTCCATGACGGTGCGGGCGCGGCGGGCGGTGCGGCGGTAGTCCTGCTCGAGTGCCTGCGCCGGGGTGTCGCCCCAGGCGGAGCCGTCGCTGACGGCGGCCGGCTTATAGCCCAGAAGGCGGGCCACGGCGGTCAGCTCGTCGTGCTTGGCGGGCAGGGTGTCGCCCGGGCGGCCGCGGATCAGCATGATCGCGTCTCTGATCCGGGCGGCGAGCTGCCACGCCGCGCTGAGCGCCGCCGCGTCGGCCGCCGCGACGAGGCCCGCGTCCACCGCCGTGCCGAGGGCGGCCAGCGTGCGCGTAGTGCGCAGCTCCGGCACGGCGCCGGCGTTCCGGAGCTGCAGGAGCTGCACCGTCCACTCGACGTCGGACAGCCCGCCGGGGCCGAGCTTGACGTGCAGCGCGCGGTCCGCGCCGCGCGGGATCCGCTCCGCCTCTACGCGCGCCTTGATCCGCCGGATCTCCCGGACGGCGTGCTCGCCGATCCCGCCGGCCGGGTAGCGGAGCTCGTCCGCCGTCGCGATGAAGTCCGCGCCGAGCGCCGCGTCGCCGACGGCGAACTCGGCGCGCAGCAGCGCCTGCGCCTCCCACGGCGCGGCGCGCCGCTCGTAATATCGCCGGCACGCCGCCAGGCTGCGCACCAGCGGTCCCTGCCGGCCCTCAGGCCGCAGGTCCGCGTCGACGAGCAGCGGCGGGTCCGGGGCCGGGATCTGCAGCAGCCGGCGCAGCTCGACACCCACCGCCTGCCCCGCGTCCGAGGCCTTCCTGTCGCCTTCGGCGTCGAGGCCGGGGTGCGGGTCGTGCACGAAGATCACGTCGGCGTCGCTGCCGAACCCCATCTCGTGCCCGCCGTAACGGCCCATCGCGATCACCGCGAACCGGGTCGGCAGCGGCTCGCGGAGCTCGGCCTCGATCTTCGCGATCGCGGCCGCGAGCACGGCGTCGAGCGAGGCCGTCGTGATCGCGGTCAGCGCCTCCCCCGTCTCGGCCAGGCCGATCAGGCCGAGCACGTTCGCCGCGGCGACCCGCAGCAGTTCCCGGCGGCGCACGGACCGCACCGCGACCGCCGCGGCCTCGGCGTCCGTCTCGTGCCGCTTGGCCGCCGCCATCATTTCCGAACGGAGGGCGGCCGCTCCCCTCGGCACAAGCTCCGCGTCGTCGGCGAAGATGGCCACGGCCTCGGGTGCCCGCAGCAGCAGGCCGGCCGCGTACCGGCTCGAGGCCAGTACGTAGGCGATCCGCTCGGCCGCCTTCGTCTCGTCCCGCAGCAGCCGCAAGAACCAGGGTGTCTCCCCCAGCGCCTCGCTGACCTGGCGGAACGCGAGCAGCCCCGCGTCCGGTTCGGCCGCGTCGGCGAACCAGCCGAGCAGCACGGGCAGCAGTGTGCGCTGGATGGCCGCGCGGCGGCGCAGCCCGGAGGTCAGCGCCTCGATGTGCCGCAGCGCGCCGGCCGGGTCGTGGTAGCCGAGCGCCTCCAGCCGGGCCCGCGCGGCTTCCGGAGTCAGCCGTGCCGCGTCCGAGGGCAGCCGTGCCACCGCGTCGAGCAGCGGCCGGTAGAACAGCTTCTCGTGCAGGCGCCGCACCCGCTGCGCATGCTTGCGCCAGGCGTCCGTGAAGGCCTGCTCGGGAGGAATCACTGTGTTGCCTCGGGGGGAGCGATCCCCCCCAGACCCCCCCTGCGCATGGGGGGACTGCCCGTCCCCCCATCCCCCCCTGGGCATCGCCCGCCCCAGCCTGCGAAGTACGGCGGGATCGGTTGGCAGCGTGTGTGTCCGGCGCAGCTGGTACAGCTGGAGCAGGTGCTCTGTGCGGCGCAGGAACCGGTACGCCTCGGCCAGGTCGTCGGCGTCGGCACGGCCGACGTAGCCGCCGTCGGCGAGCGCCTTGAGGGCGGGGAGCGTGGCGGGGACGCGCAGCCGCTCGTCGGTCCGGCCGTGCACGAGCTGGAGCAGCTGCACGGCGAACTCGATGTCGCGCAGCCCGCCGGGGCCGAGCTTGAGCTCGCGGCCCGCCATGTTCCTCGGCAGCGTGGCCTCGACCCGGCGGCGCATCGCCTGCACGTCCTCGACGAAGTGTTCCCGCCGCGACGCCTGCCAGACCAGCGGGGCGACGGCGTCCTCGTACCTACGGCCGAGGCCGATGTCGCCGGCCGCCGGCCGGGCCTTGAGCAGCGCCTGGAACTCCCAGGTCTTCGCCCACCGGTCGTAGTACGCCAGGTGGCTGGCCAGCGTGCGGACGAGCGGGCCGTTGCGGCCTTCGGGGCGCAGGTTCGGGTCGACGGGGAAGATGCTGCCCTCGGGGGTGGACCGCTCGCAGACCCGGATCAGGCCGGCGGCGAGCCGGGTAGCTGCCTTCAGGGAGTCCCCTTCGGCGGCGTCTGCGGGCTCGTCCGGGGGCTCGGCCACGAAGATGACATCGACGTCGCTGGCGTAGTTGAGCTCGCGGGCGCCGCACTTGCCCATCGCGATGACCGCGAGCCGGGTGGGGGCGCTGTCCGGCGGGGCCTCGGCACGGGCGATGGCCAGGGCGGTCTCGAGGACGGCGTCGGCGATGTCGGCTAGCTCCTCGCCCACCTGGTCCACGGTGACGACCCCAGTCAGGTCGCGGGCGGCCAGGTGCAGGACGCGGCGCCGGTAGGCGGCGGCGAGCAGCCCGGCCGGGTCGGTGCGCGCGGCTGCCGGCTGCGCGGCCGGGTCGGTGCGCGCGGCTGCCGGCTGCGCGGCGGACGGGTCGGCGCCGACGGCGCGCAGGAGCTCATCCCTGATCGCCGCGGGCTCGGGGCGGCGGTCGGCGTCCGGGCCGCGGAGCACCGCGCAGTCGTCCGGGTGCCGGGCGAGGTGGTCGGCGAGTCCCTTGCTGACGCCGAGCACCGCGGTCAGCCGGGCGCGGAACGCGGGGTCCTGGGTGAGGATGTCGGGGAGGCCCTGGCTGCGCTCGGCGATGTGGGCGAGGCCGGCGAGGGCGAGGTCGGGGTCGGCCGCCTGGGCGAGCGCGGCGAGGAGCGGGTGACCCGCGGCGATGCCGAGGCCGGCGAGCTGGCGCTCGGCTCGCCCGACGTCGGCGAAACCCATCCTGGCCAGCCACCCGGTCAGGGAGGTCCGCGTACCGCTCACGCTTGGAGCGTATACCGGCAACCTGACCTGCCGGGAAATACGCGTGTAACCTGCGGCGGTGGCCGCCCCGCCCGGGTGATCCCCGGGGCGGTCAGCGCAGCGCCGGCCATGTGATAGGCATGGGGCATGGTGGATCTCATCCCGCGCAGCGTCCTTTTCGGCAACCCGGAGCGGACCAGCCCGCGGATCTCTCCCGACGGTACGCGGCTGGCCTGGATCGCGCCGCGGGACGGCGTGCTTAACGTGTGGGTCGCCCCGATCGGGGACTCCGGTGTGTCGTGGGACTCCGCGCGCGCGGTGACGGAGGACACCGACCGCGGCGTCCGGGTGTTCATCTGGGCGCGGGACGGGCAGCATGTGCTGTACCTGCAGGATGTCGGCGGGGATGAGAACTGGCGGCTGTACGACGTCGACCTGTCGACGATGGCGCGGCGGGACCTGACGCCGTTCGAGGGGATCCACGCGAACATCATCGCGACGTCCAAGCGGCGGCGGACCGAGGTGCTCGTCGGCATCAACGCCGACAACCCGCAGCTGCACGACGTGTACCGGCTGGACCTGATCACCGGGTCGCTGGTGAAGGAGATCGAGAACCCGGGGTACGCCGGGTGGCTGGCCGACGAGGACCTCGTCGTGCGGTGCGCGCTGGCGCCGCTGCCCGACGGCAGCTTCGACGTGCTGGTGCGCGACTCGGCGACGTCGGAGGACTGGCGGAAGCTGCTGACGATCCCGGCGGAGGACGCGACGTCGAGCGACGTGGTGTCGTTCAGCGGCGACGGCGCGTCGCTGCTGATGATCAGCGCGGCGGACGCGAACACCGGCAGGCTCACGCGGATCGACCTCGCGACCGGGGCGGCGGAAGTGCTGGCCTCGGATCCGGAGGCCGATGTGACGGACGCGATGCTGCACCCGGACACGCGCGACCCGCAGATTGTCGTGATCCTGAAGGACCGGATGACCTACGTCGTGCTCGACCCGTCGGTGGAGGACGACCTGAAGGCCGTGCGCGCCCTGCACCCGGGCGACCCGATTCTCGCCGGGCGGGACGAGGCGGACGCGATCTGGCTGGTCGGGTTCAACAACGACTCCGGGCCGGTCCCCTACTACATGTACGACCGCGCGACGAAGTCGGGGCGGTTCCTGTTCGAGCATCAGCCCGCGCTGTCGTCGTACGAGCTGGCGCCGATGGAGCCGTTCTCTTTCGTGGCGCGAGACGGCCTGGTGGTGCACGGGTACGTGACGTTCCCGCCGGGACTCGGCCGCTCGGGCTTGCCGGCGGTGCTGAACGTGCACGGCGGCCCGCAGGTGCGCGACGCGTGGGGGTATGACCCGGAGGCGCAGTGGCTTGCCAACCGCGGGTACCTGACCGTCCAGGTCAACTACCGCGGCTCCACCGGGTACGGCAAGGCGTTCGTCGCCGCCGGAGACCGCGAGTGGGGCGGCAAGATGCATGACGACCTGATCGACGCGGTCTCATACGTGGTCGGTCAGGGGTGGGCCGACGCGTCGCGGGTCGCCATCTACGGCGGTTCCTACGGCGGGTACGCGGCGCTCGTGGGGGCGGCGTTCACGCCGGACGTGTTCTGCTGCGCGGTGGACATCGTGGGGCCGTCGAACCTGAAGACGCTGCTCGAGACGATCCCGCCCTACTGGGCGCCGGCGAAGGCGCAGCTCTACCGTCGGGTGGGCAACCCCGAGACCGATGTCGATTTCCTCTGGTCGCGGTCGCCGCTGTCCCGCGCACGTGACATCCGGATCCCGCTGCTGATCGCGCAGGGGGCCAACGACCCGCGGGTCAAGCAGGCCGAATCGGAGCAGATCGTCGCCGCCCTGAAAGAGGCCGGCATCGACTACGAGTACATGCTGTTCCCCGACGAGGGACACGGCTTCGCCAAGCCGGAGAACCGGCTGAAGTTCTACACGGCGGCCGAGCGGTTCCTGGCGCGGTACCTAGGCGGCCGCTTCGAGGAGTGAGTTGCTGGCGGGTGCGCCTTAGGGCGGCCGCCGATGGCGATCCGCTTGGTTTCAGCAGGCTCTTGCACCGCCTGAATAACGGAGTCGGCCCCGCAGCGCGGCCGTGTCCGTGACTTTGCATCGCTGACGCATCCACATTCCGGGCATTTCAGACACAAACGGTGTCACCAGCGATGCAAAGTTCACGAGCGATGCAAAGTTGGCGACGCGTGTGAGGCTCTGAACCGCTGGTGAGGTGCGCGGGGCAGACGAGCTGCGGCGGGGTGAGGGGCCGCGGGCGGCGGTGATTGCGGCGGGGCGGCGGAACCGCGAGAATACCGGGACATGCCCCGAGGTTCGCGGTCGGCCGCGGTTGCCGGCATAGCGGCTTGCGCCGTCCTTCCCCTGCTCGCCGGCTGTGGCACGCTCAAGCAGATCGGCGCGGGTACGCACAACGCCCCCGCGACCACCTTCACGGTCAGCGCGCACGTCACCACGGTGGTCATCAAGGGCGGCGCCGGGAGCATCGACGTCACCGGCAGCGCGCGCCGCACGGTCATGGTGACGCAGCAGGCGTCATATTCCAAGACACCGCCCGCGACTACGCGGAACGTGTCCGGAAGCACGCTCACGCTCGGGTATGGCTGCCCTTCGCAGCTGGTGTGCAGCGTGTCCTACGTTCTGCAGGTGCCGCGCGGCGTCGCAATCCGGGCGGGTACCCAGGCCGGCTCGGTCACGCTGACCACGCTGGCCGGCCCCGTGACCGCGCAAACCGACGCCGGGCTGATCACGGCGGACGGCCTGACGTCACCCACCGCGGACCTGAAGTCCAACGCGGGCGGCATCGTCGCCACGTTCACCGCCGCGCCCGGTTCGGTCCGCGCGTCGACGAACATCGGCGCCATCACGGTCAACGTGCCGAACTCGGTGTCGTACAAGATCAGCACGCACACCTACGTCGGCTCGAGCACCGTCACCGTGCGCGAGGACGCCGCGTCGCCGCACGTCATCACCGCGAACTCCGACCTCGGCAGCATTACGATCGGCCCGTCCTGACCGTGGAGATCAGAGCATGGGGAGGTAGCGGTCTAGTTCGTACCTGGTGACCTGGCGGCGGTACTCGGCCCATTCTTCGCGCTTGTTGCGGAGGAAGAAGTCGAAGACGTGCTCGCCGAGGGTTTCGGCGACTAGTTCGCTGCTCTCCATGACCTTGATGGCCTCGTTGAGGTCGGCCGGGAGGGGCTTGATTCCGAGAGCGCGGCGCTCGGCGGTGGTGAGGGCCCAGACGTCGTCTTCGGCGCCGGGGGGGAGTTCGTAGTCCTGCTCGATGCCCCGCAGGCCGGCCGCGAGGATAACCGAGAACGCCAGGTACGGGTTGCAGGCGGCGTCCACCGAACGGAACTCCAGGCGCGTCGAGTTGCCCTTCTGCGGCTTGTACATCGGAACCCGGACCAGGGCGGAACGGTTGTTGTGGCCCCAGCAGACGTAGGCCGGGGCCTCGCCGCCGGCGCCGGCGGTGCGCTCCGCGCCGCCCCACAGCCGCTTGTAGGAGTTGACCCACTGGTTACACACGGCGGTGATCTCCGGGGCGTGCTTCAGAAGCCCGGCGATGAACGCGCGGGCCGTCTTCGACAGCTGGTATTCGGCGCCCGCCTCGTAGAAGGCGTTCTGATCGCCCTCGAACAGCGACACATGGGTATGCATGCCGGAGCCGGGGTGCTCGGTGAACGGCTTGGGCATGAAGGTGGCCCAGACGCCCTGCTCGATCGCGACTTCCTTCATCACCAGGCGGAAGCTCATGATGTTGTCCGCGGTGGTCAGCGCGTCCGCGTAGCGCAGGTCGATCTCCTGCTGGCCGGGCGCGCCCTCGTGGTGGCTGTACTCCACCGAGATGCCCATCGCCTCGAGCATCGTGATGGAGGTGCGGCGGAAGTCGTGCGCGATGCTGTGCGGCGTGTGGTCGTAGTAGCCGCCGGAGTCGATGGGGTCCGGGACGCTGCCGATCTCCGGCTTGTCCTTTATCAGGAAAAACTCGATCTCCGGGTGGGTGTAGAAGGTGAAGCCCATATCGGACGCCTTGGACAGGTTGCGCTTGAGCACCCAGCGCGGGTCGGCGTAACTCGGCGAACCATCCGGCATGAGGATGTCGCAGAACATCCGGGCGACGCCCGGATACTCACCGCGCCACGGCAGCAGCTGGAACGTCGACGGGTCCGGCCGGGCGATCATGTCGGCCTCGTGCACGCGGGCGAAGCCCTCAATGGCCGACCCGTCGAAGCCGATGCCGTCCGCGAAGGCGCCTTCCAGCTCCGCCGGGGCGACCGCGACGGACTTGAGCGCGCCAAGCACGTCCGTGAACCAGAGCCGGACGAAGCGAATGTCCCGCTCTTCTAGCGTGCGAAGCACGAATTCTTCCTGCCTATCCACGGCTATCACCTTAGACGTTTCTCGCGGATACTTCACCGGACGCCGGCTGGCCTGTGCCAACAGGTGACGGTGGTCCGGTCACGCTACCAGCGACATGCCCGGTACGCGTTTCGCGACGGTTACGTCCGGGTGATCGTTGGACGAGCGGTTTACGCGTTGACCCGGACCTGGCCAGGCCACTGCGCGGGGGCACGCACCAGGAGCAGCGCGGCGTCGTCCTCGAGCGGCGCGCCCGCGTGGCGCAGCAGGTCGTCCCTGAGCAGTTCGAGGAGGGCGTCGCCGTCGCCGCTGGCGCGTGCCCGGCGCACCTGCGCGCCCAGGAGGGCGAGCCGCTCATCCAGCGGATAGAACGCCCGGTGGCCGTCTCGCGCTTCGCTGACGCCGTCGGTGTAGAGGAGGAGCTGGTCGTTCGGCTTGAAGGGCAGCGAGCGGGCGGCGCCGGAGCCGTCGCCGAGGGTGAGCAGCCCCAGCGGCGGCGCGGGGGCGGGCACTTCGAGGATGGTGACGCCATCGTCTGAGATCAGGATGGGCGGGGGGTGCCCGCAGGAGTAGATCGACAGGCGGCCCGCGTCCGGGTCGATCTCGACGAGCAGCGCGGTGACGAACTCCTCGTGCTGGCCCCAGCGCCGGGCCAGCCCCGCGTCCAGGCGGCGGGCCAGCTCCTGCAGCGTGTGCACCTCATGCGTCACCTCGCGGTACATGCCGAGCACATCGGCGGCGACCTCGACCGCGCCGAGCCCCTTACCGCGCACGTCGCCGATGATCAGCCGGATGCCGTGCGGCGTGGCCGCGACGTCGTACAGGTCGCCGCCGACCTTCGCGTCCGCGGCGGCGGCGAGGTAGACGACGCCGAGTTCCAGGGGGCCGAGCTGATGCGGGAGCGGCCGGAGGACCGCTCGCTGCGCGGCCTCGGCGACCGAGATGACGTTGGCGATCTGCTGGTCTTTGCGCGCGCTGAGCGTCGTGCCGAAGACGGCGATTCCCGTGACGATGATGACGGTGACGATCGTCGCCTCGGGGAGCGCGTGGCTTTGGCCGGTCGCCGTGATCGCGATGATGACGGCGGCGCCGAGGCTGATCGCGCCGTACGCGAGGGGCCGCCGGATCGTGGCCGCGCCGATGCCGGCCAGCGCCGGCGGGACGGCGAGTATGGGGCCGAGCAGCAGCGGCGCCGCCCAGATGTGCCCGGTGCAGATGATCAGCACCACGGCGACGACAGCGGCCGAGCTCAGCTCGAGCCACCGTAGTTTCCAGTTCATTGTCCAGCCTGCCCGCCCAGCGAAGCCCGCATACTCCCGCATATCGCATCATCTGACGAAAAGACGATACGCCAGGCTTTTTGATCTTGGCTGCTGTGTTCGGCGTTTTGTTGCCGTAGCGTGCCCGGGTGGCCAGAGGTGGCGGCCGGGTCGGCGCGCGCGGCCGCCGGAGGCGTGTCCCCGTCGCGGGCGCCGTCCGCATGCGCGCCGCGAAACGCGCAGTCCATGATCGCGGAGATTTCAGGCCCCGATAGGGCACTTTTCCTCCGCAATAAAAAATGTCTTCGCGATGGAACGGGGATGCGGCGCAACAGGGGTCTGGCTGGTAACGCGATTAGTCAGGCGTATCACGAATTGCGCGGCATTGACGCCGCGGCCTTGCCGCGGGTCAAGGCGGGGAGGTAATTCGATGGCCAAGACGGAAGGGTGGCCGTAGGGTTGCCCCGTGCTGACGGCGCCATCGGACCTTGATGAGGGAGCGCTCGGGGCGGCGCTCGCGCGGGGCTGGGGAATCAGCGTCGCCTCGATCGGCTACCAGCCTGTGGGGTGGGGCAGCCATCACTGGGAGGCCGCCGCCGGCGGTGGCGGGCGGTGGTTTGTCACCGTTGACGAGGTGGCGAACAAGCGGCTGGCTGAGGGTGAGTCGCTCGATGACGGGTTCGGGAGGCTGCGGGCGTCGCTGCGCGCGGCCGTCGGCTTGCGGGCTGCGGGCTGCGAGTTCGTTGTCGCCCCGGCGCCCGCCGTGGATGGCGAGCCGGTGGTGCGGCTGGGCGAGCGGTTCGCCGTCGCTGTCTACCCGTTCACCGACGGGGAGAGCTTCAGCTGGGACGACCCCTCGCCGGAGTGGCGGCGCGGGATGCTGGGGATGGTGGCGGCCGTGCACGCGGCGCCGGTACAGGCGCTGACCGAGGAGTTCGCGGTGCCATTCCGGGAGGGGCTGGCGTCGGCGTGCGCCGGCGACGAGGCCACCGGCTGCGGGCCGTACGCGCGACCGGCCGCGGCGCTCGTCCGGGAGCACGCGGCGGGGATCGCGCGGCTTCTCGACCGGTACGACGCGCTCGTGGCCATCGCCCGGACGCACTCTGACCGGATGGTGCTCACCCACGGCGAGCCGCATCCGGGGAACACGATGCTGACCGCGGACGGCTGGCGGCTGATCGACTGGGACACCGCGGCTGTCGCGCCGCCCGAACGCGACCTGTGGGACCTCGATCCCGGCGACGGCTCCATCCTGGACGCCTACGCCGCGGCGACGGGTGTCACGCCGTTGCCAGAACTCCTTGAGCTGTACCGGCTGGGGTGGGACGTCAAGGACATCGCCTACGACCTCGCCAGGTTCCGGCGGCCGCATGGCGAGACGGCGGACGACGTCAAAACCTGGGACGGGCTTAGCTCACTCATTGGACGCGTCTGCTCGTGAAGTGAGACGCTTACGCACATGGCGCGTATCGAGCTAGGAAACGACGAGCCCGGCATGCTGGCGCTGCTGGCGTACCGGCCCGAGACGGCCGGGCCGCTGTCGCAGCTCGCCGAGGTGCTGTTGCGCGGTGACAACACGCTCTCCCGCGGCGAGCGCGAGCTCATCGGGGCCTACGTGTCGAAGCTGAACGAGTGTGTCTACTGCGCGAGCTCGCACAGTGCCACCGCGGCGGCGCAGCTGCCCGGAGGCACGGCGCAGGTCGAGCAGACGCTCGCCGACCTGGGGTCCGCGCCGGTCTCCGGCAAGCTCCGGGCGCTGCTCGAGATCGCCGGCCTGGTCCAGGTGAGCGGGCGGATGGTAACCGAGGAGGCCGTCGCGAAGGCGCGGGCCGAGGGCGCGACCGACGCGGAGATTCACGACACGGTGCTGATCGCGGCGGCGTTTTGCATGTACAACCGGTACGTGGACGGGCTGGGGACGCCCACCCCCCGCGATCCCGGCCAGTACGCTGCGGCGGCTCAGTTCCTTGTCGAGCGCGGATACCAGCTGCCGCAGTAACCGCCCCTAAGCTTGATATGTGCCTATGCTGCGGATCGCGCTTGCCCAAGTGAACGCTGTCGTCGGAGACCTGGCGGGGAACGCCGGGCTGATCGTGGAGTGGACGCGGCGCGCCGCCGCGCGCGGGGCCCGGGTGGTGCTGTTTCCCGAAATGGCGCTCACCGGGTACCCGGTCGAGGACCTGGCCCTGCGGGCGTCGTTCGTCGAGGCGTCCATCGCGACCCTGCATGAGGTGGCCGAACGGCTGAACGTGGCGGGGCTCGGCGGCGTCGCCGTCGTCACCGGGTACCTGGACCGGCGGCCCGACCTCGCGCCGCGGACCGGGCTGCCCGCGGGGGCGCCGCTGGACGCGGCGGCCGTGCTGCACGGCGGGCGGGTCGTGATCACCAGCGCCAAGCACCACCTGCCGAACTACGGTGTGTTCGACGAGTACCGGTACTTCGTGCCCGGGAACACGCTGCCGGTGTTCCGGCTGCCGGCGGCCGGCGGGGAAGCGGTCGACGTCGCGGTCGCGATCTGCGAGGACCTGTGGCAGGACGGCGGTCCGGTCGCGGTGTGCAGGCGGTCAGGCGCGGGCCTGCTCGTCGTGCCGAACGCGTCGCCCTACGAGCGCGGCAAGGACGACGTGCGGCTCGAGCTGTGCGTGCGGCGGGCGCGCGAGGCGGGGGCGGCGCTGGCGTACTGCAACATGACCGGCGGGCAGGACGAGCTGGTCTTCGACGGGGACTCGATCCTGGTATCCGCCACCGGCAAACTGCTCGCGCGCGGGCCGCAGTTCGAGGAGGCGCTGATCGTCGCCGACCTGGACCTGCCGCCGGCCGCCAGCCCGGCGGGGAGCCAGGAGCCGGTCGACGCCGGGGACGGGACCGTGATCACGGTGCAGCGGGTGACGCTGCCCGAGACACAGCTGCCCGCGGCGGGGCTGCCCGAGGCCCCGGCTGAGGGCGAAGAGACCGGGCCGTTCTGGCCGCGGCTGTCCGACCCGGCCGAGGTGTACGCGGCGCTCGTGACCGGGACGCGGGATTACGTTCGGAAGAACGGGTTCCGTTCGGTGATCCTGGCGCTGAGCGGGGGGATCGACTCCGCGCTGACCGCGACGATCGCCGCGGACGCGATCGGCCCGGAGAACGTGTACGTGGTGCTGATGCCCAGCAGGTACTCGTCCGAGCATTCGGTCACCGATGCCGACGACCTGGTCAAGCGCCAGGGGCTGCACGCGCGGACCGTGCCCATCCAGGCGATCGTGGACGCGTTCACGGCCGAGCTCGACGGCTTCCCGGCGGCGGGCCTGCCGACGGAGAACCTGCAGTCGCGGGTGCGCGGCGTGATCAACATGGCGCTGTCCAACGCCGAGGGACAGCTCGTGCTCACCACCGGCAACAAGAGCGAGCTCGCTGTCGGCTACTCGACGCTGTACGGCGACTCGGCCGGCGGCTTCGGCCCGATCAAGGACGTCCTCAAGACGCTGGTCTGGGACCTGTCGAAATGGCGCAACGAGGAGGCGGAACGGACCGGGCTGACTCCCCCGATCCCGGCCAACTCGATTACGAAGGAGCCGTCGGCCGAGCTTGCTCCCGGTCAGCTCGACACCGACTCGCTGCCGGCGTACGAGGTCCTCGACCCGCTGCTCGACGACTACGTGGAGAAGGACATGGGGTCGGCCGAGCTGGTCGCCGAGGGGCACGACCCGGCGCTCGTCGAGCGGGTGATCCGGCTCGTCGACACCGCCGAGTACAAGCGGCGCCAGTACCCGCCGGGGCCGAAGATCAGCCAGAAGAACTTCGGCCGCGACCGGCGGCTGCCCATCACCAACCGGTGGCGGGAGGCCCTGCCGGGTTAGGGCCTGGGCTGCTCGGGCGCGGGGGATTCCGGGTCGGGGTACTCCTCGGCGCTGTCGAGCACGATGCGGGCGAGCTGGACGCGGGAGGCGATGCCCAGCTTGCGGTAGATGTTGCGCAGGTGGAACGCGATCGTGTTGGCGCTGACGAACGTCTGCTCGGCGATCTGCCGGTTGGTGAGTCCCTGACAGACGAGTTCGGCGATGCCGCGCTCGGTTTCCGTCAGGATGTCAACGCCTCGCCCCGACCGTTCGGCGGCGGCGCGCCAGTGCCTGCGCTGCACGCCGAGCCTGCGCAGCCGGCCGCGCACCCGGGCCGCGCCGCGGCTCCCGCCCGATTTCTGGAAGTCGGCGTAGGCGTGGTCGAACCAGCCGATCGCGTCGGCGACACTGTCCGCGTCGGCGAGCAGCACGGCCAGGTCCTCGGCCGCGCTCGCGGACGCCCACAGGTCCGGCTGCGTCTCCGCGGCCAGCCGGAGCAGGCCGATGTCGCTCAGCAGCAGGCCCTGCGCGTGCACGCAGGCCGCGGTCACGACGGGGAACGCCCGGTTGCCGCGGGCGACCTCCTCCGCGACACCGCTGGCCGCGGCCGCCCGCCTGTCGTCGCCGACCGCGAGCGCGAGCCTGACCAGCCACGGCGCCACGGCGGGATCCTCGACGAGCGGCCAGCGGAACTCGGTGATGTAGTCGTAGACGTCGGCGGCGATTTTCATCGCGGCCGCGGGCCCGTCTCGCGCCTCCGCTACCTGCGAGGCGAGCAGCTTGCACCGGACACCCACCCGTCCCGCGCCAGCCTCGGCCAGCCGGGGGCTGACGACGTCGAGCAGCTGCCCGGCCGCGACCAGGTCACCGCGGCGCAGCGCGATGAGGCTCAGCACGCACCGCGCGAGCGTCGCGTGCGGCCAGTCATCATGGCTGGCGCGCACGACGGCTTCCGCCTCGGCCGCGGCCTCGTCGATCCGGCCCGCCGCGAGGTGTATGCGCGCGCGGAGCAGCGCCGATCGCGCCTGGGACAGCACGAAACCGGCGCCGCCGTGAGCGCGGAACCCGGCCTGGGAGGCTATCAGGGCGGACGCCTCGTCGAACTGGCCCCCGTCGACCAGCCTGGCGGCGAGGTCCAGGGCCGGGTTCAGGGCAGTGTCCTTGATGTCCTCGGCGGTCGTGGCCTCGACGGCCGCGCGGGACAGGTCGATGCTCGCGGCTAGCAGGCCCTGGTTCCACTTGACGACCGCCTGCAAACCGCGCGCCGCCGCCACGACCGCGCCGCTCGCGTGCCCGTTCCGGCTCATGGCCTTCTTGGCGCGCTGCTCGGCCGCCGCGAAGTCCGGCAGTTCCCCGAGCGCCTGCAACAGCACGACCGTCGCTTCGTCGCGGACGCTCGCGGGCAGGTCCGGCTGCGCGAGAAGTGCTTCCGCCTCGCCCCGGGCGCGCTCAGGCTCACCCGACGCGAGATGGACGGACGCCAGGGCATAGTGCAGCCACGCCGTGACCGGCGCGGGCAGCGGCCCGGCGAGCGATGAATCGATGAGGCTCGTCGCGTCCTCGAGCCGCTGCGCCGCGATGAGCGCCAGGGCCGCGGCAACCAGCCGCTCGGGATAGTCGGGATCATCCGGCACGGTCAGCCGCAGGGCGCACGCGGCGAGATCGGCGGCCGCGTGGGGGGCGCTGGGGAACACCGTTCGCATCACCTGGTCCAGCTCCCGCAGCGCCCGCCTGTCGTCTTGCCGTGCTCCCCTGACCAGGTGCTCCGCTGCCTGCAAGGCGTTACCACGGTCAAGCAGGACCTGGCCGAACTGGCGGTGCAGGGCGCGCGACAGCGGTTCGGGAGTGGCCTCGATGACCGCTCGCCACGTCACGCCGTCATGGAAGGTGAGCGTCTCGCCATCGGCGGCCAGGACGCCGGCCGCTATCCCTTCGTTGATCGCGGTCAGCACGACGGCCGGTGGCTGGCCGAGCATCTCCGCCACGTCTTCGACGGCGAACGAGCGCCCGATGACAGCGGCCACCTCGATCAGCTGGCGGGTCCGCCGGTGCAGGCTTTCGATCTGGTTGAGGTAGTACTGGTGCACACGGCGCGGGATGCGCTCCGCCGTCACGGAGGCGCGCCCCGCGGAGCTGAGCAGGATGTTCTCCTCGCGCAGGCCGTCCAGGAGCTGGCTGACCAGGAACGGGTTCCCGCCCACGGCGGCGGCCAGCGACAGCAGCGAGCGGTCAGGTATCGCGCCGAGCCTGTCGGTGATCATTTCCGCGACGGCGGCGTCGGGCAGCGGCCGCAGCGCGACGCGGACGGCGCCGTCGCGTTCGAGCAGGTCGAACAGCAGTGCCGCGTCCGCTTTGCCGTCCGTCGCGCGGTCCGACCCGCGGGCCAGCACCCAGCTCACCGGCCGGGCGGCTAGCTGCCGTGGCATCATCCGTAGGGCGAACAAGGTCACCGGATCCGCGTAGTGCAGGTCATCGACCGTCACCAGGACCGGCCGCTGGCTGGCGAGGGTCTCCAGATGCTGGCGCAGCCGGTTGATATCACGCACGCGCGGATCGGGCTCGCCGGAGTCCGCGGGCGCGCCGTCCGCGGACTCCGTGAGATCTCCGACGGCCAGCACCAGCGGGCTGAGCGGGATCGTCCGCGCGAACTCGTCGGCTACCGCGGTGACGACGGTGTAGCCGTGTGCGACGGCGGCCTTCGCCGCCTCCGCGAGCAGGAGCGTCTTGCCCATGCCCAGCTGGCCCTCGACCAGCAGCACGCCCCCGGTGCCAGACCTGCCGCGCCGCAGGATGTCACCGCACAGTCGCAATTCAGCGTCTCGGCCGTGCATCCCACTTCCTCCGGAGCCGGCCTTCCTCATCGCACGGCTCCTCGCGGCTCACCGGTCAGTTCATCTCTACAGTTGTTACTGATACCCACCTATATCTCGCGTTACGTCGTGAATCAACACGAGCGCACACGGCGTCTCGACCGTCACCATGGCATGGCCACGGTTTGCCTGCCTCACCCCCGAAGGATGACGTGCGGATGACGCGAGGCGAACCGTGATCACGCCGCCGTGCCGCGGTCAGCGGCGCGGCGGCGAGGACGCCGCCCGGACCTGGCCGGCGGGCGGCGGCGGGTCAGCTGCCGGCGGAGTCGCCCGGCAGCGGAAGCCCGAGCGCGAGCATGATCTCGGGTGCGGCGGCTATCACCCTCGGGCCGCCAACTTGCGGGGCGATAGCGAAGAGCATCCCCAGGATGTCCTTGGCCGACACGCCCACGGCCATGGCGTTCGCCACCTGCCACTGGTATGAGGCCGGCGGGGCGTCCAGCGCCACTAGGGCCGCCAGCTTGACGAGCGCGTACGACCGCTGGTCCAGGCCGCTCTTCTGCCGCCACTCCTCGCGCATCTCCAGGCCTTCGGCCAGCAGATCCATGTCGCCCACCGACAGTTCATTGAGGGCGTTCGCGGTCATCTCGTCGACTTCGTGCTTAGTCGGAGTGGTCATCCCGTGGTTCCTTTCCCGTCTGCGTTGATGGGGCGTGCTGATGGGCGTTGCCGGGCGTTCACGCGGTGCGGGCACCATCCCGCCCTCCTACACCTAACACTGGACGCGCAGCCGCGATCGCACGTCACCCGTCGTGGGTGGTCCGGCAGCACGGGCAGGTGAACTGTGCTTATGGAATGCGTGAGGGCAGGCGGTTCGGCCAGATGGACCGGTACGGCCTGCTGCTCGCCACCCTGATTATCGCCTACCTGGTGTCGGCGCTCACCAGCAGCCGGGTGACCCAGGCGCTGCAGGTGGGGTTCTTCGTCGCCATCACGCTGCTCGCGCTGCGGGTCAGCTCACTACCCCGGCGCACGGTGGTGCTGGCCAGGTCGGTCACTGTGATCGGCTCCGTGATCGTGGTCGCGCTCGTGGCGGCGTCCGGCAACAAGGAAGTGCGGGGCGCGGCCAGCATCTGGACCGCCGCGATGCTGCTGCTGACGGCGGTGCTCATCGTCGAGCGCGCCCTGGGCATGGACACCGTGACCATACAGACCATCTACGCGGCGCTGAGCGCCTACCTGATCATCGGCCTGATGTTCGCGTCCATCTACGGCGCCATCGACGGCCTGACCACCACCGACTTCTTCGCCAACGGCCAGCAGGCCAACATCCGCACCTTCCAGTACTTCAGCTTCACCACGCTGACCACGCTTGGCTACGGCGATTTCACCGCGGTCGGGAACTTCGGGCGCGCGGTGGCGGTCCTCGAGGCTCTGACCGGGCAGATCTTCCTCGCCACGCTGGTCGCCCGGCTGGTCGCCGCGTACCGGACGCCGCCGCGCGGAGCGCCGCCGGGCGGCGGACCGGCCGGGCCGGCGGGCGAAGGCGAGCAGTCGCCGGATCAGCAGGCGCGGGCACCCGCCGAGGGTGAGGCGCAAGCCCGTCCGGGCAGCCGAGAATGGCAAGAACCTTGACGACGCTGGAGGTCGCTATGGGCCTGCCGATCGGCGAACGCCGCAAGCTCCGCCGCATGGAACGAGCTCTCGTCCGCACCGATCCGCGGCTGGAAGCGCTCTACACGATGTTCACCAGGCTCGGCACGCGAGAATCGATGCCGCCGCTGGAACGCGTCCGGACCTGGAGATTCTCGCGTGCTGCCCGGGCCAGGCGGGCGGCGCCCATGTCAGCGTCGACTGATGACCGGTGGTACATCTAGAGCAGCTTGAGCTGCATGGCGCGGCGTACCGCCTCCCGGCGGTGAGTGACCGCCAGCTTGCGGTGCACGCTCTTGAGGTGCGTCTTCACCGTATTGACGGAAATATAAAGCTCGTTCGCAATCTCTTCGGTGCTCATCAGCTGTGCCACGCGCCTGAGCACCTCCTGCTCGCGCTCGGTCAGCGGCTCGATGAGCGCGGGCTCGGCCATGGTGGCGGCCAGCGGTCCCGCGCCGTGCGCTCGCTCGGCGGCCCCGTCCGGCTGGGACAGCGACTGGTAGCCCCGCGCCAGTTCGGGATCGGCCCGGAGCACCGGGAACAGCCAGGAATGTTCCATGTCGAACGGCAGCCGGATGTCCTCACCGCGAGCGATGCAAAGCGCCCTGGCGAGCGAGACGCGGCCGGCGCCGCGCTCGCCCGTCGCGTAGCGGATGCGAGCGTCGAGGAGCAGGGCGTCGAGCATCACCCGGTCGATCGAGCGCGCGGGCTCGGTGGCGGCGGCCTCGAATACGTGACCGAGCTCGCGCCGCGCGGCGGCGAGGTCGCCGGCGGCGGCCCAGGCGTACGCCCTGGCGACCGCGGCGTCCACCGCCGACATCGTGGTACACCGGCTGACGGCCCGCCGGGCCGCCGCCGGGTTCCCGGCCATCGCCTCGGCACGGGCCTCGGCCAGGACGAGCCTCTGGTCCAGCCAGTCAGGCGGCGACCAGTCCTGCCGCGCGCCGCGGAGCATGCCGATGGCGCCTTCGCAGCGGCCTTCGGCGAGGTACAGCCACGAGGCGATAAGGCTGGCGAGCGCGGCCGCCGCCCGGTCGTGCCGCGCGCGCAGGCCGGCCTCGACCCGCTTCAGGCAGGTCCGGACCCTGGCCAGGTCGCTCCGTTCGAGGCAGACCCAGGCGAGCGCGATCTCGGCCGCCACATCCGGCCGCGGTTCCCCGCCCGCGGGGCAGTCGCCGGCCTCGGCCTCGGCGGCGATGGCCTTCGCGGCGACCTCTGCCGCCCGCACCAGCCTGCCGCCCATCGCCTCGGCCAGGGCAAGCCGGCCAAGGCAGCTCGCGCGCTCGCCGCTGGCGTCGTCCGCCACGTCGGCCGCGTCTTCCGTGGGCGGAGCCGCGGGGAGAGCCGCGGCCTCGGCGAAGATCTTCTCCGCGTCGTCGAAGTGCCCGAGCCACAGCTCGGCGTCGCCGCGACTGCCCAGTGTCTGCACTTGGACTTCCCGGTGAGCGGACACGACCTGCGCGGGCAGCCGCGCCAGGACCCCTTCCTGCTCGGCCGCCGCGTCGGCGAGGGCACTCAGGTCGCCGGCGCTTCGCGCGAGGCCGAACCGGACCACCGCGACAGCCTGCCGCGACGTCAGCTCCGCCTCGGGCGGAAGCGGCCGCAGCAGCTCGTCGGCACGGCCGAGCCAGGCGGCTGCCGACTCATGGTCCTGACGGGTCAGCGCGAGAGCCGCGGCGGCGGCGCATTCCCCCGCGCACGCGGTCGCGGCCGGCGCGGGAGCGCCCTGCAGGCCGCGCAGGAGGGACTGCCCGCGATCGGGATCGAGCAGGCGGCCTATGGTCAGTTCGTCGACGATAAGCCGGGCGGCGAGTGCGCCGTCACCGACCTCGGCCGCGCAGCGCACCGCGTCCGCTAGCTGCCCCTGCCGGCGGTGCCATTCGGCGGTACGCCGCAGCAAGTCCGCGAACAGGTCCGGAGCCTCGCTCTGCAGCCTCGCCCGGAGGACGTCGCGGAAGAGCGTGTGATACCGGTACCAGCCGCCGCCCACCGATGAGACGAACAGGTTGGCCTGGACGAGGTCGTGGAGCAACGGTGCGCCCGTGTCCCCCAGCGCCCGGGCCAGGCCCTGGCTGATCCGGTCGGGCACGCTGGTGCGCAGCAGGAAGTCCCGCATCCGGGCGGGCTGGCTGTCGAACGCCTCGCTGATCAGGTAGCGGTCGATCAGCTCGCCGACGTCGGCGACCCGGACGGCGCCGTCGCCGTTGAGCGCGATCGCCACGAACCGCAATCCGGTGACCCAGCCTTCGGCCCGCTTCACGAGCGGCATCAGCGCCTCCCGGTAGGCGGCCACATCGTGCCTGGCCAGGAGCGTCCTGGTCTCGGGGCCGGTAAAGGCGAGCTGCTCGGCGCGGACCTCGGTCAAGTCTCCCGTCAGCCGGTACGTGTGCAGCGGAAGCGGCTCGTTCGCGCGCGTGCCCGCCACGATGCGCAGCCGGGGCTTCGTGTGCTGCGTCAGGTAGCCGAGTCCGGCGATCCGCTGGCGTGAGCGGATCATGTGCAGGTTGTCCAGCACGAGAACGGCCGGAGCCGGCTGCGCGGCGATCGCGGACGCCAGCAGCAGCGGCGCGTCCGCGGTGTCGTCAAAAACGGCCGCCGGCAGCGGGATGCCGGCCCGGCTGAGGGCTGCTGCCACCGACCGCCAGAAGTGGTCGGCCGTGTCGTCATACTCGTCCAGCGTCAGCCAGGCCACCGGCCCGCGCCACCGGCGGCCCGTCAGCCAGTGCGCGAGTGCCGTGGTCTTGCCCGCCCCGGGCGGCCCCTCCACCAGGGTTACCGCGCCCCGCTGGACTCCCCTGTCGATGAGCCTGTCAATTCTCGGCCGGGACACGACCCAATCCGCCAGCCGCGGCGGCGAGATCTTCGCCATGAGGAATGGCTCGGAAATATCGGTGGCGGGCGATCGCTGACTCCCAACCGCAATTCGCGGGGTCATTAATTCCTCCCGATATTCGCATCAGAACATGCTCAGAAAGAACCACCAGCCAGCATGGTCCCACCGATAACGAAATGAGCATACGATTTCCGCCGGGCCACGAGTACTACCCGCCCTGACGGTCCTGTGGTCCGCACGGGACGGCTCACGGCGCAATAACTTCGGACATATGCGCTCAAAACGGACAGCGGTCCTATCTCCCCGGGACCTTCCTCCTCATCCTTGTGTCCGTTTTGTCCGAATCAACCTATTTGCAGGAACTTACTATGATCTGCAGGTAATCATCCGGCAACGCGCGATTGCCCAGGGCAACGCGCGATTGCCGTCGGCGGCGGCCGCCATTATCGGCGTCCGGCGTGGCCGACGGCAATTAATCGCTGATAGATGCGTCAGACTTGCCCGGTCTCCGAGCCGTGCAGGGCGGCCTGCAGGTCAGCCTCACCCTGCTTCGACAGCGAGGTCTTCAGCACCGTGCCGCCATATTTGCTCATCGCCTCGACCGCTTTGTCCGGCGTCACTTTCTCCACCATGAGGAAGAGGGCCGAGGTGCCGGGCTTGATCAGGTCGCGGACCTGGTCCTGGAACTCCCGGTCGATGCCCGCCTTGGTGATCTTCCCCATGAGCGCGCCGAGACCCGCGCCGAGCGCCAGGCCGAAAACCGGGACGAAGAAGAGCAAGCCGAACAGCAGGCCCCAGAACATGCCCCAGGTCGCGCCGGCCCCTACCGCGTGGTGGCTGGTGTGTACGTGATACTTGCCCTCCTTGTCCCGGACGATGGACGCGATCGCGTCCGGCTGGATGATGAGGTCTCTCGCGAGCGCCCTGGCTTCATCGGCGGCGAGCGCCGCCGTGGTCTCATCCGGGTACCCGATGACGATGAGGTCAGACATGGATTCTCCTCTCGTTGCCTACCCCGGCAGGTCCAGTCCACCCACACCGCGCGGCGCGCGCCCCACCCCTGACGGGTGACCTAGCGCGCCGTCATCCCGGCGGACGACCGCTCCGACGCCTGCGCCTTCGAGAGAGCGCGCCGGATGAGGAAGGCGCCGATGATCTCGAACACGCCCATGACGATGAACCAGATCCCGAGCAGGGCCGCGAGCACGGTGATGGACGTGCTGGGGTTCGCGGTGACGACGATCCCGGCGATCAGGCTGATCGCCCCGAAAACTCCCCACCAGACGGCGCCCTCACGCGCACCGCTGAACGCCGCGATGAGCGCGGCGACGCCCTGGACGATCCAGGTGATGCCGACCAGCAGGCCGATGAGGGCGACGGTCAGGTGCAGGTGACGGATGAGCACCACGCCGACCACGACGAAGACGAAACCGGAGATGCCCAGCCAGACGCGGTGCGGCTCGGCCCGGTCGAACACCCGGACCAGCTGGAAGATCCCCGAGATGAGCGCGAGCA
>Ga0306924_10000949_pt1 | contig 25656 bp, 25 predicted proteins | sample sta12Can44000111_FD_203756 | JGI IMG/M metagenome (GOLD analysis project Ga0306924, IMG submission 203756) | Lab enrichment of tropical soil microbial communities from Luquillo Experimental Forest, Puerto Rico - statanox.12C.anox.44.000.111 (v2)... | ecosystem: Environmental > Terrestrial >... | reverse complement strand
CTACGGCTCGGCGCGCGGCCATTCCATCTCGTGCTGCCGACCCCCGCCAACCGGCACCCCGTCCCGGTGCGCTCGACCGGCGCCAGCGAGGCGATCGGGCGGCTTGCGCCTGTCGTGTCCGCACTCAGCCAAGCCGGATTTGTGGCCGACTGCACGCTGGAAGGCCTGATGCACGCGCCGGAGACGCCGGAGATCCTCAAGGCGGGCGCGCGCATCCTGGTCATCTCGAATGAGCACCCGGAGGCGCTCGAGCGTATGCGACCGGATCCCGCACTCGAGCGTCGCGTGCGGGCGGCGACGAAAATGCTGCGGGGTGCGACGCGGATGGCGGTCACGTCTGCCGCCGGCAGCAAGCTCGACATCGCGTTGACCAGCGCGACGACAGTTGGCGTTTGGGGCTGGACCGATCGCCCCGGCACGCTCGCCCATTGGCCGGGCGGTCTGGTGGTGAGCTTTCCCAAGGCTGGCGCGGTGAACGGTACGCTCGTGGTCGATCGCGGCGACGTGAACCTCACGTTCAAGCGCTATCTGCAGTCACCGGTCCGGCTGACACTTGAACGCGATTACGTCACGCGCATCGAAGGCGATGGCGCCGATGCCGAGATGATGCGCAGTTATTTCTCCGCCTGGGACGACCGTGAGGCCTATGCCGTGTCCCATGTCGGGTTCGGGATGAATCCGAAAGCGCGTTACGAGGCGCTTGCTATGTATGACCAGCGGGATACCAACGGTACCGAGATCCGCGCCGTCGCCGGCAATTTCCTGTTCTCGACCGGGGCCAACGAATTTGCCGGCCGCTACACCGCCGGCCATTTCGACATCCCAGTGATGAAGACAACGATCACGGTCGACGACACCGTGGTCGTACGCGACGGCGTGCTGCAGGACGTGTTCGGATAGAATCAGCGACCTTTCATTTCCTGCCGCAGCAGGAAATGCTGCACCTTGCCCAGCGCATTGCGCGGCAAAGCGTTGACGAACACCACCTCACGCGGCACCTTGAAGCGGGCTAGGTGCGCGCCCACGTGTCGCACGATTTCGTCCTCGCTTGCCGTTGCTGCCGGCCGCCGTACGACGTAGGCGACCGGCACCTCCTGCCATTTCGCATCCGCCCGTCCGATCACGGCGGCTTCGGCCACTGCGGGATGCTCGTTGAGCACGCGCTCGACCTCGGCGGCGTAAATATTCTCCCCGCCGGAGATGATAACGTTCTTCTTGCGATCGTGAATCGTGAAATACCCGTTCGCGTCGCGCGTGCCGATGTCGCCGGAAAAGTACCAGCCGTCGTGCAACGCCTCGGCAGTTGCCGCGGGATCTCGCCAATACTCGCAGAACACGTTGGGTCCACGGACGATGACTTCTCCAGGCCTGCCGTGCGGCACTTCACAGCCGCTCTCGTCGACCACGCGCGCCTCGCAGCACAAACCGGGAAGGCCTGTGGAAGTGCCGCGGCTCAGATCGCCGCCGACGCGCGTGTAGATCGCGATTGGGCTGGTTTCGGTCGAGCCGTAGACCTGCAGCAGCGGCACGCCGCGCGCGGTGATCGCATCGATCAAAGCTTGCGGCACCTGGGTCGAGCCGGTAGTGACCGCGCGCAAGCTGGACAAATCGGCCGCGCTCCAGCGCGGATGCTCGATCAGCGCCTGGATGGTCGACGGTACCAGGACAATCAGCGTCGGCCGATCAGCGGCGAACGCGGCAAGGGTTGCGTCCGGCGAAAAGCGCTGATGCAGCGTCACTGTAGCGCCGAGCTGCAGCGCCGGCGTGGTCTGGATATTGAGCCCGCCGACGTGGAACAGCGGCAGCACTGTGAGCACATGATCGCTGGCGGTGAGGTCGTGCATGTGCTGGCTCATCACCGCGTTCCAGACGAGCGCCTCCTGCCGCAGCACGGCGCCTTTCGGTCGGCCAGTGGTGCCAGACGTGTAGACGAGAAGCAGGGGACAGGACGCGTCGACCGGCTCGCCTGATTCCTCGCCGCCATGCGTGAGCAAACCCTCGAACGTGTCGGTGCCCGTATCCTCGACGCGAATGATGCGCACATCCGGCTGCGCCCGGCGCAGTGGCGCCACCACGCCGGCGATGGCGTCCTGCACGAACAGCGCCTTCGGCGATGCATCGCCGAGAATGTAGACCTGCTCCGGCACTGCGAGCCGCCAATTGAGCGGCACGAGCAGCGCGCCCAGGCGGGCGCAGGCATAGAGCAGCACGAGATAATCGGGATGATTGGCGCAGAGGATCGCGACGCGGTCGCCGCGCCCGACGCCTAGCCGCGATTTCAGCGCCGCGGCCGCCGCGACGATGCGCTGCCAGAACGCGGCATAACTGAGCGACTGCCCGGCATAGCGCAATGCCGCCTTGTCCGGCGTGAACGCTGCATTTCGCGCGATGTAGTCGGACAGATTCATGGCTCAGGAGAGGATCGGGAGTCTCGTCCCCGCGAAAGCGGGGACCCAGTACTCACCGATCTGCCAGTGATTACTGGGTTCCGGCTCTCGCTCCGTTGGGCTTCGCTCGGCTGGGACCACAGCCCTCGGGAACCCGCTAGCACTACTCGTCCTTCTCGCCCGGCTCGTAGAGCGCCTCGCGCCCGATGCGGTCGAGACAGATTTCCGCGGTCCACGGCAGCATCAGCGAGCCGCACCGGCTGTCGCGATAAATGCGCTCGAGCGAAAGATTCTTAAACATGGCCTGGCCGCCGCAGGTGCGCAGCGCCTTGGCGGCAATCGCGTTGGCATTTTCCATCACCGAGTGTTGCGCGGCGTAGGCGCGCAGCACCTGCTTCTTGCTCGGATCGGGCTGCGCCTCGCTGATCGCCTGGAACCAGAGCGCCTTGGTCTGCTCGAGTTGAACGTGCATCTCGGCGACCGCGATCTGTTTGGTCGGATACATGCGCCGCTTGACCGGGGGCGTGCCGGGCATCTCGCCGCGCAGATAGGCGACGGTGAAGTCGTAGGCGGCCTGGGCCAGCCCCATATACGTCGGTGAAAGCGTGAGGAACATGTGCGGCCAGCGCGTCGCCGCCTGGAAATAGACGCCGCGCGGCATCAACATCTCCTGCTCCGACACGAACACGTCCTTTAGCAGCAGCGTGCGCGACACGGTCGCGCGCATGCCGAGCGGATCCCAGTCGCCTACCACCGAGACGCCGGTCGCATCCGCGGGAATCGCTAGGTAGAGCGTGTTGCGCCGGCTCGCCGCCGCCCCCTCCGCGCGCTCCGTACACAGCACTCCGTAGTAGTCGGCGGCGCCGGAGAGCGACGCGAAGATTTTCTTGCCGCTGACGATAAATCCGCCCGCGACCGGCCGCGCCTCGGTGCCGAACGCGACCACCCCGGCCGCCGCGGCACCGCCTTCGGAGAACGGCTGCGCGTAAATCGCGCCGCGCTCGATGATGCGCCGGTAATGCAAGCGGCGGCGCGCAATGTGCTCGGCGCGATCCTCCCCCGACATCGGCAGATCGTCGGCGAGCGCGCCCGACCACAAGGTCGAGCACACGTGCATGTTCCAGGACAGCGCGGTGGCCCCGCAATAGCGCCCAAGCTCGGCGGCCGCGAGGCAATAGGTCTGAAAGTCCGCGCCCAGTCCGCCTTCCTGCCTCGGTATGCAGATTGCGAGCAATCCCTCCGGATGCATGTCGCGGAAATTTTCGATCGGAAAGCTCGCCTCGCGATCATGTTTTTCCGCCCGCGGCGCCAGCACGCGACGGCCGAACCGCCGGGCGCGCTCGATCAGCTCGGCCTGCTCGTCACGCAGCCGAAATGCTCCAGGCGCGAAAATCGGTGCGTCGTGATCCTGGGCCTCGAGCGGCCGGTTCATCGCATCGCCTCCGACGCAGCGGTACTCGGAACATTGCGCAGGAATTCCAGCACGGCCTGATCGAACAGCTCGGGCGCCTCCACGTTCGGCAGATGACCGACCCCGGCAAGGCACACGTAGCGCGCGCCGGGGATTTTTGCTGCCATGCGCTCCATCATGGCCGGCGGTGCGTTGCGGTCGTGCTCGCCGGCAAGGCAGAGCACCGGCACCTTGATGCTGCCGAGGCTGCCGCGCTCGTCGAAGCCGATGAGGCAATGCACCGATGCGCGGTAGGTCGTGGCCGAGACCGGGCCCATGCACGCGATGGCAAGCGCGCGTCCGGCGCGGTCGGGATTTGGACCCATCATTCCGTCGACAAAGGCTTCGGCCAGGTCTGGCATCGCCTTGCCGGCATCGAGCGGCGCGAGGCGATCGGCGATGAATTTCTTCTGAAAATCTCCGGACGGATTGCCGAACGCAGGACTCGTGCAGACAAGCACTGCAGCGCGATAGCCGTGTGGACGCCGACGCAGCAGCGTCTGCACGATCATCCCACCCAGGGAATGGCCGACGAGAATGGGCCGTCCGAGTTGCCGCGCGTCGATCGTCTTCTCAACGTCCTCGGCGAGGCCTTGGAAATCCATCGCCGCCAGCGGCGGCCTGGATCCGTAGCCCGGCAAATCGAGGGCGATTGGACGAATGCCGGCGCGCGCGAAGCTTGCTTCCTGGGCAGCCCAAATCTTTGCCGATCCACCGATGCCGTGCAGGAACACGCAGAATTGGTCAGGCGACCAATTCATAGGGCACCTGGGTGGGTCCGTAGCGCTCGATCACGGTCTTCGCCTTGGGATCGTACCTGCGCTGCAGCACTGTGCCGGCGCCGAGCCGCTGGCTGCGCACGATGATCGCCACCGATCGCGTTGGACCGCCCTGCTCGGCATGGATGGCGTGCGGCGGCACGAGGTCCACGGTGCCCTGCGTGCCCGTAGTTACAGAGGCCAATCGCACTTCCGCGTAGCCCGGGCGGCTGCCGTCGTCGATGCGCTCGTAGCGCTCGAGCCGCTCGGACCCGTCGAGCACTCCATAGAGCACCCAGGCGTCGGCATGGTCGTGCACGCTGCCGGTGCGCCCAGGTACGCGCACGACGGCGTTGATCACGAAGTGGTAGTCGGGATCGACGTAGAGCAGCAGATTCTTGTAGCCCTCGGTCGAAAGGCCACGCCGTCGAATGCGCCTTGAGCCCGGGATCGCGCACGAGACGTTCGAGCAGCGGCTTGGCGTTCTCCATGCGGCGCGCCTCATCGGCGTCCGCGGCCCAGGCGGCGCGTAGGTCGTCGATGAATTTTTCGAGAATCGGCAGTCGGGCGCTCGACATTAATGCCTCCCGGCGGGATGGGTCATGTACCGGCGGCCAACCGGCCCTGCGCTATTCGTAGAGCGGCTCGCCTTCCACGGTGCAGCGGCGCAGCAGGCGCCGCTCGTGCTTGGGAAAGTCGGTGCGCGCGTGGATCGTGCATCGATTGTCCCACATCAGGAAGTCGCCGAGCTTCCACACGTGCTCGTAGATGAACTCGGGCCGTTCGCCGATCGCATAAAGCTGCTCCAGGATCACGTCGCTCTCCGCACCATCGAGCCCCTCGATCCGCGACGTCATCAGCCGATCGACGAATAGCGTTTTCCGCCCGGTGTCGGGATGGGTGGTGAACACCGGATGATAGGCGTGCGGGATGGCGCCGAGGTCCTGGGAGATATCGGCCTTTTCCGCGCGCTTGTATTCGTGGACGTGGAGCGCCTTCTTGCCCTTGAGCTTCTCCTTGAGCTCCGGAGGCACCGCCGCATAGGCCTTGTACATGTTGGAGAATAGCGTGTTGCCGCCGGTCGAGGGCAGCTCCAACGCGTACAGGAATGTGTATTTGTACGGACGTGCCGTGTAGCCAGAATCGATGTGGAACCAGAATTCGCCTTCGCCGAACGCGCCGATCGACTTTCCATTGACCTTGATGTTGCTGACCAGCAAAACCTTCTCGTTATCCTGATAGATTCCTTCGGCGCGGCTGCGCAGCGCCTCCGGCGCTTTGCGCCTGCTGCCGAGATCGCCGAAATAGGAGGCAAAGCGAAGCTGCTGCTCCTGGTCGATGCTCTGGCCGCGGAATACCAGCACCAGGTGCTGCGCCCACGCGTCCTTGATCGCGCGCACCGTTTCCTGCGAGAGCGGCCTGGTCAGATCGACGCCGCCGACCTCGGCGCCGCAAGCGGGCGACAACGGCGTGACGACGATGTCCATGACCTCTTGCATTGAACGGTCCTCGCGACTGCGACCCAGCGTATCGTCGGGGCAATCGTAAGCGTCGCTATCGCTTCGTCAAGCACAGTGCGCCGCTGACCCGACCACCGTTCCATATCTTGCGGGCATTCCGTTCTGCAGCATATGGCGCCGCTTCGTGCGTGCCCCTCGACACGCGCATTAGTTCTGGCCTTCTAAAAGGCCGCTGCGAGCAGCGTCCGCACGTCCGCCGCCGACACCGGCCGCGGCGCGCTGATCGACAACGCCGCCACCTCCTGCGCAACGAAATCGGTCTTGCTGTCATCGAATCCGACCTGCGACAGCCGGTGCGGAATCGGCAGGCTACGCAGCATCGCAGCGAGGCGGTCTGCGGGCTCGCCGCCGAGCGCAGCGACAAGCTGGGCGCGGGCCTCGGGCGTCGCCGAAAGATTGAAGCGCGTCACGTGCGGCAGGACGATCGCGTGGGTCTCGGCGTGGGGCAGCCCGAGTCCGCCGAGCACGTGCGCGAGCTTGTGCTGCAGCCCGGTGCCCGAGGCGAGCACGGTTCCGGCAAGCCAGGCGGCGACGAGGCACTCCCCGCGCGCTTGCCGGTCGCCGCCGTCGGCGATCACGCGCGGCAAGTTTTCCGCGAAGCGGCGCGCCGCGTCGCTCGCGAGCGCCATGAGGAACGGGGTGCGGTCCGGTACCCACAGCGCTTCGACGCAATGAGCGATCGCGTTCATTGCGCTCGCCGCGCTCACCGCCGGCGGCAGCGCCAACGTCAAGTCGGGGTCGTAGACGATGGTGCGCGGGAGCACGCGCGCGTCCTTGCCCGTGAACTTGCGCTCGCCGTCGCTCATTCCCCAAATCGCGGTCGCCTCGGAGCCGGAATAGGTGGTGGGCAGCGCGAGGATCGGCAGCGCGAGATCGCGCGCAATGATCTTGGCTAGCCCGATCGCCGCGCCGCCGCCTGCTGCAACAAGGCCGTCCGCGCCGGCGGCACGCGCCGCGGCGAGCCCCGCCTCCGCCACTGGCTTGGGCACGTGTACCACCGCATGCGCGTGCAGGTCGGCCGCGCGCGTGCCGAGAACATCCATGACCTCTTTGCCCAATCGCGCGCCGCCTCCCGGTGTTGCGATCACCAGCGTGCGATTTATGCCGAGGCGCGCTGCTTCCTCGCTCAGCCGCGCGAGCGCACCAGCGGCAAAGACGATGCGCTGCGAAGGCAAATCATGGATGAAGGCGGCGGACATGGATGTAGGATTGTAGAGTCGGTTGAGGCGCGCCAGCGCCGAAACCCACCGACTGAGTCGCTGTGCGCCCTATCGGCGGATTTCGCTTCGCTCAACCCACCCTGCGATGTCAGCGCTAATGCGCGCTTACGTCCTCGCGCCAGATGCCGAGTGCTTCCTGCGCCGGCCGATCGGAAATCGAGAACAGCACGGATTCCTTCTCCGCCCGGTGCGAATAGTATTTCCACGGCGGCACCACGAACACGTCGTTCGGTCCCCACTCCAGCACCTTGCCGTCGACCGTGGTGGCGCCGCGCCCTTCGGCGCAGACGAAGACGGTGCCGTCCGTGGCGCGGTAGCGCTCACCCTGAAAGCCTTTCGGGAACAGCGCCAGATGGGCGCCCATGGTCGGCAGCACCGGGCCGCCGTTGATCGGGTTCGCGTAGCGCACCCGCGCGCCGTGCCGCTTATCGATATCGCCAGCGTTCATCATGCGCTCGATGATCGGGCGGGTGCGCGCATACGTGTAGTTGATGACCGGGCTGCGGTTCATCTGCACGGGGGCGCCGTCCGGCAGTACGCCCGAGGCATAGAAAGCAAGCGAATCGCCATTGCCGCGATTGGTAGGCTGGGTCGCGGTTTGGAACTGCTCGGCGAACGAGGTCTCGAAGAAGTTGACTTGCGGGAAGTCGAGCACATCGAGCCACAGCATCGGTTGCTTCGAGGTATTGCCGTGGTCGTGCGGCGCCCAATTCGCGGTGATGACGAAATCGCCGGGCGACATATAAGCCTTTTCGCCCTCGACCGCGGTGTAGGCTCCGTCGCCGTCGAGCACGAAGCGGATCGCCGACGATACATGCCGGTGCGCCGGCGCGACTTCGCCGGGCAGGATCATCTGCACACCGGCGAACAGGGTGTTGGTGGCTTTCGACTGGCCCTTGAGCGCGGGATTCTCCAGGATCAACACGCGGCGCTCGGCCTCCTCCGCCGTGATCAGCCCGCCCGATTCCATCACCAGCCGCTTGATGTCGTCGTAATGCCAGATCACCGGCACGCAGTGGGTCACCGGCTCCTTGGTCACGACGCTGCTCATCACCTTCCACAGCGGCGTCATGTCGTGCTTGGCGATGCGCTCGTAATATTCCTGCCGCATCACCTCGATGTTGTGCTTGGGACCCGGCCGCCTGCTCTCGGCCCGTTTGGTTGCGGTCGCGCTCGCCATGGCGCTCTCCTTCGGTCGTATCAAGTCCTCTCGGAAATTAGTATATAATGAAACTATCTGGCGCCGGAAGGGGCGGCTGGTCACGTGTTTACATTGCCGCCGTCGACCGCGATGGTCTGGCCGGTGACGAAGTCGCTTTCCGCGGAAGCGAGAAAAATCAGCGCCCCGAGCAGATCCTGCGGATGCTCGTCGCCCTTGAGCGAGCGCGACTGGACGGCGCGCTCGCGCGCGGTCGCAACATGACCGGGATTTTCGCGCATCACCGTGTCGCTCAGCGTGAAGCCGGGCGCCAGCGTATTGACGCGGATGCCGTGCTCGCCGAGCTCGCGCGCGAGCGCGTGGGTGAACGCCATGATGCCGCCCTTGCTGGTCACGTAATGAAGCAGCCATGGAATGCCGCGCAACGCGGTGCCGGAACCGATATTGATGATCTTGCCGTACCTGGCCGCGATCATGTGCGGGACAACGTGCTTGACCATCAGGAATGGCCCGCGAAGGTTGACCGACATCACCTTGTCCCACAGCTCCGCGTCGATTTCGGTGCACTTCGTCTCCTGCAGCGGGGCGAACAGGGCGGCATTGTTGACCAGGACGTCGATCTTGCCGAAGCGCTCGATCGCGCTCGACGCCAGCCCCTGGACCGACCTTTCGTCGCTGACATCGGCGAGCGTGCTCGCGACTGAATTGGCGCCATGTCGGCGGGCGATTTCCTCCGCCAAGCCGGTGCCATCGGCGATATCGGCGATCATGATTTGGGCGCCTTCGGCAGCGAGCGCGCGCGCGTAATGGGCGCCGATTCCGCGCGCGCCACCGGTGACAATCGCGGTGCGGCCGGCCAGTCGTCCCATGATGCTTAAACCTTCGCGCTCACGCGGCGGATGAATTTCTCGAATGCGGCAAGCTGCTGCTTGATCAAATCGATCGCGGTCTGGTCCTTGAGTGCGAGCGTCTTCTCGTCGAATTTTTGCGCCGCGTTGGCGATGATCACCTCGGGCCGCCCGAACAGGATCGTGTCGACCGAAGTCAGCGACTGCCGCAGATGATACTGCGAGCGGGACCCGCCGAGGATGCCCGGGGCCGCCGACTGCAGCGCCACCGGCTTGTCCTTGAACGGCTGCTCCTTCATGCGCGACGCCCAGTCGATCGCGTTTTTGAGTCCGCCCGGGATCGACCAGTTGTATTCCGGCGAGACGATGATGAGCGCGTCAGCGGCGCGGATGGCGTCCGCCCAGGCGTTCACCTCGGTTGGAAAGCCCGAGGAATTCTGCAGGTCGAGGTTGTAGATGGGAAATTTCTCGAACGAGGGCGCCGCACGCAGCGCAAAGCCGGGAGGCGCCAGTGCCGGCAACGAGCGCGCCAGCGCCGCATTGTAGGAGCCTCGGCGCAAGGAGCCGCAGATGACGAGCACGTCGAGTTGTCGATCGTTCACGAGTAGCCCCCCGGCGGCTCGTTAACTCTTCGGCGCCACGCGCGCGATGAAGGTCGCGAATGCGGCGAGCTGCTGCTTGATCAAGCTGCGCGCGGTTTCGTCCTTGAGCTCGCCAGTCTTCTCGTCGAATTTGGCGGCGGCGGCACCGATGAAAACTTCGGGCTTGTTGAGCGTGAACGCATCGAGAAACACCATGGCGCGCCGCAGATCGTATTGCACGCGGCCGCCTCCCAGCGGGCCTTGTGATGCGGACAGCAGCGCAATCGGCTTGCCCGCAAACGGCTGGTTCGGCAGCCGCGACACCCAATCGATCGCGTTCTTGAGTCCCCCGGGAATGGTGAAATTGTATTCCGGCGAGCAGAAAATAACTCCATCTGCGCTACGAATGGCATCGGCAAGCGTATTCACCGGCGCGGGAAACCCGGTCGAGTTCTGGATATCGGCATTGTAGAGCGGAAATTCGGCAAAGGAGGGAGCAGGCATGACCTTCATTCCTTCCGGAGCGAGCGATGGGAGCAGCCGCTGCACCATGGCGTTGTAGGAGCCTTTGCGCAGCGAGCCGCAGATGCTGATGACGTTCAAAGTGGCCATGAGAGGATCTCCGGAGCAGTCGTAAATCAAAATCGCGAAAAATGTCGGCCTTGCCCGGCCTCATGCTGAGGAGCACGCGAAGCGTGCGTTTCGAAGCATGGGACCGCCCCGTCCTTCGAGACGCTTGCTGCTCAGGACGAGGCGGAGCAGCGCCGTCGTCTTACTTCTCGTTCTCGATCGGGTTGACCAGCACGCCGACGCCCTCGATATCGATCTCGCAGGTGTCGCCCTGCTTCATCCAGACCGGGTTCGGCTTGCGGGCAAAGCCGACGCCGGACGGTGTGCCGGTGAAGACGATGTCGCCGGGCTCGAGCGTGAGGCCCTGGGTCACATAGGCGATGGTCTCGGCGATCGGAAACATCATGTTGTCGGTGTTGTCGGACTGCATGACCTGTCCGTTGAGCCGGCTCTGAATCTTCAGCCCCTTGGCGCCGGGCGGCAGTTCATCGGCGGTGATCATCCATGGGCCGAAGCCGCCGGTTCGATCGAAATTCTTGCCCATGTCCCATTGGCTGGTCTTGCGCTGGAATTCGCGTATGGATCCTTCGTTGCCGCAGGAATAGCCGGCGATGCAGGAGTACGCGTTCTCCTTCGCGAGGTGCTTGGCGCGCTTGCCGATGACGAAGATGAGCTCGGCCTCGTAATCGAGGGTCTCGGAAGCCTTGGGGCGCATGATCGGCTGCCCGTGCGGCACCAGTGAGGTTTTGCCGCGCATGAAAATCGTGGGAAATTTCGGGACGTTGTCGCGCTGCGCACCCTCCTTGACGTGCTCGAGATAGTTGAGGCCGAGGCAGATGACCTTGCCCGGCGCCGCGACCGGCAGCCCATATTTGAGATCTTTGAGCGGACGCCGCGCGCCGGCGGGCGCACGTTTGGCCACGTCCTTGAGCGGCGCGAGGTCGCCGTTGCTACGGCGCAGATACTCGCCGAGGTCGCTGGGAATTGTCTTGTCGACGGCCTGGAGATCGATCACCTGATCACCCTCGACGACGCCGAGGTGCAAGCCGCCATTGGCCTCGAAACCAACGATTTTCATGCGCTACTCCTCAATTGGATCGCCCGGTTTTAGCAGTCACGCCTAACGGGAGCAAAGGCACGCAGGCTAGTGTCCCGATTCCGAAGTTCGCAAACCCTTGCGGCACCCTCTGATGCGAACTTCGGAATCAAGGAGACACTAGCAACGTTATGATTCTAGTACCGCTTTTGAACCCGAAGTTCGCAAACGCGCTTGCGGCATGATGTGCGCGAACTTCGGGTTCGCGGCACTAGCCCGCACGCGCGAGAAAATGGCTGCGCAGCAATTCGCGACCGGCAAGCGCCGCCTGCAAGCTCCAGGCGTTCACGATAGCGAGGCGGAAGCCGCCGGGCGGCATGGCGTGCTGCTCGGGCTCCTTGTCCTCGTGAAAGGTGATCTGGACGCTCGACACACCCGGGATGCTCCTCACCTCATTGACGAGGCCGCTCGGCGGATAGCGATAGCGCCGTCCATGCGGCCCGAACAGCACCGCGCTATAACCATCGCGCCGCTGCTGATCGCCAAAGACCCATTTGTGTTCGTGATAGAGCCGGATCGCCGCCTCGACCCAGCCGGCGCCGTAGAGATCCGGCCATTGATCGCTCATGCGCAGGTGCACCTCGATCATGCGCCCGCCGATGGTCTCGATGTTGACGATGCCGGAGTGGCCGCACAGGTGGCGGCGGATCCAGGCGTCGCAATAGTCCTCGAGTGCGGGATCGCGCGCCGCGTGCACGGTCCAATAATCGAAGGTGCCCTCCCCGCCCGGCGTGCCGGTGACGTGGCGCCACCAATACGGCTCGCCGTCGACGACCGCGACGTCCAAGCTGACGTGACGCCCTTGCAAGAGCGTCATCCACATATGGCCTGGCGTAAGATTTTCTTCGTACTCCGCCGCGCTGTGCAGGATGCGGCTCGCGACGCCCATCCCTTTGAGATTGATAATCGGCTTCGAGAATACCGGGTAGGCCGGCGGCGACACCCCATGCGGGGCAGCGGCAAGGCCTTGGCTCTGCGCCACCGCGATCTTGTCGTAGACCCAGCGATGCTGCGGATACCAGAGCCACGCGTCGCTGTCCTCGGTCGGGATGTTCACGCCGGCCGGACAATGCGCGTGCTCGAAGTACTGCAGGCGCCAGGGATCGGCTTCGCAGACGGGCATGGCCGATAAAATATTAGCGGGAGCGGCCGAGGCAAAGACCGATAAGAGGGCGACGCGCGACAGGAATCCGCGCTATCCGCGTCGGTCACGGCAATGTCGGCCTACCGGGAATCGAACACGAGGGCGTGGATCGAAAACTTTTGACCCGGATCGGTCCAGGCGGCGACCGGACTCCACCCCGAGCCGCGCGCCAGCGCGGCGAACGATTCGAGCGAGTATTTGTAGCTGTTCTCGGTATGGATCGTCTCGCCGGCGCGGAACTCGAACGTCCGGCCCGCGATTCGCACCCTCTGCCGTTTCTTGCTGGCGAGATGCATTTCGATGCGGTGCCGCTCGGAATTGTAGAAGGCATGGTGACTGAAGCTCGCCACATCGAAATTGCCGCCGAGCTCGCGATTGATGCGCGCAAGCAGGTTGAGGTTGAACTTCGCGGTGACGCCGGCGCGATCGTTGTAGGCGGCGTTGAGGACTTTCGGATCCTTCACCAGGTCGACACCGATGACGAAGCCTCCGCCGTGTCCCAGCATGTGTCCGGCCTGGCGCAGGAACGAGCACGCCTCGTGTGGCTCCAGATTGCCGATGGTCGATCCGGGGAAGAAACCACTATGCGCCATATCGGCGACTTCCGGCGGCAGCGAGAAGGGCCGCATCATGTCGGCGACCACCGGCAACACCTGCATGCGCGGATAATCGCGGCGCAGCTCCTCGGCCTCGCGGTTGAGCATCTCGGAGGAAATATCCACTGGCACGTAGGCGGCGATGCTCGGCGCTGCCGACAGCAAGATGCGCACCTTTCTGCTCGAGCCGCTGCCGAACTCGATGAGCGCCGAATTTGGCAGGAAAAAGCGTGCGATATCGGCAGCCCGTTCCCGCAGCACCTGCAGCTCGCAATGCGTGAGATAGTATTCCGGAAGAGCGGTGATCTTTTCGAACAGCTGCGCACCCGTCGCATCGTAAAAATATTTGGGAGAAAGCCGTTTTGGCCGCGCCGCCAAGCCGGCGATCACGTCGCGCAGGAACGAGCCGTCCGGCTTGGTGGACTCGTCGCGAACAGCGGCACGCACGGCCATTACTGAACTCCGATCACCGACGTCAACCGCACGGTCATCCGTCATAATCCAGCAGGCGGAGCCCGCTGAACTGCCAGCGCGCCGAGGGATAGAAGAAGTTGCGATAGCTAGCGCGCCCATGGCCGGCCGGGGTTGCGTGCGAGCTTCCGCGCAAAACCATCTGATTGACCATGAACTTGCCGTTGTATTCGCCGAGCGCGCCATCCGCCGCGCGATAACCGGGATAAGGCAGATACGCGCTGCGTGTCCATTGCCAAACCAAACCGAACGGCGCATCGAGCAGATCCGCCCGCGCCGCGACCTCCCACTCCGCCTCGCTCGGCAAGTGCTTGCCCGCCCAGCGCGCAAAGGCGTCCGCCTCGTAGTAGCTCACGTGGGTCACCGGCGCGTGCGGATCAACCAGGGCCGGACCGCCCAGCGTCACGGCATGCCAGCCGCCGTCGAGCTCGCGCCAATAGCCGGGTGCGTGCCAGCCTTCTGCCTCGATTCTCGCCCAGCCGTCCGAGAGCCAGAGCGACGGGGTGGCGTAGCCGCCATCGGCCATGAATTCGAGCCACTGCACGTTAGTTACGAGCCCACGCGCGATGCGCGCCGGCTGCACAAACACCTGGTGCGCCGGCTTCTCGTTGTCGAAGCAGTAGCCTTCGCTGGCAAAGCCGATAGTTTGCATGCCGCAGGGAACCCGAACGAACTCGTCGGAAACTGATGGCCCCCACTGGAGGCGCCAACCGTCCTCATAAACGGATACACTCGGATTCTGCGCGAAGGCGTGGAGGATATCGGTGAGCAGAAGCTCCTGATGCTGCTGCTCGTGATGCAACCCGACCTCGAGAATGCGCACGATCTCCGCGAGCTCGGAATCCGTGGCGCTGCGGAGCAGTCGCTCGACCGCAGCATCGACGTGCGTGCGGAACGCGGCGATTTCGTCGCAGCCCGGACGGGTCAAAAGCCCGCGCTCGGCGCGTGCGTGACGTGGTCCGGCCGCGACGTAATACGAGTTGAAGAGATAAGCGTAGCTCTCGTTAAAGACGCGATAACCGGCGAGATGCGGCACCAGCAGGAACTGTTCGAAAAACCAGGTGGTGTGCGCGCGATGCCATTTGGTCGGGCTGGCATCGGGCATGGACTGCACGACCTGATCCTCGGGGCTCAGGGGCGCTGCGCGACGCTCGGTTTCCGCGCGTACCGCGCGGAACGCATCGCGCCAGCTGATACGAGGATCGTTGGTCCTGTCGATTGCGAGAGCCGCGCCGTCAGTGTCATCGTGGCGACGCAGGACGGCAGACGACGTGGGGGGCGGCATGCCCAATCCCGGGTTGGAGAGATCGAAACGCGTTGGTGACAGAAACTGCTGGGAGCGTTGCGGGTTCCTAATTATACGTGAATCGACACCCGCCCCAGTCCCGCTCGCGCATATGTTACAAGGCCGCGAGCGGCACTGCGGTGTTGCGGCAAAAACCAAGAATTCCGAGTGGCTTAGCGGCGTGCGGCTACTTGGCTGCGCTGGCGCCGGCGTTCGCTGCAACGCCGTCCTGCTGGCCGGTGCCGCCGCTCGCCCCGATCGCGCCGACGATCTTGCCGTTCACCGTGATGGGGACGCCCCCTTCCGAGGCAACCGGCTTTTCCGGAAAGGTCATGAAAGCAGTATTTCCGGCGGCGAATTGGTCGGCGAACGTTTTGCTCGGACGACGGAACATCACGGCGGTGCGCGCCTTGCCCTGGGAAATATCGGCGGAGGCGAGCTGCGTGCCGTCCATCTTCTCGAAATAAACGAGCTCGCCCGCCGGGCCGACAACCGCGAAAGCCATGCGCCAATTGTTCTTCTTCGCCTCTGCGACGGCTGCGGCGGCAACCGCCTTGGCCTGCTCGTTGCTGATCGGCGGGCCGTACTCGGGAGCAGGAGGAGTAGAAGTAGTTGGAGCAGCCGCAGGCGGCGGCGTCGGCTGCTGGGCACCCGCCGTGGCGGCGAAAAATGCACTGGCAGCGGCAAGCACAATCAAACCATGAATTCGCATGGATCTCTCCACCTCAATTCCTTTCCCGCGGCGTCATGATGTTGTCGAAAATTCGGCGTCTGTGGGCGCGACGGAATGACCGACGCGATCGCAATGCTGGAGCCGCCGTTGCGGACGGCCACGAGAATAGTCGAGTTGGCGTCGCGCGGGCAAGCAGCGTGGACACGTCGCGGAGCGGATCCGCGAAATCGAAATGAAACGGGGGTAGTGCGATGCGCATGATGGGAGCGGCGGCGGCAGCCTTGACCGCCATGCTTTTGGGCGCGCCGAGTGCGGCGCTGGCACAAGCCAACTGCCGCAATACCGGGTCGTTCGAAGCCTGGCTCGCCGATTTCAAGAAGGAAGCAGTGGCGAAGGGGATTTCGCCTTCCGCCATTGCCGCGGCTTCGCCCTATCTCGTTTTCGATCAGCGCATCATCAATATCGATCGTGGACAGCGCTTCTTCGCGCAGGACTTCCTGGAAATGTCCGACAAGATGCTCACGCGGGCCGGACGCCTTACCAGCGGTCCGCCGCAGATCAAGAAGCATCAGGCGCTGTTCGCGCGCGAGGAAAAAGAGTTCGGCGTGCCCGCCGCGGTGATCACCGCGTTCTGGGGACTGGAGAGCGATTTCGGCGCCGGCCAAGGCAAGGATCAAGCGATCAAATCGTTGGTGACGCTCGCCTACGATTGCCGGCGCTCCGATATGTTCCGCGGCCATCTGTTCGATGCGTTGCGCCTCATCGAGCGCAGCGATTTGCGTCCGGAAGAAATGATCGGTTCCTGGGCCGGCGAGCTCGGACAGACCCAGATGATGCCGTCCGAATACATGGCGCACGCGGTGGATTATGACGGCGACGGCCGGCGCAACCTGATCAAGAGCGTGCCGGACATGATCGGCTCGACCGGCAAATATCTGGTCCATCTCGGCTGGAAACGCGGCGAGCCGTGGCTCGATGAGGTGCGTTTGCCCGCGAACTTCCCGTGGAAGGAAGCCGACCTCTCCATCCAACATCCGCGCTCGCAATGGGTGAGCTGGGGCGTCGTGCGGGCCGACGGCAAACCGCTGCCAAAAGACGGCATGCCGGCTTCGGTCGTGCTGCCGGTCGGGCGCTTCGGACCGGCGTTCCTCGCCTACGATAATTTCCAGGTCTATTTGCGGTGGAATCAATCGCTCAATTATTCGTTGACCGCGGCCTATTACGCGACGCGGCTCGACGGCGCGCCTGCCATGAACCGGGGCAGCGCAAACATTCCGAAGATTGCGTTCGAGGAAACGCGCGAGTTACAGCAGCTGCTGGAGAAGCGCGGTTATGACGTGGGTCGCATCGATGGCGTGCTCGGTTTGAAGAGTCGCGGCGCCATTCGCGACATTCAGATCAAATTCGGCCAGGCGGCCGACGGGTGGCCGACGGCGGAGCTGCTCGATCGCCTGCGCGCCACGAGGTAAGTTTCGGCCTTGTAGGATGGGTTGAGCGCAGCGAAACCCATTATTCCTAGGCGATGTTGTGGTGGGTTTCGCTACGCTCAACCCACCCTGCGGTCACGCCCACAGCTCTTTGCTGGCGATCCTGGCGCCGTCGACCAGCGACCTGAATTTCTCCCAGACGATGCTCGGGTGCACCTCCTTCGAGCCGGCGAAGGTGGCAAAGCCGCAATCGGCACCGGCGATGACGTTCTCGCGTCCCACCACCTTGGCGAAGCGTCCGATGCGCTCGGCTACCAGTTCGGGATGCTCGACCAGCACCGTCGAGTGGCTGATGACGCCGGGGATGAGCGACTTGCCCGCAGGCAGCTTGACCGTTTCCCATAATTTCCATTCGTGCTCGTGGCGCGGATTGGCGGCCTCGAACGAATAGGCCCCGGCGCGGATCTTCAGGACGATATCGATGATGTACTTGAACTCGAGATCGTGGATGCGCGGCCCCATGTTGATGCCGTAGCAGGTGTGGTGACGGATGTTTTCCGGCGCGATGTTGCGCAGCGCATGATTGAGCGCCTCGACGCGCAGCTCCGCCCATTTGCGGCATTGTTCTAGAGTGAGGTCGGGCTCCTTGATCCAATAGGTCACGAGGTGTGGATCGTCGACCTGCAGCAGAAAGCCTGCCTTGACGATTGCCTCGTACTCCTCGCGCAGAGCGTCAGCGATGGCGAAGAGATACTCTTCCTCGCTCTTGTAATAGCCGTTGCGCTGCCAGTCCGCCGCGCTGGTTGGGGAGATGGCCGGCATGAACACCTCGGCGGGCTTGGCGCCGTTGAGCGCGGCCCTGAGATTTGCAATGTCGACCTGAAGCTGCGCCATCCCGCGGTAGGTAACCGGCGCGGTGCAAACCATGTGGTTCTGCCGCGCAGCGACGTGTCCATCGCCGTAGAACTCGGGAAATGATCGCGCTTCGCGCGAGGCCGCCCACGGGCTTTGCCGCGGGACTTCAGTGTCCAGTTTGAAGCCGCCGAGGCGCTCGTTGACGTAGGAAACGAAGCTCGGCTTGCCGAATTCGCCATCGTCGATGATGTCGATGCCAAGCTCGATCTGCTTGCGAACGACGTCCTTGACCGAAGCGCGTAGCTTCGCCGCGTGTGCCTTCTCGTCGACCGGCTTTCGCTGCTCCTTCGCCTGCACCATGTCGAGCAGATCCGGCGGGCGCGGCAGACTGCCGACGTGGGTTGTGAGAATTCGCTCGCCGCTGCGCTTCATGGCCGCCTCACATGGTTTGCGGACAAGCCTACATCACGTCTCCCATCACCACCTCGCCTTCCGCCGGCGGGCGCTCATAAAATTCCAGATTCATGCGGCTTGCCACGCCTTCGCGCTTGAGTGCCGCCTCGAACTCCTTGCGGATGGCGGGATCTTCCTGGTGATAGGGAATGGCGCTGCCGCCTTTGCTCAGATCGATCGCCCCGTAGTCCATGAGTTGCTCGCCCGGTCGACCGGCTTTGCGCGAGCGCTGGTTGTTGGGCCCATGCCAGGCGGTGATGCGCAACCCTTCCTTGCCGATGCCGAAATGCTGGTGGAACCAGTCGCCGCTCATGGGCGCCGCCGACACCAAGCCGACCGGCTCGTAATCCTGGCGCAGGATCTTGTCCGCCTTGCCGTCCTTCCAGGGGGTCGTGCCGAGCGTCTCCGGCCACGTGTAGGTGTAGCCCTTGCCTTTGATGCAGACCAACACGGCGGCGGAGGCGTGCTTGTGCGCTTTCGAATAGCGGCCGGTCTCGTGCTGGCCGATCCAGAGGTAGAAACGATTGCCCGCCATAAATGGCTCGACCCGGCGATAGCCGGGCGAGCGCCGGTTATCGAGCGGCAGGTCGGTGTTGACGATATCGGGAACGAGGTTGGTGCGCCGCATGGCAAGGCCGCGAATCGGATCGGGCTCGATGTCGTCGCGCGGCTTGAAAAAGTCGTCGGCACCGGAGAAGCGTTCGCTGAACGTGTACGGACAGTTGAAAATGAAATCCGTGTTGTCGATGACGTTCATCACGTTGGGCGCCGAAGTCCCGCACAACAGCAGCGCCGGTGCGCTCGCCGCGTTGATCACGCGGTGGTAGGCATTGAGCGGAATGGAAAACAGCGAGCCCTTCTGCCATTCGAACACGTGGCGCTTGTTCTGACCCTCCTGCCAGACCTCGGTGCTGCCGCGGCCTTCCACCACCAGCACGACCTTTTCGTAGAGATGCCGCTCGACATTGAGTGCGCCGGCTGCCGGGACTTCGACCACGGAAAGTCCCCATAGCCCCTCGGTGCCGTACAGCTGGATGTACGAGCCGCGGCCGCCGAGGCGCTTCCATGGCAACAGCGGCAGATCCTGCACCCGCCGCACCCCGATGCCGCGATAGACCGGCACGCCTTCCGCTTCCATGAAGCGGTCGTACGGCATGGGCGCGCGCTTGAAAGTGCCGTAACCGGCGTTCTCGCCGGCCTTGGGTTCGTGCCAGTGCACCTGATCGGGGGTGTCATGCATGGGGCATTCTCGCGACGTTCGATTTCGGTATCGTGGAGCGTAGCGCGATCGTGTAGATGACGAAAGTCAAGCTGCGGGCGATGCTGGATCGTCGCCGGGCGGCCGCAGGCGTCGCATTGGGGAGGCCGGCAATGCCTTTGAAGATCAGGCGCGTCGTGACCGGACATGACCAGGAGGGACGCGCGATCATTTCCATCGATGAAATCTGCAAGAACGTCCTTTCGCGACGGCCCAAGCATGAAAGCTGCGTGGTCTGGTCGACCGGATCGTTTCCGGCCGACAATTCAACCGACGAAGACGGCGGCGCGCGATCCGTCGCCACCACCGACCCCAACGGCACGGTGTTTCGCATCGGCATGTACCATCCTGGTGTCGCGCCGCGCAATCACCGCACCGAATCCGCGGACTACGCGATCGTCATGTCGGGCGAGATCGTCATGGAGATCGACGGGGCGACCGTGTACCTGCGCGCCGGCGACGTGCTGGTGCAGCGCGGCACCATTCACAACTGGACCAATCCGGGGACGGAGCCCTGCATCATCGCGTTCGTGCTGGTCGCAGCGAAGCCAGTCGAGCGGGCGGGCAAGATTCTCGGCGCGACGGGGTGAAAGGAGCATGCCGATGCTGCGAATTCTGTGGTTGGCCGCGGCCCTCGCAATGCCAGAGATGAGGGAGAAGCTCGCCAGCGATGGTGCCGTGCCGGTTGGCACCAGCCCCGAAGAATTCGCAATGCATATTCGCAACGAATTGGAGAAATGGACGATGGTTGCGCGTGCGGCCAAGATCGAGCCGCAGTAGCAGCGCCCGATGCGCTACCCGCCGCCTCTGGTTTCCGCCAAAAGCTTGCGCACGTAGTCGAGCAGCTCGGGCGGTGCGGCAGCGATGCGATCGATGGCACGGAGAACTTCCGTGCCGTCGATCGGGCTGATGTCGATCCGAAGCTTGCCGGCTTCCTCCAGATAGAGCGGATCGCGCTGCGCCGCGAGAAATGCGGCCTGCAAGGCCTTGGCTCGCGCCGGCGGCACGGCGGGCGGCGCGGCGAATGGCCGCGACAGCGTGTACGGCAGCTCGGCGAGCTCGATCAACGCGCGGGCAGCCTCGTTCTTCGCGAGCTCACGCGCGGTCGGCACATCCGGGAGTTCCGGATGACGGGTGGCGCGCGCGAACTGAACCAGCACCCGATAGCCGCTGTCCGGCCGCAGCCATTCCGGTTTCACCGACTTTATCGAGGAAAGATCGACGGTGCGGCCGTGCACCTCGCCGCGCTCGATTGCCAGAAAGATCGCCGTGCTATCGGGATAGCCGATGACCTGTTTTACGTGCAGGCCGATCGTGTCGCGCAGGATGATCGGCACGTCGCTGCCGGTAGCACCTTCGGCGGTGCCGCCGAGCACGAGCGCGGGAAGATCGTGACGGCGCGCCTCGTCGATCGACTTCACCGGCGCGTCCTTGCGCACGATGAGCACATAGGCGTCGTTGACGAAACTCGAAGAAGAGCCGAGCCACGTCAGCTTGCGCGGATCGAATGCGACATTGGAGTTGCCGCCGAGCACTCCGATGAGCGGCATGTTGCGCGCGAACATCGCGAAGGTGGCGCCGTCCTTGGGCGCGATGTTGTAAAGATAATTGACCGCGCGCAGACTTCCCGCGCCGGGCATGTTCTGCACCACGACCACGGGACTGCCGGGAATGAAACGGCCGAGGTGCCGCGCCAACAGGCGCGCATAGATGTCGTAGCCGCCACCCGGGCCGTAGCCGACGATGAGATTGACCTGCTTGCCGCGGTAGAAATCGGCGACGACATCGGCGGCTTGCACCGCGCTCACTGCAACTGCCGCGGCGATCACCGCCGCGGCCGAACGCGCCAACATGCTTCCTCCCGATTTTCTTGCGAGGCTACGCGCGCGGGCGCGGCTGTTCAATGGCGGCGCGATGACACGGCGACATTAATTCAGCCGCCGCCCTTGCCCTCGGCGAGCAGTCGTTTCATGCGCTCGAGCAAGTCAGCGGGCGCGTTCGCAATGCGCTCGATTGCCTGCAGAGCGTCTGCACCGCCGACCGGGCTGACGTCGATCCTGAGTTTTGCGGCCTCTTCCAGGTAGCGCGGATCGCGGTGCAACGCGAGAAACGCCGCCTGCAGTGCCTGTGCGCGCTCGCTGGGCACGCCGGGAGGCGCGGCAAACGGCCGCGACAGCGTGTAGGGAATTTCCGCAAGCTCGATCAAGGCGCGGCCGGCATCGGTGGTCGCAAGTTCGCGCGCGGTTGGCACGGCTGGAAAGGTTTCGTGGCGCGTCGCCCGCGCGAACTGAAGAAGCGCGTGCATGCCGCTCTCGGGCCGCAGCCATTCCGGATGCGACGATTGCACCGAGGACAATCCGACGCCGCGTCCATCCACCTCCTTGCGATCAACGGCGAGGAAAATCGCGTTGCTGTCGGGATAGCCCACGACCAGCTTGAGGTTGAGGCCGAGCGCGTCGCGCAACGTCGGCGGCACGTCGTTGCCCGAGGTGCCTTCGCTGGTACCGCCGAGCACCAGCGGTGGGCCGCCGGGAATGCGCGCGTCGGCGATGGATTTCACCTGCGCGTCGGTTCGCGTGAACAACAGATAGGCGTCGTTGCCATAGCTCGAGGAGGAGCCAAGCCAGGTGAATTTGCGCGGATCGAACCGCACATTCGGATTGCCGAGAATGCCGATCAGCGGCATGTCGCGGGCAAACGCGGCGATGACGCTGCCGTCGCGCGGCGCGACGTTGTAGAGGTAATTGACGGCGCGCAGGCTGCCAGCGCCCGGCATGTTTTGCACGACGACCGTGGGATTGCCGGGAACGTATTTGCCGAGATGCCGTGCGATCAGGCGGGCGTAAACGTTATAGCCGCCGCCCGGGCCGTAGCCCACGATCAGACTGAGCTGCCGGCCTTGGTAGAACTCGGCGACCGCCTCGGCGCGTGCGTGGTCTGAGGGCAACGCGAGGAAAATCACAACAGCCACGAGGCGTATGAAGCTGTGGCGACCACTCACTGCAGCGCTCCACATTTGCATCAGCCACAATCTAATGCTTGCGGAGCCCGAACATGCGTTCCGCGTTGCCGTGGCAAATCTTTTCCATGTCTTGTTTGGAGAGATCAAGCGATTCCATCACCGCGATGGTCGCGCGGATGTAACCTTTGCCCTTCTCCTTGTCGAATGGACAATCGGAGGCAAACAGCACGTGATCCGGTCCGAAGAACGAAATGCCGCAGATCGTCGGCGCGCGGGCGCCGGCGAGCGCGGTGTCGCCGTAGAAGCCTTTGAAATAGTCAAAAGGGCGCTTTTTGAGCTTTTTCAGCAGCGACGCATAATCCTCGTCCGAAGTGCGCACGCCCAATTGATCCCAACTGTGGGCGACGCGGCCCTCGAAGTACGGAATGATGCCGCCTAGGTGATGCGCGATCACCTTCAGGTTGGGGAAACAATCCATGATCCCGGAGAACACCAGGCGCGCGAGCGCCGCGCCGGTCTCGAATGGCCAGCCCAGCACGCTGCAGATCTCGTATTTCGATTTGCTTTCGTTGCGATAGTCAGCCATTTCGCGCGTGCGGATCGGATGCAGCAGAATAGGCTTGCCCGACTTTTCGATGACTTCGTAAAATCGGCAGGAACTGATCCTGGTCGATCGGGGCGCCGTCGACATTGGTGTGCAGCTGGACCGCGTTGGCGCCGTTCGCCAGCACGCGCTCTACCTCCTTCACCGCCGCGTCCGGCGCGTTCATCGGCAGCGAAGCGGCATAGCCGACGAAGCGGTCGGGATATTTGGCGACGATTTCGGCGAGCCCGTCGTTACCGAGGCGCGCCCATTCCGGCGCTTGATGCGGGCCGGTGAGCCGGTCGATCGCCGGCATGCCGAGGCAGATGACCTGGCTGTAATCGGGAAACGCATCGACCACCCGCAGCCGCTCGTCGACGTCGTGGAGCGCCGGAATTCCGCGCATGCGCTTGCCAAGGTCTTTTTGACCCGCAGGGGAGTCGAGCATCAATTCGTAAATGCGCCTGGGAAAGAAATGGTTGAACGCATCGATATAACGCATGCCCCTGTTCTCCTGCTTTCTGCTGCCGATGCGCCGGCGCCGCCGCGCAGGCCGCGACGCAATTGTCTTGCGAGCGCGCTTGTTTGTATACTCGGGCGCGCCCGCGGAAGAAACGTCACACTCGGGAGGTCGCCATGAAGCGATGGCTTGTCGGACTCATCGTGTTGCTCAGCCCATCGGCATTCGCGCAACAGTCGCCGCCGGAGCTTCCTTATGATTCCGTCGCCAATCTGCTGAAGCTGCCGCCCGACATGCATCTCGGCGAGGCTGCCGGCGTGGCGGTCAACTCCAAAGGGCACATCTTCGTCTATGCGCGCGGCGGCTCGAGCCGCGGGCCTGCCTACGGCAATACCGCCTCGCAAATTCTGGAATTCGACCGCAACGGCAATTTCCTGCGCGAAGTCGGCAAGAACCTCTATGCCTGGGCATTCGCGCACACGGTGCGCGTGGACAAGGACGACAACATCTGGGCGACCGACAAGGGCTCCGACATGGTGATCAAGTTCACCCCGGAAGGCCGCGTCGACATGGTGTTCGGGCGCAAATCCGAATCGTCCGATCTCGAAGCGCATCCGTGGGAGCGCAACGCCAATCCGCCGCTGCCGCACGTCGACGGCCGCTTCCGCCAGCCCACCGACGTGACCTGGGATCCGCAAGGCAACATCTATATCAGCGACGGCTATGTGAACTCGCGGGTCGCCAAGTACGACAAGAACGGCGAGTGGGTGAAGTCATGGGGTCAGCGCGGCAAAGGGCCCGGCGAGTTCAACCTCGTGCACAGCATCGCCGCCGACGCCCAGGGCCTGATCTATGTCGGCGACCGCAACAACCGGCGCATTCAGGTGTTTGACGGCGAGGGCACGTACAAGCGCGAGATCAAGATCGACGTGCCTTTCGACCAGAACGCCAAGCCCGCGATCGGCAACAAACCCGATCTCACGAATTACCTGCAGACCGGCGGCAGCTTCGCCCCGGGCGCGCCGTGGGCGCTATGCATCACGCCGCCGCCGAACCAGGTGCTCTACAGCTCCGACTCCTATCCCGGACGCGTCTACAAGCTCAGCCTCGACGGCAAAGTGCTGGGCTATTTCGGGAACTCGGGCAAGCAGCTCAAGCAGTTCGGATGGATTCACGAGATCGCCTGCCCGTCCGAGAACGAGCTCTACGTCGCCGAAATCCTGAACTGGCGCGTGCAGAAGCTGATCCTGCGCCCGGAGCAGCAAAGGGCGACGGCGCAGTAAGCCCAACGTCGTCCCACGCAGCCAGACGCCGCAGAAAGCCAATAATAGCGGTCTTAAACTAGCCTAAAGAGTTGTTTACACGTCGCCCGACGTGGCTGGCCAATGTGTTGGTATTGTTGGTATAGATGTTGGTATTTGGGACCAACATCTGAGGTCGTACCAACATGCTAACCGACACGGTGATTCGCCAAATCAAGCCGGGGCATAGCCCACGCAAGCTGAGCGATGGTCACGGCCTCTTTCTTCTTGTTCAATCGAACGGCTCGAAGCTCTGGCGGCAGGCCTATCGTTTTGGCGGCAAGCAGCGGCTCTTAGCTCACGGTCGCTATCCCCAGATCTCATTGTCGGATGCACGGAGGGCCAGCGAGGCGGCGCGGGCGCTGTTGCGTGAAGGCACCGACCCAAGCAGTCAACGTAGACTCGCCAAGGCTGTGACCGGCAACACGTTCCGCCACGTCGCGGAGGAAATCCTTGCCAAGTCTGAGAAGGAGGGAAAGTCAGCAAATACCTTGCGGCGCAACAAGTGGATATTGCGCAGAGTGTATCCTGCAATCGGAGATCGTCCAGTATCCGAGATAACAGCGCCCGAGTTGCTTGCCGTGTGTCGCGAGGTTGAA
>Ga0306924_10000947_pt1 | contig 25668 bp, 24 predicted proteins | sample sta12Can44000111_FD_203756 | JGI IMG/M metagenome (GOLD analysis project Ga0306924, IMG submission 203756) | Lab enrichment of tropical soil microbial communities from Luquillo Experimental Forest, Puerto Rico - statanox.12C.anox.44.000.111 (v2)... | ecosystem: Environmental > Terrestrial >... | reverse complement strand
ATGAAGCGCAGCACGATGTTCAGGCCGTACTCCGCCGCCGCGCCCAGGATGAGCGGTAGCCCGAAGACGTTGCCCATGTTGAACTTGAGCCCGAAGAAGTACATCAGGCCGAACGCCCACATGAGACCGAGCCCGAGCGGCAACAGCGCCAGCACGGTCTCGCGGGTGCGCCGCAAGGTGAAGGCGGTGACGAGGCTGACGAGGATGATCGCATACACGGTGCCCTGACGGTATGCGCGCTCCATCAAGTGCAGCGCCTCGTAGGTGATCACCGGCGTGCCGGTCACGTCGGGGTCGACGGAGCGAAGGGCCCTGACGAAGCGCTCGGAGCCCTCGCGGTCCCAGATATCCACGCCGGGATGAATTTGCAGGAGGAACCGCCCACCCTTGCTGACGAACTTCGCCTTGAGCTCGTCGGGCACGTCGGCGAGGCCGATCGGCTTCGGCGACAGGTTGTCTTGCAGACGCTGGAAGCTCCGGACGAAATCCCGGTAGATCTGGTTCTGCAGATGCGTCAGCGCGGGCTCGCTCACCTGGGGATCGGTCTGGCGGATCTTGAGGACCAGCCGGCCGAGATCCTCGGCGACGAGCTTGAGCTTGCCGCGGACCTCACCCTCGGGCGCCTCGTTGCTGGCGATGTCGAAGCGGCGCTTGAGGGTCGCGAGCGACTCGGCGAGCCGCGCGGGGTCTACCTTCGGCGCGCGCCCGATCCGGACCGGCGCGACCAGGGGCGCAAAGTCGCTGATGATCTTGAGCTTCTCGGGCTGATCCTCCGGGATCAGCAGCAGGACCGAATCGATCTCGGAGACGCTCGGGAGCGCGCGGAACGCCTTGTACTTGTGACGCAGCTCCTCGAGCGTGTCGGCGCTCGCGAGCGCGGCGAAGCCCGAGCGCCCGGCGGTCGCGAGGATGCGCTTTTCCCAGGCGACGGATTCGGTGCCGTGCGCCTGGAGGTTGAGCAGGTTGTAGTCGAACTGGATATAGCGGAGGCCCCAGGACGAGACGATCGTCAGGGCGGCCGCCATGACCAGCACGGTCTTCGGATAGGAGACCAGACGCTCGACGAACGGCACGTGCACCCGCTCGAGCGCGATCGCGCGCGGGATCGCGCCGGCCGGGCGGCCGGCGTGGCGGCGGTCGACCAGGACCAGCACCGCCGGCAAGAGCGTCATCATGGCGAGCCATGACAGGAGCAGCGCCGTCCCGGCGATGAACCCGAGCTCGCGCACGCCCCGGAAGTCGGTTAGCCACAGGACGTAGAACGTGCCGGCTGCGGTCACAGCGCCGAGCAGCATGCCCGGACCGCTGCGGGCGGCGGTGATCTCGATCGCTTCCTTGAGGTTGCGACCCAGGAACAGCTCTTCCTCGTAGCGGAACAAGAAGTAGATCCCGTAGTCGATGCCGATACCGATCACGATCGAGATGAACATCACCGAGAAGAGCGACAGGTGCCCGATCACGAGCGTGGCGACGCCGATCGACCAGCAGAGGCTCGTGGCGAGGACCAGGAGCATCAACACCGGCTTGCCGAAGCGCAAGAACGCCACGAGCAGGAGCGCGAGCGTCAGCGCGAACGCCAGGACGGTCGCGCGCTCGCTGTCGCGGAAGGCGGCGACCATCTCGTCGTTCTGGAGGGCGGGCTTGCCGGTGACGCCGACGGCCACCTCGGGGAACTCGCGCTTGAGCGAGGCGATGACGCCGCGGATGCCCTCGATGGCGCGCTGATCGCCTGTGAAGCTGCCCTTCTGGGTCTCGGGCTCGGCCAGGATGAAGAGGAGGCGCTGGTCTTCGGACAGGAAGTAGCCCGCTCCCGGATTGTCTGCGCCCGGCACGGCGAAGAGTGTCCCGAAGGGGGACTTGTACGGCCCCGGCCGGTCCAGACGCGAGCCAATCAGCGCGACGAGATCTTGCACGAACTTGAGGTCGGATGCGCCCTTGCCCTCGGAGAGACCGAGGTCGATGAAGTTCGAGACGAACGCGGTGGCGATCTGGGTGGCCATCCCGTCGGCCAGCTGGTCGAGGGTGGGGCGGGCCGCGAAGGCCTCCATGAACTCCTGGTAGTCGAAGATCGCATCGCGGATGTTCGCGAGCCGCTCCTTCGACAGGTAGAGCAGGCCGCGGCCCTCGAACTGCTTGGGATCGATCCGGTACGCGATGCGGTTGAGCGGGACGTTCTCGGCCCGCAGCTGGCGGACCAGGCGGTTGGCGTAGAGCGTGGCCTCCGGCAGCGACGGCGCCTCGACGACGATCGCGATGCTGTCGAGGTCGCCGAACTCGCGGTCGTATTGGGTGTAGCGCTCGACGTAGGGCTGCCCCGATGGCAGCAGGGAGCGCGTCGAGGTGGCGAAGGTGAGGAACGCGAGTGCGTAGACGACCGACGCCACCGCCAGGACGACGGCGAGAACGACGGTCGCGACCGGCCGCGCACAGGCCAGCCGGACCAGCGCGCGGAGAGGACGACCGATCAGGCTAGCGAGCGGCACCTACTCGTCGCCGGCGATGAACCGCTCGAGTCGCTGCCGGGCGGTGTCGTCGGCCCACTGCTCGGGCGGCGACTTCATCAAGTACGCCGACGGAGCGTAGAGGGCACCCTTGATGCCACGATCGAGCGCGAGCTTGCAGGAGCGGATCGCGTCGATGACGACGCCGGCGGAGTTCGGCGAATCCCAGACTTCGAGCTTCAGCTCGACGTTGATCGGCTGATCGCCGAAGCCCGAGCCCTCGAGGCGGATGTGCGCCCACTTGCGGTCCGCGAGCCACGGTACGTAGTCGCTGGGGCCGATGTGGACCGCGTCGGCGGGCAGCTCGTGGCCGAGCTGCGAGCGGACCGAGTCGGTCTTCGAGATCTTCTTCGAGGTGAGCCGGTCGCGCTCGAGCATGTTGTAGAAATCGGTGTTGCCGCCAAAATTCAGCTGGCTGGTCCGGTCGAGCCGCACCCCGCGGTCGTTGTAGAGCTTCGTGAGCACCCGGTGGATGATCGTCGCGCCGACCTGCGACTTCACGTCGTCGCCGACCACCGGCAGCCCGCGCTCCTCGAAGCGGCGGCGCCAGTAGGACTCGCGGGCGATGAACACCGGGATGCAGTTCACGAACGCGCAGCCGGCGTCGAGGATCTGCTCGACGTACCACTTGGTCGCCATCTCGCTGCCGACCGGCAGGAAGTTGACGACGACGTTGGTGTTGGTCTCGCGCAGGGTGCCGGCGATGTCGGCGGTCGACCCCGGCGCCTTCTTGATCATCTGCGACAGGTAGTGCCCGAGGCCGTCGTGGGTCATCCCGCGCTGGACCGGCACGCCGAGCGGCTTGACGTCGGCGAACTTCACCGTGTTGTTCGGCGCCTGGAAGATCGCCTCGCTCAGATCCCGACCGACCTTGCGCTCGTCGATGTCGAAGGCCGCGGAAAACTCAATGTCACCGACGTGATAGCCCCCGAGCCGGGCATGCATCAGGCCGGGAATGAACTTGTCGTCCGGAGCGTTCTTGTAGTATTGCACGCCCTGGACGAGGGCCGAGGCGCAATTCCCAACACCGATGATGGCAACTCTGACGGCTCCCACGGAGTCCTCCTCAGATTGAAATCAGTCGAGCGGGGCGTCGACGATCTAGAAGTCTAGCACGGCGCTGGAAATTTTCCGGCCAACGATGTCAGGCGCGGTGCGCGGCGCCCGACACTACGGGGCGCTCACTGCTGGGAGGTCCGCTTGGGCTTCTCCTCGCCGATGAACTCCTCCTGCTTCGTCTTCATCTTCTTCATGAGCTCCTGGAAGGAGGAGGTCGTGATGATCTTGTTGAACTGAGTGCGGTAGTTGGAGATGAGGCTCACGCCCTCGATGACGACGTCGTAGACCAGCCACTTGTCGCCCCGGTGGAGCATGCGGTAGTCGATCGGGATCTCGGTGCCCTGTCTGGTGACGAGCTTGGTGCGCACGACGGCGCCCTCGCCCTCGACGGTCTCGCCGACGAACTGGATTTTCTCGCCGCCGTAGAGCTCGATCTTTCCGATGTACGAGCGCTCCAGCAGATCCGAGAACAGGCTGACGAACTCGTCCCGCTCGGCCTGCGTGCGGGGCGCCCAGTGGCGCGCGAGCGAGCGCTTGGCGGTCTCCGAGAAGTCGAAGATGTCGTTGGCGACCTGGCGCACCGCAGTCCGGCGCTCCACCGGCTTCTTCTTGAGCTCCGGATCTTCGAGGATCTTCACGGCCTTGTCGATCTGGGCGCGGAGCTGGTCCGTCGGCACGCCGGCCCAGACCCGCTGGGGACCGGCCAGCACGGCGGGGAGCAGCGCGGCGAGCACGAGCACTCGGGCGAACCAAGTCATCGACGCCTCCTGCACTACACCTTGCCGAAGATGTACTTCGACAGCAACTCCTCGAAATCGACGGGGGCCTCGACCTCGCGGATCTTGCCGTTGGGCCCGATGATCTTGTCCGAGCCCCCCGGGCTGATCCGGATGTACTTCTCGCCAATCAGCCCCTTGGTCTTGATCGACGCGATCGAGTCCTCCTGGAGCTTGATGCCCGAGCGCACCCGCAAGGTGACCCGGGCCTGGTATTCCGGCCCCAGGCCGATCGACGCCACCCGTCCGATCTCGACGCCCGCGATCTCCACGTTCGAGCCGGCCTTGAGCCCGCCCACCGACGGGAAGTCGGCGGTCACGTAGTAGCCGCTCCCGCTCAGGAACGAGATCTGGCCCAGGCTGATCGAGAGATAGCCGAGCGCCACGATCCCTAGAATGACGAAGATCCCCACCGCGATGTTCACTTTCGAGCGCTCCATCAACGAGCCTCCAGATTCTCCGCTTCGCCCTTGATGAATCTCTGAACGACCGGGTTCGTCGAGCCCTGGATCACCGACGGCGGGCCGACCTCGACGATGCGGCCCTCGTGGAGCATGGCGACGGTGTCGGCGATCTCGAAGATCTCGGGAATCTCGTGGCTCACCACCACCGCCGTGAACCGGAAGCGCCGGTGGAGGTCGAGGATCAGGTGGTGGATCGTGTTGACCAGCACGGGGTCGAGCCCCGTCGTCGGCTCGTCGAAGAACACGATCTCGGGCTCGGTCACCAGCGCGCGCGCGATGGCCACGCGCTTGCGCATTCCGCCGGAGATCTCGGCCGGGTACTTGGCCCCGACGCCTTCGAGCCCGACCTGAGAGAGGGCCGCCTCCACGCGCTTGGACAGCTCGGCGGACGGTATCCGCACCTTCTCTCGCAGGGGGAAGGCCACGTTGTCGAAGCATGACATCGAGTCGAAAAGCGCCCCGCCCTGGAAGACGACGCCGTACGCGCGGCGGATCTGGTCGAGCTCGCGCCCGCGAAGCCGGCTGATGTCGACGCCGTCCACCATGATCCGCCCGGCGTCGGGTCGGATCAGGCCGACGAGGTGCTTGAGGAAGACGGATTTTCCGCCGCCGCTCCGGCCGATGACGATCGTGATGGTGCCGGTCGCGACCTCCAGCGAGAGCTCCCGCAGGACCTTCTGGCGCCCAAAGGATTTCGTCAGCCCCTCGACCTTAATCATGGGCCATCATTGAAGGATCGATCCCATGAAGTAATCCCAGACGAGGATCAGCACCGAGGACAGGACGACGGCCTGGGTCGTCGCGCGGGCCACCCCCTCGGCGCCGTGGCCGACGTTGAAGCCCTTGTAGGTGCAGACCCACGTCACAATGACCCCGAACGAGAGCGACTTCCAGAATCCCACCATGATGTCGCCGATGTCGACGAAGGTCTGCATCTCGCCGAAGTAGGTGCCGTCGGAGAGGCCGAGAAGCTTGACGCCGACGAGGTAGCCGCCGAAGATCCCGACCACGTCGAAGAGCGCCGTCATCAGCGGAAAGGTGACCAGCCCGGCCAGGATCGACGGCGCCACCAGGTAGCGCATCGGGCTCAGCGCCATGACCGTGAGCGCATCGATCTGCTCGGTGATCCGCATGATGCCGAGCTCGGCCGTGAGGGCCGAGCCGGCGCGGCCGGTGACCATCAGGGCGGCCAGCACGGGCCCGAGCTCGCGGATGAGTGACAGGGCGACAGCGGGGCCGAGAAACGCCTCGGAGCCGAATCGCACCAGGGTCAGGTAGATCTGCAGGCCGAGTACCATCCCCGTGAACGCGCCCGTCAGGAAGATGATCAGCAGCGAGTTGTAGCCGATGAAGTGGATCCGGTCGATGAACGCCCGGAGCTTGAACGGCGGCGTGGCCAGGGCGACGAGCGCTTCCGCGAAGAAGGCTCCGAACCGACCGAGGGAATCGACGAGCCCGATCGTCCGGCCACCGACGGCGTCGAAGGGGCGCAGCGCCGGGGCGAGCGGTCGATCAGGCATGCGCGCGGCGGTAGATTCCCAGCGCCCAGAGCGGGAAATACTGGGCGTACAGGTGGTACTTCAGGTAGAAGACGCGCGGAAAACCCGTTCCGTTCCACAGGGGGTCTTCCCACGAGCCGTCGTCGCGCTGCGTTCGGAGTAAATAGTTGATGCCGCGCTCGACGGCCGGGCCACGCGTGCGGCCGGCGGCGAAGAGACCGAGTAGGGCCCACGCGGTCTGGCTCGGAATCGATTCGCCCACGCCGGCGAACTCGTAGTCCTCGTAGCTCTCGCAGGTCTCGCCCCAGCCGCCGTCGCGATTCTGGTGGCGCTCGAGCCAGCGGACGGCGCGCTGGACGTACTCGTGACGCGGGTCGACGCCGATGGCGGCGAGCCCCCGCAGCACCGACCAGGTGCCGTAGATGTAGTTCACGCCCCAGCGGCCGTACCACGGCCCGTCGTGTCGCTGGGCATGGCGCAGGAAATCGATCGCGCGCTGCGCGGGCTCGAAGTCCTTCCGGTAGCCAAGGGTGCCGAGGAGCTCGAGGCCGCGACCCGTCAGGTCTTCCGTCGACGGGTCGAGCAGGGCCCCGTGGTCGGCGAAGGGGATGTGGTTCAGGTAGAGCCGGTTGTTGTCGGCATCGAAGGAGCCCCAGCCGCCGTCGGCGCCTTGCATGCCGAGGAACCAGCCAAGCCCGCGCTCCTTCGCCGTCCGCGCCTGGTCGGCGTCGAGCCCCTGGACCTTCTCGAGCGCCATGATGACCATCGCGGTGTCGTCGAGGTCCGGATAGAAGTCGTTGTCATACTGAAACGCCCAGCCGCCCGGCTGTACGTGGGGGCGCTTCACCTGCCAGTCGCCCGGGACGAAGATCTGCCGCGCAATCAGCCAGTCGGAGGCGCGACGCAGCGCCGCGTTGTCAGCCGGCAGATCGCTCTCGACGAGCGCGTTGACCGCGAGCGCGGTGTCCCACACCGGCGACGGACAGGGCTGATAGTGCAGGGTGTCGCCGTCCTCGGCCGCGAGCGCCTCGATCTCCTTGAGCTGGCCCAGCACGAGCGGGTGGTCGTCGGGATAGCCGAGCAGCCGCATCGCCAGGATCGAGTTCGCCATTGCCGGGTAGATCCCGCCGAGCCCGCCCGGGACGGCCAGCCGCTCCTCGAGCCAGACGCGCGCGGTCTCGATGGCGCGCCGGCGCAGCGGCCGCGGCGAGAAGCGCTCCCAGATCTTCAAACCGTCGTCGACGGCGATGAAGAAGCTCTTCCAGAAGAGGCCGCGCCAGCTGAACGGCTCGGGCACCCGCGAAAACCTGAGGCTCGTCTCCTCGCGCGGCACCGGCCAGAGCTCGTCGAGCGAGAGATGGGGCGGCAGCCACTTCACGGGCTTGCGATCCAGCAGCACGAGCAGCGGCACCAGGACGGTCCGGGACCAGTACGAGATCTCGTAGATGTTGAACAGGAAGAACGGCCGCGGCAGCAGCATGATCTCGACCGGCATCGTCGGCACGCCGTTCCAGTCGTACTCGCCGAAGAGCGCCAGCAAGATCTTCGTGAAGACATCGGCCTTGGCCGGACCGCCCATCTCGCGGATCAGCGACCGCGCCGCGACCATCGTCGGGTCGCTCAGCGGCAGGCCCGCCATCTTCATCGCGAAGTACGCCTTGATCGTCGCCGAGAGGTTCGCCGGCCCCGCCTCGAAGAGGCTGTAGCCGCCGTCGGCAAGCTGCTGGCCCTTTAGGTAACGGACGGCGCGCATCTGCCGGTCGCGATGGACCTGGTCGAGAAGATGGCAGAGCAGTAGCTGCTCGGAGGTGATCGTCGAGTTGGCTTCGAGCTGACCGACCCAGTGACCGTCGGGAGCCTGTCGGCCGAGCAGGTGCGCCTGGGCGCGCTCGATCGCGTCCTGCAGGTCCCTCACGGCCGTGATGGTAACATGCTGACTCGATTACGGAAACCTCTCGAATGGACCTCCTGGTCGGCACCGTCGTGCTCCGGCCGTATGTTTTTGCGTTCCTGGGGGCGTTCATCGCGGCCGGCGTTGTCGACCTCGGCTGGCGGCGCACGCTCAGGTTCATGGCATGCGTTTGGCCCGTGGCGCTGGTGGCGGAGCTCTCGTCCACCCGCACCGGCGTGCCGTTCGGCTTCTACCGATATACCGGCCTGACCCGCGGCCACGAGCTCTTCATCGCCGACGTCCCGTTCATCGACTCCTTGTCGTTCGTGTTCCTCGCCTACGCGGCGTACTGCCTCGCGCGGGCGGGACTCGCGCCGCGTGGGGTATCGCGCTGGGCGATGGCCATGGTCGCCGGCCTTCTCATGATGGGGCTCGACATCGTGATCGATCCGCTCGCGGTGCGGGGCGATCGCTGGTTCCTCGGGCCGCTGTTCGCCTATGACCAGCCCGGGATCTACTTCGGCGTTCCGGTGTCGAACTTCGCGGGCTGGATCATCGTGGGGGCGCTGGGGGTCGGGCTGTTCCTTGCCCTGGAAACAGACTACTCCGGGCGGCGGGTCTGGCCGGGAGTCGCGTTATACTACGCCGTGCTTGGATTCAACCTCATCATGACGGTTCAGATCGGTGAGTTGCTGCTCGCGGTCATCGGTGCGACCATTCACCTCGTAGTTGCCGTGTCAATTTGGTCCCTTCACCGGAAGCCGGGCGCCGAGGCGCGCTCGCAAAGCCGAGGAATTTTGCGCATATGAGTGTGCCTGCTTCACAGATGTGGGCGGTGGCGTCCTACGTCATCCGGCAGAAGGTCGCGGGGCGCAAGCGTTACCCGCTCGTGCTGATGCTCGAGCCGCTCTTTCGGTGCAACCTGGCCTGTGCGGGCTGCGGCAAGATCCAGTACCCGGCGCAGATCTTGCGCAAGCACCTGACCGTCGAGCAGTGTCTGGCCGCCGTCGACGAGTGCGGCGCGCCGGTCGTGTCGATTCCGGGCGGCGAGCCGCTCATGTACCCGGACATCGGGCGCCTGGTCACCGAGCTGATCGCACGGCGCAAGTACATCTACCTCTGCACCAACGCCATCCTCCTGAGGGAGAAGCTCGAGGCGGGGCTGTTCACCCCGTCGAAGTACTTCTCGTTCAGCGTCCACCTCGACGGCCTCCAGGCGGAGCACGACGAAGCGGTCTGCCGCGACGGCGTCTACGTCCAGGCGGTGGACGGCATCAAGGAAGCTCTGCGCCGCGGGTTCCGCGTCACGACCAACTCCACGCTCTTCGACGGCGCCGACCCGCTGCGGGTGCGCGAGTTCTTCGACGAGGTGATGGATCTCGGCGTCGAGGGGATGATGGTCTCCCCGGGCTACAGCTACTCGAAGGCGCCCGACCAGGAGCACTTCCTGCGCGCTCAGCGCGCTCACGATCTCTTCTCGCAGGTCCTCGCGAACCCGAAGCGCCGGTGGCGGTTCAATCAGTCGCCGCTCTTCTTGCAGTTCTTGATGGGCAAGCAGGAGTTCGAGTGCACGCCGTGGGGCAACCCGACCTTCAACGTCTTCGGCTGGCAGCGACCCTGTTATCTGCTCCAGGAGGGCTACGCGGCGACGTTCAAGGAGCTGCTCGAGACGACGCGCTGGGAGAACTACGGCAAGCGCAGCGGCAACGAGAAGTGCCGCGACTGCATGGTGCACTGTGGCTACGAGCCCACCGCGGTCAACCACACGTTCGGCTCGTGGCGGGGATTCCGCGACACGGTCGCGGCCACCGTCACGGGGCGGTTCTGAGCCGGGCGGCGCCATGACGGAGGGGGCCACGCTCGAAGGCTGGGCGCCCGAGATCGGCCCGGGGCTCTCCCTCGCCGAGGTCGTCGACAAGGCGTTCGATTACCGCGGCAACGTCACGGTGGTCTGCACCAACGGCGTCGAGATCGAGGGCTACCTGTTCAACCGCAACGCCGACGCGCCAGAGCCGTTCGTCCAGTTGTTCGACCTGACGGGCGGCGGTCCTCACACCATCACCTACCGCGAGATCCGGACCATCCGGTTTACCGGGCGGGACACGGCGGCCGGCAACTCCTACGCGGCGTGGCTGCGCGCGAAGGAAGCAGCCAAGGCCGCGAGTCGCTCGGAGAAGGGCTCCGGCTCGACGCCCTCCAGCGGCGTGTGACCCGCGTTCTCGTCGTCACCGCGGTCGATCTCGAGGCACGCGGCCTGGCCCGCCATCTGGCGCTCGCCCGGGTCGCCGGCTGCGACTGGCCCCACTACCGCGGGGGCGCGCTCGATCTCGTATGCGCCGGCCCGCGCGCCGCGCTCCTGGAAGCCCGGACGACGGGCATCGAGTCGGTCACGCTGGCGGTGTCGGCCGGCGTCTGCGGTGCCCTCTCGCCGGATCTCGCCGAGGGCGATCTGGTCGTCCCCGAGGCGGTCGTCGCCGGCACGCGGCGCCTCGCGACGGCCGTGCTGCCCGAGCTCCGGCGCGCCGGAACGCTCGTGACGGTCGACGAGATCGTCGCGACGCCCGAGCAGAAGGCACGGCTCTGGGTCGAGACCGGCGCCCTCGCCTGCGACATGGAGTCGGCGCCGATCCTCGAGTGGGCCGCCAAGCGGGGGCTCCGCGCGGCGGTCGTCCGCGGCGTGTCGGACCGCGCGAGCCGCGGTGTCTCGGCCGATCTGGCCGCCGTCGTCGAGCCGGACGGGCGCGTGCGCACGACGCGCGCGATGCGCGTGGTCCTCTCGCGGCCGCGCGCGATCCCCGAGGCCATGATGCTGATGACCGGAACCAACACCGCGCTGAAATCCGTCGCCGCGGCCCTCGGCAAGATCGCGAGAACCCGCGCGTGAGCGTCATCGACGCACTGGTGACCGGCGCGACTGGCTTCGTCGGCGCCAACGTCGTGCGTGAGCTGCTCCGCGACGGCGCGACGTTGCGCGTGCTCGCCCGACCGAATAGCGATCGGCGCGCGATCGAGGGGCTCAAGGTGGAGGTATGCGAGGGCGACCTCGTCGATCCGGCGTCGATCCGGCGCGCCGTGCAGGGCGCACGGACCGTCTTCCACGTCGCCGCCGATTATCGTCTCTGGGCGCGGCGCCCCGAGGAGATCTACCGCGCCAACGTCGAGGGCACGCGCGCCGTGCTCCAGGCCGCCGCCGACGCCGGCGCGACGCGCATCGTCCACACGTCGAGCGTCGGCGCGCTCGGCATCCCCAAGGACGGCTCGCCCGGCACCGAGACGACTCCCGTCACGCTCGCCGACATGGTCGGGCCGTACAAGGCGTCCAAGTTCCTCGCCGAGCAAGTCGCGCTCGGCTTCGCGCTCAAGGGGCTGCCGGTCGTGATCGTGAACCCCTCGACGCCGATCGGGCCCTGGGACGTGAAGCCGACGCCGACCGGTCAGATGATCGTCGATTTCTTGAACAACAAGATGTTCGCGACGCTCGACACCGGGCTGAACCTCGTCCACGTCCGCGACGTGGCGCGCGGGCATCTGCTGGCCGCCGAGCGCGGCCGGAGCGGCGAGAAGTACATCCTCGGCAACGCCAACCTCACGCTCGCCGAGATCGGCATGCTGCTCGCCGAGATCGCCGGCAGCCGCGCCCCGCGGGCCCGCATCCCGTACGCCGTTGCCTGGCTCGCCGCCGGCTGCATGGAGGTCGCCGCGCGGGTCACCGGCGCGCCGCCGCTCGTGCCGCTGACCGCCGTGCGGATGGCGAAGAAGCGGATGTTCTTCAGCCCGGCCAAGGCCGTTCGCGAGCTCGGCCTGCCGCAGACCGACGTCCGGACGGCGCTCGCCCAGGCGACCGAGTGGTTCGTCGAGCACGGTTACGTCGCGCACCCGCGGAAGACCGCGTGATCGGCGATCTCGCGGCCCGCCTGACGCGCAAGAGCCGCTCGAACTTCTACTACGCGTTCCTGGCGCTGCCCAAGCCGCGGCGGGACGCGCTCTACGCCGTGTACGCCTTCTGCCGCACCGTGGACGACATCGCCGACCTCGGGGACGAGCGCGGCACCGATCGCGTCGAGCGGCGGCGGGCGCTCGACCGCTGGCGCGACGACGTCCGGGTCTGCTACGAGCCGGGCGGCGCGCCGACGGACCCGATCGCGGTGCGGCTGGCGCAGGCGGTCCAGGTCTTCCCGATCCCGCGCGAGGCGCTGCTGGCGATCATCGACGGCGTGGCCATGGATCTCGACCGCGTGCGCTACGAGACGGCGGAGGATCTGTATCCGTACTGCTATCGGGTGGCGTCGGCGGTCGGGCTTTGCTGCATCGAGATCTTCGGCTACACGGATCCGCGGACACGCCAGTACGCGATCGACCTGGGCACGGCCCTCCAGCTCACGAACATCATCCGCGACGTCGGCGCCGACGCGCGCGGTGGGCGCATCTACGTGCCGCAGGAGGATCTGCGGAAGTTCGGCGTGAGCGTCGACGATCTCCAGGCCGGCCGGTACACCGACCAGTTCGTGCTGCTCATGCGCAATCAGGCGGACCGGGCGCGGCGGTTCTACCGGGCGGCGCAGGCGAACTTCCCGGGGGTAGACGCGCGTGCGCTGGTCCCGGCCGAGATCATGGGGCGCATCTACTTCGCGCTGCTCGAAGAGATCGAGGCGCGTCGCTTCCAGGTGTTCGGCGACCGAATCACGGTCCCGACCGGTCGCAAGGTCGCGATCGCGTTTCGCTGCTGGGCGGCGGCGCGGTTCGGCTCCGCCGGCTCGCCCGGCGGGCGCGCGGCGTGAAGGCCGTCGTCTACCGCGGCGGCGGACGGATCGCCGCCGAAGAGTGGCCTCGGCCGTCGATCGGCAACGGCGAGCTCCTGCTGCGCCTCAAAGGCTGCGGTCTCTGCGGCTCGGACATCGCGAAGATCGTCGACCCGACGACCCGCGTGCCGGCGATCTTCGGCCACGAGGTCGTCGGCGAGGTCGCCGCGGTCGGCGGCGGCGTGCCGGCGTACGCGGTGGGCGATCGCGTCGTGGCGGCGCACCACGTGCCGTGCGGCGACTGTCACCACTGCCGGCGCGGCAGCGAATCGATGTGCGCCGCGTTCAAGGCGTCGAACCTCGACCCCGGCGGATTCGCCGAGTACGTGCGCGTCCCGGCCCCCAACGTGCGCCACGCCACCTTCCGCGTGCCGGCGCACGTGAGCGACGAGGCCGCGTCGTTCGTCGAGCCGCTGGCGTGCTGTCTGCGCGCGGTGCGCCGCGCGCGGGTGCAGGCGGGCGACACCGCGGTGGTCGTGGGGCTGGGCTCGATCGGCTGTCTCTTCGTCCAGCTCCTCAAGCGCGCGGGCGCCGCGGTCGTCGGTGCGGACCCGCTCGCCGAGCGCGCCGTCTTCGCGCGCGGCCTCGGCGCCGACGCCGCCGGATCGCTCGAAGCGGCCGCCGCCGCGCAGTTCAAGCTGTCGGCGGGCCGCGGCGCCGACCACGTGGTCGTCACCGGCGGCGGCGCGGCCGTGCTCCCGTGGGCGGCGCAGAGCGCGCGGGACGGCGGCGCCGTCCACTACTTCGCGGGCGGCCCCGGGGACACGCTGCCGCTGCCGCTCGAGACGCTCTATCACCGCGAGCTCACGATCACCGCGACCTACTCGTCGTCGCCGGCAGACCTGGCCGAGTCGTTTCACCTGATCGACGGCGGCGCTGTCGAGGTCGACCGCTTGATCACGCATCGCGTGCCGCTCGAGAAGCTGGCGGCCGGCGTCGATCTCATGCGGCGGCGCGAAGCGCTGAAGGTGTACGTGACGCCGTGAGGGCCATGGTGTTCCACGGCCCGGGCGATCTGCGTCGGGAGGATCTGCCGGTGCCGGCGCCGGAGCGCGGCGAGCTGGTCATGCGCATCGACGCCGCGCTGACGTGCGGCACCGACGTGAAGACCCTGCGCCGGGGGCACCCGGTGATGATCCCGAAGGTGCCGACCGTCTTCGGCCACGAGTTCGCGGGCACCGTCACGGCGATCGGGTCGGGCGTCTCCGCGTTCCGCGAAGGCGATCGCGTCGTCGCCGCCAACTCGGCGCCGTGTGCGAGCTGCCCGTCGTGCCGCGCCGGGCGGCCGAATCTCTGCGAGGACCTCCTGTTCGTGAACGGCGCGTACGGAGAGTTCATCGTACTGCCGCCGCGGCTGGTCGCGCGCAACGTGGTGCCGCTGGCCGCGTCGCTCCCGGCCGAGCGCGCCGCGTTCGCAGAGCCCCTGGCGTGCGCGCTCCTGGCGATCGAGCGCGCCCGCGTGGAGGCCGGCCAGACCGTCGTCGTGTTCGGGCACGGGCCGCTCGGCTGCCTGCTCGGCATGCTGGCGGCCTCACGCCGGGCGCGTGTCGTCATGGTCGGCAAGGCCGGCTGGCGGTTCGACCGGCTCAAGCATCTCGGCTTCGCCCGGTGGCTCGACGCGAGCGCCGGCCACGTCTTGGATGCCATCCGCGATGACACCGGCGCGCGCGGGGCCGAGGTCACGGTGGATGCGACAGGCCGCCCGGAGGTCTGGGAGCAGGCGGTCGACGCGGTGGGGCGCGGCGGTAGCGTGCTGTTCTTCGGCGGCTGCGCGCCGGGCACGACGATCCGTCTGGACACGCGGCGGACGCACTACGAGGAGCTGACCTTGCTCGGCGCGTTTCATCACACGCCGGAGATGATCCGCCGGGCGGTCGAGACTCTGGCGTCGGGCGCGCTGGTTCCCGATAGCCTGATCTCGCACCGGATGCCGCTCGAGGAGGTCGGGCAGGCCCTCGCCCTCATGGCAAAGGGCGAGGCGCTGAAGGTGCTGATCCGCGCGTGAACGTCCGCTTCTGGCTCGTGGGAGGGCTGAGCCTCCTCGCGTCGACCGTGCTCGCCCCGCCGGCGACCGCCTTCGATGCGGATGCCACCTTCGCCAAGGGCACCTACGTGCTCTCGGGCGAGGGGAGCTACGGCGAGCAGGTCCACCTCCAGGACTTTCGCGATTCGAGCCACATCCGATTCTGGAATGCGGGCGTGCGCGCGTCGCTCCTGCCGTTCGGCGCGGCGGGGCCTGGCATTCTCCACGGCGCCTTCGAGGCCGGACTCGAGCCCCTCTATCAGAGGTACCTCGACCCGCATTCGGCGTTCTGGGCAGGCCTCCTCCTCGTCCTTCGCTATCACTTCGTCTCGCTCGGACGCTTCGTCCCCTACGTCGAAGCGGCCGCCGGCCCAGGCGGAACCGATCTGAAGGTGAGAGAGATCACCTCGGACTTCTCGTTCATGGTCTGGGGTGGCGTTGGCGCGTCGGTGTTTGTCACGGACACGGTAGCCGTGTACGCGGGGTTCCGGTACGAGCACAACTCCAACGCCAACACCGCCCAGCCGAACCGGGGCTGGGAATCCCACGTCGGGGTCTTCGGCGTGTCATACTACCTGCGATGAGGCGGATTCCGACGAGGCAAGGAGCGACATGAAAGCACCGATCACCGAGATCCTTCTGGCCGGGCCCCGCGGGTTCTGCGCGGGCGTCGAGCGCGCGATCGACATCGTCGAGCTGGCCCTGTCGGTGTGCAAGCCGCCCGTCTACGTCCGGCGGGAGATCGTCCACAACCGCCTGGTCGTCGAGACGCTCCGCCAGCAGGGCGCCATCTTCGTCGACGAGCTCGACGAGGTGCCGGACGACGCGACCGTGATCTTCAGCGCGCACGGCATCTCGCCCGCGGTGCGCGAAGAGGGCGTGCGGCGCGGCCTGCGCGTCATCGACGCGACCTGTCCGCTGGTGACGAAGGTGCATCTCGAGGCGGTCCGCTACGCGCGCGAGGACTACTCGATCGTGCTGATCGGCCACGAGGACCACGACGAGGTCATCGGCACGCTCGGCGAGGCGCCGGAGCGCATCTTCGTGATCGCCGACGTCGACGAGGTCGCGACGCTCGAGGTCCCCAATCCGGACAAGGTCGCCTACCTGACCCAGACGACCCTCTCGGTCGACGACACGCGCGACGTGATCGAGGCGCTGCGCCGGAAGTTCCCGAAGATCGTGGGGCCGTCGCGCAACGACATCTGCTACGCGACCCAGAACCGCCAGGCGGCCGTGAAGCGGCTGGCAAACGGCGTCGATCTCCTGCTGGTCATCGGCTCCAACAACAGCTCGAACGCGATCCGGCTCGTGGAGGTCGCGCGGACCGCCGGCACCCACGCCTACCTGATCAACGACGTCGGCGACATCCGCCAGGAGTGGCTTGCGAACTCCAGCCGCGTCGGCATCACCGCGGGCGCGTCCACGCCGGAGGTGCTGGTCACGCAGACGGTCGAGGCTCTTCGCGGGCAGGGCGTGGCCGTGCGTGAGGTCCACGTGGTCGAGGAGGACGTGCGGTTCGCGCTGCCGCAGGAGCTCGCGCGCATGGCCGAGGAGCGCGGGATGACCCTGCCGGCGCGGACGGCGATGCGCCAGACGATCTAGGCGCCGCGCTCCGCGACTCCTCGCCCTCGCGGGCTGTCCGGGCGCTCCGACCTGGGCGGCTTGCCGATCCGCCCGGCCGCCGGTACCATTCCGGTCCGATATGCGCCGCCGATCACCTCGGCTCGCGATCCGTCACAAGGTCTGGCTCGACGCCGGCCCGCGCTTCGCGCTGGGCGACGGCGGTGTCGTGCTGCTCCGGGCCATCGAGGCCACCGGGTCGATCAGGGCCGCCGCGCGACGCGCCGGCTGGTCGTATCGGCACACCCTCGCCTATCTCGACAACGCGGAGCGGTCCCTCGGGTTTCGGATGATCGCGCGGGCTCGAGGCGGAGTCGAGCGCGGCGGCACGGCGCTGACTCGGGAGGGTCAGGATTTCGTCCGTCGTTACGATCGCTTCCGCCGGCGCCTCGACCACGCGCTGCGCGACTTCTACGCCGCGGCCTTCCGGTAGCAACGACATCAGGCCGGGCGATCACGGAGGCTTCCCCATGCGCCGCACGCTCTACCTGCTCGCCGCCTTTCTCGCCCCGACACTCGGGGCGGGATCGTCCGCGGCGAGCGCCCAGTCGAAAGTCGTCATCCTGTCGACGACGACCAGCACGCAAGACTCCGGCCTTCTCGACGTGCTCGTGCCGATGTTCGAGCGCACGAGCGGCTATTCGGTGAAGACGGTATCGGTCGGCACCGGCCAGGCCCTGGCGCTGGCGGCGCGGGGCGAAGCCGACGTCGCGCTGGTGCACGCGTCGTCCCTCGAAAAACAGTACGTGGCCGACGGCAAGATGCACAACCGGCGGCTCGTCATGTACAACGACTTCGTCCTGATCGGCCCGGCCGAGGATCCCGCCGGTATCAAGGGAATGGCGAAGGTCGCGGAGGCGCTCAAGAAGGTCGCCGGGGCGCGAGCGCGCTTCGTTTCGCGCGGCGACAAGTCCGGGACGCATGTGCTGGAGCTCGGGCTCTGGAAGCTGGCCGGCGTCGAGCCGAAAGGCGCCTGGTATATCGAGTCCGGGCAGGGGATGGGGCAGACACTCGTCATCGCCAACGAGCGCGCGGCCTACACGCTGACGGACCGTGCGACGTTCCTCGCCTTCCAGCAGCGAGTGAAGCTGCCGATCCTCGTCGAAAAGGACCGGCTGCTCCTCAACGTCTACTCGGTGATGGAAGTGAACCCGGCGAACGGCCCGCGCGTGAACGCCGCGGGTGGCAAGGCGTTCGCCGACTTCATGGTGTCGCCGGCCACGCAGGCGGCGATCAAGTCCTTCGGCGTCAGCATGTACGGGCAGGCCCTCTTCGTGCCCATCGCCGGCAAGACCGAAGAGGAGATCGGAGGTTGAGCGGGCCATGGAGCTCATCTGGGACGGCATCCGGCAGGCATTCCTTCTCCTCCTCGGAATGGACCGAGAAGTCCTGGCGATCACCTGGCTGTCGTTTCAGATCGCCGCGACGTCGACGGGCCTGGCCCTCGCCGTGGGCATCCCGCTCGGCACGCTGATCGCCCTCACGCGGTTCCCCGCGCGCGCGCTCGTGGTCAGCCTCATCAATACGGGCATGGGGCTTCCGCCGGTGGTCGTCGGCCTCTTTGTCTCGATTTTTCTGTGGCGGGGCGGGCCGCTGGGCTTCTTCGAGCTGCTCTACACGCCCGCGGCGATCGTGATCGCCCAGTTCGTCATCGCGGCGCCGATCGTGACGGGGCTGACCCTTGCGGCCGTCCAGCAGATCCCGCCGATGTTCCGGCTCCAGATGGTCGCGATCGGGGCGTCGCGCGGCCAGCTCCTGTGGCTCTTGCTCCGCGAGGCGCGCCTGCCGATGCTGGCGGCGGTCATGGCCGGGTTCGGCGGCGTCATCTCCGAGATCGGCGCCTCGATGATGGTTGGCGGCAACATCCGGGGCCAGACGCGCGTGCTGACGACCGCCACCGTGATGGAGACGACGAAGGGAAGCTTCGACGTCGCCATCGCCCTCTCGGTGATCTTGCTGGCCATGACCTTCCTGGTGAACTACCTGCTCACGGCCCTGCAGCAGCGTCGCAGGCCCTCGTGACCGGCGCCATCCTGGAAATCGGCGGCGTCACCGTCGCGCACGGCGGCCGCGCCGTCTTGCAGATCGACCGGCTGGCCGTTCGGCGCGGCGAGATCCTGGCGATCATCGGGCCCAACGGGTCGGGCAAGTCGACGCTCCTCCGGATCATGGGGCTCCTCGATCGGCCGGCGCGAGGCGAGGTCCGGCTCGACGGCCGGGCCATCGACTGGGGACGCGGTTTGCTGACGAGCCGGCGCCGGTTCGCGTCGGTCTTCCAGGAGCCGCTGCTCGCGGACACGACGGTCGAGCGCAACGTCGCCCTCGGCCTCACCTTGCGGGGGGTGCCGGCCGGCGAGGCCCGCCGCCGCGCCGGCCACTGGATCGCGCGCTTCGGCATCGCGCCGCTGGCCGGCCGCCAAGCGCGGACTCTCTCGGGCGGCGAGGCGCAGCGCACCAGCCTGGCGCGCGCCTTCGCCATCGAGCCGGACGTGCTCCTGCTGGACGAGCCGTTCTCGGCCCTCGATCCGGCGACCCGCGAGGATCTGCTCCGCGATCTCCAGCGCGCTCTTCGCGAGACCACGCTCACGACGGTGTTCGTCACCCACGACCGGAACGAAGCGCTGCGACTGGGTGACCGCGTCGGCGTCATGCTCGAGGGGCGCCTCGAGCAGCTCGATACGCCCGAGGTCGTCTTCGGACATCCCGCGGGACCGGACGTCGCGCGTTTCGTCGGCGTCGAGAACCTCCTCCCGGGCCGGATCGCCTCAGCCGAAGGGGGGCTCCTGACCGTGGACTGCGGTGCGCTGCACGTTCTGGTTCCAGGCGAGCTCTCGATCGGGCGATCGGTGATCTTGTGCGTCCGCCCTGAAGACGTCGTGATCCGGCCCGCCTCGGCCGGGTCCATGCGAGACAGCGCGCTCAACCACCTTCGCGGGCAGGTCGCGGAGCTTATCTCGATCGGACCGCAGGTGCGCGTGCTCGTCGAGTGTGGTCAGCCGCTCGTCGCGCTGATCACTCGCCACTCCGTGGTGGAGCTGGCGCTGAAGGTGGGCAGCCCGGTCACCGCCAGCTTCAAAGCCTCGGCGGTCCACGTGATCGACCGGGGCAGCGCCGGCTGATTCAGGCGCTGAGTCCGCGCGCGGCGCGACAGTCAGCCGAGCAGGTCGTCGACGACGAGTGGGAGGTCGGGGAACGCCAGCAGCGTCAGGCTCGCGCCGCGCTCGAGCCGTGCGACGTCGCGATAGCGACCGGCGCTCGGCGCGCGGAGCACCTCGACGTGTTCGGTCGTGAGATCGAGCAGCCACACCTCACCGATACCCGCCCGCGCGTATAGCGGGATCTTGACGCGCCGGTCGAGCCGCAAGGTGGCGTCCGCTACCTCGATGATCAGCAGGACGTCCCCTGCGACGGGGTGAGCGCGGCTATAGAAGTCCGACCTCGGTCGAAGCAGCGTGATATCCGGCTGGAGCTCTGACATCTCGTCCGGGAACGCCACCGGGTTCTGGATACGCGCGATGGCCCGGCCCGCCAGCCGGGAGAAGAAGACGTGGGCCATGCGGTCCACCGTGCCGGCGTGCTGCGCGCCGGTCGGCTCGCGGACGACGATCGTCCCGGCGATCAGCTCGACCCGCGGATCGTCGGCGAGGATGCCGGCTTCTCCCATCCGGTGGTACTCGTCGATCGTGAAGCGCCGGCGGCTGGCCGCGAGGGCCATCGAGTCAGGAGGCGCGGCGGGCTTCGAGTGCGGCGAGTCGCTCGCGGATGTCGATGGCCGTCCGCAGCTCGCGATCCAGGCCGTCGATCCGGGTGTCGAGCCGTCGGATCTCGGCGATGACCTCGCCCTTGAGGGAAATCGTCTCGGTGCGGAGGGAGTCGATCTTGGCCGTGAGGCGGCCGTCGACGCCCTCGATCTTCTGATCGAGGATACGAATGTCGCCTCGAAGCGCATGAAGCTCCGGCGCGACGATGTCCTGAAACGCCTTCTTGATCTGGTCGTACACGCCCATACCGTCATTCAATCAGGCCAGTGGCCACGGGTCAACGTTCGGATTGGGATACACTTGGGGACCTCATGAGCTTCGTCAGCCACGTCGAGTGCACGATCTGCGGCGCCCATCACGATGCCAAACGGCTTCTGACCGTCTGCGAGAAGTGCGGCCAGATGCTCGCCGTCCGCTACGATCTCTCGCGCGTGGAGGCGAGCGTGACGAAAGACGCGCTCCGGCGGCGCGGACCCGGGATGTACCGTTTCCGCGAACTGACGCCGGTCGGCGACTCGGAGGCGCTCGTGACGCTCGGCGAGGGGGGCACGCCGCTCCTCGAGCTTCCGCGGCTCGCCGCTCATTTCGGGATCCGGAAGCTGTGGGCCAAGGACGACGGCCAGAACCCGACCGGATCGTTCAAGGCACGGGGCCTCGGCATGGCGATCACGCGCGCGCGCACGCTCGGCGCGCGGGGCTTCGTGATCCCGTCGGCCGGCAACGCGGGCGGCGCCGCCGCCGTGTACGCGGCGCGGTGCGGCCTGCCGTGCGTCGTCATCGTGCCGCGCGGGACGCCGCCCGCCGCGGTCGCCGAGGCGCAGATCGCGGGCGCGTACGTCTTCACGATCGAAGGCTCGATCGCGACGGCCGGGCGCGTCGTGGCCAAGGTCGCCCCCCAGCTCGGCTGGTTCGATCTCTCGACGCTCAAGGAGCCCTACCGGCTCGAAGGCAAGAAGACGATCGGTCTCGAGGTGGCCGAGCAGCTCGACTGGCGGATGCCCGAAATCCTGCTCTATCCCACGGGGGGCGGCACCGGGCTCGTGGGGATCCCCAAGGGATATGAGGAGCTGAGCGCGATGGGCTGGCTGTCGGGATCGCTGCCGCGCTTCTTCGCCGTCCAGGCCGACGGGTGCGCCCCGGTCGTGAAGGCCTTCGCTGCGGGTGCCGAGACGACGACCGCGTGGGAGAACCCGACCACCCACGCCGCCGGGCTCCGGGTGCCCTCCCCCTTCGCGGGCCGCCAAATGCTGCGCATCCTTCGAGAGACCCGGGGCGGGGCCCTTGCCGTGACCGAAACCGCTATCCAGGACGCCCAGCGCCTCGTAGCCCGGACCGAGGGGATCTGGACCGCGCCCGAATCGGCCGCGCTCGTCGCCGCGCTCGCCCAGCTCAAGGACCGCGGCGAGGCCCTGCGCGACGCCGAGATCATGCTGATCTTCACCGGCGCGGGCCTCAAGTACGAGCCGCCGGCGTTCCCGGCGCCCACCGACCTGGACGGGTCGGAAGAGGAGATCCTGGCCAGGGTGAGGCGCACGGTCGGGGCTTAACAGGGTCCCGCCTTCGGTGGTAGCATCTGGCCCACCGCATCGCTCGTTCCAGGGAGGCCTGCTGATGGCGATCGAGATCGGGAAGATCCGGAACGTCGGCGTCGTCGGTCACGGTGGCGTCGGCAAAACATCCCTCGTCGAAGCCATGCTGTTCGCGGCCGGCGCGGTGACGCGCTTGGGCAAGGTGGACGACGGCTCGACTACGACCGACTTCGATCCCGACGAAATCCGGCGCAAAATCTCGATCAACACCTCGGTGGCGTATCTTGACTGGAAAGGCCACCACATCAATCTGGTCGACACCCCCGGGTACGGCGACTTCATCGCCGACGCCCGCGCCGGCCTTCGCGTGGTCGAGGCAGCGATCGTCGTGGTGGACGCGGTGGCGGGCGTGCAGGTCCAGACCGAGAAGGTCTGGAAGTTCGCCACCGAGTACGATCTGCCGCGGGTGGTCGTGGTCAATCGCCTCGACCGCGAGCGCGCGGACTTCTTCCGCACGTTCGAGTCGCTGGGCAAGCGGCTCAAGGGGCGGCTGGTCGCGCTGCACCTGCCGGTCGGCGAGGAAGCCGGATTCAAGGGGTTCGTGGACCTGGTCAAGATGAAGGCCGTCACCTTCGCCGGGGGCAAGCCCACGGAGGGCGAGATCCCGGCCGACCTCGCCGACCGGGCCAAGGAGTATCGTGAGAAGCTCGTCGAGGCGGCCGCCGAGACCGACGACGACCTGCTGGCCAAGTATCTGGAGGAAGGCTCGCTCGGCGAAGCCGAGATGCTGAAGGCCCTGCGCGCGGGCATCTCGCAGGGCAAGCTCATGCCGGTGCTGTGCGCCGCGGCATCGAAGTCGATCGGCGTCCACGCGCTGCTGGACCTGATCGTGGCCGAGCTGCCCTCGCCGGCCGACCGCGCGGAGATCGCGGGCACGGATCTGAAGGCCAAGCAGGAGGCCACGCGCCCCGCGGACGCGAAGGCTCCGGTGACCGCGCTCGTGTTCAAGACGCTCAGCGATCCCCATATCGGCAAGCTCTCGCTCTTCCGCGTCATGACCGGCACGCTCAGGGCCGACTCGACCCTGTTCAATCCGGCGCACAGCGCGCGCGAGCGCATGGGCCACGTGTCGTGGCTGCAGGGCAAGACGCAGAAGAACGTCGAGGCGCTCGGGCCCGGCGAGATCGGTGTCGCCCAGAAGCTCAAGGAGACGCAGACCGGGGACACGCTCACCGAGGAGGCGCAGCCGTTCGCGCTGCCGAAGATCACCTTCCCGGAGGCGGCCATCTCCTTCGCCATCCAGCCCAAGACCCGCGGCGACGAGGACAAGATCTCGAACGCGCTGGCGCGCATCTCGGAAGAGGATCCGACCGTCCACTATCACTTCGATCCGGAGACCAAGCAGCTCCTGGTCTCCGGGGTCGGCAGCCTGCACGTGGAGATGGTCGTCGAGCGCATGAAACGCAAGTACAACGTCGAGGTGAACCTGCTGCCGCCGCGCATACCCTACAAGGAGACGGTCAAGGGGCGCGCCGAGGGGCAGGGCAAGTACAAGAAGCAGACCGGCGGGCGCGGCCAGTACGGCGACACGTGGCTGCGCGTCGAGCCGATGCAGCGTGGCGGCGGGTTCGAGTTCGTCGACGACATCTTCGGGGGAGCCGTGCCGCGCAACTTCATCCCGTCGGTCGAGAAGGGCGTGCGCGACTGCATGAAGAAGGGCATCCTGGCCGGCTATCCGGTCGTGGACATGAAGGTCACGCTCTACGACGGCTCCTATCACGACGTCGACTCGTCCGACATGGCGTTCCAGATCGCGGCCTCGATGGGCCTGCAGAAGGTGTTCATGGACGCCCGGCCCATCCTGCTCGAGCCGATCATGAACGTCGAGATCACCACCCCCGCGGATCACGCGGGCGACGTCATCGGCGACCTGAACTCGCGGCGCGGCCGGATCGTCGGCATGGAGCCGGCGGGCGAGACCGCCGCGGTGCGCGCCGTGGTGCCGATGTCCGAGATGCTGACCTATGAGTCGAGCCTGCGCTCGATGACCGGCGGCCGCGGCGGCTACTCGATGGAGTTCTCACACTACGAGGAGGTCCCGTCTTCCCTCGCCGACAAGGTCATCAAGGAAGCGAAGGCGGAGCGGGAGAAGGCCGAGAAGCACTAGAGCGATCGGGGGCCTCCTGTAGAATAGGGCCCAATGATCTTCCAGCAGATCCTCAACGAAGAGTCCGGCTGCCTGTCGTACCTGATCGGCTGCGGCGAGGCCGGGAAGGCCCTCGTCGTCGATCCAGGCCGTGACCGCGTTCCCGAATATCTCAGGCTCGCGGCGAAGAAGGGCCTGACGATCAGCCACATCCTCGAGACACATACCCACGCCGACCACATCTCGGGCAACCGCGATCTGGCCGAGGCCGTGCGGGCGCCGATCCTCGTGCACGCTACGGCCGGGGTGGCCTTCGAGCACCAGGGCGTGAGCGACGGCGACGAGATCCGGATCGGCAACGTGCGCTTCAAGATCGCTCACACGCCTGGCCACACCCCCGACTCGATCTGCGTGATGGTCTCGGACCTGTCCCGCGGCGAGGCGCCGTGGTTCGTCTTGACCGGCGACATGCTGTTCGTCGGCTCGGTCGGGCGCCCTGATCTCGGCGGCGCGCGCGCGGCCGAGGACGCCTGGGAGAGCCTCCAGCGCGTGCTGCTGCCGCTCGACGACAGCGTCGAGGTCTATCCCGCCCACGGCGCGGGCTCGGCGTGCGGCAAGGCGATGTCGGCGAAGTCGGGCTCGACGATCGGCTTCGAGCGCCGCTTCAATCCGGCGCTCCAGCTCCGCGACCGCCAGGCGTTCGTCGATTTCATCATGAAGGATCTGCCGGCCAAGCCGCCCTCCTTCGAGAAGATCGTCGGCAAGAACAAGGGGCTGATCTCGCTCGCCGCCGCCAAGCCGCGGCCGTTCACCGCGCGCGAGGCGTGGGAAGCCGTGCAGCGCGGCGACGTCGTGCTGGACCTGCGCGATCCCGGGACCTACGGCGAGATGCATATCGCCGGCGCGGTCAACGTGTGGATCGAGAGCCCGCAGTTCGCCGAGCGCGTCGCGGGTATGGTGCCGTCCGGCGCCTCCTTGCTCCTGCTGGCCCAGGGGCCATCCGATCTCGACCGCGCCGTCCAGGCGCTGTCGCGTGTCGGCATCGACGAGATCACCGGCTTCCTGCAGTGGGGGATGATCGAGTGGCGCAGCGAGGGCTTCCCGATCGAGTCGGTGCCACAGATCACGGTCTCCGAGCTGGCCGAATGGCTCGAGCAGGGGCGCGACGTGGCCGTGATCGACGTGCGCGAGCACGTCGAGTGGATCGACGGCCACATCGACGGCGCCATCCACCTGCCGATGCTGGAAGCGACGGCGCGCCGCGCCGAGGTTCCGGCCGACCGGCCCAAGGCGGTCCTCTGCGCGGGCGGCCTGCGCTCGAGCACGGCGATCAGCGCGCTCAAGCGGCACGGCCTTTCGAACTGGTTCAACGTCACCGGCGGCATGACGGCGTGGAAGCGCTTCGGCTATCCCGTCGTGCGCTCCTCGTCGGACCCGGCCTCCGCTCCTCGCGCGTGATCGCATAGTGGGGGTGCGAGCCGAAGCGGTGCCTCCGCTGAGGCGAGCGCTGTGATGGGGGTGCGAGCCGAAGCGGTGCCTCCGCTGAGGCGAGCGCTGTGATGGGGGTGCGAGCCGAAGCGGTGCCTCCGCTGAGGCG
>Ga0306924_10000946_pt1 | contig 25693 bp, 17 predicted proteins | sample sta12Can44000111_FD_203756 | JGI IMG/M metagenome (GOLD analysis project Ga0306924, IMG submission 203756) | Lab enrichment of tropical soil microbial communities from Luquillo Experimental Forest, Puerto Rico - statanox.12C.anox.44.000.111 (v2)... | ecosystem: Environmental > Terrestrial >... | reverse complement strand
CGTGAATATTGATGTACGCCATCTTCGCCCACCCAGAAGGATCTTTTTCAAAGGGTCCAAGCAGCGTAATGGCTGAACCGGATAGATTCACCAGAACAGGCGACACAGCGAAATTGTAGGGTCGTGCCTGATCGCGACTTAGTCTTCGCAGGGCGGCCATGACGTGAGGGGTGCTTATCGCGATACGCCGCATCACTGGTAAGTGGAACCAATCAGGTTCGACGCATGGCAGTCCCAGTGCACGGGCCAGAATCCATTCCCAGCCTTCCTTGATCCACACTGGCAGGTCGCTGGCAGAATCGCGTCCCTCTTTCGGTCGGTAGTACAGTCCTAAGCCGTGCTCGCTAGCCTTGACGATCTGCGGCTTGGACCCGTTACAGGTGTACAGGGCATACCGCTTGGCTGAAATGCCGTAGCCGTAGACCTGACGTTGCTTGCCTGTCGCGTCGTAGTTGATTTCTTCGACGGTGTTCAGGATCGAACCGGGCACTATCTTGCGGTCATAGGGATTGAGATTCTGAAATGCGGCTACGATCCGCCGCACCTCTTTCCATGGAAGGGCCTTGATTGCCTCGGCTCCGTCCGCCGTGCGATGGGGCCCACCCTTACAAGTAATGAGGCCACCATGTTCCGAAGCTACGATCGCCATCGAATCCGTGTCGCACATCAAGTACGTTCCACCCTCGTTGCTGACTACTTTCTCCAGCATAGCTAGAAGGAGGCGGCTCCCAGAGGTGATGAGAGCGGAGACAGGCGGGAAATACCACGGACCTTGTGGTTCCAATTCAACGGTTCGCTGAGTTATGTATTCGTCGCCAGAAAATATGCCGAGCTGCTTTGCGCTATTCTTTCCCACCCGAAGGCGGTTCAACTCAGCGTAAATTCCATCCCAAGAAGGAAGTGAATGTCCTCTGGAAAGGATATTTCATCATCCCTTATATGAAGAAACTTGACGATTTACACGGGCGCCCGATGGTCAATGTTGCGAGCAGCGAAACTTTCTACATTTATGACAAGAATTCATCCACATTACCTAAGCCTTCGGGTTGGCTTTCGATTAAGACGATGGAAGACGAAATCAAACATATTCTGTCCAGAGCCGAGAGCAAGTTCTGCTCTCCCGGCGGCAGCCCATGCACGAGCAAGACGATCGGCCTTCTTGTGCGCAGGCATATCGTCGCAGGCGAGTTTTATTACATCGGCAGAGAGGCTTCTCCTCGCTGGGTGGGCGGGTCGGATCTTTCCATGATGGCCGAGGCCGGTGCCCTGGATCCGACAGATGAAACCTTCCGCGAGTACGAAAGAGTAGTCGACGCGAGATATCTGGAAGAAATCCGGGCAGAAGCAAAACAATTTTCAACCAAGCTTCTCTCTCGAAAGTCCGGAGTTGCGGAATGTGCGATAAGGAACTTTAAGAATGGGAAAGACACCATCAAACCTCGCACTTTTCAAAAACTAACGAGGGCAATTCATGATCTGTAAAACAGAGCCATGAAGAATTGAAAAACTCGCTCCGAGCTCCGCAATGATCGGGTGCACGGTACACGGTGCACGCATCTAAGCAATTTTATGCCTTATCGGGATCGAGCACGGAGAGCAGCGTGGATGCGGGAATACCGCAGGCGGAAACGCGTGGGACAGATGCATGCGCCCGCGTCGCTGCCATTGACACCTTCTGGCGTGCGTGCACCAGAGCCTTCGCCCACCGCCCGGCCGATAATAGAGAGATCGGGTCCGCAACCCACGCCTCTGAGCACCGGGTTCGTGCGGAGGTCTGCACGCAACAGCTTCAAAACTGCGCTGGAACTGGCGCAGCCTTTTCCCATCGGGATGCTCGCCTCTCAAGTATGCCCGTATTGCTGCAACAGCGGATACAGTTCGCCCGGCACACGGTGCAGCTATTGTCGAAGTGGAGAGAGATGAGAGCTGGCGGGCATTGTGGTGTATTAGAGGTTTTCTCCAACAGTAACCTCCCTCCCAACCCATTTGTCTCATTGACTTGCACTGTGGTCCCGCATACGATGGCGTCGCGCCATGATCGACCAGATCATTTCCCATTACCGCGTCGTCGAGAAACTGGGCGGCGGAGGGATGGGCGTCGTTTACAAAGCTGAGGACATAAAGCTCGATCGCTTTGTCGCACTCAAATTCCTTCCTGATGATGTAGCCAAGGACCCGCAGGCTCTCGCCCGTTTTCAGCGGGAAGCAAAAGCTGCCTCCGCGCTCAATCACCCAAACATCTGCACGATCCACGAGATCGACGAGCAGAAGGGTCAAGCCTTCATTGTCATGGAGTTTCTCGACGGCATGACGCTGAAGCATCGGATCGGCAACCGTCCGATGGAGACGGACTTAATCCTTTCGCTCACTATCGAGATTGCCGATGCTCTCGATGCAGCGCATTCCGAGGGCATCATTCACCGCGACATCAAGCCCGCAAATATTTTCATCACCAAGCGCGGGCATGCCAAAATCCTCGATTTCGGTCTGGCCAAGGTGCTATCCCCAGAACCAAAGCTAGATGGAGGCGAGCCCGGTGCAACAGCGGCGAGCGAGGAGCATTTAACGAGCCCCGGCTCGACGCTCGGAACTGTGGCCTACATGTCGCCCGAGCAGCTGCGGGCGAAAGAGTTAGATACGCGCACAGATCTGTTCTCGTTCGGGGCGGTTCTGTATGAAATGGCGACGGGGGTGTTGCCGTTTCGCGGTGAGAGTTCGGCAATGATCTCCAAAGCAATCATTGATTCAGTTCCGACTCCCGCGATCCGTTTAAACCCGGACCTCCCGAAAAAACTGGAAGACATCATCAATCGTGCTCTGGAGAAGGACCGGGATTTACGCTATCAGCACGCCTCTGATATGCGCTCGGAGTTACAGCGGCTCAGGCGTGATACCCAGAGCGGATTCACCACGGCCGCAAGCTCGGGGACAGTTGCGGCTGCAAGCTCAGGCGTCGTTGCTGCAGCTTCACAGCTTGCACCACCTCCAGATGCTCTTGCTCCATCGCCGTCCTCGGGTTCGGCTGCGACTGTAATTCCGCCTTCCTCCGCATCGTCAAAACTGACGGCAGCATCTGATGCGGCCCAACATTGGAAGATTCTTGTCCCAGCCGCTGTTCTGCTAATTGCCGCGATTGCTGGCGCTCTCTGGCTCGGGCGGGGGAAACAAAATTCTGCTGGCATCGCAGCTCAGCCGGGCACTCCTTCTATTGCGGTCCTGCCATTTGTCAACATGAGTTCCGACAAGGAGCAGGAGTATTTCTCCGACGGTCTATCTGAAGAACTGCTCAACAACCTGGCAAAAGTTCCAGGGCTTCGGGTGGCGGCACGAACCTCTTCTTTCCAGTTCAAGGGAAAAGCAGAGGACCTACGCACTGTGGGCGAGAAATTGAATGTCGGGACAATCCTTGAAGGCAGCGTGCGCAAGGAAGGCAACCGCGTCCGCATTACGGCCCAACTTATAAAGGTAGCTGACGGTTTTCACCTGTGGTCGGAAACGTACGACCGTGAACTGAAGGACGTCTTCGCCGTGCAGGACGAGATTGCGCGGTCGGTCGCATCCTCGCTGAAAGTAGCACTGCTGGGGACAAACGGGACTCCCTCTTCCGCCCAGGGAAAGAATCCGGAAGCATATAACGCCTATTTGCAGGGGCGCTATTTCCTTCAGCAGCGCACGAAAGAGAATGAGGAGAAGGCCACCGAATATTACGAGCGGGCTATTAAGCTCGATCCCGGCTATGCTCTGGCTTGGGCGGGACTCTCCGAAGTCTTAGAGGCCAGGACTAGCTCCGGCTACCTTTCAACTGATGAAGGGAATCGTCAGGCGCGGGATGCGGCGCAGCGCGCATTGGCTCTTGATCCCAATCTGCCCGAGGCCCACGCCGCTATAGGGATCATCAAGACGAATTACGATTGGGACTGGGCAGGCGCGGACGCAGCCTTTCAGCGGGCACTGGCACTGGACGCTGGAAACGTAACGACCATCCGCAATGCTGCCCGCTTGTCCCTTGCGCTCGGACGTTTCGACGAAGCTCTGGGGTTGGAGCGCCGCGCAGTGGAACTGGACCCACTCAACACCGCGGTTCACTTCAGCCATTGCCTTATGGCGCACTATGCCGGGAAGCTGGACGAGGCAGTGTCGGCCTGCAAGAAGACTTTGGAAATTAGCCCGGCGCGCCCGCTTGCGCACGCCTTCCTAGGCAGGATTAATTTAGCTCAGTTACACTCGCAGGATGCACTTGCCGCGGCGGAGCAGGAACCAGAGGAATGGGCACACCTGCAAGGCCTTGCACTCGCCTACCACGCACTAGGGCGAAGCAAAGACTCCGACGCCGCCCTCGCCGAACTTATTGTGAAGTACGCCACGACTAGCGCCTTTCAAATTGCCGAGGTGTACGCATTCCGCGGCGAAACCGACCGGGCATTTGAATGGCTGGAACGAGCCTATGCCTCACGCGACAGCGGTCTCGCGCAATTTAAAGGCGACCCACTGCTGAAGAGCCTGGAGCACGACCCGCGCTACGCCGCATTCCTGAAGAAGATGCACCTGCCCGCGTAGGTGCGACGCCAATCCGCCCACGGTGGGGGTACCTTGCATGCGCCTGCCCGCACGCCGCCCGCCAGATCCCGCCAAGGTGGGGGCACGGTGCTTCCGGAGCGAAGAGAGCGCGCACGCGCCTGCTGTTTACTACTTTCTCGAGCGCTCTAGACCCTCTCCCTTCCCTCCTCCCGTCAGCCATTTGAGGGGGTTATGGAGGAGCCGGAAAAAACGAGGCCACCCCGTACTTTTCGAGTTAATACTATTCACTGATCAGTAAACAACGGCGAGCGGCGAGCGGAGTGCGGGCGTGCGGAGGGGCGCGGGAGGGCGAGGAAGAAGACCGATACAACCAGTAAGAGCGCGTCTCTTTATTCTCAAGATCTAATATCCCTCCGAGTGAGGGTATAATTCCCGCCAACTGTGGGGCTGGCTCCTGGCCAAAAACTCGGTCCGTATGAAGTCGTCGCTCCGCTGGGCGCTGGCGGCATGGGCGAAGTGTATCGTGCCCGCGATACTCGCCTTGATCGTACAGTTGCTATTAAGGTACTCAATTCCGCCGTTGTGTCGTCACCGGAGCTAAAGCAGCGCTTCGAACGCGAAGCGCGCATCATCTCTCGGTTAAATCACCCGCATATTTGCACGCTGCACGACGTCGGTCATCAGGACGGCACCGATTTTCTGGTGATGGAATACTTGGAGGGTGAGACACTTGCGCAACGCTTAACGAAAAGCGCACTCGCTATTCCCGACGTTCTGAAGATAGCCATCGACATACTTGACGGGTTGGACCAAGCGCATCGTGCTGGAGTCGTGCACCGCGACTTAAAACCTGGGAACGTGATGCTGACGAACGTTGGCGCAAAGCTGCTGGATTTTGGTTTGGCCAAGCCCGCAGTGGCCGGCACTTCATCGAGCGCCGCATCCGCACCTGTGTTTTCAGCGGCCATGACGCTGTCTTCGCCCAGTCCGCAATCGCCACTGACAAGCTCAGGAGCATTGGTAGGGACTGTGCAGTACATGGCACCCGAGCAGTTTCAGGGCAAGGAGGCGGATGTCCGCAGCGATATCTTCGCCTTTGGCGCGATGTTGTTTGAGATGGCGACCGGCCGCCGCCCCTTCCTGGGCAAAACGCAGATCAAGGTCGTTTCCGCGATTCTCGAAGATGATCCACCTTCCGCTTCCCAGCTTCGTTCTGGCCTGGCGCCTGCGATGGATGATGTTATCCGGACATGTTTGCAGAAAGTTCCTGACGACCGTTACCACTCCGCGCACGACATTGCGCTCGAGCTGAAACGGATTTCGGAGCTATCGAAACAGCGCCTGCCAGAACCGAAAAGCATTTCGAAATTGTGGCTGGCGGCTGCATTGTTGTTAGGCGTGGTACTGGGAGGACTGGCCTTTTATTTCCTGTCCCGAAAGCCACCGGCCCAAGCGGTCGCACTTTCGATCCTGCCTCCGTCGGGAATCACGTTCAATTTTAGCGGCCTATATGGCCCGCCGGCGATTTCTCCTGACGGCGCTCACATCGCAGTTGTCGGCTCTGACAGCAGTGGTACCCGTATGTTGTCGCTGCGTTCGCTTGACCGTACGACTTCCACAGCACTGCCAGGAACCGAGGGGGCCTCGTATCCGTTCTGGTCGCCGGACGGTAAGCAGGTCGGCTTCTTCACCAGCAACTTCTTGAAGATCGTTGACGTGGCCGGAAGATCGGTGATGGACTTGTGCCCCGTAGCCGAAGGGCGCGGCGGCACATGGAATAATCGCGGCGTGATTGTCTTCGGAAGCCGCACTACTGGTTTATTTCGGGTGCTGGCGTCGGGAGGTACGGCCACCGCGCTTACGAATCTTACCGACACAGAGAAGCAAAGATTTGCGGCCAACCACCGCTTTCCCGTCTTCTTGCCCGACAACGAGCACATTGCTTATGTTGTGCAGTCGCCGCCGACCGCCCAAGTGCTACTGATCTCGCTTCACGATCCCCGGCCCGTGGTGTTGCCGGGAATTATTTCCAACGTGGCATTCAACCAGGGCCGCATCTTTCACGTCCGCGCCGACGGCACGTTGCTAGCGCAGGACTTCGATTCTAAGCGGCTCTCTCTCGAGCCACATATCGAAGTGGTAGCAAAACCGGTCGGCTACGACGGCCAGTTCAACTACGCAGCTTTCAGCGTGTCATCGAGGGGCGCGATTGCGTACGAGGAGGGGGCCGGATCCACGAGCAACGAGCTAGTGCGGCTCGACCGCACGGGAAAAGAGGTGGGGAGACTCTCGGGTTTGAACCCTTATTCGGCCGCAGCAGGCCTACGCATTTCTCCCCAGGGTGACCAACTGCTCTACGTCGGAACGGAAGGCACGCGCACTGACACCTGGGTAGCGCAGTTGAGCCGCGCCACCCGCACCCGTATCAGTCTGGAGAGCCAGGGTGGCGCGTTCGGCACCTGGTCGCCAGATGGCCAGCGCGTGGCATACCAGAATGGCGTCGGGGGGGATTCAATTATTGTCCGCTCGAGCGATGGGCTGGGTAGCGAACAGGTGGTCGCGAAAATGCAAGGCACTGTCTCACCAAGAGGCTGGTCGGCGGATGGCAATTACATTGTGTTCGAATATTGGGCGAAGGACTCGCACAGCCCCGGAGAGATCTGGATTGCGCCTCTCAAACGGGGCGAGGCGCCGCACGCGTTGGTGCGGAACATCAGTTCCTTTGGTGCGGACCTTTCGCCGGACGGTAAATGGTTGGCATACACGTCGGAAGAATCGGGCCGCCTGGAGGTCTATGTGATTCCCTTCAGCCCCGTTGCGTCTCCTGAGAGCGCGCTGACTGGAGGCCGATGGCAAATCAGCTTCGAAGGTGGGAGTCAGCCGCGATGGAGCCCCAGCGGGAAGGAGTTGTTCTTTTCCAACCCGTCGGCCACGACACTGTACGTGACAAGCATTAAGGTAGAAGCTGGAAAATTCCAATCAAGCAATCCAAGCAAATTATTCGACCTTCCGCTTCATCCCTCATGGACCTTTTATGACATTGGCCGTGACGGCAACATTTATATGTTTCGTTATGTAGGACGGCAAGGCTTCGCACTCACTATGCTGCTCAACTGGCGACCGTCTGAACAGTAAACCGTCGGAACAATAGAATGATTTGGAAGGGAGTTTTGGCCTCTGCGCCGCGACTCCGGCAAGAAAACGGACCCTGGCGAAAGTCGGCCTTGGCTTCCGCCTTGAGCGATGGCCAGGCGCGGAAAGTCACTTCACTTGCGACAATAGCTGCACCGTGTGCCGGCGAACTGTAGCCGGTCTCATAGCAATACGGGCATACCCGGGAGGCAACGAGCCCGAAGGGAAAAGGTCGCGCCAGTTCGGGTTAACAGTATTAACTGATCAGTAATAGCGAGCAGCGATCGGGCGAACGCGTGCGCGGCTGGCGGCGCCACTTGGTTCACACCGTACTGCTTCAGCATCGGCTGCTCTCCCGCCGGTGCATTCTGCCCTGACACCGCTGGCGTCCAGTCGCCGTAGTAGAGCGGGTAGATCTCGAACGTCTGTAAAATCAGTCCACCGTGCGGCACCTTGCAACTGAGGTACGAGATTCGTGGACCTCGAAGTCAATCAGCTGATGACGGATTCCTATAGCGCGTCTACCCTTGCGCGTGTACCTGCTGGGTTGCCCTCGTTTATCGCTTTCCTAGTAACTCTCGTGCCTTTCTGGCAGGGAATGAACCGACACCTTGATCGCAGTTATCTCGAAAAGAGAGCAGGCGTTGTGCAACGCGCTCTCCTTCTCGACTTCGTGGTCTTCTTTCTGGAGGCCATCTTTCTTTTTGCGGCTGGATGGTACATCAAATCAGATATCAAAACATTCTACTGGCTCGGTGGACTGCTCGTTATCGACATGGCTTGGGGCGCAGCCTCTCATTACATCCATTTCCCAGGAACCAAATCCCATGTTGTGAAATGGTCGGTTATCAATGTGTGCGCAATAGCGATTGCCGCCTTGCTCATTGAGTACCCATTCCAGCACAAGCAATTTGTTCTGATGGTCGTAGCCATCGTGAGGTCACTGGCGGACTATGGATTTTGCGGAGACTTTTACCTTCCCAGCTCCTCTGATGTCAGACCCTAGTCTGCATTGTCATAGAACCCCAAAATCGATGGGGCTAACCTCACGAGTGTGCCCGTATTGCTATAACACCGGCTACAGTTCGCCCGGCACAAGGTGCAGCTATTGTCGAGGGGAGAGAGATGAGAGCAAGGCTTTCACCCCGCGAGCCCAGCTTGGGGTTAATCGCCCGGGGGGCCCAGGCGAAGAGACGGCGCAATCTTTTTGGCGCTTCCGGGTTTTTAGTGGGTATGCACAGACTCGTACCGGGTCACGATGCTCGGTGCCTGCCGTTCCGAGAGAGCTCATTCCTTCATCGCGGAGAGGTTTTCAGAGCGGCCCGGAGCAGTCAAGGCCGCGTTGGGCGCGGCGAAGCGAAGCCTTGACGGCGAGGACCGCTCTGGGACAATTCCGCGAGAAGGAATGACTCGATGGACCCTCGTTTTTCGGCCTGTCAATTTCACCCACTACAAACCCGGAATTCCCATCTTTTTTTAATCGCCTTTGGAACGACAATTGTCCGAACAATTCGGGCAGCGGCGCGCCTATTCGGTTATTCTTTCGGGCGCTTCAACCGAACCTCGGTTCCCGTGACGACCGTCCCCGTGTCGGTTTCGATCCACTTCGCTGTATTTCCGTCGGGAGTAACCACAAAGTCGTAGTGGGAGCCGTCCGATTCGCTGTGAGAACCGGTACAGTCGGCATTCACGGTGTAGGTGCCTGTCACGCTTACTCCTTTGTGGATGGTGCCGTTCACGCTTGCCGTATACGTGGCTACGCTGTTCCCCTGCCCATCGTATGTTATTTCTCCCACCGCTGAGATAGGGCCAAGGCCAACAATCGTACCTGCTCCCGACACCACGTAAGTGCCCCGCTTGGTTGCGTTTCCAAGCGGGCATTGGCCCTCGGCGGCATTTAGAACTTGAGGCGCCAAAGCGACGGTAATCGCGGCCAGCGCGCAAAATGCAAAAAGCTTCCTCATGGCTAAATCCTTCCCTGTTCCAACGTTTTAAGGCGATCAAAGCGGTGCTAAAATCTCGGGTTTGATCGCCCGTTGGGGCGCTTTTATCGCCGCGGAAGATATGGGAAGTCATCTCGGCACTCGCACAGAATTCTCTTAGAATTCTCACAAACCTGGGGAGACGGCCATGGACGACGACAACGGCCCGACAGCAGCCTCAGAGAGCGTCGGTTCGCGCCCTCTCCCCCCAGAAAACCAGGGTCGATCCTCACGGGAGCTATACGAATTCGGCCCCTTCCGTCTTGAGCCGAGTGAACGCAAGCTCGTGCGTGGCAACGATACAGTCGCCCTTACCCCGAAAGCATTCGACACCTTGCACTTGCTGGTCCGAAACAGCGGGCACCTGCTAGGCAAGGATGAGCTTATGCGGATGCTATGGCCTGACACGTTCGTCGAAGAGGGCAGTCTCGCCAACAACATCTTCCTGCTGCGGAAGGCCTTGGGAGACAATCCCGAATACATTGAGACAGTTCCCCGTCGGGGTTACCGCTTTGTGGGGAGCGTGCGCCGGCTGCCGGATGGTGGACCACCGTCTAACGAAAGACGAAGCGAAAGCGCGAACGCGATATCCAAGGGACGACCGTCGGACCAGTTAGACCAGGCCAAGTCCGCAACTCCATCTCGTCGTATGGTCCTGGTACTTACCATTGCTATCGCTCTTGCGCTGACCGTCGCTCTCGGATGGAAGACGGTTCGTGAGCGCCGGCTCGCCCTGGCAAAAGCACCCCGCATTCACTCACTTGCGGTACTCCCCCTGGAAAATCTTTCGGGAGACACGGATCAGGAATATTTCTGCGATGGGTTGACGGAGGCACTGACCAATGATCTAGGAAGGCTCGGCGACTTGAGAGTGATTTCACGGACTTCGGCAACGCATTACAAGGGTAGCAAGAAAACAGCTCCCGAGATTGCACGCGATCTAAACGTCGATGCGCTGATCGAGGGAACTGTGCTCCGTTCTGCGAATCACGCGCGGATCACCGTGAACTTGATCCAGACGAGTCCCGAAACGCATCTTTGGACGGAAATTTACGAAACCGAAGTTGGAGATCTTCTGGGCGTACAGGAAAAGGTGGCGCGGGCGGTCGCTCGCCAGATTCAGATTGTCTTGGAACCGCCGGACAAGTCGCTACCGAGCCGGCGTGCCGTCAATGCTGCGGCCCAAGATCTTTATTTCCGGGGCCTGTTTGCCACCCGCTCGGGAACCACAGAAGGCGCTGAGAGTGCAATCCGGTACTTCCAACAGTCAATTCAGGAAGATCGCGGTTACGCGCCCGCATATGCAGCAATGGCAGAGGTCTATGCCGTGTGGTACCCCGGAAAATCCGGCCCTCGAGAGACCATGCCCAAGGCCGAGGAAGCTGCGCGCAGAGCCCTTAGTCTCGACGAAACACTCCCCGCTGCCCATAGTGCATTAGGGAACGTTGAAATGTGGTACGACTGGAATTGGGCTGACGCGGAGAGGGAATTCAAGCGGGCACTGGAGCTGGATCCTAACTATGACATGGCGCATAACAGCTACGCGCGGGAATTGGTCGCCTTGGGTCGAAACGATGAAGCTTTAGTTCAGGTCAAACAAGCGGTGAGCCTTGATCCTTATTCGCAAGGCGGAGAGGGGGACTATCCCATCTGGGTCACATATCTAGCGCGCCAATACGATGAAGCGGCACGGTTGGCAAAAGCCACGATTGAATTGGACCCAAACTACCCCTGGCCTCACTATGATCTCGCACTCATCTACGAACAGATGGGTAAATCAACGGAATCGGTCGAGGAATACCTGAGGTTTGAAAGCCTCTCTGGAGCAAATCCTCAAACCTTAGCGCGCCTGCAGGAAGCGTTTCGCAGTTCCGGTGTAAAAGGTTTTTGGCGACAACGGCTGCGGGACTATCGAGAGGCTGCCAAACTGGGATACGTTTCAGCGGGTATGGTAGCAGCAGCGTGCGCGAGAGTGGAGGACAACGACTGCGTTTTTGAATGGCTGGAGAAGGCTTTTCAAGAGCGAGACGATTTGATGATCAACCTCAATGTGGAACCAGTTTTCGATGGAATTCGCAAGGATCCGCGCTTTCAAGATCTCGTGCGCCGCGTCGGTCTCCCACAAGGAAAACCCCAGGCATAGCCAACGGGCGAGTGCAAAGCCGAATGCTCGAACATCAACCCATCCCACGCCGTTAAAACGAAAACGAAATCGGGGGTTACACTAGCCCGCACGTCCGTACGCCTTTCGCGTTTTCCCGCTCGCCGCACGCCGCGACGTTCGCCGCACGCTCCCACGCACACGCTGGAACGGCGAAATGCCACATCAATTGAGATGGGAACGGCGCGCGCTGTGGCCCCGTTTTTCCGGTCATGTCCACTACCCCACCTTTCGAACCGCCGTATGCGGGACCCGCCTGAACGGTGGTGTGGCAGGGGAGGAGAGGTGACTCTCCCCCTATGCCGATTGTCTAAGGCAGCCCGACCTCATCCGCCGACGATGATGATTCCGCGTGTCAGCGCTGCGTTCAACGCGAGATTCTGCGCAGTCACGGTCTCCACAGAGTTATTGATGTTCGAGCGTGGTCCGGCAGGACCGGGATTGCCGGTGCTGTCATCCGCGGGCATGAAGTCGGCGGCACTCGCAACATTCTGATAGATGTTAGCCCTTGGACCCGCGGGCCCCGTGTTGCCCGAACTGTCATCGGCAGGCAGGTTGTTACCGCCCGGCTTCGGACCGGCCGGATCGGAATTCTGCAATGTCTCGTTGACGTTATCCGTGCTCTGGGTCGAGTTGTTATCGCTGGACTGCTGCGTGCTCTGCGGTGAGTTCGTATCCGTACTGCTGGTCGAGCTCTGATTGGAGTTGTTGTCAGCGTTGGTGCTCTGGTTTTTACTACTGTCCTCAGTTCCGGCATTGACGAAGTTGGGGTCATCTGCCTCCCCGATGTATTCACCTTTGGGCGCGCTGGGATCCCCAGCAGTGGTGGACCAGTCTCCGGTCGATGTCCTGTCATTGGTGATTCGTTCGCCAGTTTCCGGGTCGTCATAGCTGAAGCTGTCGTTGTCTGGACCGGTGTCGGAAAGTGATTTTGCAGCATCACCAAACGCCTTTTGCTGCTCACACGCCAAGGCACCCAATGCCTGCCCGGCCCTGCTTCCGAACTCTTCGCCAGACGGACCATACTCGGACCCTAACGTTGCGCCCACAGCCTTCGTCGCATTGGCAAGGAAGCCATCCGAGCATTCAGGAGAAATGGAGGGCCCATCGCTTCCACTCTGACGCGCATTTGGATCCTTCGGCGAGACGTTTTGCATCGCGTCCATGCCTTTCAATTGGATCGCGCCAGGATTGCCGATGACATACTTGCTGACGGCATCCAAGTCGATGCCGCTGGCTCCGCTGACCGTGGTCGAGGCTGGCGCGGTGGGAGCCGTTTGCCCAACATGCGTCTCGCTGCCGACCGCGAGACTTTCGCTATGCAAAACATTTAGATTGTTGAGTGAGAAATTCATTTCCGTTTCCTTTCACCCACATTATCGGAGCGCCAGAAGATGTGTTGCTCTTAGGTCCGGCGGAATTGTTGCAGAGGTCGCCGCGGGTGTACTGTCTTACGAGTGGTTGGGGATGTCAGTCGGGCAGCAACCCGTCAAAATGCGCCTGATTACTCTCCGCCATCTCACTTCAGCGTGGTTGGCGTAACCCGGTTACACTCCCGCCCTTCCCGCCCTTCCCGCAAGTCCGCCCGCCGCTCTCACACCCGCCGCTCGTCGCACTTCGCACTCCGCCCGCCGCGCGCCGATCTCCCGCGCTCGCACGCGCCTCGCCCGCCCCCGCACGGCCCGTCGCTCGCCCGCTCTGCGCGCACGCTCGCCCTCGCTCGCCCGTCGTAACGTTCGCTCTTCGATCGGTCAATCGCGTGATTACCGATCGGTTAACTTGTTTACTTGTTCGTTACGGGGTGGCCCAATTTTTTCCCTGCGCACCACTACCCCCTCCATGCATTGACGGGATAGGAGACAGAGCGCTCCAAAACCGGCCCACCATAATGTTGTGTGTGCCCGAACCGGCGACCACAACGCTCCATTTAGCAGGCATGCGCGCGGGGAGTCCAGCGGGTGGGTTGGGTGTGCGGGGAGGCGCGACGTGCGGACCTGAGGAATCTGATCGAGGTTGTGGGAGGAGTTGTCGCAGTCGCTGGAGGCGGCGACGTGATCTACCGCTCGCGAATCAGTTTTCTCGACCGCTCTATCGAGCCTTACTTCGCTTGTACTTCGATCGGTTGTGGCAGGGTAATGGGCAGGCCGGAGTTCTCGGGCACGACAACCGTCTGGCCCTGGGTGGCGTACCTGGAGATGACGGCGGGCCGCGACCAGTCGAGATCCCATCCATCGGCGATGGCGACGATCGTGTAGGTTCCGGGAATCACTCTCTGCAGAGAGAAGCTGCCGTCGAGATCGCTCTGGTCGCGGCGGAACAAGTCGAGATTGGTCTCTGGATGTTTCGGTACGAGAACAACCATCGCGCCAGCGAGACCCTTGCCTCCCCGCGTCGCGACTCCCTCGACACTCTCATTGCCGGCGGCGAGCGTGAACGATACGTTCAGGGACGCACCAGCAGGGACCTTCAAAATATGCCCCGAGGTTCCGCGGCCTTCCACTCCGACTCGCACGACCGAGTAGGCCTTAGTCGAGGAACCCGCTAATACCTCGTACGTTCCGGGAGCCACATTTGGGAACTGCACTTCGCCCCGGCTGTCGACCCTGTGGAATGTCACGCGCCTTTCTTTCCGACCCCGCAGCACGAGGAAAAGCTCCGGCGGAATGCGCCCCTCACCGGTGATCTGGACCGACGCCTGAACGGTGCAGAGTTCCTCGCCGCTAGCAGTGTCAATCACCTGATGGTTTTGTGTGAGATCAATCTCCTTTATGCGAACGTTCTGCGCGTTCTCAGTCGGGCGATGCAACTCAACGGAGTATTTGCCGGGCGCCGTAATCAACTCGAAAGCATTGGGTGAGATCGCCTGGATATGGGGTTGAAGGCGGTTGGGCTCGAACCCGTCAAACGCGGACTTGCGCAGCACGGGCATGGGATACCCGCCGCCCTCGGTCCCTGGTTGAGTGTGGAAGATCACATGAATCGAGGGCACGGGCGACAGGCGAAGTTCAAGCTCCGGCCGATCGCCGCCGCGGAGCGCGATGGGCGTTGCGTCGTCGGAATCCGTCGCTCCGGAGTAGTAGGTCGTGGGATAGACAACGTCGAGGCCGCGGTCCACGACTGTAGGGACGGGCGGAAGATTCTCGACATCCACGGTCGGCGGGTACACGGCATACCACGGTGCAGCGGATGCGGAGAGGAAGTAGGTTCCCGCATTGAGTGGCATGAATTCGTAGAAGCCCTCATCGTCCGCCATATCTTCACGAATGCGGCTGATGCGGCTCACGCCGGTCATGTGATCCTCGCGCCACAGGATGACCCTGGCTCCCCGGACGGGCCCGCCGGATTCGTCGAGAACTCTGCCGCTCAACGAGGCCGATGGGGCAAGTTTGAAGAGGAGATTTTCGGCGTCCACTCCTGCCCCGGTTACGATGGCGGACGAGTACTGGTCGTGCTGGTCGTAGTTGGAGGAGATGAAGCCGCGCTTGGCGCCATGCAGGGAGTACTTGCCAGCTTTCACTTGAAAGGAGAACCGTCCGTCGTCGCCAGTAACGATGGATTGGACGTCCTGCGGATCTTTCACGCCGCGCAGCGTGATACGGGTCTGCGGGAGTGTAGCTCCCGAGGTCCCGATGACTGTACCGGCAATCCGAAATGAGGCAGGAGCGGCGGGTTGGGAGATTTGCCCTGAGACCGGGAACTCGGCGGTCCAGAGGGAGAATGCCATCGCGGCAACAACATGGACCCTGATGGATCGAAGAAGAGTCTTCATTCGCTGGCTGCGCTCAAGTGGAGTGTGAGGTTTTGTTTCTGACCTCCGTTCAAGTGCACGATCGTGCCGCTACCATCGAAGGCGCGCACCGCGTCGATGCTTTGATATTCGAATTCCTGCGGGCGCGCGAATGCCAATACGCGATACGAGCCCGGGGGCATCTGCCGGAGAATAAATTTGCCGTCAGGCATCACCGGAGCCTGCCGGAATTGGCCGGAGCTATCGGGGAGCGGCATGCAGTAAACGAATGGGTGATCGGAGGCTAAACGTCCGGACGAAGATGAGCCGGTCACCGGGTTCGAAACCAGTTCTTCGACGGTGCCGGAAAGTTCCGCACCACCATCACGCACGACGACGTCGATCACGAGATTCGAGGCGAGGCCGACGGTCAGTGGCTTGCGAAGTAGGTCGATGTCACCTATGGTGACCGCAGCTGCAAATCCTTCCGAAGTACCTACGCGCACCCAGTAACGACTCGGGGAAACGCCTTCGAAAACAATGGAATCGTCGTTTGGGCCGGAGGGCGGGCGAGGCGGTGGGATGGATTCGTCGGCAATCTCGTCGGCGGGCTCCAACCAGGCATGCACCAGTTGATTTAGACGCACGCCTTCCGCCGTCGCGTCGTAGACGTGGATAGCGGGTTCGGCGCCAGCCTGCGTGGCCTGCTTGAAATCGAGTTTCACGTTGAAGCGGACGGAGGACTTGGGGACCAGGCTCATCGGAGAAGCGACGACGGGACCTCCTTTGATAGTGAGGTTGGTCGACCCTGCCACTCCCGGCGAATCCTGCGTCGATGCGGCAACGAGGTAATTGCCGCTCGGAAGCGACCCCTCGATGGCCCGATCGCGGCCACTGTAGCCGAGTTCGAAACCCGGTCCCTTGTGGCCGTGCAGGTATACCCTGACGTCGAGCGGCTGGTCGGGAACATTCGTAATTGGAATCTTCACGCGGTAATAGGGCTGGCGACTGGGAGTCAGTTCGGCTCGGACGGTGGCGCCAGGCGTGAGTTCAATGGAGGTGGCGGACTGAAAGTCGACGGCATTTGCAAAGTACGCCGGGGGATAGCCGTATTCCTGACTGAGAGGATCCGCCGTCACTGGATCGCGGTCCGGCAGTTCCCCGGTAAAGAGCCTGTAGGTTCCGGGTTCGAGGTCGCTGAACCGGAATCCGCCATTGGACCGGACGCTGAGGGATCCTGCGTTCGTCCAGCGCCCGTGACCTTCGAACACGAGCCGGCGGTAGAGTTGCACGACAAGGTCATCGTAAATCACGAAACCGGGCAAGTTGACGTGACCGACAATGCGGGCTTCGGGTACGAGAGGAATGGTGATTTCAGCGCCGGGTGTGACTTGCACTTCGCTACGGTTTGCGGAATGCTCCTCCATGCCAAGGAAACCGGGCTTGCGCGCGCTCAGGACCGTCGGAAAATACGGGTTCCCTGTGTAGACGAAGTGACCTTCGTTAGTGAGCGGGTGAGCCGTGATGGAGGTTGAAGCTTCGTCGCTACCTGGCTGTGGGAGAGAGAATTCGAAATGTCCTTCTTCGTCGGTCAGGGTCCCGAAGCGGTGGTCGAGAGAGTACACGAGTGCGCGGCTTACGGGCTCGCGGGTGACGCTGTTGATCACGACTCCGTGGATCGCGTTGTGCGGTGCGGGAGTAAAGGCCTCCTGTGCCGAGGCTTGTCTCGAAAAAAACAGGAGCAATGCGGAGAAGAAGGCGAGCACCCATGCAGAGGAGCTCCGTGCAGGACGTAGTGAGCCGACGCCAAGTATCGGAAGGCGGGTACCCGGACACGGCTCATGAACAATAATCACGCGGCACTTACTCCAGGTGTGTACGCTGCGAAAGCTTAGACGAAGAGCGTCGTCCGTTCAACCCGGTACTTTGTGCCGCGGGCCCTGTTTCTATGGTCGGAACGAAAGCTGAAGCTCCCGAAAATCGTGGCGAGGTATACAAACGCTAGAGTATTCCCCAATCTTCACACCGCTACGATGCGCGACATGATCGACACAGAAACAAAGACGCCAGGATGGGAACAGCGCAAACTCGATTGGAACTGGTTGATGGAGGTTCAGCTGGTGAATGACTCCGAGACGCCGACAACAATTGATCACGTCGGGGCTAAGGTACGGATAAACAGAGAAACGAAAAAAGCTAAGCTCGTTGACGAGTTGAGTAAGTTCATAATTGACATGGGGTACGATGCGAACTGCAAGTCCTGTTCTTTTTCGGGAGAACAATATAGGCAATTGCCAGATCTGCTCAAGACTCTGCAGGACAAGCCGCTGACTAAAGGCATCGGTTACCGCGGCTGGATCGGATTTGAGGTAAAACAGATCAGCCAGGGAGACATAAATCGTGCAAAGCTGGACATGTCTTTCGTCGATGCGCTCGGAGATGAACACCGAGTCAACCACAGCAAGAAAGCAGAGCAGGCTTGGGACAATTCATTCCTGATACAAGAACAGTAAGCTCTCTCTCCTCACTCACCCGAATCTTCTAAGCGACCTGCCCATGAACGACTTCGACCATCTCACCATGTGCAGGTAGCCCCAAGAAGCGACAGGCTATCCCAAAGAGTTAGCGGACGCATTCGGGAACATCCAGGCTAGAGCGCCCAATCACGACACGGCCCCACTCAGAGTGCATGCGACCTCTGCCTTCACGCGGCGTCGTTAGACTCCCCGCCCCTCTCGCGTTTGTCCGCACGCCGCCCATTGTTGAAGAATACACGGTGCACGGTGCACGCATCTAAGTAGTTGTATGCCTTATCGTGATCCAGCGCGGAGAGCAGCCTGGATGCGGGAATACCGCAAGCGGAAGCGCGCGGCGAAGATAAGTGCACCCGTGTCGGATGCATCGTCACCTTCCATCGTGCGTATACCAGAGCCTTCGAGCGTCCCCCGGCGAATCATAAAGAGACCGAGTCCGCGACCCGCGCGTCCGAACACCGGGTCGGTGCGGGAAGGTACAGGCAACAGCTTTAGAACTGCTTTGGAACTGGCGCGGCCTTTTCCGTTCGGGGTCCTCGCCTCTCGCATATGCCCGTATTGCTACAACACCGGCTACAGTTCGCTCGGCACACGGTGCAGCTATTGTCGAAGGGGAGAGAGATGAAAGCTCAGCTCCCGACCACCACGCGCGCTCGCACTCGCTCGTCCCTGTCCCAGCTCGATCCGCCCCAAGGTGGGGGACGATGCCCTCCGCTTGGTCACCAGCTCCCCGCGCGCCCCACGTCGTTAATCCTTCGTCGCGCAACCCGAGAATTGACCTGCCTGTACGCCGGTATTATGCTTGCTACTTCTCCCAACTCTTCCAAAGAAGAATGGCGTCGCCATGAAGACGTCCCGCGCGAACAGGCGCCTTGCCCTTCTCACAAGTTTGTTAGTTGCAATTGCCTTGCTACGGAGTGTCCACACTGTTTACGCCGACAAGGACGCCACGGACGAAGCCCTGACGATCATACGGCCGGAAGCCATTCGCGCAGATATGCGGTTCCTCGCAGATGACTTGCTTGAGGGCCGCGGAACGGGAACTCGGGGACATGAAATTGCGGCAAAGTTCATGGCATCGGAATTCGAAGCGATGGGCCTCGAACCGGCAGGGGAGAAGGGAACCTACTTTCAGAACGTGCCTCTGCGTTCGATTCGGCCAGACGGAGCACACACAATGTTGAGTATCGTGCAAGGAGGAAAAGAGCATGCGCTGATCTTCCGCCAAGATTTCATCGCCGAAGCGGATCCAGGCCGGACAGAGACTTCTGTGGAAGCCCCCGTGGTTTACGTGGGGTTTGGGGTGACCGCACCCGAGCATGGCTACGACGACTATGCAGGCGTGGAAGCAAAAGGAAAAGTCGTTGCCTTCGTGTTCGGAGCCCCACCGCAATTCGAATCCACTGTGCGAGCGCATTACAGCGCGGACGAAGTAAAGGCGGCGAATGCAGCCGCGCACGGGGCCGTAGGAACGATTTTGCTGGATAGCCCTTTCCTCGAGCAGTTCTATCCCTTCAAGGATATGGTGAGCAGCCTAGCCTTTCCGGATATGCGATGGCTGGATGCACGAGGACTGCCGAACGATTATTTTCCGGAATTACGTGGGGCGGCGATTCTGAATATGGAGTCGACGGCAAGATTATTCCAAGGCAGCGGAAAATCCCCGGAAGAGATCTACGCGGCGGCGAAAGAGGGGAAGCCATTATCCCTTGTTCTGCCACTGACTGCCAAAATGAAAATCGTGACCGAACACGAAGACGTCTACAGCCCCAATGTCGTGGCTCGGCTGCAAGGCAGTGACTCAAAATTGCGAGACGAGTATGTCGTCTATACTGCGCATTTGGACCATCTCGGGATCGGCGAGCCGGTGAATGGAGACAGAATCTACAACGGCGCATTAGATAACGCTTCCGGATCAGCAAGTATGTTGGAGATTGCGCGTGCGTATAGCCAGATGAAGGCGCGTCCGCGCCGCTCAATCCTCTTTGTCTCCGTGACAGGAGAAGAAGCGGGGCTGCTGGGCTCAGATTATTTTGCGCATAACCCGACTGTGGAGAAATCCAATCTGGTAGCTAACATCAATATTGATGGCAACGCTGCTTTGCTCTGGCCAATCGAGGATGTAATTGTTCGGGGCGGCGAGCATTCCACTCTTGGCGCAGCAGCGCACGAAGCCGCCGACCGATTGAAGCTCGAAGTGAGTCCCGACCCCGTCCCAGATAGAGTTCTTTTCATTCGCAGTGACCAGTACTCGTTTGTGAAGCAGGGCATCCCCTCGGTCTTTCCGAGCGCTGGCATAAAGTCGAGCGACTCCAAGGTCAATCCCCGGGAAATTTTCATGGCTTGGCGCATGCACAACTACCACAAGCCCCAGGACGATATGAGCCACCCGTTCGATTTCGAGTCGGGAGCGAAATTCGCACGCTACAGCTTTCTCCTGGGGTATATCGTGGCGCAGCAGAACGAGAAGCCGGCATGGAATACGGGTGACTTTTTTGGTGAACACTACGGCAAGAAGAAGAACTAATCGTCCGTCAGAGCAAACGGAAAGGGGCGTATTCCCGCTGCGATATCGAGCTATGTAGCAACAGAAGATCCCCAAGGCGATATCAAAAATCCATGAAGGCTCCACGCCGCCGCCCGCCCGACGCCCCCCGCTCGCCGCGCGCCGGATCGCCCCTCCCTCCCGCCGCCCGCCGCTGTCCCTCTTAAATCGACCTCCATCGATCTAAGTTACCCTTGTGTTGAGTAAACCCCAATCCCTTGTGGGGTGCAACTCCCTCCCGTCATGTTCTCACCAATCAAAACGCGCGCCCCAACGATCACATCGACGCCCATCGATCTAGGCGCTCTTGTGTTCACCAGGATGTTAACCGCAATCCCTTGGGGGTGCACAATTTCTCCCGCTATGTTCTAACCCCCTCCATGCATTGACCCCGTTTTTCAACCGCCTGTAATATCGCCCCTATTTTTCGACTCGCCAGCGTGGATTCCAGCGTCTCGGCTGGCCTTTCCGTCCCACTCTTTGTGTTAATTAGCCGACGATTTCGTTGACCTTGTCACGCACCTCTGGGCTCCGCGACGGCTTCAGGTACCGCATCGTGCTTTCAATGTCGGAGTGACGAGCCAAAGCTGTACGGTGCGCAAATCCACCCCGGCCCACAGCGACCAAGTGGCGAATGTGGCGCGGAATTTGTGAAGCCAGAAATTCTGTTTCTTGAGCTTGGCGCGCTCCGCCACGGCCTTCAGGCAGTCGAGGAAGTCGAGTTTGGGATTGCAGCCGGCCGTGGGAAAGATCAGCGGGCAGGCCCTGTCGGTCTTCGATTTCCGTGCCTTTAGGCTGGCCGCCAGTTTCGCCGGGATGGGGATCTCACGTTCTTTGTAGGCTTTTGGCGTCCAGCCACGGTCGGGCTTGTGAGTAACGCGAACGGTAGCGTGGGAGAAACTCACGTCCGACCAATATGCATGCATGACTTCCTGCTCGCGCATGCCCGTCATAAGAAAGAACTCGAACCACAGACGCTCTTCGGCACCACAAACAGAAAACAGCTTGTCTAGGTCTTCCTGCTCGTAGATCTCGGGTTCTTCCTCGGTGAAGCGCGGCCAGTCGTTTTTGCCAGCCAGGCCACGGATACCGTGGGCCTTCAGGAAGGTCATTACGACCTCGAACTTGTTGTAGGTGCTGCGACCTGATTGGTCTTTCTCGTTGCGCAAGAACGCTGCGAACTTGAGCAAATCCTTGCGGTCGATGTCTTCCAGGCAGAGCTTCGAGCAGGATTCCGTGAAATACGCCAGGGCAGTGGAATATGCGGCCAGCGTCTTGGGCTTTTTGGTGAGCTTCGTCTCATCGAGGAAGTCAGTCACAGCGGCTGCTAGCGACCGACGTCCGTCGCCATTCTGTGGGGCAATGGCCACGCCGTGATTGATGGCGTTCAGCTCAGCTTCTTTGGCCAGCCGTCGCGCGGAGGCATCCGAAGCGTTGCGCCCGACGGACAAACGGCGACGCCTGGCGCCTTCGTACCATTCAATGTAGTACGCGCCTTCGGGATGGCGTTCTTCATGCCCGTTGACCGATACGGTGTCGGGCTTGACGCGACCGTTGGCGGAGAGCACGACAGGGCAAAAGCGCGAGCCGTCGGCGGTTTTGACTCGTTTGGTGAGATTAACTTCGCGATTGGCCATCGGTGATCCCTTCCTGATTCTGGTATCAGTGTAGGTATCACCGACTCGTAACTTCTAGATAACGAGGGTAATGGCGGAGAGGGAGGGATTCTGCGCCGCGTTGATTGCACAGGTCGTAGGTATTAGCCCTCGAAAATTTAGCTATATTTTTGGGAGAAGTAAAGTTCAAAACGGTAGCCGATTCGGTAGCTGCTTCACGGCGGATTCCCTCCCGCGTCAACTTCCGGTTGGCTCGTGATCTGGGCCCAACCGCTTCAGTTCCTTACCCGATGGCATCCTAGCACCTAATGGCTTCTGCTTGGGTGGCAGCCATGAAGTTGTCCTTTCCTGATATGTCGGGATGGCCAGCTTAGTCTGCATGCACTCAGGGCCATGCTAATATTCTGCTCGCTGTGACGGGGACTGGTTCTACCTCTCAATACGCGCTCGGCAGTACCGACGCGGAGCACGAGCGCCTAATCCGACAAGCTTCGCGTCTAGCTCCTTGCACCGAACGATTTCTTTGTCAAGCAGGGATCGGGCCAGGCCTGCGTGTCTTGGATCTGGGTTCCGGAGTTGGTGACGTAGCAATGCTAGCGGCCCGACTTGTCGGTCCTTCCGGAGAAGTGGTTGGCGTCGAACAAGACTCGCGCTCTATCGCTCGTGCACGGGCTCGCGTGGCGGAAGCTGGACTAAATAATGTGAACTTCACCCAGTGCGATGTGTCCCAAGCTGCTAGTGACCGCCCCTTCGATGCAGCAGTGGGTCGTCTCATTCTAATGTTTCTTCCCAACCCGGTTGCCGTTCTAAGTTCAGTTTCTCAGTTGGTTCGTGCCGGCGGAATTCTTGCCTTCCAAGAATCTTCCTGGCGCCAGGCCTGGCGCTTGCGGAGAAGTTGCCCCTCTGGTATGCGGCACTAGCTCTAAACTGCGAAGCCTTACGACGTTCCGGAGCAGACACGGAGATGGGACCTGCCCTCCACCGAGTCTTCCAAGAGGCGGGGTTGCCCGCACCATCCGTGAGTATGGAGATGCCGCTGGGGACCGATCCGGATTTCGTACAATGGGTTTACGATCTTCTTTGCAGTTTGCGGCCACAAATCGAGCAGCTGCACCTTTCCTTGGATAAGCTCGGCGACTTCGAGGACCTTCCCCAGAGACTTGAATCGGAAGTCGCAGCATCGAAGACAGTTGTCAGCTGGATGGGACTAGTGGGGGCTTGGTGCAAGAGGTCGGCAGGCGACGCGTTTCGCTAGTTCAGGCTGTCCGGGGCGAGTTTAGACTATTACAGATTATAAATTTCTGGGTCACATTCTCATTCAGGCGAAGAACTGTTGGTATACCCAAAGATCTTCTGGCTGTCCCTCCTAAGCCTACTTCGGCCATCGACTCGTGTTCACACAGGTGCGCCGGCTTCTCCTCTACCGGGGTTGACGACTCCCGCGAACTTCTACACCCCCTCGCTCTCTCCAATCAATTTGCATAACTCCCGCGTCCGCGGCGCCAGCGGCTTCCTTCTGAGGCTTTTTCGAACCCGACGCCTCACACCTTTTTTAGCCTTGAGCACTCATCCCGCATCACGTCCGAAAAAGCACCGGCGTGATCCGGCCGAGTTGCGAACTCTCCTTCATTCAGCAAACAGCCTTCCCCGCTGACAACTTCAGACTAGGACCTGCCTCCTGGTCTAAGTCCTGCATCGTCAAATCGCGCGTCTCGCGGATAAAGAGGAGTGACAGCATGGCTGCCACGCAATAAACGCCATAGACCACCGGTATATAAAACCATCTGTGAAGAACATCATTCCCTATCAATCCAGCCAAAAAGGGCGGGGCAATCGCGCCTCCCAAGATGGCGGAGAGGCTGTATGAGATGCCACCGCCAGAGTATCTGAATCTGGTCGGGAAGCTTTCTGAAGTCAGTATGGGAGCGAGGCCGTGCAGCAGCCCTACTCCAAAGAAGGTAATCAAAGATTGCAGAATCGCAATGACCAGAACGCGCCTGCCAAGGACCGCGAGCACGAAAGGGTAGGAGAGGATCGTCGTAATTGCGATCGCGGCATAAGCAACTGCCCTGCGCTTGAGCAAGTCGGCCAAAGGCCCGCTCACAAAAATTCCGAGGACATCAAAGATTCGACTAAACATCAGGAGAATTGCCGTCGTAGCCAGTGGAATACCGGCAAATTTCATGAAGGAGATGCTAAAGGTGCCGCTTACGTAGGCGTCCATCTGCATGAAGGCCAAAGCTATTGCCACAAGCATGACCGAGGCTGCGTGCGTCCGAAAGACCGCAAGACTCGGTGCGCGGGCTAGCTGTTGGCGCTCTTTGAGCTGTTCAAATATGGGGCTATCGGCAAGCTTGAAACGTGCCACTAGAGCGGGAATGACAATAACGGCAGAGAGCAGCATGGCGATCCGCCACCCCGTGTCGGTAAAGGTCTTGTTCAGGGCGAGCATAATGGCGGTCGCGGACATGAACCCCAGGGGCATTCCTAGATTCGCCAAGGACGTCCAGAAGGCACGAGACCGCCTTTTTGCTCCGAATTCGGCAAGCAACGCCGAAGCGCCTCCGAACTCGCCTCCGACCCCGATACCTTGCACGATTCGCAAAAAAACCAAAAGAATCGGAGCAGCAAGGCCCAACGTTGCATAGCCCGGCAACAGACCGGTCAAACACGTCGTGACCCCGACAACGAAGATGTTCGTGACAAACGCAATCTTGCGCCCCGCGCGATCGCCAAAATGGCCGAAAATGAACGCGCCCACGAGACGTGCCGGAAAACCGGCACCGAATGCGAGATAGGACAGCACCAAGGCCCTGGTGGGCGGCAGTCCAGGGAAGAAGATTGAAGGGAAGGCGCTCGCTGCGGCGAACCCATAAATCTGGAAGTCGTAGAACTCTACGAGCACTCCGGCAGTCGTGGAAAAGGCCAGAATCACCAGCGTGCCGGTATCAACGCTTGGTTTTGACTGTTGCTCTATCGCCATGCTAATTACCAGTTTGTACGGAGGTAATTGCGTTATCAAAAAGGACCAAATTAGTGTCGTTCTCCTGCTTGTATTTGTCGAGCAAGTTCGCTTCCGTTTTGAGAAGGCCCACAGGTCCAATCTGACGCTCAGAAAGCGACTAAGCTACCTCTCCATGCATCCCGCCAGCCGTTTTCTCTTGTTTTGCATTGTCGCCACAGTACTGCCAACCCCAGTTTTCGCATATGCAGCACTGCTGGATCTCCCTGAAATCGAGGCGAACGACAAACTGCGCCAGCACCCCACCGAAATCCTGCTTCTTGGGCGGCATGCTGAACAGCACGCCCTTAGCGGTCATATCGCGGTAAGAAGCCTCGACGTCGGGCACGGTGAAACCCAACTCGACTTTTCCTGCCGAGTTCCTGTCCGAAGAGGGATGTAGGGCGAGAGTGGTTTCGCCCGTCACGAACTCGCTCCATCCCGGCGATTCGAATTTCACTTTTAGACCCAGCACAT
>Ga0306924_10000942_pt1 | contig 25720 bp, 22 predicted proteins | sample sta12Can44000111_FD_203756 | JGI IMG/M metagenome (GOLD analysis project Ga0306924, IMG submission 203756) | Lab enrichment of tropical soil microbial communities from Luquillo Experimental Forest, Puerto Rico - statanox.12C.anox.44.000.111 (v2)... | ecosystem: Environmental > Terrestrial >... | reverse complement strand
CGATGATGTGCTCGAGCGGCAGATCATGGGTGTGCGGCCCGTGCCAGCTGCCCCAACACAAATGATAGCGCACGCTCTCCTCGGGAATGCGCGTGTGATTGACGGTATCGATGCGCCGCCGGGCGAATTGACGATAGGCCTCGACCGAGGGTTCGGGCTTCAGCATGTCCCACCAATCCGGCAAACCCGGGTCGTCGATCTGCAAGACGAAGCCGGCCGCCACCACCGCGGTATTCCTCGCGCAGCGCGTCGGCCAACGCGAACAGGAATTCGTCCTCGGTCTTGTAGTATTCGTTGAAGATGAAGTGGTCGAGCCAGCCGGGCGCCAGCACCGGGACGAACGCTTCCTCGACCGCCGCACCCGAGCGCTCGATCGCCGCCTTGAACGTGTCGAGCTGGCGGTTGATGGCTTCCGGCCCCTTTGATTTGACCGGGCCGCGGGCGACGACCCGCACGGTGACGGGCGGCATCGGCTTCTCGCCAGGGACCAGGAACAAGGTCCCGGCCCTGTCGCAATCGGCGTAGAAATCGGGAAATTCGTCGCGCTCGCGGGTCGAGTGGCGGGTGGTTGGGTGCTCGCCCGACGCGACCGGGCGCGCCTCGATGCCGGTGAAGTGCGCGGTGTAATGGGCGAGGCTGCGGGCCGTCCAGAACTCACCATCGCCAATGCAATCGATTCCGGCCTCGATCTGTTTCCGCACCGTTTCCGCAATCGCCGGCGTGACCTCGGCGGCGATGGAAGCGGGATCCGTGACCTCGGCATTGGCGAGCCGCGCCGGCATGTCCTCCCAGCCCTTGGGCGGCGGCAGCCGGCCGACATGCGAGGTCCTGATCCGCGTCATGCTCTTCTGCATCTTCCCGTCCTCCCTCTGTCTCTGTGTTACCCCAGCGCATGATAATACGACGGGCGTAACGACCGAACCGGCGAAGGCTTGCCACCCGCGGCTTGCTCGGGCTACTCCCTTATCAGCGGAGTGAAGCGGAGGGAGCGAGATGATCGCGGGCGAGTTCGATGTCGTCGTAGTCGGGGCCGGCAATGCCGGGATGTGCGCGGCGCTGGCGGCGCGCGGGGAGGGGGCTCGGGTGCTCGTCCTCGAAGCTGCACCCTTCGACGAGCGCGGCGGCAACAGCCGCTATACCGCGGGGGCGCTGCGTTTTGTCTATAACGGCGTCGACGACCTCCTGAAACTGTGCGATCTCTCCGAGACCGAACTCGCGACCAGTGATTTCGGCACCTACACTCAGGACAAGTATTACGACGATCTCGGCCGGCTGACCGATTATCGCAGCAACCCTGACATGGCCGAGCTGCTGATCACCAAGAGCCAGGAGACCCTCTTGTGGATGCGTAGCCAAGGCATCCGCTTTGCGCCAATGTATTCGCGCCAGGCCTTCAAGCATGACGGCAAGTTCGTCTTCTGGGGCGGGCTCGCGCTCGAAGCCTGGGGCGGCGGCCCGGGCCTCGTCGAGGGCCTCTTCAAGGCCGCCGAGGAGCGGCAGATCCAGGTTGTCTATGAGGCCGTGGGCGAGAAGCTGATCGCCGACGATGCGGGCGTCCACGGTGTCATCGCCAAGGTCGAGGGCAAGACTACCCAGATCCCGGCCAAGGCCGTCATCCTCGCTTGCGGCGGGTTCGAGGCCAATGCCGAGATGCGCACGCGCTATCTCGGCCCCGGCTGGGATCTTGCCAAGGTACGCGGCACCCGCTTCAACAACGGCGCCGGCATCAAGATGGCGCTCGACATCGGTGCGACGCCTTACGGCAATTGGTCAGGCTGCCACGCCGTCGGCTGGGACTACAACGCGCCCGAATTCGGCGACCTCGCGGTTGGCGACAATTTCCAAAAACACAGCTACCCGTTCGCGATCATGGTCAATGCCAATGGCGAGCGGTTCTGCGACGAGGGCGCTGATTTCCGCAACTACACCTATGCCAAATACGGCCGCCTGATCCTCGAACAGCCGCACCAATTCGCCTGGCAGATCTTCGACCAGCAGGTCGTGCACCTGCAGCGCGACGAATACCGCATCCGCCAGGTGACCAAAGTCACCGCCGACACGATCGAGCAACTGGCCGACAAGATGGCCGAATACGCGCCGGTGGATAAGGCGCGGTTTCTCGAAACCATCCGCGCGTACAATGCGGCGGTGGAGCGCGATATTCCCTACAATCCCACGGTCAAGGATGGCCGCACGACCAAGGGCTTGGCGATCGACAAGACCAACTGGGCGATGCCGATCGAAAAGCCACCCTTCGAGGCCTACTGTACGACCTGCGGCGTCACTTTCACCTTTGGCGGTTTACGCATCGACACCGACGGGCGGGTTCTCGACACTGCGCAGAAACCAATCCCCGGCCTCTATGCCGCAGGCGAACTGGTTGGCGGCCTCTTCTATTTCAATTACCCCGGCGGGACGGGCCTGGTCTCGGGCTCGGTCTTCGGCAAGATCGCCGGAACCACCGCCGGCACCGCGGCCCTTCAGCGATAGGTCTGGAATGTGCTCGCGGCGCCGGTTCGAGACCGGCGCCGCGTGAGGTCAATCAGGGATACCAGTAAGGGGAGTGCCAGCGCGGGCCGTAGCCCCATCCATAGTGCCAATAGGGATGATGATGACGCCACCACCAGGCATGTGGATGCCAACAATGCCATGAGTATCCATTCCACCAGCACTCTGCTTCTGCTGGTTGTACGAAGGCAGCGGTCCCAATTGCCAAGGCGGCGAGCGTCGCTAGGATGAATTTCCTCATCGCTTTGCCTCTTAGATATTTCCTCCTAGAGGCAATAACGATGATCCGGTTGCTGTTACTCCCTTTAACCAAGAATTTTTTACTTGGTCGCGCGGATCAGAAGCCGGAAATCTCGCGCAAAATAGCCTCGACCACCGTCTGTGGGTCGGCGGAGCGCATGATCTCCCCCATGACCGCCATACCATGCGCTCCGGCCGACAGGCAGAGGCGGGCGTTCTCAGCCGTGATGCCGCCGAGTGCGACGACCGGGCCGGAGGTCCTCCTAACGACGTTTGCCAGACTGTCGACGCCGAGTGCCGGGCCGTAGCCGGGTTTGCTGTCGGTCAGGAAGACCGGGCTGATCGTGACATAATCCGCGCCCGCGCTCAGTAGCGCCAAAGCCTCCTCGGCGGTATGCGCCGAGGCCCCGATGAGGGCGCGGGGTAGCCGGGCGCGGGCGGCTTCGAGGTTACCACCGCTCGGCAGATGCACCCCGGCCGCCTCGGCGACGGCTGCAGCCTCAATGTCCTCGTGGACGGTAACGGCGGCGCCCCAGCGGCGGCCGAGCATGACCAGGGTGCCGAGGAGGGCGCGCCGCTCCGCCGGCGGCAGATCCTTCTCGCGCAGGCTGAACCATCGGCATCCACCCGCAAACGCTGCTTCGGCGAGCTCTTCGAGCGGTAGGCGCGCCTGCCGGCGGTCCGATATGACCAGCAGCGGCGGGACCGGAAGCCTCACGGCGACCTCCCCTAGAGGCGTGACGGGGCGAGGAGCAGCTCGGCCTCGATCGTCACCCGGATCACCGCTTCGCCGGGCTCCGCGACCGGCGCTGCCGCTGCCATCGCGGCGAAGCGCGGCGCCGGCTGACCCCCGGTTTCGGCGTTGCCGACGCGCAGATCGCGATACCGAACCACGACGAGATGCATGCGATCGGCAATCGAGGAGGCGCGATGGTCGAGCGCGGCAAGCGCCTCCGCGGTGAGGTCCTCCTCGGCGCCGCGGACGGTTTCGGGCGAGACGCCATAGCTGAGCGAGGAGGTCGACAGCCCATCGGACTGCAGCGTTCCGGCGAGCTTCAGCATCGAGTCCGCATCCTTGCCGATCAAGATCAGCGACTGACTGCCGCGCCAGTGCGCCGGGGCGTTCTGTGGCCGCTCTTCGCCGACATTGTAGGAGCCGGTCTCGACTCGCACACCTTGCGCTTGCCGCGCGCGGCCGAGCGCCGCCGCCATCCGGCGATTGATCTCCGCCTGCACCGATCGGGCATCCGCCCCGGTCTCCTCGACCCGGAGCTCGATGCGCAGCAGATCGCGGATCACCGTGCGCTCGGCTGTCTGATTGAGATGAAGGACGGTCATCCGTTGCTCGGTGTCTTGTGCGAAGGCCAAAGCCGAGGTGCAGAGCGTGACAATCAGCAGAAAGACCCAAGCGGCGCCCCTCACCCTGGCCTTCTCCCCGCATGCAGCGAGAAGGAGGCACCGGCGTAGCGGGAGGGTGAGGGGCAGCAAGCGGCGGATCCGTTACACCCTGGTAAGTTCCCGCGCCGATAGCTCCTCCAGATGCTTCAGCCGCTCAAACAGCACGTCGGGAGCGATCTTCGCCCCGCCTGCATCCAAACAGGTGCGGAATTTCTCGAACAGCTCGCCCTCGTTCAAAGGCCGGTCGGCATGGCCCTTGGCGCGGCGCACCTTCTCGCTCTCGATCGTGCCGCCAGCCGCGAGGTCGACACGGACTTGATCCCATGCCGAAGCCCCGGACACTTCGGGATCGTAGTTTTGGTTTGTCTCGATGACGACCCGGCGCATCAGATCCTGGACATCGGAGCGCCGGACAAAGCTGTCACTGTATTCGGCAAGACCGGCGCGTCGCACGATCACCGCCGTTGCCATCGCAAACTCCATGCTGAACTTGGCCTCGAGGCCGGTCTGCGGCCGGTGGTTGCGCAGGATTAAGGAATGGGTATCGCTCAAGGAGACGACGATCCGCGCGATTTCCTCCGCTTTGATGGGCCGGTGGGCGAGCAGCTCGAGCATCGCGTCGAGCGCTCGGTGGGTGCAGTAGCAGGCCGGGTATTTCTTGATGCCGAGCCGATACTTGACGATCCTCCATTGCTTCCCGAGCGTATCCGCGCGGCTCTCGCGATCGACCTCGCCGGCGGGCGATACAGCGCTCAAGAATCCTTGCGGATGTTCGAGCGCGTCCGGCGATGCGGTGAACCCGATTTCGGCGAGGCGCGCCGCGATCAGCCCGGAATGCGCCGAGCGGCCGGCATGGAACGGCTTGGTCATGGTCCCGAAATTGGCCATGACGCCGCTGCTCTGCGAGGCTGCCAGGGCCAAAGCAGAGGTGGCGCGCTGCGCATCGAGGTGCCGCAACGATGCACACGCAGCCGCGGCGCCGATCGGGCCGAAGATGCCGGTCGGATGCCAGCCCTTACGGTGGTGATGGCCGGGATCGCGCCAAGCGAGCTCGGCCCAGGTCTCGTATCCGGCCACATAGGCCGCAAGCATGTCGCGCCCCGACACACCGAGAGCTTCGCCTTCGGCAAGGATCGCCGGGACCAGCACGGTGCTGGGATGCCCGCGCAACGACGCGACATCGTCGTAATCGAGCGCATGACCGGCGGTGCCGTTGACCCACGCCGCCTCGGGCGCCGGGGCGTGCTCGCCGGTGAAGTATAGGGTGGCATCGCCACCGCCCGGCTGCAGCGCTTTACGCAACAGCTGTGGTGCAGGATCGCGCGCGCCCGCGATCATTGTCGCGATGCAATCGATAAACCCGATCCGCGCGACATCGGCGGCTTCGGCGGGCAGCCGCTCGAACGAAACATTCGCGACAAACCGCCCGAGGTCTTGCGTGAGCGACATCAGCGTTCTCCCGATTTTCGGTCATGATCGCTACCGATTTCGGGCGACATTATGGAGCAGTTCCTCATCCACCGCTATTGCCAGGCACCCGCATGAGGCCGGATAAACGCGGATGGATCCAGTGGCGATGCGGGCGCTGATCACACGCCCGCGGGAAGAATCGGAAGCCCTCGCGGCGGCACTTGCGGCGCGCAGTATCGAAGCGCTGGTTGAGCCGCTGATGGAAGTCCATTTTCTTGCACCAGCGACACTCGATCTTTGGGGAGTGCAGGCGATCCTGTGCACCAGCGGCAATGGTGTGCGAGCCGTGGCCCGCGCGAGCCGCGAGCGCGGAGTGCCGCTCTTTGCGGTTGGCGATGCGACCGCCGCGCGCGCTCGCGCCGAGGGCTTTGCTGCTGTCGAGAGCGCCGGCGGTGACGTTACCGACCTCATCCGCCTCGTGGCAGCTCGGCTGCGCCCGGAGGAGGGGGCTTTGCTGCACGTCGCCGGCAATGTCGTCGCCGGCGATCTCGCGGCTGCGCTTAGTGAGCGCGGCTTTACGGTTGAGCGCAATATCCTGTACGAGGCGCGGCCGGTCGCGTCCCTGAGCACGATAGCGGTTAGCGCTTTACGTTCTGAGGCAATCGCTTTCGCGCTGTTTTTCTCGCCGCGGACGGCGGCGGTTTTTGCTAGGCTCGCGGGAGACGCTGGTGTTGCCGATCGTTGCGGAAGGATAACGGCGCTTTCGATCAGCGCGGCGGCGGATGCGGCGCTCGCCGAGCTGCCGTGGCTCGACCGGCGTGTCGCCGAACGGCCCAATCAAGCGGCGTTGCTCGAGGCGTTCGATCGTGTCCTGATTGAGCGGCGGGCGAGCTGAACAGGAAAGCTAGCACGATGTCGGAAGGGCATAGCGAAGAGCGCCCGGCAGATGGCGGCGACCTCCCGGCGGAACCCGAGGCGAACCCGCCACCACCCGCGGCGGAGTCGCTGCGGCAGCGCAACTCATCGCGCTTTGCGGCACTGGGGCTGTTGGGCGCCCTGATTCTGCTGGCTACTGGAATCGTCTTCTCGCCGTTTTGGGCTCCCACGGTTGCACCGCTGCTTCCGTGGGGCGCGACATCTGGTGTCGCGACAGAGGATTATGATGCGCTCGCCGCGCGGGTGGCCGCGGTCGAGAAGCGTCCCATTCCGCCGAGCGTCGATGCAGACACCGTCAAATCGGCGATAGGGGCCGTTGGGCACCGTGTCGAGCAGCTCGAGACCACAGTCAACGCACGGCTGTCCGAATTCGAGAAGCGACCGGTTCCGGCCGGCGTCGACGTCGATGCGATCAAATCGGCGGAAGGCGCGCTCGCGGGCCGTGTCGACCAGCTCACTCAGCGGCTCGCGACGGTCGAAGCGCAGTCTTCCGCACGAGCGGCGAACGAGGCCGCCGAGGTTCCGAAAATCAGCGATGAGCTGTCGCGGCTCGGCAACATTAGCGCCGAACTTGCCAAGAAGCTGCCTGAGCTGGAGCAGCAAATTCAGTCGCAAAGGGGTGCCGAGCGCACCGATGCAGCCCTCGCAGTGGTGTTGTTGCGGATCCGCGATGCGGTCGAGGAGGGCCGGCCGTTCCCGGCTGAATACGCTGCTCTCAAAGGGCTCGTTCATAATCCCGATCTGATGGCCCAAGGCGAGCCGCTTGCCGAGGCCGCGCAGAACGGGGTCGCGAGCCGTGCGGTTTTGAGCAGGCGTTTGACGGAACTCGCCGGCCGGATCGCGACTGCTACCGAACCCCCGCCGCAATCCGACTGGGGAGCGCAGGCGCTGGAGCGGCTGCGCAGCCTGGTGACGATCCGCCGGATCGACGGCAACTCACAAACCGGGCCGGAAGCAGCCGTGCGCACCGCCGAGGCGGCGCTTGCGCGCGGCGATCTGGACGGTGCCGTGACAGCGCTCGACCCGCTCGCGGGAGCGAATGCCGATGCCGCGCGTTCTTGGCTGCGGATGGCGCGGGAACGACTCGCAGTCGAAACGGCGCTGGATCACCTGCGGCAGTCGTTGGAAGCAAGGTTCCAGCCTCCCGGAGCTGCGCCTGCTGAGCCGTCCGCCAAGGCGAAGGCCCCATCGTGATCAGGGGTATCCTCGGCCTTCTCGTTTTCGCGATGTTCGTCGCAGCCGCCATTTTTTTCGCCGACCATCCCGGCCAGGTCGAGATCGTCTGGCAAGGGTGGCAGGTCGAGACCTCGGTCGGGGTGTTCGCCGCTGCCGCGATCGTGGCGGCCTTGGGAGTGGCGCTCTTTATCTGGGTCGTGTCGCTGATCCTTGGCAGCCCGCGCGCATTCATGCGCCGCCGCCGAGAGCGCCGTCGGCGGGACGGCTATCGGGCTCTAACTCAGGGCATGGTGGCGGTCGCTGCGGGCGACCCACAGGAGGCGCGGCGCTATGCTCGCAGGGCCGATGCGCTCCTCGCCGACCCACCTCTGACGTTGCTCCTGTCCGCCCAGACGGCGCAGCTGGAGGGCGACGAGATGGCGGCAAAGAAGTTCTTCACGGCGATGCTGGAGCGGCCCGAGACGGAATTTCTCGGCCTGCGTGGGCTCCTCAACCAGGCGCTGCGGGCGGGCGATCGAGGCACAGCGCTTCGGCTGACCGAGCGCGCGATGACATTGCGGCCGAGCACGCCTTGGGTGCTTGAAAACTTGTTCGAGCTCGAGGCGCGAGAAGGTAGGTGGGAGGCGGCCGAAGAGACGCTCGCGCAGGCGACCAAGCGCCGAATTATCCCGCGAGAGCGCGCCCGCCGGCATCGTGGTGTGATCCTTTACGAGCTCAGCCGCACCGCTGTTGCAAGCGGCGACCGGCGCCGAGGGCTGAGTTTGGCGGCGCGCGCCCAGGGGCTGGCTCCGGACCTCGCCACTCCTGCTGCCCATCATGCGCGACTATTGCTCGACGATCATCGCACCGGGGCAGCGGCCAGGGTGGTGGAACGCGCTTGGCGGACAACGGCCCACCCTGAGCTGGCGCAAGTCTATAGCACAATCCATGCGAGTGGGGCACAACTTGCTCGTGTCAAATGCTTCGAGCGGCTAGCCGCGCAGAACCCCGGCGCGCGCGAGAGCCATGTCGCGCTCGCGGAAGCGGCGCTCGACGCGCAGCTGTGGGGGGAAGCGCGCCGTCATCTCGAGCAAGCCTTGGCGGTACCGGCGCCTCCTGCGATGACAGCCAAGGAGGCAAACTCTGCCGCAAATTCCTCACCGCCGCCAAACGCCGATCAGAATGGTCATGCCGGCCCGACGCCGCGACTGTGTCTGTTGATGGCCCGTCTGGAGGAAGCCGAGCACGGTCCGGGGGAGGAGATGCGCGCTTGGCTCGACCGCGCCGTTACCGCGATGCCCGATCCGCGTTACATTTGCACCGGCTGCGGCGGGGAGAGCCTCGAATGGCGGTCGCGCTGCCCGCATTGCGGCCGCTTTGATACGCTCCTCTGGCGGACGCCGGCCTGGGTAGCCGGCGGCGCTGTGTTGCCGGCTATCGCGGAAACCGTGGCTTCGCAGGTTCGCGAATTGGCGGCCGGGGACACGGCAAGCGACTGAACGCGAGGGCGCGTTCTCCGTATCTATGTCTCTAGAACCAGTGGCGTTTGGTCTTGCCGATGTATCTGTCCATAACGGCAAGTTGTCGCGTTCGTTCGGAATCCAGCCCCTTTTTGCTGCGGTACCCTTCGTAGGTAGCGGCGATTTGTTCCTTTAGCATAAGAAAGGCGGCACCGACGCTATTGCCGCTCGTTGAAAGATTCAAATCGGGTGCTTCGGCAACAAATACCTTATCCCCGAGAGACTCGATCAGGACAGGGATTGGTTTAATTACCTCATAATTTTGCAGCGAGTCGATGGCCAGCTCGATCTTCTCGGCCTTCGGTGGTTTCGCGATCGGTTCCGGTTCGGCCGAGACGGCGGTTGCGACGAGATCGGCGATGGTGCTGAGCGCTTGCTGTGGCGGCCGGTCAAAAGCCGGGGCGGGCTTAAGGCGCATCGACGAGCCAGTGTGAAGCAACCAAGAGCGCTGCCCACGGCCGCTCAGCCGCCACGACGTCACAATGTGATCGGAAACGGTCGCCACCGCCGCAGTCGGGACTGTGACCGGGACGATCTCTTCCGACCTTGATTGAACAACGGAGGCGCTCGTATTCAGAAGCGAACCCGACCAGACCGACACAGAGGGCGTCCATGCGTTTGAGTGGACGACGCCGGGCGATTTCATGTTACGGGCTCGGCTTGGTCAATGCCTCAGGCGCCCTGACGTCGGTTATCAAAGTAGATTTCATGTTGTATACCGGCTCGCCATCTTGGGTGTACTGACCTTCCGCGCGGAAAATTGCGATCATGACCGGCTTGAGCCGTAACGTCGTGCCATCCGCAAGCCGATATTCGCTCCACCGTTCCTTTGCTTCGAGCATTTCGATTTCAGTAGTGCTCGGCAAGGACTCGGTTCGGATCTCACTCACTCATCTCTCCAGTTTTTCGTGTTCCTGGCACGGGGTAATCTGCAGCAACCATGTTGATCGGCGCTTAACCGAGCAAAGCGGCTTGGCGGCTCGGTGATAACGCGCTAGAAAACTTAGGCAGCTATAGCTATGCCACGTCGGTTGCTGGCCAATCGCGTTGCCCCGATAGCTCAGCGGTAGAGCAACCGCTTCGTAAGCGGTAGGCCGTTGGTTCGAATCCGACTCGGGGCACCAGTCTGTTACCCTCAGCGCGAGCGGTACGCGCACGCCATGGTCTCCGGCGAACGACGCCGGTTGCCAACCGACCTGATTGAAAACCTGATTCAACGTGACCTAGCGGCATGCTGCCATGCGCACGTTTTGCCAGAAGATGGTTGATCAATCGTTAGGGCTCGCCACCCGGCTGCCTTGCGGTCCGCTCGCCGGTCAAACCGGCAAATCGCAATTGGTCTGCTTACGGATTGGACAACCTGGCGTCAGAGGGCGATTTCGATGCCGTAGCACGGCTGGCACGCTGATTGCTTTGAGCCTATCCGACACAGTGGAGCGGGGACGGCGATGAGGCGGCGCGATTTTTTGCAGCGCACGACAGCGGCGGCCGCGGGGACGGTGGCGGCTGCGTACGTCCTTCCGGCACGCGCGCAAGCGCGCAAGGACACGCTGCTGACCCTCTCCGAGAGCGGTCCGAACAATCTCGACGTGATGGGGGTCGGCACCAACCGTCCGGGTTACGAAGCGTCGTGGAACACTTATGACCGGCTGGTGACCTACGGAGTCAAAAAGGACGCGGACGGCAACGACCATTATGATTCGGCCAAGATCGTGCCGGAATTGGCCGAGTCTTGGGATCGCGGTGACATGTCGGTCACCTTCAAACTGCGTAAGGATGCGAAATTCCACGACAACGCCCCGGTTACCGCCAAGGATGTCAAATGGTCATTCGACCGCGCGGTGACCGTCGGCGGTGCCCCGACCTTCCAGATGAAGGCCGGCTCGATGCAAAAAGCCGAGCAATTCGTTGCCGTTGACGATTACACCTTTCGCATCGACTTCCTGCGCAAAGACAAATTGACACTGCCGGATCTCACTGTGCCGTCGGCGGCCGTGATCAACTCTGAGCTGGCCAAGAAACACGCCACAGACAAGGATCCGTGGGCGATGGATTGGCTGAGGAACAATGAAGCGGGCGGCGGGGCCTTCCGGGTCGAAAAGTGGACGCCCGGTCAGGAATTGATCTACCAGCGCTTTGACGACTGGAAATCCGGGCCGTTGCCGAAGATCCAGCGGGTGATCTGGCGCATCGTCCCTTCGGCCGGCAATCGCCGGGCGTTGCTCGAGCGCGGTGACGCCGACATCTCGGTCGACCTCCCGCCCAAGGACGTGGCCGAGATGGCGACCGACAAGAAGTTGACTGTGGTCGGTTCGCTGATCGAAAGCGCTCTAATTTACCTTAGCATGAATGTGAAGATCCCTCCCTTGGACAACGTCAAAGTGCGCCAAGCAATCGCCTATGCGATCCCCTATCAGAAGATCATGGATGCGGCGATGTTCGGCCGCGGCAAACCAATGTTTGGCGGTCCAAGCGAGGTCACTGATCCGGACTGGCCGCAGCCGAGCCCGTATGTCACCGATCTTGCCAAGGCAAAGCAATTGCTTGCCGAAGCCGGGCTGCCCGACGGGTTTGAGACGACGCTCTCCTTCGATCTCGGCTATGCCGTGACACAAGAGCCGCTTTGTGTATTGGTGCAGGAAAGCCTGGCACAGATCGGTATCAAAGTCACGCTCAACAAGGTTCCCGGCGCTAATTGGCGTGCCGAGTTCTCGAAGAAGACGCTGCCCTTCCTCGCGAACGTCTTCGGCGCTTGGTTAAATTTTCCAGAATACTTCTTCTTTTGGAACTATCACGGGCAAAACTCGCTGTTCAACGACATGTCTTACCAAAATCCGGCGATGGACAAACTGATCGATGCCGCCCGTTTCGAGACCGATCCGCTGAAATACAAGGATGAGGTCGAAGGCTTCATCACGATTGCTTTCGCCGATGTGCCACGGATCCCGCTATTCCAACCCTCGCTCGATGTTGCGATGCAGAAGAACGTGACCGGATATCGCTACTGGTTCCACCGCCAGCTCGATTACCGGCAATTGGCCAAGATCTGATCGCAAGCGATTGATGATCGTCCTGCGCCGCCTCGCGACTGCGCTACCGGTCATCGCCGGGGTCATCGTCGTCACGTTTCTGCTGACCAGGGCATTGCCAGGCGATCCGGCGGTCTATTTCGCGGGACCGGCGGCGACAAAGCAGGCAATCGAAGAAATCCGTCACCAGCTCGGCTTCGACCGCAGCCTGCCGGTGCAATTCCTCGATTATCTCGAGCGGCTGGCGCATGCCGACCTCGGCACCTCGCTGACGACCGGGCAACCCGTCCTGACCGAGTTGTTGACCCGGTTGCCGGCATCGGGCGAGCTGATGCTGCTAGCCCTGTTCCTTTCGGTGGGGATTGCGGTGCCGCTCGGTATTACGGCGGCGATGCGGCCCGGGTCGGGGGTCGACCACGCGTGCCGGGTCGTCACGACCGCCGGCGTATCATTGCCGACATTCTTCACCGGCCTTCTGCTGGTCTACGTGTTCTACTATCTCCTCGGAGTGGCGCCGGCGCCGCTGGGCCGGCTCGACGTTTTCTTCTCGGCACCGCCTCAACATAGCGGGTTCTACCTGATCGACAGCCTATTGGCTGGCGATATCGAGACGTTCTGCGCAGCGCTCGGACAGCTGGTTTTACCCGCGGCAACGATGGCGATCTTCACACTGGCGCCGCTGGCCCGCATAACCCGCGCAGCGATGCTAGAGGCGCTCGGCAGCGAATTCATACGCACTGCCCGTGCCAGCGGCCTGTCGGGGCCGCGGATCGTCTTCGTCTATGCTTTTCGCAATGCCGTGCTGCCGGTCATTACAACGCTCGGCGTGGTGCTATCGTTCATGCTGGGCGCCAATGTCTTGGTCGAGAAGGTCTTTGCGTGGCCCGGTATCGGCTCTTACGCGGTCGACGCGCTGATCGCGTCCGATTACGCGCCAGTGCAAGGTTTTGTGTTGATGATGGCGCTGCTTTACGTGCTGCTCAATCTGGTCATAGACCTCGTTTACGGTGTCGTCGACCCGCGGGTGCGGCTCGAAGCATGACCGCTGCTTTGCGCCATGCCCGGTATGTGCTCGGCGAAAACCCGGTAACGGCCTTCGCCTTCGCGTTGTTTTTCGTGTTTGCGCTGTGCGCCGCACTCGGCCCCGCACTGGCACCCTATGACCCGCTCGCCAGTAACGCAGGGGAATCATTGGCCGGCCCTTCCGCCGCGCACTGGTTCGGCACCGACCAGCTCGGACGCGACATCTTATCCCGCATCGTCGTCGCGACTCGTCTCGATCTCGGCATAGCGACGACGGCGGTCGTGCTCGCCTTTGCGATCGGCGCGCTTTCGGGGCTCGCCGCCGGCTATTACGGGGGCTGGATCGACCGCATCGTCGGCCGCGCGGTCGACACGATCATGGCGTTTCCGCTCTTCGTGTTGGCGATGGGCATCGTCGCCGCGCTCGGCAACAGCGTCGCCAACATCGTCATCGCGACTGCGATCATCAACCTGCCGATCTATGCCAGGCTCGCCCGCGCCGAGGCCAATGTTCGGCGCGGTGCCGGCTTTGTCGAGGCGGCGCGGCTGTGCGGCAACAGCGAAGCCCGGATCGTGCTCGGCCAATTATTGCCGAACATCCTGCCGCTGATGATGGTGCAGGTGTCATTGACGCTCGGCTACGCGATCCTCAACGCCGCCGGTCTCTCGTTTATCGGGCTCGGGGTGCGCCCGCCGACCGCGGAATGGGGCATCATGGTCGCCGAGGGTGCGAGCTTCATCGTCTCCGGCGAATGGTGGGTCGCGTTCTTCCCCGGCATCGTGCTGATGACTGCGGTGTTTTGCTTCAACCTGATGGGCGACGGGTTGCGCGACATCGTCGATCCGCAACGGCGGACATGATCGGCGACGGCAACGCCGTGCCGCTGCTCGCGGTCGAGAATCTCGGCGTGGAGTTCCGCACCCGCAGCGGGACGGTACGCGCAGTCGACGGGATCGGGTTCGAGCTGCGTCGCGGCGAGACCATGGCACTCGTAGGCGAAAGCGGCTCCGGCAAGTCGGTCACCGCGTACGCGATCATGGGCATTCTCGATGCAGCGGCGCGTATTACTTCCGGCACCATCATGTTCGGCGGGCTGGAGTTATTATGCGCCGGCGAGAGGGCGATCACCGAGATCCGCGGCCGCGAATTGGCGATCATCTTTCAGAACCCGCGCACGGCGCTCAACCCGATCCGTACGGTCGGCGGGCAGATCGCGGATATTCTGTTGCGGCACGGCAATGTCACTGCAGCGCAGGCGCCAGGCCGTGCCATAGAAATGCTGGCGAAGGTGCGCATCCCCGATCCAGAGCGGCGCGCCCGGTCCTACCCGTTCGAGTTGTCGGGCGGCATGTGCCAGCGGGTTATGATCGCGATGGCGCTCGCCTGCGCGCCGCAATTGCTGATCGCCGACGAGCCGACAACCGGGCTCGACATCACCACTCAGGCGGTGATCATGGACCTGATCGCTGAGCTCGCTGCCTCGCAGCGAATGGCGACCCTGCTGATAACGCACGATCTCGGCCTCGCCGCGGAATATTGCGACCGCATTGCGGTCATGCATGCCGGGCACATCGTCGAGACCGCGCCAACGGTGGCCCTCTTCGCTACGCCGCGTCACCCCTATACCGCAAAGCTGATTGCCGCGACCCCGGGCGGTGCGCCGAGCCTTGAGGCGCTGGCGGCGATCCCCGGAGCGCTTCCCGATCTGCGCCGCGGGGATTTGCCACTCTGCCGCTACAGCGAGCGTTGCGAGCGCGCCGCTCCCGCCTGCGTCGAGCGGCCGCTGCCGCGCCAGGTTGTCGAAGAAGGCCGACGCGTCGCCTGTCATTTCCCGCTATGAGACCGACCCGCCCCCTCCTCGCCGTCGATGGGCTGCGCAAGCTGTACCCGGTAGGCAAGCAGCGGATCTGGCGGCGTGGTGCGGCGCCGTCCTTTCTCCACGCGGTCGACGGCGTCAGTTTCACGGTTGGGCAAAGTGAGACAATCGGACTGGTTGGCGAATCCGGTTGCGGTAAATCAACGATCGTTCGGTTGATTGCACGGTTGCTCGACGTCACAGAGGGCTCGATCCGCTTTGACGGAGAAGAAATCGGCAAGGTGCCGGCGCGGCATTTCGGCGTCGCGCCGCAGCGTGCACAGATCCAGATGGTGTTTCAGGACGCGACGGACAGCCTCAACCCGCGCTTTACTGCGTTCCGCGCCATTGCCGACCCGCTATTGCGCCTGCAGCGCTTATCGGGCAGCGCATTGCGCGCCCGCGTCGAGGAGGCGGCGCGGCTGACCGGCCTGCCACAGGAATTGCTCAGCCGCTTCCCGCACCAGCTTTCCGGTGGGCAGAAGGCGCGGGTCGGGATCGCCCGAGCTATCGCGGTCGAGCCGCGTCTGCTCATCCTCGACGAGCCGACCTCGGCGCTCGACGTCTCGGTGCAGGTCGTGATCCTGCGGCTGCTGCAGGATTTGAAGCGGCAGCTCGATCTGTCGTATTTGTTCGTCAGCCACGACCTCAATGTCGTACGGCTGCTCTGCGACCGCATTCTCGTCATGTATCTCGGTCACATCGTCGAAAGCGGGCCGGCGGGTCGGGTGTTCGCCGCACCCGCGCATCCTTATACCCAGGCGTTGTTGTCGGCGGTGCCAAAGCCGGGCACCGCCGGCGGGCGGTCGAGCCGGATCGGGCTGCCCGGCGAGCCGCGCAGCCCGATCGATCCGGCTCCGCAGATCTGCCCGCTTTATGGCCGATGCGGGCGAGCCACCGAGAAATGCACGACGGCCATGCCGGCATTGCGAGCGATCGCCCCAGGCCAGTTCGTCGCTTGTCATTACCCGAATACCGCTCCCGCCGCGAAGCCGCAACCACTGGCGGCGATCGCCTAATAGGGCTGAGGCCTATGCCGAACGACAAAGATCTGCCGCTGCGCGACGATATTCGGTTGCTCGGCAGAATACTCGGCGACACGATCCGCGAGCAGAGCGGCGCCGCCGTCTTCGAAGTCGTGGAGAACATTCGGCAAAACTCGGTTCGATTCCGCCGCGACGAGGATGTTACGGCGCGGCGCGATCTTGAAACGACGCTTAACAGTATGTCGCCAAAGGAGGCGCTGCAGATCATTCGCGCCTTTGGCTTTTTCTCGCATCTCGCCAATATCGCTGAGGACCAGCATCACATCCGCCGCACGCATGCGCATGCGCTGATCGCTTCGGCACCTCGCGAAGGTACAATGGCTCACGCACTTGCCCGGGCGCGTCAGGCCGGTGTCCCAGCCGCCCGGCTCGCGTCGTTCTTTGCCAATGCCATGGTTGTGCCGGTATTGACCGCACATCCCACGGAAGTGCGGCGCAAGAGCACGATCGACCGTGAAATGGAAATCGCCCATCTGATGGCCGAACGCGACGGGCCTTCGCTTACCGGCGGCGAACTCAAGGCAAACGAAGCATCATTGCGCCGCGCGGTCTTGACCCTGTGGCAGACAAATCCACTGCGCCGCACGCGCCTGCGCGTCATCGACGAGGTGGCCAACGGCCTTTCCTATTACGACTACACATTCCTTTCTGAATTACCGCGGCTTTACATCGACCTTGAAGAGGAGCTCGCAGATGCCGGTATAGCGCTCGCGGATGGCCTCCCGTCTTTTCTGCAAATCGGCAGCTGGATCGGCGGCGACCGCGACGGCAATCCGTTTGTGAGTGAGAGCGTATTGCGCGCAACACTGCGCGCGCAGAGTGGCCGCGCCTTCAGATACTACCTCGCAGAGCTGCACAAGCTCGGTGGTGAGTTGTCACTCGACAGCCGGCTGGTGCCCATTTCCGCTGCGCTAGCGGAGCTTGCTGCGCGGTCGCCGGACCGCTCTGCCAACCGCCAGGATGAGCCGTACCGGCGAGCGATTACCGGGATCTACGCACGGCTGGCCGCGACGGCGCAGATGCTCGACCATTTCGAAGCGCCGCAAACTGCCGTCGGCGCCGCGCCGCCCTACGCCAATGCGGGCGAGTTGCTCGCCGATCTGGCGATCATCGATAATTCTCTCGTTGCTAATGGCTCGGGGATCCTAGCCGACGGACGTCTCAGACATTTGCGTCGGGCTGTCGATGTCTTCGGATTCCATCTCACCGCGCTCGATTTGCGGCAGAACTCCGATGTACATGAGCGCGCGGTCGGAGAGATGCTCGGTCTCGTGCAACCGGGTCTCGACTACGCCGCTCTCGCCGAGCCGGGGCGCATTCGCCTGTTGCTGGCGGAGATGACGACCGCGCGCCCGCTGTCTTCCCCTTATCTTTCCTATTCACCAGAGACCACGAGCGAGCTTGGGATCCTGCGCGCAACTGCCGAGGCGCATTCCCGGTATGGGCGGGCCTCGGTACCGCATTACGTAATTTCCAAGACGACCGGCGTCTCCGACATTCTTGAGACCGCAGTACTGCTGAAAGAAGCGGGTCTTTTGCAGCCGGGGAACGGAAGGCTCGACCTCGACATTGTCCCGCTATTCGAAACCATCGAGGATCTTCGCCATTGCGGCGAGGTCATGGATGAGCTTTTGGGCCTGCGAGATTACGCCCGCTTGCTGGAGAGCCGCGGCCGCGTGCAGGAGGTCATGCTCGGCTATTCCGACAGCAATAAGGATGGCGGGTTTCTGACCTCCGGCTGGGCGCTCTACAAGGCCGAAATCGCGCTGATCGAAGTGTTCCGGCGCCATGATGTCGGGCTACGTCTGTTTCATGGCCGTGGCGGCTCGGTCGGCCGCGGCGGCGGTCCCAGCTACCAGGCGATCCTCGCTCAACCAACGGGCGCCGTTCAGGGTGCGATCCGCATCACCGAACAGGGCGAGGTTATCGCCAGCAAGTACTCGAATCCCGAACTCGGCCGGCGCAATCTCGAGATCCTCGCCGCAGCGACGCTCGAAGCCACCGTCCTGCAGCCAGAAACGGCCGAGCCGCGACCCGAATATTTAGAGGCGATGGAGTATCTCTCCGCGGAGGCCTATCGCGCCTATCGCGGCCTCGTCTACCAAACCGACGGTTTCGACCGCTTCTTCCGCGAGGCGACGGTAATCAGCGAAATCGCAAACCTCAACATCGGCAGCCGTCCGTCATCGCGCAAACCCTCCGAGCGGATCGAGGATCTGCGCGCGATCCCATGGGTCTTCAGCTGGGCGCAATGCCGGCTCATGCTGCCAGGCTGGTATGGTTTCGGCAGCGCCGTCAAGGCGTGGCTTGCGGCGCGACCGAGCGGCGGCATGCCAATGCTGCAAGCGATGTACCGTCAATGGCCATTCTTCCAGATGCTGCTGTCGAACATGGACATGGTTCTAGCAAAGAGCGACATCGCAATCGCTTCGCGCTATGCCGAACTGGTGTCCGATGAGGCGCTGCGCAACCGCGTCTTCTCCCGATTGCGCACGGAATGGCAGAGTACGATCGACGCGTTGCTGACGATCATGGGTCAGGAAAGTCTGCTCGAAACCAATCCGTTGCTGGCACGCTCGATCCGCCACCGCTTTCCCTATCTCGATCCGCTCAATCACATGCAGATCGAGCTGCTGCGGCGCTATCGCGCCGGCGATATTGATGATGACGTCGTCACCGGAATACACTTAACGATCAATGGCATCGCCGCTGGGTTGCGCAACAGCGGGTAAGGCCAGTCCCTCTAGCATCGATCGCTGTTGCCACATTGCTTGAGTCCAAACCTCGCTGGTAAAACACCGTTATAGCTGCCGAGGAGTGACGTGATGTCTGAGCGAGTTGCGTTTCTGAACACCGCCTATGGGGCCTATCACCACCGCACGCGACCTTCTGTGGACGAAGAACTCGCCAAGGTCGGCCCCGGCACGCCTTGCGGCGAATACCTACGGCGCTTTTGGCATCCGGTCATCCTGTCGGAGGAATTGCGTGATCTACCACGGCGGCTACGCAGTCTGGGTGAGGATCTGGTGGCATTCCGCGACCGGAGCGGGCCGGTGGGCCTCTTGGAACTGCATTGTCCCCATCGCGGCACCTCGCTCGAATTTGGGCTGATTTCCGATAAGGGGATCCGGTGCTGCTACCATGGCTGGCTGTTCGGCGTCGACGGCACGATCCTCGAGACACCGGGAGAGCCGGCGGACAGCACGTTGAAGGAGCGGCTGTTTCACGGCGCCTATCCGGTCCACGAATACCAGGGGCTGGTCTTCGCCTATATGGGGCCGCCGGAAAAGCAGCCCGATTTTCCGATCTTCGATACGTTCGACTTGCCGGGATACCGGCTCGTGGCCCGCGCCCCCACTGTTTGGGAGTGCAATTGGCTGCAGGTCAAAGAGAACAGCATGGACCCGGCGCATCTCGCTTTTCTTCATGTCCTCCCCGGCAGCCAGGGTTTCACGGAGGATTTCGAGGCGCTCGGCGAATGGGATTGGATGGAGACCCCATCCGGCATGGTCTATATCGACACACGGCGGCAAGGCGATCGCGTGTGGGTTCGCGTTGCAGATTTTATCCCGCCCAACATCCATCAGTTCCCGCCAAACGCGGACCCGATGGCCAAACGTACGACGATCAGCTGGCCGGCGGCGACCACCTGGGCGGTCCCGCTCGACGACACGCATACGATGCAGATCGGCTTCCATCGCGCGCCCGAGGGTCAGGAGCCGCGGCGAGGGCCGGGGTTCGGACAGGATGACAGCCGGTCCTACGAGGCGCGCCAGCGGATCCCCGGCGATTACGACGCGCAAACCAGCATTCACGGCGGCATCGCCCGCCATGGCCTCGAGCATCTCGCCGCCACCGACCGAGGCGTCATAATGCTCCGCAATATGATCAGGCGCGGGATCCGCGCCGTGCAAAACGGCGCCGATCCCTCGCCGCACAAGGTTCAGAATGGGAATGCGATTGCCACTTTCGCCCACGATAGGGTCGTGTCGGGCATTCAGCCGGCGGCAACTCAAGAGGAAGACAAGCGGCTTCTGCGTGAGGCCGCACGAAATGTCGTCACCGAAATGGTGAGAACGCCTCACCAAAAATCGGTGTGACGGCGACCGGGACGGTTACGCGCTGCTGACCTCGACCGGCGTATCATTGAAGCACGCCCCCTCCGCGAGATCTGCACGGAGGTCGGCGGAGACCAGAGCAGATATCGTCTGGCCAGTGCGGCTGGTTTTGAGCCACGCGCCTTTTTCACTGGCAACTACACCCGGCGGGACGTCGTTGGTCACCTCGAGGGCCAAGATGACCTCCCCGCGGTCGTTCCACACGCGCACATCACTGCCGTTAGAGAGGCTGCGCTGGGCGGCGTCTCGCGGATTCATCAGCAGCGGCGGCGCCGTGCGGGAATCGGCGAGATCACCGAGCGTCGAGGAGATGCGCTTGTCCGAGGCTGGCGAGATCAGCATCAGCGGATAAGAGCTTTCTCGTTCACGCCAACTCGGCAGCAAGGCCGGCTCACCCCAACGCTTGGCCAATGTCTCGGATTTGAGTTCTATTTTCCCTGACGGCGTTGCCGGTTGGATGTTCTCGAACAAGATCAGCGGATTGCCGTCAGATCCTGTCATCTGCAGCGCCTTCTTCGTCGGAATCCGGCTCGGCCTGATGCCCGCCAGCTTTGGATCGGCGGCATCGACTGCATCGTCCATCAGCTCCTCATCGGTGGCCTTGAAGCAAGGATCCTCAAAGCCAAAGCGCGCCGCCAGGCGGCGGAAGATCTCGGTATTTGGCAGCGCCTCGGCCAATGGCGGTATCACTGGTTCGGCACGCTGCAGCCAGTGATGACCGTAGGATGGATAGAGATCGGCGTATTCGAAATGGGTCGCGGCCGGCAGCACGATGTCGCAATGCGTCATGCTCTCGGTCATCGTCAGCTCGATGCCGACTGCGAACACCTCCGGACGGGCGAGCCCGCGGCGCATCCGGTTCTGGTCGGGGTGCACGACGATCGGATTGTGATTATAGATGAAGAGAGCGCGCAGCGGCGGGTCGATGTCGTCCGCGTCGAGATGCCGGCCGATATCGTTGATGTTGAGAGTACGCGTACCCGCGGGGATCAGATCCGTCCGCTGTAGCTTGGCCGGTGTCTTGGGAAAGGCGCTGCTCGCGTTCAATACGATGCCGCTGCCTTTGCCTAGCTTGCCGAGGAGCGCCGGCAGAGCGATCGCTGCACGGATGCCGCTGCCGCCATTACGGCCACGTTCGAGCCCATTGCCTGGGGCCAGCACAAGAGGCTCGGCCTCGACGAGCCAGTGCGCGAAGGTTAGGATCTGGCTCTCCTCCAGCCCACAGGCCGCGGCTGCCCGCGCGGCGGGCCATTCGCGGGCCCGGGCCATGAATTCCTCGGCGCCCAATACGTTCTCGGCGATGAAGGGGGCGTCGAGCGACCCTAACCGCTCGAGCTCCGCGGCGACGGACCAGGCGAGGAGAATGTCGGTTCCGGGCAGCAATTGCAGATGGAGATCGGCTTGCTCGGCGATCTTGGTGCGCAGCGGGTCGACGACCACGAGCTTGCCGCCGGCGCGCTTCGAATGGCGAATGCTCCGGACGAGGTGAAGGTTGGCGACCGTGGCGTTGTTGCCCCAGACGACGTTGAGTTTGGCGTGCTCTGCAAACTCCGGCGGGCATCCGGGTACGGCGCCGTAAGTGCCCGCCCAGGCTTCGCTGCGCACACCCCCGCAGAGCGCGCGCCGATAGAGCTGCGTGGCCCCCAGGCGGTTGAAGAACCGCGCCGACATGCTATCCCCAGCGAGGAAGCCATGCGGGCCGGCATAGTTGAGCGGCATCACCGCCTGCGGCCCCCAACGATCGATGACTTCGCTCACCCGCGCATGGATCTCGTCAAGCGCGGCGTCCCACGAAATCCGCTCGAATTGCGGCGATCCCTTCGGCCCAATCCGCCGTAGTGGATACAGAAGGCGTTGCGGCCCATGAACGAAGTCGCTCATGTCCCGCGCGACTTTGTTGCAGATGACCCCAGCTGTGTAGGGGAGCGCATCCGAACCGCGCACCTTGACGATCCGTCCTTCGTCGACGACGACGCTCAGACTGCAGGCATCGGGACAATCGAAGGTGCAGACGCTCGCGTGTATTTCCATAGTCATACAAATTCTCCTCGGCCGGTTTAGACCGGCGCTCCGTTTACATAGGGCTTCAGTGCCGCATAGATAAAGCCGTTTACCGGTGTCGGGATGCCATGGCGACGGCCGAGTTCGGCGACCTTCCCGGCAAACCAGGGCAGCTCGAGCCGGTTGCCACGGAGTAGGTCGTTCCCCATCGACGTCGTGTGGTGCGATGGCATCGAGCGCATCATTGCCAGCGTCTTGTCCACACTGTCTGGCGGCAACCTGACCCCCTCGGCGAGGCCGACCGCGACGGTTTCGTGTAGAGCTGCTTCGTACAGGTCCACGAGATCGGCATCCTCGCGCCATTTGCCGAGTGGCAGCCGGGTCAGCGCATTGAGCCCGCTGAGCGGTACCAGCAGAAGAAACTTTTGCCAGACGGGAACCATGATATCTGAGCTCAGCACGCCCTCAAACCCGGCCGCTTCGCAGAGATCGCGCAGGCGCTGGCCGCGCTCGCTGACCCGGCCGTCGAGCTCGCCGAAGGTCATCTGTTGGTAGGTGCCGGTCTGGCGGACGACCCCAGGTGCGACGATCGTGCCGGTGACAAATGCCATGCCGCCCATCACTGGCTCATCCCCCAGAATGCGGATCATTCGCTCGGCGGCGTCGATGCCGTTCTGCAGCGGGATCACTGCAGTGTGCGGCCCGACGATCGGACGGATCTGCTCGGCAGCCTGCTCGACATCCCACAATTTGACGCAGGAGAGGACAAAATCGACGGTGCCGATGCCGGCGATATCGTCGGTTGCTTGAGCCGGTCGGATATGGGTCTCGCCACGATCTCCCTCGACGCGCAGCCCATTCTCGCGCAGCGCCGCGAGATGGGCGCCACGCGCAACAAAAGTGACGTCCGCCCCGGCCTTGGCAAGCGAAGCGCCATAGGGCCCGCCGATGCCGCCAGTGCCGATCACGGCGATGCGCATGCACTCCTCCTCAGACCGAAAAACATAAATCCAACCGACCGCGGCTATCATACTGCGACAGTTGGCGTTTTGTTAGGCCGAGCACCCTGCGGCCGCGCCGAAGGCGATTCAGGCGGTGTCGCCGGTCCAGGAAAGGGCGGGCCGCCGCCCTCATAGGCACCCAGTAGCCTGTTTATAGACCAGATGAATGGTCTGAACACCAGCCCGCGATGCGCCACGCCCGTGCGCAGTGAAATCGCGATCGCCAACCTCTCTCCCGCATCAAGCCGGTGATCATCCGGCACGCGGTCCATCGGCTCGACCCAAGGCACGGTTTTTGCACCAAACGAATTCGCAGGCGGGCCCGAGATGTCTCGCGTTCAAGCCGATTAGGAACAGGAGCAAGCGATGGCTATTGCGGTCGGGAGTGCGCAGGTTGCGTGGTGGAAGGAGCCGACGCGCGAGCAGTGGCACGCCTGGATCGCGGCGTGGCTGGGCTGGACCCTCGACGCATTCGACTTCACGATCTTCCTGTTGCTGATGCTGCCGATCTCGCAAAGCTTTCATGTGCCGCTGGTCGATGTGACGGCGGTGCTCGCGCTCACGCTATGGATGCGGCTCGTCGGCGCTACGATCTCGGGTTGGTTCGCCGATCGAATGGGCCGCAAGAAGCCGCTGATGATTTCGATCGCCTGGTATTCGATCGCGAACCTGCTCGCCGGGCTGGCGCCGACCTTCTGGTTGTTGTTTTTGTTCCGCGCGCTCATGGGCATCGGCATGGGCGCCGAATGGCCGGTCGGCGCGGCACTGGCGATGGAACAATGGCCGATCCGCTCGCGCGGCTTCATGTCGGGCGTGCTGCAAGGGTCGTGGGGGCTTGGGGCGCTATTGTCGAGCCTGGCCTATGGGTTGCTCTACAACTCGATTGGTTGGCGCGGTCTGTTGATCATCGGCGTGTTGCCGGCCTTGGCGATCCTCTATGTGCGCCGCTACGTCAAGGAGCCGGAGGTGTGGCTGGAAAATCGCCGGCGGCAGCGCGCCGAGAAGCGCGAGGTCAAGGTGCCGCTGTTCAGCATCTTTAAGCTCGCCATTCTCGGCAACACCGCGACCGCGTGCTGGTGGATGGCCAGCAACTTCATCGTCGCCTACTCGATGACCGGAATGTTCGCGACCTATCTGCAAAAGGATCTGCAGTTGAGCCCGGCGCTGGTCGCCTTGCCGGTGATGCTGCTGAGTATCGGGCAGTTCGGGTCCGGTCTTGTTTGGGGTTAGGCGGCGGACCGCATTGGCCGCCGCTGGGCGATAATCGTGCCAGCATTGATCGGGCTGCCGCTCGTCCCGCTCTATCTGTTCACCCAAGACTACACGATGATCGTCGTCTTCTTTGGGCTGCAGGGATGGTTTGCCGGCGGCGGCATCTGGAGTCAGGCTCCGGCCTATCTTGCCGAACGCTTCCCAACCGAGGTACGCGCGACGGCGTCCGGTTTCTGCTTTCACCAGGGCGCGATTTGGGGCGGCTTCGCCAGTCCGGTCGTGACCTATTTCGCGATCAACTGGCACCTGGGGTTTGCGATCCCGATGGCAATCGGCACAATTGGCGGACTGATCAACGTGCTGCTGGCGCTGTCCGTCAGTCCGGAAACCCATGGCAAGGAGCTGGTGGCGGACGTCGTCCTCGCCTGAAGTCCAGCGGGGGTGGTCTCGCCCCGGCCCAGACCACTCAACTGGCGTCGGTGAATGGCAGTTATGGGGACCCCAAAGCTGCCCTTTGTGGCGACCGCAGCAAACAGCTGAGATGGGTGGTCCTTTGCTTACGCGGGGCTGAACGGCGAGGATGCGCGCCATGAGCGGACGTTGCCGCCGAAACGCGTTCAACGGCGACTGGAATCACCACCTACCGCAAGAACGGCGGCATGCCGGAGAAGGCCGCGGTGATGGCGAACCGTGCATCGACACACGGACGACGGAGCTATACGATCGCCGTCGCGTCGAGGTGAGCCTCGATGAGGCCGAACCGATCGTGATTTAACTTATTCAATACTCAGTAGCCGATTGCAATGACCGCTGAACCGTTGCCGCGAGCCGCTCGACCCGAGTATTTGACCGAGGCTCTGCAGCGCCGTGGCGTGCTCAGCGACAGCCGTGTCTGTGACGTTGTGGTGGAGAGCTCGCGGGCAACTATCTTGTCGCGGATCATGCGCCTGCGCTTGTCTTACGATGGAACGACCGCCGGCGCGCCGGCTTCGCTCATCCTGAAAGTAGGGCTACCGGAGCGGGCGGACGCGCGATGGAATTCCGGCCGCCACGAAGTTGCGTTCTACACCCACGTGGCAGAGGCGACGCCGCCTGCTCTCCTGCCGGAATGTTACGACGCAGCCTGGGATGAAAGCACAAGGGAGTGGCACCTGCTGCTCGAAGACCTGACCGAATCGCATTTTGTCCTGACCCATTGGCCGATGCCCCCGACGCGACCACAGAGCGAAGCGATTGTCAGGGCGCGGGCGCGATTTCACGCCGCGTG
>Ga0306924_10000941_pt1 | contig 25722 bp, 21 predicted proteins | sample sta12Can44000111_FD_203756 | JGI IMG/M metagenome (GOLD analysis project Ga0306924, IMG submission 203756) | Lab enrichment of tropical soil microbial communities from Luquillo Experimental Forest, Puerto Rico - statanox.12C.anox.44.000.111 (v2)... | ecosystem: Environmental > Terrestrial >... | reverse complement strand
CCCTCAGTCAGCGTTCCCGTCTTGTCCACCACCAGCGTATTCACGCGCGCCAGCGTCTCCAGCGCCTCCGCGTTGCGCACCAGCACGCCGGCGGATGCGCCGCGACCCACGGCCACCATGATGGACATTGGCGTCGCCAGGCCCAAAGCGCAAGGACAGGCGATGATCAGAACCGAAACGGCAGCGAGCAACGCATGTGCCAATCGCGGCTCCGGCCCAAAAATTGTCCACCCCAGGAAGGCCAGAATCGCCGCGATCACCACGCCCGGCACGAAATAACCGGCTACTCGGTCGGCAAGCCGTTGCATCGGCGCCCGGCTTCGCTGCGCTTCACTCACAAGCTTCACAATTTGCGCCAGCAGCGTCTCGCTTCCAACTCGCTCCGCTACCATCACGAAGCTGCCGCTGGTATTCAGCGTTCCTCCTGTGACCTTGTCGCCCGCCACCTTCTCCACCGGCAACGGCTCACCTGTGACCATGGACTCATCCACCGCGCTCGCGCCTTCGCGGATCGTGCCGTCGACAGGCACGCGCTCACCGGGTCGCACTCGGAGTAAATCCTCATGCTGTATTTGATCCATCGGCACGTCGCTCTCTGTGTCCATGGAAAGCCTGTGCGCCGTTTGGGGCGCTAGCCGCAGCAATTCGCGTAGCGCGTTCCCCGTCCTGTTGCGCGCGCGCAGTTCGAGCACTTGCCCAAGCAGCACCAGCGCGGTGATTACAGCCGCTGCCTCAAAGTAAACCGCTACACCTCCATGCATATCCCGAAACGACGCCGGGAACGCCTGCGGAAAGAGCGTCGCCAGAACGCTATAGAGATACGCGGCGCCCGTCCCGAGCCCGATCAGCGTGAACATGTTCGGGCTGCGTTGGATCAGCGAACTCCAGAAACGTTCGAAGAACGGCCATCCGCCCCATAGCACGACTGGCGACGCCAATAACAGCTCGATCGCGTTTTTCGTCCCGGCCTCAAGATGCAGTCCCAGCATTTCCCCCAGCATCGACAGGACCACAATCGGCAACGAAAGCGCTGCACTGACCCACAGCCGCTTCCGCATCGATTCGTATTCCGGATCAGGCTGTTCCTCCGCCACGAAGTCCATCGGCTCGAGCGCCATTCCGCAGGTAGGGCACGTCCCAGGGCCCATCTGGATAATCTCGGGGTGCATCGGGCATGTATAACGGACCTTCGCCGCCGGTGAGTCCGCCGCATCACGCACGGCCGCATTCTGTTGCATCCCGGCTCGGTCCGGTGCGGCCAGGAATATCTCCGGCTGTCGTTCGAATCTCTCTGCACACCGCTTGGAGCAGAAGTAGTAAGTTTTCCCTCTGTACTCGACCTTACTTGCCGGACTTGCCTGGTCCACCATCATTCCGCATACCGGATCTTTCTCTTGCGCTGAAGCGTCAAGTACCGGAAGCGAAATCCCGCCTGGTTTCGGCGTCGGCGGGACTCGCGTCACGGGAGCAGGTGCGTTTTTGACTGCGGCCCCCGCGAGAAGATATTTCTCCGGATTCTGTGTAAAGCGCGTCGCGCAGCCCCCGCAGCAGAAGTAGTAGATCTCTCCGCCGTGTTCGACCTTGGCTTTGGCCGCCTCTCGATTCACCGTCATGCCACAAACCGGATCCAGTTCCACAACGTTCTCCGTACCTCGCTGCTCCCTTGACGCCCTTTCATCTCAAGTGCGAGTAGATTAATTCCAGTAGTTCGTCATACATCGCCGACGTCTCGTTTGGCTTACCGCTCGCAAGTGCCTGTGCCGCGCAGTGTTTCAGATGATTCTTCATCAGGTTTCGCGCCACGCCCCGCAACGCTTCCTGCACCGAGGCGACCTGCACGATGATGTCGGCGCAGTATCGCTCTTCCTCGACCATCTTCTGCAGGCCTCGGATCTGTCCCTCGATCCGCCGCAAGCGGTTGCGATTGGCTTCCTTTAGTTCAGGGTCGACCCCCGCCGCCTTACGGCCTTTTTCCGGGTGGCAGGCGCAGCTGGCCAGCGCCGTCGGTGAACTGCGAGTCTGAGCGGCCATCGGAATATATACCTCCAGCCCCTATATATACCCCTGACCCCTATCCGCGTCAAGTGACACCAAGCGACCGCTCGTGTCCGGATCGTGCTGGCCCCCTGCCACCGCAGCGCCGCGCCTCAGTGTCGAAAGGCTGGCCGCTGCTGCTATAATCCCCCCATGACACTCCTCGAAATTACCTACGAACTTCAGTCTCCGCTGAGCCTTCAGCAGCTCGAGCGCCTCGGAGAATTCGCCAACACCTACGGCCTGCGCAAATTCCGCGTCGATGAGCGGAAAAACCAGATTACCTTCGAATATGACGCCTCGCGCCTCCGAGACACACAGGTCGCCCATGCCCTCGGCCGTGCCGGTATCGCCGTCACCCGCAAAGTCAACTAGCTCCCCTTTTCTGAGGAGATACAGAAGAGTGCAGGGATTCTCTGAGGAAAATAAATAAGGCGCCCACTTGGGATCGGGAAACCCTCATTATAAATGACTTGCCTAGAGTGCGGCACAGGTGTCCACGACCAAAGTTGCGGACCTGTTTTCAAACAAAAACGCATCACCGGAACACGAATCGATTAAGCGACGCCTTATTTGTGGGCCTCTCTCAGCCGGTACCAGGACTCCAGTAACAACTCATTTTGGTAAGCCTGAGCTAGTGGTTTTTTTCTGGTTCGGCCTGAAACTACTCTGCGATGCCGTCCTCGTCACTAAAACGCGTTCGCCGCGTCGCCATTTGGCTTCTCCTCGATCTGCTTCTCTCCGCCTGTCTACTTTGCCTCTCCGCCTTGGCGGACTCCTCCTCCGGCCTGCGGCGCGTTCCCGCGGGGACCTGCTACTGCGGCTGCTCGCAATCCAAAACCTCGGCTGGTTGCGCAAAAATGTGCGAATTGCCGAAATACGCTTCACGTTGGTGGGCCGTAACCTGCAAGAAAGCTCGCTCCAACGCGCCGGCGGAGACCCCGGACGCTGGCCCCCGCATACCCCGCCCCGCGCGTTCAGAGCGCGCTTCCGCCAAGTAATTCCTAACTCACTTCCTTACTTCGCTGCTTCCTTGCCCGGCGGTCTCCTCCTCACAGCTTTCGCCATTCTCCCCAAGCAACTTCGCAAAGATCCCTGGAATCTCGAACACCGCTCGGTTGTTCAAAGCGCCGAGGTTCCGCCGGAATTCAGCCAGCGTAGCGGGCTCCAGCAGTTGCTTCACCCCCCTCACGATTTCGTCAAAACTCTTCAACACGATACCTACGCGCTTTTCCCGCACCCATTCCGTGTTGTAGCGTTCCTGCGGCAAAGTCCATGAATTGCATTCCAGAATGACCGGCAGGCGCCGGACCATCGCTTCCGCCACACTTCCGGGACCGGGCTTGCCTATCAGGAAATCCGCTGCGCGCATCAGCCGATGCACCTCCTTCGTGAATCCGACCACGTGAAGCGGCATTCTCCAGCGCCGCGCGCGAAACTTGGCGGCGAGTTTCTCGTTTCGCCCGCAGATCACGATCAGTTGCAGCGGAAGCCCGGCCTCGTCCAGGCGCTCGGCAATTTCGTACATCGCCTTCGAACCGAATCCGCCAAAGAGCAGCATTCCCGTGCTCAAATCGGTCTGCAGTCCTAACTCGTGGCGCAAAGTCCTCGGATCCGCTTCCTCGTCCACGTAGAAGTCTGGGCGCAAGATCATTCCTGATGTTGCAAAGACTTGGCTGTCCTTTTTCCCAATCGCTCGCGCTTGCTCAACGGCTCGCTCCGTGCCGCAGATCACGTACTGCTCCTTCATCGGCTCAATCCAAAAGTGTGGCGGAAAGTCGGCCAGGTCCGTGATCAGCGTGACGAACGGTCTTCCCGGGTAAACCACCCTCCAGGCCTCCCCAATCTCTCGGTTGAAATGGGGTATCACCGATACCAACAGATCCGACGGATGCGGGCGAAAGTAACTCGAAAGGAGCTTCACCATCGGGCGATGAAAGATACGAATCATTACCTGGAGCACTCGCAACAGTTGCAGCGCTCCGAGCGTCCAACCGTTCCTCAGTATGATGTTGTACTGTTCCTGGATTCGGATTCCGGTGATCTTTCGCAGCACGTCCAGCCGATCGGTAAGTTCCTGAAACTGAACCAACTCGATCTCCCAGGGCCTATTTTGTTGGGAAATAACCGTTTGTAAGGCTACCGCTGCATTCCTGTGGCCACCCCCGGCGTCGTGGAACAGAATCTGGATTTTTTTCATTGAGCCGCATTTTCGCATGAGAGGCAGGACAGCCAACAAGAGCACTCACTATGCCATGTGGAAAACGCGAAAACCCTTTTGTGCTCAATGAGTTCCGAGTCCATTTTTACTTATATTTCGCGGCCCCTTCATGGACTGTTCATATCCTGCATCTAACCTTGTCATCATGCGCTGCGACCTGCATGTTCATACCACCGCATCGGGCATGTGCAACACGCCCTTTCTCAGCTACTTCAGCAGGGAGTCTTACAACAACCCCGCTGAAGTTTACGCTCGCTGTAAGCAGCTCGGCATGTCCATCGTCACAGTTACCGACCATGATTCCATCGACGCCGCAGAAGTCCTCCGCAAGCATCCCGACTTTTTCCTCAGTGAAGAGGTCACCGTCTCCCTGCCCAGCGGCACGGAAATGCATCTGGGTGTCTACGACATTTCGGAAAAAGACCATGTGGAAATTCAGCGCCGGCGCAACGATTTTATCGCGCTCCTGATGTATCTGACGGAGCGTAAACTGTTTTTCAGCGTGAACCATGTATTCTCTGGCCTGACCGGCCGCCGCGCCAAGGAAGATTTTGACTGGTTCGCTTCGTATGTTCCCGCGTTTGAAATACGCAATGGCCAGATGTGGACAGAATCGAACTTGAACGCGCAACGGCTGGCCAGCAAGCTTGGCAAGGTGGGGGTTGCCGGCAGCGATTCGCACACCCTTACCGGCGTGGCTCTCACCTACACCGAAGTTCGGGGCGCCCGCACAGTCGAGGAATACTTCACTGCTTTACGCTTCGGTCGCGGCACCGTCCACGGCCAGCACGGCGCCTACTTGAAACTGACCGCCGACATTTTCCGCTTCGTGGCCTCGGTAATCAACGAGCAGCCTTGGGCTATCGCCATTGTTCCTTTCATTTTCCTCGTGCCGGTGATCACCGCAGCCCACTGGCTGAACGAAATTCGCTTTTGCAAGCAGTGGGCCCCCCGGCTTGTTGGAAAGACTGCCCGGACGCACATGCTCTGGGAAGTCGAGCCTAGCTTGGAGGCCAACTTAGCTGGTTGAGGTGACGCCATGGCCGTGGCGAAAACCGTCTGGGGTTACATCGAGAATCGCGATCATCGCGTGATGCGCCGTTTGAACAGTTGGAAGGCGCCGCGCTGGATCCGGTTCTGGATGCTTGCGGCCACCCGGATGGGCGACGGTTGGTTGTGGTATAGCCTCGGTGCGATCCTGCTCGCTTTCGGCGGATCGCGCGGTTACGCCGCGGTCGGTGCCGCAGGGTGCGCCGCGATTCTTGGTATTTTTGTCTTCAAGGCATTAAAGAAACTCAGCCGCCGCGAACGCCCTTGCCAGCTGCAACCCCACTGCTGGGCCACCGTTCTGCCCCCGGACCAGTTCTCGTTCCCCTCAGGCCACACCATGACTGCCTTCGCGATCGCCCTCGTGGTCAGCTACTTCTATCCGACCCTGGAGTGGCCGCTCTATTTTCTCGCGGTCAGCATTGCCCTCTCTCGAGTGGTTCTCGGTATGCACTTCTTGAGCGATGTGCTCGCCGGAGCCGTCCTGGGCTCCGCTCTCGGCCTCGCCGCGATTGTCACCTTCGCTTCTTACGGCCTCGCCTGAAACACGAGGGATCCCTCTTCCATGACTCACGGAGACGCGCCGGCCATCGCCGCAATGACCGCGCCTTACATATTCGGCTTCGGATGCTCCGCCAACGCCTTTCGAAACGCCGCTAGGTTACTCGAATCCACCACGGCCGTTCCGGTATCCACAAACGTTGGAAGCGGGGCAGTCGGCGCCGTCGCCCAGTCCTTGAATTCATGCACCGCGTTGTGGTGTAGGTCATCCAGGAACCTCACTCCATAGAACGCCATCACGTAGGGTTTCTGCACAACCGTGGCCGTGATCCATCCCCGCTCAATCCCTTCGAGGGTCTGCGGATCCTTGTCAAATGCCACGATCTTGATCTTTCCGGTGAGGTCCAGCCGGTGCAGCGCTTCGGCGGCACCGGAACCGCCAGACGCTTCGAGGCCGATGATGCCATCGATTTTTTCCTTCTTTTGCAACAGTGCGGACACGGCGTCGTTCGCGTTTCGCGGATCGCCCTTGTCATCGATGGTCTCCGCGATTTTGATGCCCGGATATTTCTTAAGCGCCTCGTTCACGCCACGGACTCGTTCATCGGTATTCAACTGTCCCGCCAACGCAATGATCAATATTCGTCCTTGCCCGCCCAGCAAGTCTGCCATGCGCTTTCCGCTATCTTGACCTGCCCGGAAGTTGTCGGTGCCAATAAACAATACTCGCCGTGATTCGGGCGCATCTGCATCGATGCAGATAATCGGCAAGCCCTGCGAAATCGCTGCATCGATCGGCCCTTTGAACGACTGCGGATCGCTCACCGAAACCAGGATGCCGGACGGGTGCTGCGACACGGCCTGCTGAAACGCCGCCAGCTCTTCACTGGGAGAGAATGCTGCCGGACCCGTGAGTTCTACCTTCACCCCGGTCGTTTTGGCGATGTCCCTCAACCCCGCTTCCGCTTCTTGCCAATAGGGCAGATTGACATTCGCCGCGACGAGAATGTAGCGTTCTTCCGGCTGGTGATACGGTTGTTGGCAGCCCGCAAATAGGATTGCCACTGCTACGGCCTTCACAATCGAAGTTCCTTTGCAGGGTTTCATAGACGGTCTCCTTTTCGGACGCTCCCCTGTGCGTTGGACGAGATTGGAAGAGACCATGGGGAATTTTTCACCGGAAGAGTACCACAAGAAACGAGTGGTTGCGTTATGACAGACCTGACGTCTAGTTCCGAACGCGCCCAATGAACCAAACCTTCCTCCTTGAAGTCTCGGTCGAATCGCTCGGCGCCGCCGTCGCGGCGGAACGCGCCGGAGCCAGTCGCGTGGAACTATGCTCAAATCTGCGACAGGGTGGCGTTACCGCTTCACCGGATTTGCTTCGCCAGGTGCGTGCGGCCCTGAAGATCCCCGTCTTCTCGATCATCCGTCCGCGTGGCGGAGATTTCGTCTACGATGAGTCGGAATTAGCGGCGATGACTGCGCAAATTGCCAGCTCGAAGAAGATCGGCGTGGATGGCGTGGTACTTGGTGTGCTGCGCCCGGATGGTTCCGTCGATATTTCGCGCACGAAGGAATTGGTCGATCGCTGCGATCCGCTTCCCGTCACCTTCCATCGCGCATTTGACCAAACGAAAGATCTTCTCGCAGCGCTCGAAGACGTCATCGCCACCGGCGCGCGCCGGTTACTCACTTCGGGCGGCGCCCAGAGCGTCCCCGAAGGCCTCCCGGTGCTGCTCCAACTCCTCGAAGCCGCCCGCGAGCGCATCATCGTGATGCCGGGCCGCGGTCTAAACGCCAAAAATTTCGCCAAGGTCCGCCGCGCCTTGCCGGCTCGTGAATTTCATTCCGGACTCAGCACCGTTCTGCCGTACGACAGCTCCGACTTCACGCGCTTCGAAGCCGAAATCCGCGCCATGCTGGCATCCGCTTAGAGTTTTCGAGAAACACACCCGCGCGTGTCATCGCGAGCGAAGCATCCGCTCTTTGCAAGATTGTCCTGACGTCTTTGATTGTAGGCTGCGCCCTCTAGGCCGGCTTCACGCCTTTTGCGCTTGCCTGCGCAAGAACGTCGGGACGTCCAGATCGTCCTTCGAAACTTCCGGCGCCGCCTCACGCACATTCTTCGCTACCTGATGCACCACGTTCGCCGGCGGCTGCAGCAGTTCTTCTTGCACCGGCAGATCCCGCCCGGCCTTCCACGTTTTCGGCAGAAACGCCGGCTTCTGCGTCGCGGACTTCTTCGCTGTCTCCTTGAACCCCGCCGCAATCACCGTGATTTTTACCATGTCTTTCATCGCGTCATCCATCACCGCGCCAAAAATGATGTTCGCGTTTTCATGCGCGGCTTTCTGAATCACGCTCGAAGCTTCATGCACTTCGTGCAGCGACAGCGACGAACTGCCGCAAATGTTGATCAGGATGCCTTGCGCGCCTTGAATCGAATTGTCTTCGAGCAACGGGCTCGAAATCGCCCGGTTGGCCGCATCCACGGCACGATTCGCTCCACTCGCTACCGCCGTGCCCATTACCGCGTACCCCTGGCCGTGCATGATCGCCTTCACGTCCGCGAAATCACGGTTGATGATACCCGGCACTGTGATGATGTCGGAAATCCCTTGCACCGCCTGCCGCAGGATGTCGTCCGCAATTCGGAAGGCATCGAAAAAGCTCGTTCCCGGCTCCACTGTTTCCATCAGCCGTTCATTCGGGATCACGATGACCGTATCCACCGCGCCAATCAATTCCTGCAGTGCCTGCTCCGCCTGCAGCATCCGCCGTTTCCCTTCGAACCCAAACGGCTTCGTCACCACCGCAACACTTAGCGCGCCAAGCTCGCTCGCGAGCGATGCCACAACCGGCGCGGCGCCGCTACCGGTGCCGCCGCCAAGCCCCGCCGTGATGAAAATCATGTCCGCGCCTTCCAGCGCTTCGATGATTTTATCTGTGTCTTCGAGCGCCGCCTTGCGGCCAATCTCGGGGTTCGCGCCGGCCCCCAATCCCTTAGTCAGCTTCGCGCCCAACTGCAACTTCACCGGGGCCTGCGACAGCTTCAGCGCCTGCAGGTCGGTGTTGGCCGCGATGAACTCCACCCCTTCCACCTTCGCGCGGATCATGCGATTCACCGCATTGCAGCCTCCTCCGCCGACGCCAATCACCTTGAGTTTCGCGGGTTGCAGCTCCTCACTAAAACTCATCCGGATTCCTGTGTCTTTCGCTGTCATGCTGTGCCCCCTGTCCGGCCCGTGAAGTCCTCTAAATTCCTTTATAAATCCCGGCTTACACGCTTTCCACAGCCAGTTTTCCCCGCCTGTGGAAAATCTTTTCCTTGCCTCGAAAGCTCGCGCCGCCACCACAGGAAAGCCACCTTTTCGCAGCCTCCCTGAGCCGCCCTCTGATTCGCGCTCACGCCCCCGCGAGCATCGAGCGTAGCTTCGACACCAAATTCGCTGGTCGCTGTGCCGCTGCCTTTCGCGCCTTCGCCGCATACAACACCAGGCCCACGGCCGTGGCATACTCTGGTTGCGCCACCTGTTCTGGCAATTCCCGCATTCCCTGCGGTTCCGCAATCCGAGCCGGTAAGTGAAAGCCCTCTTCGGTCAGCTCCAGCAACCCATCGAGCCTCGCTCCGCCTCCCGCCATTACAAACCCTGCCGGAATTTGGCGGTCGAGGCCCGCGCGCCGCAAATCCTCGGCAATCAGCGTAAGCAATTCCTGCGCCCGCGGCTCGATGATCTCCATCAGCAGTCGCGAAAAAATCGTCCGCGGCGGCCGGTCGCCCACGCTCGCAATCTCGATCGCGCCATCGTTGTGAAGAAGGTGCGCCGCCGCGCACCCGTGATGCCGCTTGATTCGCTCGGCCTCGGGAATCGGTGTCCGCAGGCCGACGGCCAAATCATTCGTGAAGTGGTCGCCGCCGATCGCCACGGTGCCCGTGTGACGCACCACCCCGCCGCCATAGACGATTAGCTCTGTGGTTCCGCCCCCAATGTCCAGAAGGCAGCAGCCCAGATCGCGCTCGTCCTGTGTCAGGCAAGCTTCCGCCGAAGCCAGCGGTTCGAGAACCGTATCGTTGATCAGGATTCCCGCCTTGTTCGCTGCCGTCACCAGGTTCTGTGTCGCCGCAATCGACGACGTCACGATGTGTACGTTCGCTTCCAGCCTCTGCCCCACCATTCCCGCGGGATCCCGAATCCCATCCTGTGCATCGACAATGAATTCGTGCGGCAGAACATGCAAAACTTCGCGGTCCTCTGGCAGTGCAATATTGCGCGCCGTGTCGATCGCGCGCCGTACATCCTCCCGCTCAATATCTCTCGCGCGCGGCCCCAGCGGAATCCCACCACGGCTGTTCACCCCGCGTACGTGGCTCCCGGCCACGCCGATGACAGCGGATTCCACCGGCACATTGGCCACACCTTCGGCTTCTTCCACCGCCCGCCGTATCGAACTGACCGCCGAATCCAGATTGACGATCAGCCCTTTCCGCAGTCCCTTCGACTCCGCAGCGCCTAGTGCCAGAAAGCGGACCTGTTCGTTTTCCATCTCGGCCAGCAAAGCGCACGTCTTTGTACTGCCTATGTCTAGCCCAACCAGATATCTATCCTTCTTCGCCAAAACCGCCTCTCCTCCGCCTACCTTTTTTCTCGCCCGCCTGTGCTGGTGTCGGGGTTCACCACCACTTGCCGCGAATACTGCAGATCAATCGAACGCACTTGCCCCGCGCTCGCCTGCCACTGCGCGAAGTTCTCGACCAGCATCCGATACTTGCCGGTGAAGTCGCTTTGGCCAAAATGCACAACAATTGCATGCGCGTCGTCCCCGGGGCCCAGCCCCGTCAGCACCGCCTGCAAATCGCGTGGATTTCCCAGGTCCAGCTCGCTTACGCGTTCGGACGACCCTGGACGCACGAGGTCCACATCCTTCATGAATTCCAGGTAGGCCTCGACACGCTTAGCGCGTTCCTCGCGCGGCACAGCCTCGGAAAGCCCGGTGATGATCGGAAAGTGGAAATCTTCGCCTGCCGGCCGGTCCAGCAACACTCCTTGGGCATCGACTAGCGCCAGTTCGGTGCCATTGCGGAAAAACCCTACGGGTGTCCTCTCCGTGATGGAAATGCGCAGATGATTCGGCAGGATCCTCTGCACGCTCGCTTCTTCCACCCAGGGCAAGCGCTCGATCTCCGCGCGTCGCGCGTCCAGCGGCACCCGCAACACGCTTCGGTCGCGGTCATGAATGAACATCTTGAGGATCTCTTCCCGCGCGACGATGTGGTTTCCGGTCACCTCAATCTGGTCCGGCTTCAGAAGCAGCATCTCGGGCGAATACAGCAGGAAACGCGCCGCAACCACCGTGAATGCAACGCCCGTCGCCCCCACGAGCGTCCAAACGAACATCCGGCGATAGAACAGCCAGCTCTTTCCTGCGAATTTCTTCCGGCGGATTTCCACCGGCTTCTGTCGCCGCAGGTAGCGCGGCTCATCTTCTGCCAGCAACTCCGGCCGGTAGCGTTCCTGATCCGCGGCGGCCGCCGTCGCGTTCCGCTGCATTGGCTTCATGCGTTCCAAACCACCACCTCGTTTTCGAGAGTCACTCCATAGGCCTGGCGCAGCCGCTCGCGCACGTCGGCAATCAGCGCCAGCATATCTCCGGCGGAAGCCCGCCCTGCGTTCACAAAGAAATTCGCATGCCGGTCGCTCACCCGCGCGTCGCCGAACGCGTGGCCCTTCAAGCCCAGTTCGTCGATCATCCTTCCGGACGACCCGCCCGGCGGATTCTTGAAGATGCATCCGGCGCTTTTCTGCCCCAGTGGCTGGCTCGAGCGCCTCTTTTCGTTGCAGAGACGAATTCCTTGCAGGATTTCCTGGTACGGCCTGGAGGGAAGTTCTAGCTTCACTGCGAGCATCATATCATCCGGCGCAAAAGAAGTGTGCCGGTATTCGAAGGAAATTTGCTCGCCCCTCAGCGTCTCCAGGCTCCTCGTCGCCGCCCGGTACAGTTTGACCTCGCGCACGTACGATCCGATCTGCGTGCCGTAAGCCCCGGCGTTCATGCGCAGCGCTCCGCCGACCGTGCCCGGCACACCGATCAGCCCTTCCAACCCTCCCAGATCGTGCTTCGCGCAAAGCGTCACCGTGCGTCCCAGGTCCGCTGCCGCGTCTACCATCGCGAAATTTCCCTCGATCGCCACGTCCGGATCGGGTTGCGCGAGCTGAAGCACAACAAACGGCAGTTCCCCGTCCGCCACCAGCAGGTTGGATCCGCCTCCCAGAAATTTGTGCGCAATACCGTGGCGCTCTAGCAGGTCCAGCAGTTCGGGAATCTCCTGGTGCTTGCTGATTCGCAAAAGGTCTGTCGTGCCGCCGATGCCGAGCGAGGTCATCTCGGCAAGCGACGCTCCGGGCTCCACCTCCACGCCCAGGTGCGCCAGCGCGGAAACGAGTCTTGGATCGTCAATGCGCATCCCGCACTCCGTCGTTCACCCGCAGCTCCGTCCCCAGCAGCACCATGAATTCTCCGCTCGCCCGGCTCACGTTGCCCGCTCCAATCGTCAGAATCGCGTCGCCGGGTCTGGCTTCCCGTAACAAAAACTCGATGGCTTGCTGCATCGAGCGGTAGTAATGCACATTCTTGTGTCCCGCCTCGCGAATGCTCTTGGCAAGAGCCTCGCTCGTGACACCCGGAATCGGATTCTCGCTGGCCCCGTAGATATCCAGCAGCACCAGAATGTCCGCCTGGTTGAACGCCAGCGAAAATTCATTCCACAAATGCTGCGTGCGCGTGAACCGATGGGGCTGAAACAGCACCAGCAGCCGGTTGAACTTGCATCCCCGCGCGGCTGCGAGCGTCGCCCGAATCTCCGCCGGGTGATGCCCGTAGTCGTCCACCACCGAGATGTCGTTCACTGCGCCCTTGATGTCGAACCGCCGGCCCACTCCGGCAAACTTCGCCAGTCCTTCGCGGATCAGGTCGCTCGCCACGTTCAAATACAGCGCCACAGCCGCCGCGGCTGCGGCGTTCCGTACGTTGTGAATTCCTGGCGGATGCGGCAGGTGAAATATTCCCAGGTCCTCGCCCTTGTACGTCAGTCGGAATTGGCTCTCGAGTCCCAGCAGTTGGATGTCGTTGATCACCAGGTCGGCCTGGTTTGACGTTCCATACGTGATGATGGGTCTTTTCACGTTGGGAATAATCGCCTGCACGTTCGGCTCGTCCAGGCAAAGGATCGCCGCTCCATAAAACGGCACGCGGTTTACGAATTGTAAGAAGGCGTTCTGAATGTCTTCGAGCGAGCTGTACTGGTCCAGGTGCTCCCGGTCGATCGTCGTCACCACGGCCACCACCGGCGCAAACATCAGGAAGCTGCGGTCGCTCTCATCCGCTTCAACGACGAAATATTCCCCGCGCCCCACGCGCGCCGTCGTTCCCGCCTGGTTCACCCGCCCGCCGACGACAAACGTCGGATCCAGGTGCGCTGCTGCCAGAATCGACGCCACCATCGAAGTGGTTGTGGTCTTCCCGTGCGCCCCCGCCACCGCGATTCCATACTTCAGCCGCATCAACTCCGCCAGCATCTCCGCCCGCGGAATCACCGGAATCTTGCGCTTGTGCGCCTCGGCAACTTCCGGATTGTCCGCTCTTACCGCCGACGAAATCACCACCACGTGCGCCCCTTCCACGTTCTCCGCTTTGTGGTCTTCGAAAATCGTCGCGCCGAGATCCTGCAACCTCTCTGTAATCGTCGAGGGTTTCGTGTCCGAACCGGATACCGAATAACCCAGCGTGAGCAGTACCTCCGCGATTCCGCTCATGCCGATGCCGCCGATTCCCACCATGTGAATGCGCGTAAAATTGCGAAACGATACGATCATGTTTTTTCCACTTTCTTTGGGTTCGCTCGCCGCGCGGCCTCTTCGATCAAGTTCACGATTTCGCGCGCGGCATAAGGGTGGGCAAGGCTGCGCGCCTTCGTCGAAAGCTGTTCAATGTCCCCGGGCTGGTCGAGGAGGGAGAAAATCTCGCGCGTCAATCGCTCTGCAGTGAGTTCCGGCTCCGGAATCAGCCGCCCCGCTCCGCCGTTCACCATTTCCTGCGCATTCCGCAGTTGGTGGCTGTCTGTCGCGCGCCCGAATGGAATGAATATCGCCGCTTTGCCCGCCGCCGCCACTTCCGCGGCGGTAATTGCCCCTGCGCGACAGACAATAATATCCGCCCACGCAAAACGTTCCGCCATGTTCGTCAAAAACGGCGAAACTTCGGCTGCGAATTGGTACCGGGCGTAAACCGAGAGCACCTCATGATAGTCGCGTTCCCCGGTCTGATGCACAATCTGCAGCTCCGCTTTCCTCATGGCAAGCGGTTCGGCGGCGGCCATGAAGGCCCGGTTGACTGGCAGCGCCCCCTGGCTTCCACCCGTGACCAGCAACCGGAACGGCTTCTCCGGCCTGCGCGCCGCAATCGAGAAAAACTCCGGCCGCACGGGACACCCCGTCACCACCGCCTTTTCTCCCCACGCTTGCGCGGAAACTTCGTACCCTGTCGCGATTCGTTTTGCTAAATGCGCGAGCACCTTGTTCGTGAAACCTGGCTCGGCGTTTGGCTCAAAGATCACGTTCGGAATCCCTCGCAGCCACGTTGCCAGCAGCATCGGTCCGGCAGCATAGCCACCCACCCCGAATGCCACCGCCGGCTCCTGGCGCTTCAAAACTCCAAACGCATCGGTAAGGCCCGTTCCCAGCATGGCCAGATTCCTCGCCAGCGTTGCTCCGCCTTTCCCTTTCAATCCTGCCACGCGAATCGTCTCGAGCGGCAGCCCGGCCTGCGGCACCAGCTTCATCTCGATCCCGCGTTGCGTTCCTACCAGCACGACTTCCCTTTCGGCCCCTCGCAACAGCCACTCCCGCGCAATGGCAACCGCGGGGAACACATGGCCTCCCGTGCCGCCACCCGCAATCAATAACTTCACGCCGCGCTCCTCACACCGGGAGACCCGCGGTTGACGTGCTTTGCTGCGAAATATTCAAAAGCACGCCCGTGGCCAACAGCATCGCCAGCAAGCTCGAGCCACCGTAGCTCACAAACGGCAGTGGAATTCCTTTTGTCGGCATCAGTCCGAGCACCACTGCAAAATTGATCAACGACTGAAACAGCACCATCGCCGTCACTCCGAGCGCCAGCATCCTCCCGAAGCCGTCCGGCGCGTTGAACGCCGCCCTCAATCCGCGCCATCCATACACGGCGAACAGCGCAATCACGAACGCCGCGCCGATGAATCCCAGCTCCTCACAAATCACCGCATAAATAAAGTCCGTGTGCGCTTCCGGCAAATAGAACAGCTTTTGCTTGCTCTCCATCAAGCCGACGCCGGTGAAACCGCCCGAGCCCACCGCGATCAATGACTGCAGCAGTTGAAACCCCGCGCCTTGCGGGTCCGCTTCCGGATGCAGGAACGCCATGATCCGCGCTTGCCGGTAAGAAACGTGCGTAATCAGCAGGTACAGCGCCGGAAACGCCCCGGTCAGCCCCACCATCAGCCACTTCCAGGAAAGCCCCGCAACGAAGAGGATCGCCGTCATAACCAGCATGATGTCCACCGAAGTCCCCAGGTCCGGTTGCATCACGATCAACACCACGCACGCCAGAATCGGAGCCACCGCCGGCAAGATCGTCTGCACCAGGTCGCCTCTGCTGAATTCCAGCCGCGTTGTCGCTCGTCGGCGCGAATCGAGAAACCATGCCAGGTACAGAATCGCGAGCAGCTTGGCCAGCTCCGAAGGCTGAACGCCCACCGGGCCAATCCGTATCCAGCGGTGCGTCGCATGCGATTTGTCGAGAAAAAACGTCCCCGCCAGCATCAGCAATACCAGGCAAAGCGCCGTATAAACCACCGCCGGCTCACGCAAGCGGTGATAATCCAGGCGCATCAACGCAAACATCCCCAGCAGTCCCGCCACCAGCCACACCGCCTGCCGCAGCACGAAAATGTACGCGTGGCCGTACTGCTGCTCCGCGGTTACCGCCGAAGCGCTGAAAATCATCACCGCTCCGAGCAGGCACAGCATCAGCGTCACTCCAAAAAGCCACCGGTCCGTCTCGAATCGCCTCGCCACGTTCCTAGCCCTTTCTTTACATAGCCAGATTCTTCATTCCGAACGGAGTCTGCGGTGTGAGGAATCCCTCCTTCTCTTCGTGCTTTCCTTTCTAGGCCCTCGCGGGCTGGCCCCCCTGCAAACCCCGCACCAACTCCTTGAACACCCTCCCACGGTGCTCGTAATTCTCAAACTGGTCGAAACTCGCGCAAGCCGGCGCCAGCAGCACAATGTCTCCCGCTTGGGCCGCCTGCGACGCGATTTCCACCGCGCGTTCGATCGTCCCGGCCCTCTCGATCGCGACGCTTCCTTCAATCTGTTGCTCAATCTTGTCCGCAGCCGCACCAATCAACAGCGCAAGAATCGCCTTTTCGCGCAGCGGCTTCTGCAGCACCGTGTAGTCGCTTCCCTTGTCTTTCCCGCCCAGAATCACGAGGATTCTGCCGGGAAAGGCATCCAGTGCCTTCAACGTCGCATCCACATTTGTGGCTTTCGAATCGTTGTAATAGCGCACACCCCGGATTTCCGCGGTGAATTCCAGGCGGTGCTCCACTCCGGCGAAGCTCTTCACAGCCTTCCGAATCGTGCCGGGATCGACTTCCGCGAGCCGCGCCGCCATCACCGCCGCGAGCACGTTTTCCAGGTTGTGCGCGCCGGGCAGCGCAATCTCCCCGCGCTTCATTATGAAGTCCTCCTTGCCGTGATGTACCACGACGATGTCTTCCCCTTGCAGGCACGCCCCTTGCAAAACGCGCTTCTTCCGGCTGAACCAGAACACCTGCGGCTTCTTCGGCGCCAGCGCCACCGTCGGCGCATCGTCGGCATTCAGCACCGCCGCGTCCAGTTCCGTCTGTTTCTCAAATATTCTCGCTTTCGCCGCTGTATACGCTTCCATCGTCTTATGGCGGTCCAGATGATCCGGCGTCAGGTTCAGAAACACGCCGATATCCGGCCGGAACTTCTCGATCCACTCGAGCTGAAAGCTGCTCAACTCCACCGCCGAAAGCGTCTCCGCGTTCATCTGCTCCACGCACGAGATCAGCGGTGTCCCCACATTCCCGGCCAGAACCGCGTGGTACCCGGCGGTGCTCAAAATGTGGTGAATCAGCGTCGTCGTTGTGGTCTTGCCGTTCGAACCGGTGATCCCGATCAGTTCCCCCTCCAGAAACCGGTAAGCCAGTTCGATTTCGCTCCACACCGTTATTCGTTTCGAACGCGCCAGCTTCAGATACGGGTCGTCCGCGGGAACACCGGGGCTCGGCACAATCAAATCTTGCGCCAGGTACGTGCTTTCATGGTGCCCGCCCAGTTCCAATATCACCCCAGCCTCTCGCAGCTTTGCCGCCGCATCACCTAGTTCGCTCTCCGGACGTATATCCGTCGCCATCACGATGGCGTTGTGTCTCGCGCAAAACAGCGCCGTCGCCGCTCCCGTCCGTGCCAGTCCCACGACCAGAACGCGTTTCCCTCTCAACTCGATCGAGCCAGGCATTTGTCCTACCGCGAAATCCTTGTCCCGCCTCAGCGCAACTTCAGCGTCGTCAGCGCAAACAGCGCAAACACCAACGCCGCTATCCAGAACCGCACAATCACCTTGCTCTCGCTCCACCCCAGCAGCTCAAAATGGTGGTGAATCGGCGCCATCCGGAAAATCCTCTTCCCCCGCAGCTTGAACGAGCCTACCTGCAAAATGACCGAGAGCGCCTCCACTACAAAAATTCCACCCACAAACACCAGCAGCACTTCCTGCTTGATGATCACCGCGATCGTTCCGAGCGTGCCGCCGAGCGACAACGACCCCACGTCGCCCATGAACACTTCCGCCGGATGCGCGTTGTACCAGAGAAATCCGAGCGATGCTCCCACAAGCGCCCCGCAGAAAACCGTCAGTTCTCCGACGCGCGGGATGTATTGAATGTCCAGATAGTTCGCCCAGCGGAAGTTGCTGCTCACGTAAGTCAGCACCGTCAGCGCTCCGGCGGCGATCACCGTGCACCCGATCGCGAGCCCATCCAACCCGTCCGTCAAATTCACCGCGTTCGAACTGCCCGTAATCACGATGGCGATAAACGCCAGAAACGGCACAAACGCCACCGGCCAGACGTTCGGAACGTTCAGCAGGCTGTGGATCACCAGGTCCGGGTGGAATCGCTTGAGAAACGGCACGATCAATTGCGTTGAATATGACCTGTGCGTCGCCAGGATCAGCAGCACAATCCCGACAAACGTGCTCACCCCTACCTGGAGCGCGATTTTCTTTTTACCCGTCAATCCCAGGTTTCGCCTCTTGGCCACTTTCGCATAATCATCCAGGAAGCCGATCGACGCAAACGCCAGCAGCGCAAACAGCGCCAGCAAGACAAACGCATTCGAAAGATCTGCCCACATCAGCACCGGCACCGCCGTCGATAGCACGATCAGCACCCCTCCCATAGTTGGCGTGCCCGCTTTCTTCTTGTGCTCTTGCGGGCCTTCTTCCCGGATGTACTGCCCGATCTGCAATTCCCGCAGCTTGCGGATCAGCCATGGACCGAATACCAGCGCCAGAAACATCGCCGTCAAGCTCGCGTACACCGTCCGCACCGTGATGTAGCGAAACACGTTCAGCGGGCTGAAATATTTCTGCAGGACGTGATAGAGCACGTAATACAGCATCTCAGTGGCGCACTCCCACATTCGGCGGTGCATCGAGCGGTGCAAACCTCCCGAGCATCGCCTCAACGATGCGCTCCATCTTTACGCTGCGCGAGCCCTTCACCAGCAACAGGTCTCCGGGCCTTACGAATCCCGCGAGAAATTCCGCCGCTTCCGCCGGCGTTGCGAAGAACTTCGTTCGTTCTCGCGGCAGTCCCGCGGCTACCGCGCCCTCCAAAATCTGCGCCGCGTCTCCCTGCACGCCAATCACGAAGTCCAGCTTCCCTGTCTTCCCGGCAAACTCTCCTCCCTGCCGGTGTAACTGCGCCGAACCTGCCCCCAGTTCCCGCATCTCTCCTGCCGCCAGAATCCGTCGTTGGTAGCCGGGCGTCGCCGCAAGCAAACTCACCATTGCCTCGAACGCCGCAGGACTTGAGTTGTACGAATCGTTAATCAGCGCGAAGCCATTCGTGAAGCGGATCAATTCCCCGCGCATCGCAGGTGTACGGAGACCCGGAAACACCTTTTGCGCTTCGGCCGCCCCGATGCCCCACACGCTCGCGGCGCCCAGCGCCGCCAGTGCATTCAACACCACATGTCGCCCCGCCAATGGCATTTCGATTCGGGTGCGTTTTCCCTTGTGCACCAGGGTGAACGACGAGCCCAGCGCGCCGCGATCCTCAATCTCTTCCGCCATAAACTCCGCCGGCTTCTCCACCCCGTAAAAAATAACGCGTCCCGGGGCCACGGCCGCCATCGCGGCCACGCGCGGATCATCCGCGTTCAGCACGGCCACCGACGCAGGACCACGCAGGCCCTCGATTAGTTCCCTCTTCGCCAGCGCAATTTCATCCACCGAGGTAAAATTCAGCAGGTGAGCCGGCGCGACACGCGTCTCGATCCCAACATCCGGCAGCGCGATGGCCGCGAGCCGCTTGAGCTCCCCCGGAAACGACATGCCCATCTCGAGCACCGCGACCTCGTGTGTTTTCTCCAGGCGAAACAGTGTCAGCGGCAATCCATATTCGTTGTTGAAGTTTCCCTCCGTCTTCAGCACCCGTAGCTTCGCACCAAGCAGTGCCGCCAGGATCTCTTTCGTGGTGGTCTTACCGACAGACCCCGTGATCCCGCATATTTTCCCGGCCCATTGTTTCCGCACGGCCCGCGCCAGTGCGTGCAGCGCCGCGAGCGTGTCGGGAACGGCAATGCAGCGGTGCTGGACCCATCCCGGATAGCGCGAGAGCAGCGGCTCCGCCACCATCGCCGCCACAGCTCCACTCTCCATAGCTGCGGCCACGTAGTCGTGTCCATCATGACTCGGACCGTGTATGGCGACGAACAGCTCTCCTGCACGTATCGTGCGAGAATCAATCGAGACACCGGCCAGCCGGGCCACGGGATCGAGGCTGAGCCCTCGCTTCCCCGCCACCGCGTCAGCCACTTGTGTAACCGTCCACCGCATAGTTGCCTCAGAAGATTTGCTTGTTTCAAGGTTTGGCCGAGGCGTTCACCTCGTCCGTACGGCACTTCTCGGTGCGTTCTCACCGGTTGAAGGCTCCTCCTTCCTTGTCGGGCCCACCTTCTTGGCCGGGCCGTTCTGGCCCGCAACCGCGCATTCGTGACTGCGCGTTACGTGCCAAACTCAGTGCCACCGTGTGGCCACTCCGCATATCCGCGCTCGCCCAGCGCCTTTTGTGCTTCCTCGCGATCGTCGAAATGAATCGTGTGGTCCGCGAAAATCTGGTAGTCCTCATGGCCCTTGCCCGCCAGCAGCACGATGTCTCCTGGCTGCGCTTCCTCAATCGCCAAATGAATGGCCTTCGCCCGGTCCGCTTCAATCATGTACTTCCCGCCCGACTTCTGCATGCCCACCACGATGTCGCTGATGATTTTCAGCGGGTCTTCCTGCCGCGGATTGTCGCTCGTCAGAATCGACAGGTCGCTCAGCCGCCCGGAAAGCTCGCCCATGATCGGACGCTTCGTCCGGTCCCGCGAACCGCCGCAACCAAATACGGTGATGATGCGGCCCTTCGTGTTCAATTCCCGCGCCGTGCGTATCAGATTCTCCAGCGCATCGTCTGTATGTGCATAATCAACCACCACCAGGAACGGCTGCCCACGATTTACGCTCTGAAAGCGCCCCGAAACCGCTCGAAGGTTACGGATTCCCGTCTCAATCGTTTCGTTCGAAACCCCCAATCCGATCGCGGCGCCGATGGCCGCGAGAATGTTGTACGCATTAATGCGCCCCACAAGCGCCGATTCGATCTGCATCGCTCCATTCGGCGTTTGCGCGAGGAAGCTCAATCCGTTGAAGCTCAACTGAAACTTTTTGGCTTTCAGGTCCACGCCGTTCTGCAGCCCGTAGGTCAGCGTCTTTTTTGCCAACCCCACCAGTTTCTGCCCCCACTCGTCATCCGTATTCACGATCGCTACATCCGGCGCGCTCGCGCCAGTTCCTTCAAACAGTCGCCGCTTGGCTTCAAAATAATTCTCGAATGTTTTGTGGAAATCGATGTGATCGCGTGTCAGGTTCGTAAACACCGCCGCGGCAAAATGGCATCCCCACAGGCGGTCCAGTGCCAGCGCATGCGAACTGGCCTCGAGCGTCGCATAGCTGCCGCCCGCATCCCGAATTTCCGCGAAAAAGCTTTGCAGGTCCAGCGACTCCGGGGTGGTATTCGGCGCGGGATGTTCGCCGCTCGGCGTGTGGTAAGCGATCGTTCCCAATAATCCCGTCTTTGCTCCCGAAGCACGCAGGATCGAATCGATCAGAGAAGTCGTCGTCGTTTTTCCATTCGTTCCGGTAACGCCGACCAGCTTCAGCGCCTTCGCCGGACGGCCATAAAAGTTCGCCGCCACAATCGCCAAGGCTTTCCGCGGCTCATTCACAGGCAGCCATGGAATTTCGCGTGGCCACCCGGACGGTGCTTCTGTCGCGCTCAACACCGCCGTGGCTCCTTGCGATACCGCATCTCGAGCGTACAGATTCCCGTCGGTCGCTACTCCCTGAATGGCCACAAACAGCGCTCCCGGCTGCACCTTCCGCGAATCGCAAGCTACCTGGCGGATCCACATTTCCCCGCTCGGCAACGCCGAACGCAAGTCAACGCCCTCCAAAAGCGAACGAAGTGGCGTTCCACCCGGCTGTTCCTGCTGAGCCACAGTCTGTGTCCGTTTATCCTCTACGCGCTTTCCGGCATCCTGCTCCCATTGTGCTACTTTGCAGTCCCCATTCGTCATTCGTTTCGCAAATCCTTTTCTCAGTGCGTCTTTCCGGCTCGCGCCGGTTCGCTGCCGAACTGCACCGTCACTTTCGTTCCCCGCCGCACTTTGGCTCCGGCGGCGGGCACTTGTTGAATCGCAAGATAGCTGCCAACCAGCACTGGATTCAATCCCAGTTTCAGGCAATTTTCCGTCACTTCCCGCATTGTGTTTCCTGTGAAATCCGGCACCGCAATATCGCCGCCTTCATCCACAGCCATCATCACCTCCGGCAGCTTCTGCAGCGTCGTTTGCGTACTGTTTGCTTTCACGCTTTCTTCTCTGTCTTCCGGCTGTGCGGAAAAATCGATGGGCGCCAGGTCGTCTGATGGCGCCTCGTCATCCTCCGTTTTTGCGCTGTACGCCGTCTGCAGCAGTTGCGGGCTCGACGGCACATCGCGCGCCACGTCCAGATACGGCAACACCTGCTCCGCTATCCTCTTGAACACCGGCGCCGCGACCGTCGCCCCGTCGTGCGGAAAGCCTGCCGGCGAATCAATCGTCACCAGTATGGTCACCGCCGGATTGTTGATCGGCGCAAACCCGGCGAACGACGCAATCACATTCTTCGGTGAATACCTTCCCGTCGCCGGATCAATCTTTTGCGCGGTCCCCGTTTTTCCTGCGGCTGTCCACCCATCCAGCCGCGCCGCTTTTCCGGTGCCGTGCAAAATCACGCCCTCCATCAACCGTCGCAGCGTTGCTGCCGTCTCGGGCCGCACCACGCGCCTTGGCGGATCCGTTCCCGGACCTTCGACTCCCAGCGCTTGATTACCGCGCATCATCTGCTGCACCACGTACGGCTTGTACAGCAGCCCGCCATTCGCCACCGCAGACACCGCCGTAACGACCTGGAGCGGTGTCACCCCTACTTCCTGTCCCATCGAAACTGACGCAATCGAATACGAGCCCCAGTGGTCCAAACGATGCAGCAGCCCCCGGCTTTCTCCTGGCAGGTCCACGCCCGTCGGCGTTCCAAACCCGAAGCCCTTGATGTAGTCGAAGAATTTCGGCGACCCCAGCCGCAGCGCAATCTTGATGGCTCCCACGTCGCTCGAATTCGCCAGTATATCTGCGACGGTCAGTAGCCCGTACCGCTTGTGGTCGTGAATCAGGTGACCCGCCACCGTCACAGCTCCATTCTCGCAGTCGAATACTTCGTCCGCGCGGATCAGCCCCTGGTCAAAGGCCGCCGCCAAGGTAATCAGCTTAAACGTCGATCCAGGCTCATAGATCGCGCTGATCGCCCGGTTCATTCGCGCTTCATCCGGCGAATCGGTCGCCGCGTTGGGATTGAACCTCGGCCAGTTCGCCATCGCCAGAATCGCCCCGCTGTTGGGGTCCTGCACGATCACCGATCCTGCGGGCGCGTGCCTCTTTTCAATCGCCGCCGCCAGCTCCCGCTCGACGATGTACTGAATCCGTTCGTCAAGCGTGAGCACCGCATTGGCTCCGCGGTCGCGCAGCGTTTCCCCTCCGTCGTACCAGCGCTGCCGCCCATCGGTCATGACTACAACCTTCTCCGCTTTGCTGCGGATCAGGTCATCGTACCGTTCCTCTACCCCTCCCATCCCCTTCTCATCGATGTTCACAAACCCGAGCACATGCGCGGCCATGTCCCGTTTCGGGTAATACCGCTGGTTCTCTTCCTGCAGGTAAATTCCCTTCAGATTCAGCGATTGCACCGCCTCCACTTTGTCGGGCGCGAGCTTCCTCTTGATCCATACAAATGTGTTTTCCGATTCCAGCTCTTGCCGGATCTCTTCGGCAGGAATTCCCAGCACGCCGGCGAGCAGTCGCGTCGCCATCCCTACGTCTTTCACTTCCGACGGCACCGCAAATGCCGACTGTACCGGAATGCTCATCGCCAGTGGCCGCATGTTCCGGTCGTAAATCACGCCTCGCTTCGGCGCTATGTCGATTCTCTTCCGTTGTTGTTTCGCGGCTCTTGCCAGGTATTCGCTATGAAGAAACAACTGCAGGTACGCGACTCGCCCAAAAATTCCTGCCATCCAGAACAGTGCTACGCCGGCGATGATCAGCAGACGAACGTGGACTTTTTCTTGCTCCATGGCCCCGGCTTCCGGCGGTCGCTTCAAACTCTCGCGAATCTACTCGCAATCTTGCTACGGTGCCCGGTTCAGCCGTGTGTACTGCAGAGCGGCCACTTGCGCTCCATCCAGATTCACATATTCCCGCACTTGATTGGCTTCCGGCCTCTTGAATCCCAATTCATGTTGTGCGATCACGTCGATCCGGCGCGGATCACGCAGCGTCGCGATCTCGAGCTTCAGTTTCCCATTTAATTCCGCGGCCTGCGTCTGCTTGCCCTTCAGATCTTCCAATTGAAAACTCATGTCGATGCAACGGAAGTGTTGGTACACGTACAGCATGAAAAACACCGCGATAATCCCGCCGAGCGCCGCTGTCCGGAAAAGATTCCGCATCTTCGCCGGCTCCAAGTGGTGCACCAGTCGCGAATTATCGATTCGCTTCACCGTGTAAAACTCCGCCATCGCCGGTTTCTTGCAGTTTCCCCCCATCAACTCTCTTCGCAAACTCCTGGTCGTCATTGCTGCCACTTTGCGGGAGGGTCCACCTCCAGAGTTTGCGGAAAGCGGCATTTTTCCGTCATTCCGGGCGAAGCGCGGAATCCCTGTTTGTTCAAAATAACGGCCTGTGCCTGTTTCCCCGCGCGCGACGTTTGCGCGCCCGTTGCTTAGCCCCTCAGGGATCTCCGGACTCCACCGATACGCCGTCGCCATCTCACACCTTCTCTGCGCACCGGAGCTTCGCGCTTCGCGATCTCGGGTTCGCCACCTGCTCTTCTTCGCTGGGCACAATCACGTGTCGCGTCAGCACCTTCAACGTCCCGGCTCTCTCGCCTTGCTGGAAGGCTCGCTTCACCGGGCGGTCTTCTAGCGAGTGGTACGTCAGCACCACCCATCGGCCGCCTGAATTTAATGTGGCAGGAGTCCGGTAAAGAAACTGCCCGAGTTCCTCCATCTCTCGATTCACCGCTATCCGCAGCGCCAGAAACGTTTTTGTCGCGGGATGCAGTTTCTGCCTTCCCCATTGCTTCCGGGCGCCTGCCACAACCGTTGCCAGGTGCGCTGTGTCCCTGATCGGCCGCGCTCTCACGATCAACCTGGCGATCCTTCTCGAATCGTGCTCTTCCGCTTCCCGGTAGAGCAAATCGGCCAGTTCCTCCTCCGGCCACCGATTCACAATCTCTTCGGCCGTCAACGTGTCTTCCGCCGCTTGCCCGCCACTCATCCTCATATCCAGCGGACCGGCCTCCCGGAACGAAAACCCCCGTTCCGGCCGGTCCAGTTGCATGCTAGAAACTCCCAAGTCGGCCAAGACCCCGTCCACCTTCGCTATCCCCAACCCTTGTACGACCTCCACAATCTTCGAAAACGCTGCATGCACCAGCGTCACCTGGTTCCCAAACTTCTTTAGCCTCTCCCGCGCGATCTCGAGCGCCTGTCCGTCCCGGTCCAGGCTGATCAGTCGCCCGGCAGGGCGTCCCGAGACTGTCCCCGGTGACAGTCGCTCGGCTATGGCCGCCGAGTGTCCGCCGGCTCCGAGCGTCGCGTCCACGTAAACTCCGTCTGGCCTTACGCGAAGCCATTCGAGCACCTCTGCCAACAGCACCGGCGTGTGTGGTGCGCCCAATTCCTTCTGCCTGCTCTGCCCTGCCGCCCAACTGCTACCTTCGCCCCTACAACTGCCGGCTATCCCGACACCGACCGCGCTTGCCCTTGGCCGGCCCGGAAACCAGCCACCCCACACGCATCAAATGCCAAACTCGCCGAGGGCTTTGTCGTCTTCCGCCGTGTACGGCTCGTTCTTCAACTGGTCGAGCACCCTCGTATGGTTCATCACTTCCAGGTAATCCAGCTTCCCAAACACGTCCACGTCGCCCTT
>Ga0306924_10000937_pt1 | contig 25771 bp, 28 predicted proteins | sample sta12Can44000111_FD_203756 | JGI IMG/M metagenome (GOLD analysis project Ga0306924, IMG submission 203756) | Lab enrichment of tropical soil microbial communities from Luquillo Experimental Forest, Puerto Rico - statanox.12C.anox.44.000.111 (v2)... | ecosystem: Environmental > Terrestrial >... | reverse complement strand
CGTGCAGGCGGTGCATGATCAGCACGATGGCACCCTGCTGCTTGTCGTTGAGCCGGCTGTAGAGGGTATGGTCGAACCACTCGTTGGCCGCCCGCCGCTGGGTTTGCGACAAGGCCTCCTCGGGCTTTAGCGGATCGTCGATGATGATCATGTCGGCACCCCGCCCGGTTAGCACGCCGCCGACCGAGGTGGCGAGCCGGCAGCCCTGCGCCGTGGTCTCGAACTCCGGCACCCCCTGCCGCTCGGACGAGAGGCGCGCCGGGAAGAGCCGCTGGTACCAGTCGCTCATCAGGATCCGCCGGCAGTCGCGCGACAATTTGTCGGCGAGCTCCTGCCCCCCGGGTTACGCTTGCGATGGACCGTCACCGTTAAGCCCCGGGGGTGACGCAGAGGATCTGCGCCGCCGGATCATGCCCGAGACACCAGGCGGGAAAGGCGACCGAGGCCAACAGCGACTTCGGGTAACGCGGCGGCATGTTGATGATCAGCCGGCGGATTTGGCCCATGCGCACCGTCGCCAATTTTGCGGCGATGATCTCGATATGCCAGTTCATCAGAAAGGCGGTGCGCGGACTCAGGTCACAGAAGCAGCGCTGGGCGAAGCTGACGAAATCGCGCCGCAGCAACGTGTCGTAAGTGCCCAGGTGAACTTGTCGGCGGCCGTCATCATTCCGGCAACGACCCGGCGTCCTCCGTGCCTTTCTGCCGAAGTTCCTCCTCCCAGGATTGCCGCAGCCTGGCGATGAAGGTCGCCATCACCTCCTCGTCCGCCGCGGTGAACGGGGCGGGCTCGGGCGGCGGCGTCACACCGGCCTTTTTCTCGGCATCCTTCAGCATGTCGGTCAGCATCTTGGTCGCGCGCAAATTGGCGCGGGTCGATTCGTTGACCAGCTGGGTGGCGACAGCCTCGCGCTTGGTGATCTCCCGGCGCTCGCCATCGATGGTCACGACCACCTTCTCGTTCAGCGCGTCGACCAGCAATGCCGGCAAGTTTTTCGGGCGCCGCCCGCTCGGGTTGCCGGATTGGCCTTTCTTGAAGCGGCTGTGCACCGGCGGCTTGCCGCGGCCGACCTCGTAATCGCGCTTGTTCTCGGACGTCTTGTTCGCGGACATGGGGGCTCCTGCCATCCTGTTCACCCCGCCCGGCGCGGGCGACACCGCCGCCCTCTTGCCACGGCGAAGTTTCGCCCTACCTATAACAGAATCGTGTGGGATTATCAATTATTAATTAGTGTGTTGGCAATGAGCGGACAATGTCAAACGGTAACCCGAGGATTTACAAGCTTTCCCTGCTGGTTCCCTGCCAAGCCCTCGATTTTTACCGCTGTGATGACCTAAGTCTATGATCGAAAATGGTTTTTCCGCACAAGGGAGTCCCGGAAAATTTTTTACCCTGGTTTTTCCCGCGCGGCAGGGAAACGGGAGAGGCGGCGGCGCCCCGTCAGCAAACCGCTGCGGCGATGTTGCCGCCGTCGGGAGCGTCAATAGACAGAAGACGAGAGAAGGGCGCGGGTAAGCATGTGTTTATCGGGGTGGTCGCCGCTGCCCTGTCGCCGGATCCTCGCTGGCTCGCTTCGCCGGAGGAGCATCGATGACGGTGCCGGAAACCGGCTCGACCCAGACGAGGTGATCCTCGACGGCTCTGACCCCCGGCACATTCTCGGCGGCAACGCGCAACGCCCCGCGTTCCTTCTCATCGAGGATCACGCCGTTGAGGTCGACGACCCCATTCTCGACGGTGATCGTGAGACCGTCGCGCGGCATCCAGGCCGCTTTCGCCAGCTCGCCGAGGATGCGCTCGCGGATCTCCTCGTCGCTGGTCGTCGGAGCCGGCTTTTCTTCGAGCGCGCCGAGGAGCGCGCGCAGCAGGTCGGCGCGGCTGAGGATGCCGACCGGCACATCATCGCCGTCGAGCACCGGCACCCGCTTGATGCGGCGGCGTTCCATCAGCTCAACGACTTCCTTGAGCGGCGTGTCCGGGGTCACGCTGACGACGTCGCGCGTCATGAGGCCGTCGACCTTGCGCCCATGGGTTCGAACGTATTCCCCCGCCAGGCGACCGGGGCCCATCAGGATCTCGAGCCAGCGCGGGCGCTGCCGCTCGGTTCCGGTCTCGCCCCGGCGCAATAGATCACCCTCGGTCAGAATCCCGACCAGCCGCCCCGCCGCGTCGATCACCGGCAGACCACTGATGCGGTTGTCGAGCATCGTCCGAACGGCTTCTACAACCGTCGTGTCCGGCCCGACCGACAAGATTTCGCGGGTCATGACGTCCGAGGCGTTCATGCGACGTCTCCTGTTGGAGAGCTTTTAGCGGTCGCGGCGAGTGCCGCGACGCCGGGCAATTCGCGGCCTTCCAGCCACTCGAGAAAGGCGCCGCCCGCGGTCGAGACGTAGGACAACTGGTGGGTCAGGCCGGCCGCGGCGAGGGCTGCGACCGTGTCGCCGCCGCCGGCGACGCTGAGCAGCTTGCCGGCCTGAGTGAGCTCGGCGACCTTTCTCGCCACCGCCGCCGTGGCCCGGTTGAAGGGCGGCGTTTCGAAGGCGCCGAGCGGGCCGTTCCAGAGGAGGGTTCGCGCCTCTTCGAGTGCCGTGGCAACGCGGGCGACCGTCCTCGGGCCGAGATCGAGGATCATCATATCGCTCGGGACCGCATCAATCGCGACGGTGTAGGCCGCGGTCCCGGTCGCGAGATCGGAGGCGACAACCGCGTCTTCGGGAAGGATCACGCGGCAGTTGCGATCGCGCGCAAGTGCCAGAAGCCGGCGCGCGTTATCCGCCATGTCGCGCTCGCACAGCGAGCAGCCGACCTCGGTTCCCTCGGCAAACAGCAGGGTGGTGGCCATTGCTCCGCCGATCGCCAGGCAATCCACCTTGCCAATGATAAACCGCAGAAGATCGAGCTTGGTCGACACCTTGGCGCCGCCGACCAGCGCCAGAACCGGCCGCGTCGGGGTTTCGAGAGCGGCCGCGAGCGCGCCGAGCTCGGCCTCCATCAATTTGCCGGCGGCGGCCGGCAGCAAGTGCGCCAGGGCCGCGATCGAGGCGTGCGCACGATGCGCAGCCGAGAATGCGTCGTCGACATAGACGTCGCCGAGTTCGGCCAAGGCCCGCGCAAAATCGGGCGAGTTCTCCTCTTCGCCCTTGTGGAAGCGGAGATTTTCGAGAAGGGCGACCTGCCCGGGCCGGAGCGCCGCTACCACCCGTTTCGCCTCTTCGCCGATGGAGTTTGCGGCGAAGGCGACCTCTTGGCCGCCGATTGCCCTGCTCAGCGGCGCAACCAGCGGCCGCAGAGAGTAGGCCGGGTCCGGCTGGCCTTGCGGACGGCCGAAATGCGACATCACGATCACCTTGGCGCCTTTCTCGATCAGCGTCTCGATCGTCGGGGCGAGACGCTCGATCCGGGTGGCATCGGTAACGACGCCATTCTTGACCGGAACGTTCAGATCGGCGCGTAGCAGCACCCGCTTGCCGCGGACATCGATGTCGTCGAGGGTTTGGAATCTCGCCATCGGGGTTCGCTCCTTGTACTCTCCGGAGGGGTGCCTCGTTGATCTTGATCAATGCCGATTGCCGGTGCTCGAAGTGTGCTCGCGACAACGATTCCGACCAGCCCCAGGAGACCCGATGATCAAGACCATACTCGTTCCAGCGACCGGTAGCGACGGGGATAGCACGGTGTTCGCCTCGGCTCTCATGGTCGCCCGTGCCTTTGCCGCGCATCTCGATTTCCTGCATGTGCGCCCGGATGCAGCGGCGACGGCGGTCGCCATGGCCTCGGACGGTGGCGGCGCCACGATGGTCGGCGGTCTGATCAATCGACTCGAAAAGGAAGCAAGCCAACGCGAGGAAAAGGCGAAACAGCTGTTCCAGGGCTTTTGCGAGCGTGAGGGGTTGGCGCTCCGGGATGCCCCGTCCGGTTCGCAGGCCCCATCAGCCCAGTGGCTTCGGGAAATCGGCGCCGAACCCTATTGGGTCGCGGAATATGGGCGCGCCGCCGACCTCCTGGTCATCGGGCGCCCGGGAGAGGACGAGGGTCTTTCGTTGGACACCATTGAGGGGGCGCTGATCGACAGCGGCCGCCCGCTCCTGATACCGCCCGCGACGCCCCTGACCGCTCTACCGGAAATCATCGCCATCGCCTGGAAGGCGACGCCACAAGCCGCCCGGGCGCTCACCGCGGCGTCGCCGTTCCTGCAGATCGCCAAACAGATCGTCATCCTGATCGTCGGCGAGGATCAGCGCGCCCCCGAAGAAGAGGCGGATCGCCTGATGGCAGGTCTGCGCTGGCATGACGTTCCGGTATCGGTTCGTCATCTCCAGCCGGCGGCCGACAGGGCCGGGCCGGAGACCCTGTTGTCCGCTGCCGCCGAGCACAAAGCACTGCTCGTGATGGGCGGCTACGGTCGGAGCCGCTTGCGCGAGTGGATCTTCGGCGGCTTTACCTTGCACGTGCTCCGGGGCGCCGAGGTGCCGATTCTGATGGCGCATTGATCGTCGTTCGGGTTGCGTATGGCCGGTGAGGTGATCGACCCTGCCGCGGGCGCGTCCCGGGTCGTCGGTGAAGCCGCGCTGGAGCGGGAGCTCGCGATCATTCGCAACGCCGCGGCCGAGAGCTCTGCGGGCGCGTTCGGCCCGAGCTCGATGATGTGGCATATCGACAAGGAAGCGGCGATATTTCTCGGTGCGGGCCGCGCGTTGCTGCTCCAGCTTGCCCACCCTTGGATCGCCACTGCCATCGCCCAGCACTCTCCGGTTCTGGCCGACCCGATCGGCCGGTTTCACCGTACCTTCAGCGCCATGTTCACGATGGCGTTCGGCACGATAGAGCAAGCGTTAGCGGCGGCTCGGCGGCTGCACCAGCGCCATGCCCGGGTGAGCGGGACGTTGGCGCAGGCGGCCGGGCCCTTTGCCGCAAACTCCCGATACGAGGCCAACGATATCGCAGCGCTGTGCTGGGTTCACGCCACATTGATCGACACCGCGCTCGTCGCTTACCAGCTTGTATGCCCGCCGCTCTCCGTCGAAGAACGGCAGCGTTACTGGACCGAAGCCCGGCTGTTCGCCGCGTTCTTCGGTATTCCGCAAGACGCCTTGCCCCAAAGCTGGGTGGATTTTGCCGCGGGCAACGAAAAGATGGGGCGATCGGATGTGCTGACCGTGAGCGACCAGGCACGCAGCATCGCCGGGGCGGTCCTCTCCGGTGCCGGAACCCGGCTGCCGATACCGTCTTGGTATCGAGCCTTGACCGCCCGACTTTTGCCGCTGCGGCTGCGCGGCGATTTTGGACTGCCCTATGGCGAATTCGAGCACCGCAAAACCGAGCGAGCGCTCGCCGTACTTCGGGGAGTGTACCCTTGGGTGCCGGGGCGCCTGCGCTATGTCGGGCCGTACCAGGAGGCACGTGCGCGGCTCGCCGGGCGGCAGCGGCCGGGAGCAACAACACAACTGCTGAACCGCTTCTGGATCGGGCAAAAATCGATGGCCGGCTGACAGGGGAAGGGCATGGCACAGCATGCGCGGGCGGCGACGTCAGCCGAGGCGGCGGAAGCAAGTGTCATCCGGGTGCCGCCGGGGACGGACCTCGTCGAATGGTATTTCGAGCGAGGCTGGACCGACGGGCTTCCGGTGGTGCCGCCGACCAGAGCGCGGGTCGACGCCATTGTCGGGGCGCTGGGCGGCGACCCCCATTTCGTCGAATGCAAGGTGCCGCCGCGGCACGGCAGCCTGTCGCGCGAGGTGCTGGCGATCAACATGGTGATGGCCGGCTGCAAGCCCGAATATGCTCCGGTCGTGCGTGCCGCGATGCTGGCGCTGACCGCTGACGCCTTCAACCTGAACGGGGTCCAGGCGACGACGCACATGGCCGCACCGCTGCTGATCGTCAACGGACCGATTGCGTCTGAGATCGGGATGAACGGTGACTGCAATGCGTTCGGCTCGGGCAACCGAGCCAATGCGACGATCGGGCGCGCGCTGCGTCTGGTTTTGCTCAATGTCGGCGGCGGCTGGCCGGGCGAATTGGACAAAAGCACGCTCGGGCACCCTGGCAAATATACCTATTGCGTCGCCGAGAACGAAATGGCGAGCCCGTGGGCGCCCTATCACGTCGAAAAAGGCTTTGGCCCCGACGATTCCACCGTCTTCGTCCTGGCCGCCGAGCCGCCGCACAGTGTGACCAACCATGTCGCAAACGACCCCGAGGGTATCCTCGACAGCATCGCATCGGCGATGAGCACGATTGCCAACAACAATGCGCTTTCGAGCGGTCACTGCGCGGTGATCATCGGCCCGGAGCATGCACGAACGATAGCCGGCAAGGGCTGGACGCGCCACGATGTGCGCAGCTATCTGGCGATGCACGCCTACAATCTGTTCTCGGAACTTACCTTCAACGAGCGCTACGGCAAGATCTACAATCGCAACCTGCCGAAGTGGTACAAGCGCGAGCCGGAGGCCCGAATTCCGATCGCGCCGAGCGCCGACAACATCCACCTCTTTGTCGTCGGCGGTGCGGCCGGCCGGTTTTCCGCCTTCATCCCCGGCTGGGGCCACATGTCGTCCCCGGTGCTGCGCAGCATCGAAACCGTGGGCGAGAGCGGTGTCCGCAAGGCGCCGATCTGTGTCGACGGCACATGCTACCTCTGAATCTAATCAAAGGAGGCCGATTTCGGATGACCGGACTGAATGACGCGATCGCCTTCGATCCGCGCGGCGTGGTCGAGACCGAGCCGCTGGCGCTTGCCGCGCGCGCAGGCGGCCTCGACGGGCTGCGTCTGGGTGTGCTCGACAACACCAAATGGAACGCCAACCGGCTATTGCGCAAGACCGTCACAAGGCTGCAGCAAGAGTTCTCCCCCGCGGTAGTCAACTACTATCGCAAGGAGAGCTTTTCGAAGGACGCGGACCCGGCGCTGATCGAGACCATCGCCGCCAATAACGACATCGTGCTGACGGCGATCGGCGACTGAGGGTCGTGCACTTCGTGCTGTACGCATGACGGCATCAGACTCGAAGCATCGGGCCGACCGACAGCGGTTATCGTCACCACCGAGTTCCTGCACGAGGCGGAGGTGCAGTGCCAAGCGCTCGGCATGCGCGATCTCGCCCCGGTGGTTATCGACCATCCGCTCAGCACCTTGACCGAGGCCGAGATCGCGGCGCGCGCCGAACAAGCCGCCGGCCAGTGTTTGGCCGTGTGGCGCGGGCGGTAGACCGGGCTTTCAGGTCCGGCGGCGGCTCGCCTCGGCGAGCGTCCGATCCACGGCGGCGAGCAGCCTTGTGCATTCGTCAAGGTCATTCACCGGGAACCGTTGCCATTCGCCGCCTTCCCGCAGATCGGCAAAGAGCCCAGCGGGATCCTTATGAAAATGCAGAAGGGCCCGGCCTTTGGTGTAGAAGATCCCTAGTTTTTTCTCGACGAGATCGCTGCGCCTGCGGAGGTTCTCGATCAAATCGCTGACCGCCTCCAAGGCGCGCACATCGGCGTGTTTCACCATCTGCTCCCCGATCGACCAACCCGATAATACAGCAACGGATGCGCGATGACCGAGGCCTTTGACCGGACCCTACACCGCATCGCGGAACCTCGCTGGTTCGAGGATCTCGCGGTCGGTGAGCGTTTTTTGATCCCGAGCCGTACGATGACCGAGGCGCATTTTGCGGCTTTCCAGACGATCTCCGCCGACAATCATCCGATCCATTACGACCTCGAATATTGCCGCGAGCACGGCCACCGAGGACCGCTCGCCCACGGCTTCCAGATCCTGGCTTTCACCGCGGCGGGCGCCAGCACCTTCGCCCACGCGATCGGTGACGCGCTGATCGCCTTTGTCGAGCAATCGTCGAAATTTCTGAAGCCGGTCCATGCCGGCGACACGCTCTATCCGATGCTGGAGATTGCCGCATTGACGCCGCAACGCTCGACCGGAATCGTCACGCTGAGGGTGACCGTGCACAACCAGAACGGCGAGCTCGTCCTCTCCGGCGAACAGAAAATCCTGCTGCGCAAGCGGCCAGCCTGACCCTTTTCTCCCTGAGAGCAGGGAGAAAAACCGATTCGATGCCGTAAATCGCCCGTCTGATAACCAATAACTTGCGCCGAATCAAATACTTAGAAACCCGACACCGGGCGCACTCAGGGAAGGTTCTGAGGGAGGCCGTTCGGCCTCTGAGGGAGCGAGCAGGGAGACCCATCGAATCGTATGTTTGCCATATTGACAATTTCATTATAATGATCTATGAATCGAGTTTATTTCGATAATCACATTGTGGGATGCCTATATGGCGGATGACGAGCACGATTACAAGGTAGGCCCTGGGAGCCCACCGCTGAACACTCTTTTCAAGAAGGGCCAGTCCGGCAATCCCGGCGGCCGCCGCAAAAAGCCGCTGCCGGCGTTGTTGGCCGATGCGCTCAACGAAACGGTCTACGTCACGATCGACGGCGAACGCCGCCAGATTACCAAGCGCGAGGCCATCGTCCATCAGCTGGTCAACAAATCGACGACAGCCGATTTGCGCGCGACCAAGATGCTGTTCGACATGATGAAGGACGCCGAACAGAAGGCCGGCGTCGCCGCGACGCCGCCCGAACCACGTCAGCTCGATGAGGCGGACAAGGAGGTGCTGCAAAACTTTATCGAGCGGATACGCGAGCAGGTCCTGGCCGAAGTGGCCGAGAAGCGGCGCGAGGCGGCCGGCTCGACCGGAGACGGCCCCGATGACGAATGACGAGCTGACGGAAGAACTCCACGAATTGAAGCGTCGCAACGAGACGCCGATCCCGCTGATCGAAATGTTCGAAGCGCTGCTCTCTCTCGACCCACGGTTGAGCGCCAAACAGCGGCGCAAGAAATCCTACGAGATGGCCGCGGCATTGGTGCGGATGGAGCGCAAGGACGCCTGACCGCGACCGTAGGCCGCGCTGACCGCTTGACAGGTGTACGGTATAAGCGTACACTGCGCAGTGCATGATCATTCGGAGCGTTCGGCACCGGGGCCTGTTGCGCCTCATCGAAGACGACGACAGCCGAGAGCTCCGCAACGATCTTGTCCGGCGGCTGCGCAATATCCTGGCGGTGCTGATCGCAGCAGCCGACGTGGGCGGCGTTGTCGGGCCGCCCGGCTGGCGCGTTCACCAGCTCAGAGGCGATCGTGCCGGGACCTGGAGCATCTCGGTCAGCGGTAATTGGCGGCTGACCTTTGACATCCGGCAGGGCGAAATCTGCAACCTCGATTTGGAGGACTACCATTGAGCCGTGCACCCGCCAAAATAGGCATCACTCCGCCCCATCCGGGCGTCTTCATCCGCGAAGAAATTCTTGACGAACTCGGCTTGACGGTGAGCGGGGCAGCCAAGGCATTGGACGTGCGCCGCGCGACCCTGTCCAACCTCATCAACGGCAACGCGGCGTTGTCGGCGGAGATGGCGTTGCGGATCGAGAAGGCGTTCGGCGTGAAGATGGAAACGCTGCTGAACATGCAGGCATGGTACGACGCCCATGCTATGCGCCAGCGTGCCGGCGAGATCGGGGTTAATCGCTATCAGCCCCCCACCCGCGAGCCGCACTGACCCGCCTTGTTCAGCGGGCTAAAGGGCGCCACGAACTGAAGCGTCGCAACGAGACGCCGATCCCGCTGATCGAAATGTTCGAAGCGCTGCTCGCTCTCGACCCGCGGTTGAGCGCCAAACAGCGGCGCAAGAAGTCCTACGAGATCATGGCCGCGGCATTGGTGCGGATGGAGCGCAAGGACGTCTGACCGTAGCCGGACTACGGGACCGGGCTTCCAGCAGATTGCTTCCCCCCGAACGCCCGCGGGCGGCCTCCGGGGGTCGCAACGACACCGCGGCTTATGCGGCACCGCGGATCGTCATTGCGATCGCGGTGCGCTTGGAGGTGTGGATCTGTGAGGCCTGAGGCGTCTGCCTTCCTCGACAAACCCCTGAGCGAGCCTCCGGTCCTGTGTACCGGCGTCTTGCGCCGGCCGGCAGAAACATTAGCTTTCGGGAAGCAAGGCAGGTGATAATATACAAATCGCTTGCGGGGAAATCGATGGCCAAGACCAAAACTATTTCTGGCGAGATCGATCAGGATGCCGAGGCTCGCGCGATCGCGGAGGCCGAGGCGGACGTCGCCGCCGGGCGTGTCGTGCCGCATGGCCAGGTGGTGAAGTGGCTCCGGTCGTGGGGCACGCCTGACGAATTGCCCCGCCCTATACCCAAGCCTCGGTGACGCCGGTCGTATGGACTTTTTCGGCACTCGCGGATCTTGAGGGTCCGCCGGTACATCAACCCCTATGCCGCGCACAACATGGCCGACCGGATCATCGAGGCCGGGAACAGTCTCGCCAGCTTCCCTACCGCGGCCGACTGGTTCCCGGTACTCGGCTACGCGAACGCACGATTGCCCGGCCATACGTCGTCCGCAGGTATCTAGCTATTGTGAACCTGACATTTGGGACCGGGCCTGCAGCCACCGAGATTGCTTCGTCGCTCCGCTCCTCGCAATGACAGTTATTGAGGTGTCATTGCGAGCAAAGCGACGCAATCCCAGTGTGACGCGCATGCCACGCGCCGGCGCGGCGGCGAGATCGAGGTTAAACGCTACCGGCCCCCCCAACCCCGCGCCGCGCTGATCCTGTCTCCTCGGCCTTCCATTCCTTGGGACGGTCATCACGATCCGATATGGAAGTTGCTGGCGTGGAGCTCGTTCGGCGAGACCGACAGGAAGTCGATCGACCCGCTCGCTCCGAAGCTCAGCAGACTGCCCCCGTGGTTATCCGACCGAACGGCCGCAGTGACCTGGGCGGGGGTCATCCAGAGTTCGGCGCTGGCGAGCGCATCCGCCAGCATCACGACACCTTTCGCGACACTGAAATTGCCGACGGTTACGGTGCCGCCGAGCGCTCCGACCTGCAAACTCAGTGCGTCGGTGCTGTTGGGCGTGTCGGTGATGGTGTCCCTTCCGCCATTGACCGACACCGTGTCGTGCTGCCCGTGGAGAACGAGCGACGCCGTGCTGGCGCCGAGCGAGAAGGTGTCATTGCCGGTGCCGGCGGTGATGCTCTCGCCGGTGCCATTGACCGTGACATCGTCATTGCCGTTGCCGATCGTAAAGTGATCGTTGTTGCCAGTGACGGTCAGATTCTCGTTGCCGTTGCCGGCAGTGGCGGTGTCGTTGTTGCCCATCACCGAGAGCTGGTCATTGCCGCCACCGACCGAGACGAGACTGCCGTTGCCCGACAGCGTCACCTGGTCATTGCCGTCGCCGAGCAGCACGGTGTTGTTGCCTCCCGTCAGCGACACGTCGATGTTCTTGCCGCTCATGCCGTCGATGATGATTCCCGAGCCGCTAAGAGTGATGTTGTCGTTCTTGAGAAGGCTCGAATCGAGCGTGACATTGACACTTCCGGTGGCGCTGTCACCGAGTTGATCGGAGACCGTGTAGGTGAAGATGTCGGCGCTCCCGCCGGCCGGCGCTGTATAGCTCAAGTCACCTTTACTGAGCGTCACCGTGCCAGTCGTGCCGCTGGTGCCGACAGCGGTCAGGCTTAGCGTGTCGCCGGGCAGGCCCGGCGTGTCGAGGGCCAGCAGCGAGTTGGTCAGATCAAGGCTCTGGCCCGGCGCGATATAAAGATGCGCGCTCCCGGCCGTGGGTCCGGCGTCGACGGTATCCGCGACCTTGCCGGTTGCGCTGTCGCCATACTGGTCGGCGACGGTAAAGGTGATCGTGTCGAGTCCGGTCGCCGGAGCCGTGTAGCTGACGGTGTTGTTGGCGCCGAGCACGGCAGTGCCGAGAGCCGCGCTGACACTCGTCAGCATCTCGGTGTCGCCGGCGATCCCGGGAGCGACCAGGCCGTTGATCAGCGCCGTCAGGTTCACGGTCTTGCCGAGCCCCTCGGTTACCGAACCGTTGTGTGCGGTCGGCCCGGGATCGACGGTGACCGCGACCTTGCCGGTTGCCGTGTCGCCATACTGGTCGGCGACGGTGTAGCTGATCGCGTCGGGTCCGGCGGCCGGGGGCCGTGTAGGTCACGGCGTTGTTGGCGCCGAGCACGGCAGTGCCGAGAACTGCGGTGACGCTCGTCAAGGTCTCGGTGTCGCCATCGATCCCCGGCGCGACCAAGCCGTTGATCAGCGCCGTCAGGTTCACGGTCTTGCCGTGCCCCTCGGTCACCGAACCGTTGTTTGCGATCGGCCCAGGATCGACGGTGACCTCGATCGTCGCTGGGGTAGCGTGCGCGCCGATGCTGTCGCTGATCGTGATGGTGTCCGACCCGGCCGTCGCGTCAGTATCCGACAGCGTCGCCAGCGCCGCGTTGACCTGGCTCAGGGTTCCGCCAATGGTCAACGTCTTGCCGCCGTTTGACGGCGTCACCGTGGCCCCAGCCGCGGCACTCGCCGCCAGCACCCCGTTGCTGTCCGTGAGCACTGCGGTGAAGTTTTCTCCACTGATCGTCGGCGATTCCGCGATGCCGACTCCGGTGATCGCCCGCGCGTGTCCGACCCCCACCATCGCCGCCGTCGGCGCCATGATGACCGGCGCCACCACGGGCGCACCGACCTGGACGCCGGTGCCAACATTTAGAGCCCCCGAAAAATCGGCGTTGTAACCGTTCGCGTCTTCGACCGTCGCGCCCAGCGTAAGGTTCACATTCGATATCGCCAAGTTGGCCGTTTCGTCGGTGCTTCCGACGGTGTAATCGAAGACTATCAACCCGGCCGATGGGTTCGAAGAGCCCGCGTCGTAGGTGGCGATTCCGTTGTCGTTCAAGCTAAGCGCGACAGTCGCGTAGTCCGGAATATTGATGGTAAAGGCCTCGCTCATCGTCAAGCTCAGCTGAATCGTCTGACCCGAAGTTACATGGCCCGTCTGGGAACTGGCGACGGATACAACCGTCAGCGGCGAATTCACCGACAGCCCGGTGTCCCCAATAGCGCCGGAGAAATCGACCGCGGCGTCGCCGACGCCATCAACGACGGCGCCGTTCAAATTGACGCCCTCGATATGCAGATCGGCGAACTGATCGCCGGCCGCAGGAGTATAGTCAAAAACCAGTGTGCCGGCGGCGGGGTTCGATGCACCGGCATCGTAGGTCGCGATGACCGGGTCGCCCAACGTCAAACTCGGAGAGCCTCCGGAGGTGTCGACGCTTACCGGCCCGCTCATCGTCAAACTCAGTTGAACGCTCTGCCCAGTCGCAACATCGCCGGTCTCAGAGGTGGTAACACTGGCGACATATCCGCCGGTAAATACAAAATTGCTGAGCGGGACGCGATAGACATCACCGATCAGTTGCGGTACCCCGTTTAGCAATGCATAAACCTGAACGTCCGGGCCGATTACAGTGTTGGTCGTCTCTAGGACGTATGCTGTGCTGGGGCCGAGCAATGTAACGATCGCATTGCTGCTCGGGCCGCCATCGACGACGTGCACTGTCGTGTCGATTGGCACATCCCAGAAAATATGCACTAAATTGCCGCCTAGCACGTAGTTGTCAGTCGAGTGGATGTAAACGTTTGTGCTCGGTACCGGATCGCTCGAGCTTACTATCGCGCTAACGGCGATCTCGTTGCCGTCCATGGCACTAGGTGCAAAGGGGTTTCGATAGGTTGAACTCGGTGTATATAAGGTGTCATCGGCTAGTGACATGCCGATCTGAGAATAGGCAAACGGGCTGTTGAGATCGCTGGCGAATTGGTACAGTGTCTCTACATTTTGCGCATATAGTAGACTATCATGGTAGGTCAGAGATGGCAGAAGAGCACTACCATCATCGTCAATGACGATATCGCTGCCAACCCTCGTCTTAGGCTGTACCTGCGAAAGAAAGCCGGCCGCGACGATGCCAAGAGGTCCGGCGGCCCTCAAAGCGGCGGAGAGAGCCGATATTTCGCCCTGTGAGCCAACGACGCTCGGAACTAGCGACACTGGATCACCGATCTGGACAAAATTGTCTATCGGCAATCCGACCGCTGGGTTTTCCGAACCAGGCGAGCCGTCGGTATACCCTTCTATTTCCTGGACGGTCGGGTCCTGCTGGCGCTGACTCTCAAGCGCCCCGATAAAATATTGCAGGGCTGCGGCGCCAAGGCTGTGACCGGAGACAATTACCTGCTGGATATCATTGGCGGTGTCGGCAAGATAGTTCTCGATCGAATTGACCAGTGGTGTGAATTCTGCGTAATAACTGTCGAAATTCCCGTGAAAACCAAAATCGCTTACTTGATCCGTGCCACGAAAGTCGACTGTCAGGGTGTTCTCGCCACCCATTACGCCCAACAGGACCATAGCGTCCGCCTGGGCAGTCGCGCCGACGGCGTTAGCCTGATAGAGTCCGTTGACGAACGAGTAACTAAGCGTACCCTGCCTGTAATCAGCTGGGGCCATACCAAGTTGCATGGCGGATACGGCTTCCCACCCGTCGACCGATACCGCCGTCCCCGTCTCACTCGGAGGACTGGCCGCGTTGTAAGCCAGCGGCTCGGGTAGGCTATATAAGCTAGAGACGCCCCCAGCGTATTTGTAATTCTGGTTGTAGACCTCGTAGGAAAATTGCATCATTTCCGTAGCGAGATCGCCTGGGACGGGGGCAATTGCGCCAGGACTGAGCCCTGTCAGTCCCGTCAGCAAAACATTGTTGCTAGGGGTGTCGGCAAATGTGGCTGTTTCGACATCGACCGTGTTGATGGTGATATCGGGAACCCGCTATCCGCAATCGTTTGAATGGACGTGTTGGTGCCGCTCAGCGTATCGGTAGTAAACGTAACCTCGAAGGTGTAGTCATCTGCCGAGCCCGGCAGAATAACGATGTTCTGCGCGGAGGATTGGGTCTCAAAGATTGGATGGCCACCAGTAATGGTTTGCGTTGTTCCCGCGCTGAAATCCGCGAAGTCCGGAAACCTGCCTGAGGATGATGCATAATCAAACGTGTCCTGCCCGGCGCCGCCCTGGATGGTGTCGTTGCCGGGCGAGCCGTAGACAACATCAGTTCCCGAACCCAGGGAAATGTGGTCCGTCCCTGCCCCACCTGCGATCGTATCGTTGCCGTCGCCCATCGTGAAGGTCTGGGAGGGATCCCATGCGACGGTGGGGGTGAGCTGATATTTGCCCGGGTCGGGCAATACGATCGTGTCGTCTCCAGCGAGCGAGTTGTAGAGCTCCGCTCCAGCGTTGGTGGCGGCAATTTGCAAAGGTGTGAGATTATTGAAATCGACGTCGTCTGCGCCATTCGTGAACAAAGCGGGGGTCAGTTGAATATCGGTTCCGCTGGTGCCGTCGCTGGAGAGAGTGAAGGTGTCGCCGGTGTAGTCTCCCGCCAATTGCTGTGTATAGGTCTGACCGCCCTCCGAGACCGTCAGTATATCAGTCGTCGGATCCAGAGTCGCCGATCCGCCACTGACATAAGGAAGATACGTGACGTCGATCGTGCCGCCACTGTTCAGCGTCGTGTCGATGGCAGTGCCTCCGGAGTCGATGATCTCGATGCCGCCGCTGCTGACGATCGTACCGCTGGCAACGCCGCCGTCGATACTAACGTTACCGCCGCTGCTGACAATCGTGCCGCTGGCAACGCCGCCGTTGATAAGAACGTGACCGCCGCTGCTGATAATCGTACCGCTGGCAACGCCGCCGTCGTCGATAAGAACGTGACCGCCGCTGCTGACAATCGTGCCGCTGGCAACGCGCTGACAATCGTGCCGCTGACAAGGTCGCCGCCGATAAGAACGCCACCGCCGCTGCTGACAACCGTGCCGCTGGCAACGCCGCCTTCGATAAAAACGAAACCGCCGCTGACAACCGTCCCGCTGGCAATGCCGCCGGGCAAAACGAACTCTTCGCCGCCACTGTAAACGACGGTGTTATCGACGCTAAACACGCCGGGCATGTAAACGTTAACCGGTGGTGCTCCGCCGAACAGCTCGGTTCCCGAGACGATGTTGCCTGTCACCGGATCGGTCCAGGTAGTGCCGACTTCGAGAGTCTCTCCATTGCTTACAACTGTCATTTTTCTCTCCTTTCGGCTTGCTGTTCCGCTGTGGCCGTTCCCAAGTGCGGCGAACACAAGGGCCGTGGCGCTTCAACGCGTCGGTCTTGATTTTCCGTAAATGCCGGGATCTGCCGAATTATTCGCTTAACCTGGTCCGGAGTAATAAGCCGCGTACATTCGAACTGCCGCGGCGTGTCGCTGTGACGCGGACACCAGAGAAAATCTTTGTGGTCGAAGCGGCACCGGACGTCGTTCCAACAACTGTTACAGGCGTGCCAGTTGATCACCCGGAACGGCGTCGTGAATTCGGTCAACGGGTGGCTGAAGCCGCTGATCAGTACCACCGGCGTGCCGGTCGCCCAGGCAAGCCATGACAGTCCGCTGCTGAGCCCAATAAAGAATTCGGCATGGCGTAGCCAGCGGACCCGCTCCTGCAACGGGCGGTCACCGGTCTCGTCCTCGACGCCGTGCGGGATGTGATTCCAGACGATACCGCTGCCGTGCACCGGCTTCTGGTCGATGCAGACTACGCGGTAGCCGGCCGCCTTCAGGAAGTGGACGATCTCGCGCCAGCCATTCGGGTTGTTCCAGTATTTGCACTGAGTGGTCGATTGCGTAGCGATGCAGACATAGGGATCGGGCACCGGCCTTCCCGCGTCGGGCACGGCGAGGCGCGGCGGCGCCTCGGTGGGGTCGACCCCGAGGATGTACCCGGCGGTGCGGTGTAGCCCGACGTGGCGGAAATCCGTCGGCTGATTGATGAATTCCCGGTCGTCGAAGAACAGACCGAGGTAGTAGGTGGCATAGGCCTGGGCGGAGAGGTCCTGCTCCATCGATTCTTCGGGGGTGACGAAGCGGATCGCAGGATAGGCGTCGCGGAGAGCCGGGATGATCAGACTCGACATCGCGTAGGTCAGCCGGCAGCCATGGACCTCTCCGAACCGCGCGGCATAGGGGAACCAACCCAGGACGTCGCCTAAGGTGCCGACCGGGAACTGGATCAGCACATCCCGATCACGCGCGTCGTATTCGTGAGACAGCACTGAGGTGGGTGTTCCGGCCTCGTCCAGATCCCAAACCTCGATCCCGAAACGGACGAAGAAGCGCTTGGACGAACGCACGAAGGCGCCCTGGTTCTCGCTTTGAAACAGGATGTTGCCGGTGTCGAGGTCGCGCAGCCGAACCCGCCACTTGCCCTCGATCCGCTTAGGCAGCAGGAGCCGTGCACCCTGGTTGAAATCGAATCGGATCCCCTGCGGCCCCTCTTGTGTCGGCAGGCCGGCGGGGGACGGATAGGCTTGTTTTTGTTCCGTCTCAGTCTTCGCGGCTGCGGAAGAGTTGGACCGCGGCTGATCAGGTTCCGTTGGGGTGGCCGACGCCTCCTGATTCCGGATCAAGGCCTCCCCATCCACCCTCGCGTTCCTCCCCTTTTTACGTGAGCACAACCGTGGCGCGCCGTTAAAATCCACGACATCCTTTTTGTCAACGGTGTGTAAACGGTTAACGACAGATTGTGACGATTCTTAACTGCCGGACGTTAACTCTCGATGTTTGGGGAGATCAAATGATCTCAGCCCGCCCACGACGATGGAAGACCCATCACACATGCAATGAGATGCCGCAGATAATAAACGAGAAACTCGCGGCGAATCGATCAACCCACGCGCCGCTGTATGGCTGGGCAGCGGCCTCTCAATCCGCCGGTCCGACGGATTAGATCGAGTCAAAACGCGGCTTTCGAATCCGTCGCATCTTCAATGTCGAAATAGAAATTGGCCAACGCCTCGGCGGCCAGTTCCTTCGTCGGTCGCGGCACACGGGGTCACAGCTTGAACACCTGATTTGCCCTCAGCGCGGCAGCGGCGGCAGGGACCCATCCGTCGCGAAGCGGAATATCGTCGTCGAACGGAAATCCTGCCCCGGCTTCAACTCCGTCGTCGGAAAGTTGGGCTTGTTGGGGCTGTCGGGGAAATGCTGCGTCTCAAGCGTAAACGCCTCGGTCTGCCGATACGTCGTGCTCGATGACCCGACCACCGAGCCGTTCATGCCGTTGCTGGTATAGACCTGCACAGCCGGCTCGGTGGTGAAACAGTCGATCACGCGACCGCTGCGCGGATCATAGGCGCGCGCGGCAAAATTTATGCTGTCGCCGGGGCGTTGGTTCAGCACGAAGTTGTGGTCATACCCGTGCGCATAGACCATCTGCTGGAACGCGCTGTGCAGCCGAGCGCCGATCGGCATAATCTGCCGGAAGTCGAGCGGTGTGCCGTCGACTGGTGCGATCTCCCCAGTGGGGATCAGATCGGGTGCGACGGGGGTGTAGCGGTCTGCATTGACCAGCAGCATCTGATCCACGACCGAACCGGACCCGTTGCCGGCTAGATTGAAGTAGGAATGGTTGGTGAAATTGATCACCGTCTCCCTGTCGGTGCCGGCCGCATAGTCGATGCGCAACGCGTCGTCGTTGGTCAGCGTATAGGTCACCTGTGTCGTCAACGTCCCGGGGAAATTCTGGTCGCCATCCTTGCTGACATAGCTCAGCGTGGCCGCGACACCGTCCGGCATCTGTGTGGATGTCACGGTCCAGACCCGACGGTCGAGGGCGTTGGGGCCACCATGCAGCGTATTGGCGCCATTGTTGGCGATCAGATGGTAGGTCTGGCCGCCCAATATGAACTGCGCACCACCGATGCGGTTAGCGTAACGGCCGGTGATCGCACCGAAATGGCCGGGGAGCGTCTCGTATTCTTGTAATGTCCTGAGCCCGAGCACGACATTGCCGAGCCGGCCCGCACGGTCGGGCACGTCGACCTCGGTGACGACGCCGCCCAAGCTCAGAAAGCGCACCCGCATGCCGCGGTCATTGGTCATCGTGAAGATGTCGACCGCCTCCCCGCCTTGCGTCGTGCCGTAGGGTGCGCGATCGAGGGTAGCGGCAGCGTCTGCTGGATTGCCGGCACTCGCCGTCGCCAATGCCGCGGCGATCGCAAAGGCGAGTGCTGTGCTTGCGCCGAGTTTGCCGTGAAGGTGGCGGCACTCGTGGCTCGTTGATTGTGTCATGACATTTCGCTCCCGTTTTTGCTGTGTCATCCATTGGGTCGGAGAAGTGCCCAGCCATGAGACCCGGTGGTGCACACCGCCAAATTCCACCTCAAAATCGCCCTTTGTTTCACGGCGACACCTGCACAGGCTGCGGGCTTTCGCTTGATTGACGTGCCCGCCGGACGCCGATGGGCCTGCTCCGAACCGCCGAGCGAGATCGAGCTCGGCAACATCGCGGTACCCGGGTGAAGGATTGTCCGACCAGTGGCGACAAGCTGCCGCTCGTTGTTGTCTCGCACGGCAGAGGCGGCTCCTTGATCGGCCATCACGATACGGCCGAGACGCTCGCCGATGCCGGCTTTATCATCGCTGCCATCGATCATCCTGGCGATACCGTCTCCGATCTGAGCCGCTCGGGCGACCTGCCGGTGATGGTCGAGCGGCCGACCGATATCACGGCAGACGACCTTCGTAGTGACGCCGCTAGCGCCGATCAGCTTTAGCCGATTATCGCAGCCGCAGTCTGCTGCGTGCAGTTGCATGTCTACTTGAGGTCAGAAATAACATATGACCAGAACTGATCCACTGCCGCTGGCCGAGGCAGACAGATGCTAGCGGCGCGGAGCGCGGGGTACAAGCTCGACGCGGAGGTTCGGAGGTGCCCATGAAGAGAAGCTCCAGGTGGAATTCCGCGTCGTTCCCGGTCGCCATCTTCGCACTCGCAGGATGCGCCCATATCGACGATCCCACCGGCGCCATCGAGCGCAAGTACTTCGCCGGTGGGCCATGGCAGGTGACGGTACAGATCGCCGCGGCGTGCTGCGCCGCGAACGGCTTCGCCAGCGATCTGTACTATCCGATGAACCTGGGCGCGAACAACTTCAAGCACCCGGTCGTCACCTGGGGTAACGGCACGGGCGGGACTTCCACCGGCTGCGACTACTTCCTGCGCCATCTTGCTTCGTGGGGCTTCGTTGTGATCGCGTCGCAGGACGGATACGAGCGCAACGGCGCCTCGATTCTCGCCGCAGCGCATAAGATGGTCGATGAAAATTCAAATCCCGGGAGCCCGTTCTTTAACAAGCTCGACATCTATCACATCGGCGCGGTGGGCCACTCCCAGGGAGCCGGCGGGGTGGTGCGGGCGATGATCGATTCGACCACAACGCCTCCGTACCCTCGGATCATCACGGCCGTCCCGGTCGAGCTGCCGGGACAGCGATTCTGCTTTTGCCCGCCGGGCGATGTGCTGGACACTGCGGCCGTCACGCACGGCTCCGTGTTCTTCGTCGACGGTTCCGCGGATATCCCCGTTTCGCCGCCGACGCAATCGCCGCAGACGGCCGGCGAGCAGTCAATCGAAGCGTTCTACGATGCAGTGCCGACGGTCGATGCGACGGGCCAGCCCAACGGCGTCGTAAAGCTGAAGGGGACGCTGCTCTTCGCGAACCACAACGACATCGGCGGGCAGCCGCAGTGCCTGCCGGGCACGCCGTTCTGCGATATCGGGGTATTCGGCTACCTCGGGTATCCGACGGCGTGGCTGGCGTATCAGCTCGGCGTGGACCCGTCGGCGCAAGCGGCGTTCGTCTCAGGAAGCGGAGAGATGTTTCAGCAATGGAGCCACTGGCTGTACGTTCAAAGCAATGTGCAGTGATTCCGGATCAAGCGGCTGATCGATTTCATGCTCGGCGCATCGCCTGTCGCGTTCAACATCGATCCGGAACGTATCGGCTCTTTGGGTTCTCGCGAGGCGGTTACACCGGTCTTCAAGCACCATTCGCGCACTTCGAGTTGCCTTCTCGCCTTTTGAGAACCGGGACTGCAGCGTTAGGCCAGCGGGCGGAGCTGAAGGCGGACGGCGTTAGCGACAAAAGTGCGACGGCTGCTCGAGCTGCTGCGCGCGGAGGGGTACCAGGGCGCCGATGACAGCGTGCAGCGTCGTGTCCGTGCCTGGGGTCAGGCGCCATCGCAGCAGGGTGTGGTGTTCGTCGCCGCTGTGGTTCGCGCCGGGCGAGGCCCATCAGTTCGACCAGGACGACGGCTCGCCGACATTGCAGGGGCGATCATTATTTACTGAGAATATCGGTATATATTTCATATTTGACATCTAGATGAGATAGAATTCTCCTAGCGCGCTCCCACACGGTGGAGGCGGGTAAGGCGAGGCATGGACGAAATCGACCGCTTGCTGCTGGAGATCCTGCAGGAGAACGCGACATTGTCGATCGCGCAGATGGCCGAACGCGTCGGTCTTTCGCCAACGCCGTGCTGGAAGCGGATTCAGAAGCTGGAAGCCGGCGGTGTGATCACGCGCCGGGTCGCGGTGGTCGACCCGGATCGCGTCGGTGTCGGGCTTTCTGTCCTCGTCAGCGTCGAAGCCGGTGAGCACACGCCGGAGTGGTTGCAGCGCTTCAGCATCGGCATCGCCACGATGCCGGAAGTGATGGAAGTCTATCGTATGGCCGGCGATGTCGATTACATGCTGCGCGTCGCGGTCGCCGACATGGCGGAATACGACGCCTTCTATAAGCGCTTGATCGCGATCGCCCCGATGAAAAACGTCACCTCGCGCTTCGCCATGGAGCGCATGAAACACACCAGCGCATTTCCGCTGCACCCGCGCGCCTTCCGAGACCGCCGGGTCATCGACAACGGGGACGAAGAATAGGTTTCCCCACCGCGCTCGATCCGGAGCAAGTCTATCCCCAATCAGTATAAATAAAGTAATAACTTACTATTTGACAACCGCGATCCCGGCAACCAATATTTTGCCTATGCTTTAGTCCGATCCGGGTAGTTATTATTGCCGGCGCAGCCTCGGCGAATCTGTGATTATCGAGGTTTTTTACTTCCATCCTCGGCGATGCACTGCCTCAAGGAGCTGGAGATATGCGCGAGGACCGGCAATCGAGCCTCGAGCCGATCAGGCCCGGCCAGATCTGGCTTATCGAACAACCCTCCGCATCGGTACTTTTCCCGCTCGACCGCGGTGCCCTGACCAATGCAAATGTTGTGATTTACGATCGCACGCTCGCACCTCTAGTCGCGCGTTTTCTGCCGATCGGGGGATATGCCGAGCCGCTGCCGCTCGATGCTCAGGCCGCGGGTTCGGCGATCTCGCCGCGAGCGCTCCAATTTGCAGCCGAAGGTTGGAGCGTCGTTCAGTTGGTCGAAGCGCGCCCTGGCCGGCGCGAGCGGCTGCACGACGCGATCGGGGCACTGATGCCACTGGGTGGCGGCGGTGACCTGCCACTGCTGGCGATCGCGAAAACGGCAGCCGATGGGCACCGACAATGGGAGGGGTGCCTGCGCAACAGCTCCGACCTGATCGACGAATTTGGCGATGAGGATCCGCTGACCCTCGTTTTCGGGCCGCTCGTTGCCCGCTACCCGGCACCGGCCCACGCCCACGCCTTTGCCAACGGGCTCGCCGGCTGAGGATTGGCATGGCCGCGATCGAAAATGTCTCGAAGGCCGAGGCAATCAAGCAGCAGAGCCGGCAATTGCGCGGCAATCTCGCGCGCGATGTCGCCGATACGGCGGCGCCTTTCGACAATGCCGGCTACAGCCTGCTGAAGTTCCACGGCATCTATCAGGGCTACGACCGCGACAGCGCCACCGAACGCAAGCAGCGCGGCGACGAAAAGCTCTGGCAATTCATGGTCCGCGTCCGGATTCCGGGCGGGCGGCTGACCGCCGACCAGTACCTGGCACTCGATGGCCTCGCCGATCGCTATGCCAACGGCTCGCTGCGGGTGACGACGCGCCAGAGCATCCAGTTCCACGGCGTCGTCAAGCCTGGGCTCAAGGCAACCATCGCCGAAATCAACCAGGCCTTGCTGACGACGCTCGCGGCCTGTGGCGATGTCGTGCGCACCGTGACGACGGTGCCGGCGCCGATTTGCGACGCGGTGCATCGCCGGCTCGAAGACGACGCGCGCCGCCTGTCGACGCACCTGTTGCCGAAAACCGGCGCCTACCACGAGATCTGGCTCGACGGCGAGAGGGTGACGCCGGATAACGAGGTGTGCGACCCGCTTTACGGGGAGCGCTATCTGCCGCGGAAATTCAAGATCGGCCTCGCGATCCCCGACGACAACACGATCGACGTGTTGACCAACGATCTCGCGATCGTCGCGCTGTTCGACGGCGAGAGGCTTGCCGGGTACAACTTCCTGCTCGGCGGTGGGCACGGCATGACGCACAACAAGCCGGAGACCTATCCGCGGCTGGCCACACCGGTCGCCTTCGTCGAGCCTGACGACCTCCTCGAAGCCGCTGCCGCCGTGGTGCGTCTCCATCGCGACTGGGGCGATCGCGGCAACCGCCGCCATGCCCGCCTCAAATACGTTATCGCCGAGCACGGCGATGACTGGGCGCGCGATAGGCTGTCGGAGGATCTCGGCAAGAAGCTGATGCCGTGCCGGTCGATGCCGGAATTCCGGGTGCCCGATCACCTCGGCTGGCACGAGCAGGGCGACGGCAGTCTTTATCTCGGGGTGCCATTGGCGAGCGGGCGCATCGTCGATGACGAGCGGGTGCCCCTGCGCAGCGCATTGCGGGACATCGTCGCCCGCTTCCGGTGCAACCCGATCCTGATGCCGAGCCAGGACATCATCCTCAGTGAGATCGATCCGGCCGACCGCGCCGCGATCACCGCACTGTTGCGCGAGCATGGCGTACGCCTCGCCGAGGAATTACTGCCGGTCGAGCGCTGGGCCTTGGCCTGCCCCGCATTACCGAGCTGCGGCTTGGCGCTAGCCGAGGCCGAGCGGGTGCGCGAGGACATCGTCGGCGCAATCGCCGCACGGCTCGAGCACTGGGGCCTGGAACGCGAGCGGCTGAGCGTCCGCATCACCGGCTGCCCGAACGGCTGCGCCCGGCCCTACAGCGGCGACATCGGCATTGTCGGCCGGGTGCCGGGGTTCTACTCGCTCTATGTCGGCGGCGATTTCGAGGGCACTCGGCTCAACCAGGCGATCGCCGAGCGGCTCGACATCGCCGGCCTCGCCGACGCGCTCGACCCGCTGTTCGCGCTGTTCGCCCGTTCGCGCACCGCAGACGAGGGCTTCGGCGATTTCTGCCACCGCGTCGGCATTCCCGCCTTGCAGCAGGTTATCGAGGGCTGCCGTAAGCGCTCGGCTTGATTCAGATCGGACGAGCTATTCTCGCAAAGAGCGCCGCCGGGTGGGAAACCGCCTCGCGCCGCACCTTGCCCGGAGCAAGAAAGAGCCCATAGCGCTCGCCGCCGATCGTGACGCGCACCGTCTCCCCGACGCTGTCCGCGTCGATCTCGTCATCCTCGATGAGCTTGGCTATCTGCCGCTGCCGACCAGCGGCCGGACGCGGAGCCGCCCGCGCGGCAAAATTAAGTTCAAACGCCGCGCCGGCACCCTGCCGACGGACCAGCAGGTTAGTGGCGCGCCAAAGGTCGCGCTAGGCGATCGTCGCGCATTCCCGTGGCTGTTTGTCGGAAACGCGGAGTCCCGGCATTCGACGCTTATCACGCAACACGACTGACTTTCTGGTGATCGCCCGCGAGATGCAGCGCGCCGGGGCGGGCATTCGTTCAACCGCCGAGCCTTTTCTTGATACCACTTCGGATTTCGCCGAGTCGTTTTTGCGACCTTAGCATTACCGCGAAGCTGGAACGCCGCCGCAGAGTGGAGCGCATGGCACGAGACTCGCCGACGCGAAGGCGAACGGCGTCAAATTAGGGCGCAAGCCGAAACTCACCACCCATCAGCGGCGCGAAGCGCAGAAGCGGGGCGACTTACGGCCGGTGAGACACAGCGCAGCATCGCCCGCACCTTCAACGTTAGTCAGGCGACGATTTCACCGCCGTCGGCTGACGAGCCCCGCCGCCCTAAATCTGGTGTCCGGCGCGGCCAAAAAACGGCGCAGCCGGACAAGTATTAGAGAGGACTAGGCCGACCCCAAACCGCAATCAAAAACCTGCCCCCCGCTATGCTTTTCCTTCCCGGCACGCCTGAAGATTTCAGATAGACTTTCGCGGTCTTTTCAGAAATACGTTTATGCGGCTTTGACAGCCGACCCCAAACGGCGCGTTTGAAATACCGGAGCCGGCCGCTCTCGACCCAGGCCGTGCAGAAACGGTTGGTCGCGAGGTGGCGAGCGGCCGAAGGGTCTGCTGTTCGGGTCTCAGGCGTTCAGCATGTTTCAGACGCTGTAGTGGCTCGACGGCTCGCGCGTGTGCGCTGTCGGCACTTCGACGATGGAACCGTGTTAAAAGCGACATTCTCACAGCCGGGGCTACGTCCTGATCGCTGCGATCAGCGGTCCGGGCCCCATGATGTTGATGAGGCGGGTAAGATTGTAGGTGAGCACGTGCAGCGCCATTTCGGTAGCGACGCGTGGCAACGTCTTCATAAGGAAATGGGTTGCTCCCATCCGCGCTTTGATTGTCCCGAACGGATGCTCGACCGTCTCACGCCGCTGGCGCATTTTTTCTGGATGCTCGTCGAGCCGGCGCTGCACAGCTTCGAGAACATGCTCATGCTCCCAGCGTGTGATGCGTCGTTCCTTACTGGGGGTGCAGCTGTGTTTGATGGCGCAGTTTGGGCAGGCATTGGTCCAATAGCGGCGCAGGACCAGCCCGTGTTCTTCGTTCGTGTAGCGGTAGGTTAGACTTTCACCTGCCGGACAGATGTAGAGATCATCACCGGCCATGTAGCGGAAGTCCTGCTTGCCGAAGCGCCCATCGGCCTTGGCG
>Ga0306924_10000934_pt1 | contig 25792 bp, 26 predicted proteins | sample sta12Can44000111_FD_203756 | JGI IMG/M metagenome (GOLD analysis project Ga0306924, IMG submission 203756) | Lab enrichment of tropical soil microbial communities from Luquillo Experimental Forest, Puerto Rico - statanox.12C.anox.44.000.111 (v2)... | ecosystem: Environmental > Terrestrial >... | reverse complement strand
GTTGATACCGACTGCGAGCGCTGCGGCGACGGTCGCGACCACAGTATCGCCCGCACCCGAGACATCAAACACCTCGCGCACTTCGCCGCGTTGGACATGGACCGTGCCGTCGGCAGAAACGAGCACTGAGCCCTCGGCGCCGAGCGAGGCGAGAACGGCGCCGAAGCCGCAACGGTCGATCAGCGCGCGTGACGCCGCGATGATCTCGCTGTCCGTTGCGACCGGCATTCCCGTGGCATGGGCCAGTTCACGCCGGTTCGGTTTGACGATATCGGCACCGCGATAGCGGATGGGATCACCACCCTTCGGATCGACGATCACGCGCGCGGCGGCCTCTCGGGCTGCTCGAATTACCTCCAGCGCCACTCCTTCCGTCAACACCCCCTTTGCGTAATCCGAGACGACAACAACCGGGTGGTCCGCCACAAGCTCGCGCGCGAGCCGCAACAGGTCCTCGCGGATATAGGGATCGAGCGGGATTGCGCTCTCGCGATCAGCTCGCAACAGTTGCTGATTGCCGGCAATGTAGCGTGTCTTCACCGTTGTCGGGCGCTGATCCTGGACGAGAACATGGGCCTCGGCGCCGTCCTGCGCCTCGACCAGACGACCGATCTCGCGGCCGGCATCGTCATTGCCGACCACCGAAATGAAGGACGCCGCTGCTCCCAACGCCCGCAGATTGCGAAGCACGTTCCCGGCGCCCCCGAGGCTCTTCATTTCGCGCTCGATCCACAACACCGGGACTGGCGCTTCGGGCGACACGCGCTCGACCTGGCCGAATACGTAATGATCGAGCATGACGTCGCCGATGCACAGCACCCGCGCCGATTTCAGGCGGTCGATATACGGAAGGAGATCGCTGTCGTTAGCCATCGGCAATTCTTGGTTGCAGTCCCGCCGCGTGTTTTGACGACATTGCGAAACGCCCGCAAGCAAAAATGCCGCGGCATTCTCGTCGATGTCGCGGAAAACAGGCCGTTTGTCCCGTTTCGGTTCACCGGGGCCGGCGCAGGAGGACGTAGGTAGCGCCCGGACCTCCGTGACGCGGTTGGGCTGGCGCGACGTCGAGGATCCGCCGCCGCAGCTCCGGTTCTTCCAACCATCGCGGAACCGATCTCTTGAGGATCCCGGGCCCGCTCGAACCCAATCCTCGTCCGGTGATGACAAGCACGCAGCGCCGTCCGGCATCGTGGGAAGCCGCGACAAAGGCGGCGAGCGCGCGATGCGCCTCGGCCTGTGTCATCCCGTGCAGATCCAGCGTTGCTTCGATCTCGCGAAGACCGCGCTTGAGTCGCTCGGCATTGGCGCGATCGATCCCGGCGAAGCGGTCTAGCGGCGGGGACGCCGGTGACGGGCTGACGCGCGATCGGTCAATCCGAGCCGCGTTAGGATTTGGTCGCTGGTCCGAGCTTGTCGCAGCCGGTAGCCCGCGGGACCGCATTGGCTCCACATCGCGAACCGCTTCCTGCCATAGCACGCGATCACCCCGCGGGCGGGCTGTCTTGCTCGCCGTCATCACTTCCCGACGCCTGCTTGCCTTCGACAAGCACAATATGGAGACGCCGGGGCCCGTGCGCACCGAGCTCTATGTGTTGCTCGATATCCGCGGTGCGTGACGGACCGGTAATGAAATTGATCGTCCGCGGCGGCACTTCGGATATCCCGCGGGCGCACAGACGGTCCCATCCGTCCTCGTACGTCGCGAAGACTTGGTTGGCCTCGACGAGAACAATGTGGGTGTCCGGCAAGAAATTCAGCGTCGTCGGAGTTTGCGGCCCGGAAATCAGCATCAGCGACCCGGTCTCGGCGACCGCGGCGTGGCAGCCGGTAAGGCTGACCTGGTCGCTTGCGTGGGCGCGGCCGCGGCGGATCTGCAGCAGCGGCCAGTCTCTCCAAGGAATGGCGTCGAGGCTCGGATCCGGAGCCATGACCAATTCGGCCGGCAGATTTTCCGCAGCAAGGTAGTGGGCGACCGCCTCCGGCACCGCCGCGAGTGAACTCACCCGCGCTACCGTCGCCTGCACCTCCTCTGCCATCGTGACGAACAAGTCGACCTGGGCACGGTGATCGAGCGTAGCTGCCCGAGCTGGGATCGGGTTGCGACGATGCGCCGCGATCCGCGCGCGCAACTCGGCTTCGAGATCCGCGCCAATCCGGCCGCGATTCAGCGAACTGCGCACGCTGGCCAGAATGCGTTCGCGAGCCGCCCTCATCTGGGCCGCCGCGCCTTCTGCCGTTCAGCCCAAAGGCTTTGGAAACTGCGGCCCTCGGGCACCGGCAGGTCGCGTACTCGGGTCCAAGCAGCGGCCAACGGCAAGGCGCGGAACCTTCCGCGCCCGCTTCCGGCCCAGCCAAGGGCCCGGCTGGCGAGTTCGGCGAACATGTGATAGAGCGCCGGCCGGCGCGCCACCCAGGCCCACGCCGAGAGGCCGGTTCCGTAAACCGATGGGGTCAGCCTTTTGGCGTATTCGCGCTCACGCCAATGGCGCATCATCTTCGGCAACGGGATCTTGACCGGGCAGACGCTGTCGCAGCGGCCGCAGAAGGTCGAGGCGTTCGGCAAATGTCCGGCCTGCTCGATGCCAATCAGACTCGGGGTCAATACCGCGCCCATTGGCCCCGGATAGACCCAGCCGTAGGCGTGACCGCCGATCGCGGTATAGACCGGACAGTGATTGAGGCATGCCGAGCAGCGAATACAACGCAGCATGTCCTGAAATTCCCCACCGATCAGGGCGCTGCGGCCATTGTCGAGCAGCACGACATGGTATTCCTCGGGGCCGTCGAGATCGCCCGGCCGGCTCGGTCCGGTCGAGATCGTCGTATAGGTCGAGAATTCCTGACCGGTCGCCGAACGCGCCAAGAGCCGCAGCAAGGTCGCGGCATCCTCGAAGGTCGGGACCAGTTTCTCGATGCTCGTTACAACGATGTGGACGCGCGGCAGGATCTGCGTCAGATCGCCGTTGCCCTCGTTGGTTACGATGATGCTCGAGCCGGTCTCGGCGACGAGGAAATTGGCTCCGGTGATCCCGACATCGGCGGCGAGAAACTGCGGTCGCAGCACTGCGCGCGCTTCATCGCACATCTGCCGCGGTTCATCGAGCGGCCGTGCCGCGTCGAGCGCGCGATGTTCGGCGCGGAATGTTTCGGCCACCTGTTCTTTGACCAGGTGGATTGCCGGCGCAATGATATGACTTGGCGGTTCCTTCCGTAGCTGAATGATGTATTCGCCGAGGTCGGTTTCAACCGGGGTGATGCCGTTCGCCTCGAGGTATTCGTTGAGCCCCACCTCCTCGGCGACCATCGACTTGCCCTTGGTGACCGTCTTGGCACCGGCCGAACGGCAGATCTGCAACACCGCCGCACAAGCCTCTTCAGGCGTGCGCGCCCAATGTACCTGACCGCCCGAGGCTTCTACTTTGGTTTCGTAATATTCCAAATAGAAGTCGAGATGCTCGATCGTGTGGTCCTTGATCGCCCGGCCGATTTCACGAAGAGCTTCGAACTCGGGCAGGCGTTCGATGGCGAGGCGGCGGCGCAGCGGAAAGCCGGTGCGCGCAAGTCGGAGTGCCCGCTGCAAATTCTCGTTGGCAAGCCCGCTGCGGGCGCGAGCCTCAAAGTTGCGGCTGGTGGCGAGCATCAGTGCTACCGCGGCACCCCGATAGCGGGGACGTCTTCGGTCATGCCGGCGAGCACCTCCGCGATGTGGCGGGCTTCGATCCGCCGGCCTTGGCGAAGGAGCTTGCCGGCGATGTTGAGCAGACAGCCGAGATCCCCGGCCAAAACCGCCTCGGCGCCGGTGGCGGCAATATCGAGTGCCTTGTCGGTCACCATCTTGTCGGAGATTTCCGGATATTTGATGCAGAAGGTGCCGCCAAAGCCGCAGCATACCTCCGCTCCCGGCAACTCCCGCAAGGTTAGCCCCGTTACCGATCCGAGCAGCCGCCGCGGCTGACCCTTGACCGCAAGCTCGCGCAGCCCGGAGCAGGCATCGTGATAGGTAACGTTACGATGCCACTGAGTGGTGACGCTGCGCATTCCGCAAACATCGACAAGAAAGGAAACAAGCTCCCAGCTTCGGCCGGCAAGCTCCTGCGCACGCTGTAGGTGCACCGGGTCGTCGACAAAAAGCTCGGGGTAGTGCACACGGATCATCCCGGCGCAGGAGCCGGACGGGGCGACGACATGCTCATAGCCGGCAAACGCGTCGAACACCTGTAGCGCGATCTCTTTCGCATTAGCGCGGTCGCCCGAGTTGTAGGCAGGTTGACCGCAACATGTCTGCGTGCGCGGCACCTCGACCGTACACCCCGCCTCTTCCAGCAGTTTGACGGCGGCAAACCCGATAGTCGGGCGGAACAAATCCACCAGACACGTCACGAACAGAGCAACACGCAAAGAGCGCTCCACACGTTTCTTTTAAGCGTCCGAGATTACGGCCGACGCCGTCGGCAAACAATCCGGGTTCTGGCTCTGAAGTAGCCGGCAACTACTGCCCCGACATCGCGCAGGATCCCGCATCGTGCTCCCTTTTGTCTTAGCTGCGAGAGCAGCTTTAATCCGCCGGCGAGGGAGGCAAATGTCCGGGAGCCAGGCGCGCCGCCACGCCACGGGGCAACAACAGGTAATATCGACCGGTCGCGTTCATCTCCCCGGCACGGATCCCGGCGGTATTCCCGGTCCCCCAAAAAAACATCGCCGCGCACCGGTCCCTTGATCGCGCCGCCGGTATCCTGTGCGACGACCAGCCGACGGACGTCCTCGGCGTGGGCGAACCGCTCCTCCGCTTCAAGCCAGATCGGTGTTCCGAGAGCAATAAAGGCGCGGTCGACCGCCAGGCTTCGCTGCGGCGTGAGAACCGCACCCTCCGCGCCCACCGGACCGTCCCCTTGGATTTCGCGGAAGAAAACGTAAGACGGGTCCTCGCGGCGCAACGCCGCCCCGGCGGCTGGATATTTCCTCATCCAAGCCCGAATGCTCGCCATCGTCAGCTGCTCGCGCGGGATCAGGCCCCGTGCGATGAGCAAGCGCCCGACTGGGATATAGGGCTGCCGGTTTTGGCCGTCATAGCCGACCCTGATGGTCCGGCCGCTTCTCAGCCGGACACGGCCGGACCCTTGGATCTGCAGAAAGAACGCGTCGGCCGGATCGTCAACCCAGAGCAGCTCGAGATCGCGGCCCGCGAGCGCGCCATCCTCGATCTCGGCGCGCGTCGGCTGAGGCTTCAAACCGAGATCCGGCGGCCTGCGGTAGATCGGCGTCTGATAACGGCCGTGGCACCGACGAGAACCGTGCAGCTCGATCTCGAAATATCCGGTAAAGAGTCCGTCGGCGGTTCCATCGTCGGACACGGCCAAGGGGACAAAATCTCTCTCGAAGAAGCCCCGGGCGGCCGCATCGTCGCCCGAGGGCAGCGCCTCGGCGGATTCGCACAGCGTCTGCCAGTCACCGACCCGCCCGAAATCGGCGCTCATCGCGCTCGCGTCGAGCGGCGCGGCGGCGCGGCGGCGGGTCGGGTGACAAAGCGAGCACACGACGCGAGAACCGCCGGGACTGCTGCGGACATGCGATCGTCCGCCCACCCGGAAAGCTGCTTGAAGGTCGACGGCTCGAGCTTGAAGCGCCGTGGTCCGCTGTCATGTGCGAGCACGAAGATCAGCAACCCTAGTAGGGCAACCGCTAAAGCACGTCCCGCTCGCAGCGTTCGAGGTAAATTACGAACCGTTGCTCGTTGCGACGAGGACCCAGTTCGGGTCGGTGGATCGAGTATCCCGCGCAAACGTCCAATAATCGGTCTTCTCGATCGGATGTTGCGGATCGCCGTCCACGATGCTCCCATCCATCGCGCGCGTCACGTTGATTTGCTGTGACACGAGCTTCACCGTTACTTGCGCGGTGCGGTCGAGCAACTCGCTCTCGATAATATCGGAGCTCTCAAGCCGAGTTATACGGGTCTCGAGCGACTCTTTGGCGCCGATCCGCTCATCGATCGCAGCGATAAATCGATGAAACACGTCGTCACTCAACAGCGGCCGCAGCGCCTCCTTGTCCCCTCCAGCAAACGCCGTCACGATCATCTCAAACGCGACGCGGGCGCCCCCGAGAAATTGGGACGGGTCAAAGCTCGGGTCGGCTCGCCGGATCTCCCCTACACCGTCGGCGACCGGGTCGGCGGGCGCAGTGCTTACGGGTGGGTGCACCGTGGCCGCGCCGGGTTCGGCCAACGTCGTGAGCTTGTCCGCGACCGGCCGCGGACGGCGCACGAACAAATCGCGACGCCGCTCGTTTCCGGTGCGTCTGCCAAGCACGCCGCGCAGGCGCAAGACGAGAAATCCAGCAACCATTGCGAACAGGATGATGTCGAAGTATTGCTGAAAATCACCCATCTCTTCGCGCACCCTGCCGTCGTAGGAAAACAGCCGGCGCACCGGCCGACAGTCCCATTCTTGACTACATGGGGACCTGATGTCACGACGACAAGCCGGTTCGAGGTTATTGGAAACGTGTATGGTCTTCACATTGCTGCCGGTCGCTACATGAAAGAATTCGAGTGATTTTGATTCGCCACGGCCAGACCGAATTTAACCGTGTTTTTTCCGCCACCCGGCGCGATCCCGGTGTCAGAGACCCGGATCTCACCGATTATGGTCGCCACCAGGCGCAGGCCGTCGCTAGCATATTGCGCCCCTTCGGCCTCGGCCGGTTGATCTCTAGCCCATATACACGAGCCCTCGAAACCGCCGGGATAATCGCTGACCAACTGGGCTTGCCGATTACCGTCGAGACCCTAATCGCCGAACGTTTCTGTTTTACCTGCGACATCGGTTCACCGCTGGCCGTCGGTCGGGTTCGATCACCTCGATGACCCCTGGTGGCCCAAGACAGAGGAAACAGAGGAGGCTATTTGGCGGCGTTCGCAGATTTTCAGGCAACGGATTTCGACCGAAGCATCGTTGGAAACCGCGGTGGTTACGCATTGGGGCTTCATCCGCGCTTTGGCCGGGCTGACGGTGCCAAATGGGACGGTGCTGCGGATCGACCCGACCCGACCTGACCCCGAGCCGGAACTGATTTTCTCGGGTGATCATGGCTAACGGCGGCGGACCGTTGAGCATTTTTCCCGATCCGTGTTAGCCAGCACGCTCAGGTCGTCAGGAGGCAGTCATGGCGGACGAAGCAAAAGGGAACGGCCAGACCGACATGCCGCCGGCAGCTCCGGGCGGAGCGCAGCAGCTGATTATCAATGCGCAGTACGTCAAGGACTTTTCCTTCGAGAACCCGAGAGCGCCGCAGAGCCTGATCCAGCCGACGACCCAGCCCTCGGTAGATATCAACGTCGATGTCAAGGCGCAGAACCTCGCGCCCGACGTTTTCGAGGTCATTCTGACGATCAACGCCACCGCGCGCGCACAGGATGAGCCGGTATTCCTCGTCGAACTCGCCTACGGAACCGTCGTGACGATTAAGAACACCCCGGCGGAGATGCTGGCTCCGCTGATTCTGATCGAGACACCAAGGATCGCGTTCCCTTTCGCGCGGGCGATCATCGCGAACGCTACGCGCGACGGCGGTTTCCCCCCGCTGATGATCAACCCGATCGACTTCGCGGAACTCCTGCAACGTCACCAAGCCGAAGCTCAGGCCACGTCCTCGCCGGCAACATAATCGCTTAGCGTTATCCGTCCATGAGCCAAATCGGTTCAGTGATCGTCTGCAGCATTATCTGGTGGGCGATGAGCTCTTCCGCTGAGGGCGCATGCGGGCGTGGCGGCCGCAAAATCCGCTCGCCAGCAACCACCTCATTAGTTGGTGCCGCGAAATCCAGAGCCGGCTGGCGGCCGCCGAGCAATTCGAGATAAACGGCGGCAAGCAACCCGCAATCGATTTCGGCCCCGTGCTGGACACGATTCGATAGGTCGATACCAAAGCGCCGGCAGAGCGCGTCGAGGTTCGCCGGCGCACCAGGAAATCTCACCCGCGCCAGACCCAACGTATCAATGAAAGCGCAATCGATCGGAGCTCGCTCAAGTCGGTCGAGCTCGGCGTTCAAAAAAGCGAGATCGAAGTCGGCGTTGTGGATCACCAACCGATCGGACCCGATAAAGGCCAACAACTCGTCGACGACAGCGCCAAAGCGCGGCTGGCTCGCGAGAAATTCAGCGGTAATGCCGTGCACCGCGAGCGCATCCTCGGGCATGCTGCGCTCGGGATTGACGTACCGATGGAACTTCCGACCGGATGGAACATGATGCATGAGTTCGATACAGGCGATTTCGACGATCCGGTGACCTTCCGCGGGGTCTAACCCGGTCGTTTCCGTATCGAGCACGATCTCGCGCATTAGGGTCTCATACGTCGCCGACAGCCGCGGCACCGGTACCCACCGGCACAGCAGAGCCCGTCTCTCCGGAGGAGTCTGACGATCGCCCGTAGATGGCGCAACGTCAGACCCCGGCCAAGCCCGGTCGGTACGACAAAGTCGGCCCGCCGCCGCTTCTCGCGATCTGGCATCTGCTTTCGCAGGATGGCAGCCAAGCGAATCTCGCTCATCCCCCGGCGCTGCAACACGCGCTGCCGCTGCAGCAATGCAGGAGCCGAAACGACCAACACGTAATCGCATCGGCGCTCGGCGCCGGTTTCGAACAAAAGAGGTATATCCAACACCACGAGCCGCACGTGACGGGCGCGCGCGCCCGCAAGAAACCGCCTTTCCTCGGCAGCAACCATTGGGTGTAGAATCCTCTCGAGCCGGGAAAGCGCTGCAGCGTCCGCGAAGACTCGCTGGCCGAGGAGAGTTCGGTCGATCCCGCCGGTCCCGGTCTGGACCCCGCAAAACGCCTCGGAAACGGGCAGAACCCCCTTGCCGGCGGGCGCGAGTAGAGCATGGACCACTCGATCGGCGTCGAATAACGGCACGCCGAAGCCACGCAACATCGCTGCTGCCGTACTCTTGCCCATGCCGATGGATCCGGTGAGACCAAGAACGATCAATGCGGTGAACCCAAGCTCGCAACGATTGCCGCCCGCAGCTCGGCCGTGACCCGAACCGACGCGCCGAACCAAGCCTCAAATCCCGGCCGACCCTGATGGAGCAGCATGCCGAGGCCGTCGACGATCGAGTGCCCACGTTTACGAGCGGCGGCGAGAAGTCCGGTTTCGAGCGGCACGTAGACGATGTCGACAACCGGCGCCGACTGCGGCAGATCCGATATATCGAGGACGAGCGGCGGCTCTCCGGTCATGCCGAGGCTCGTGGTGTTAACGAGAAGGCCAGCATCGCGTTGTAACAAGTTGGCTTCGCTCCAGCGATGAACCGAGATCCGCGTTGCCAATGATGCAAGGTCATGCGCCAGCGCCTCGGCGCGCGAGGCCGTGCGGTTGACGATTCGGATCTCGGCGACGCCGGCGTCGGCGAGCGCCGCCACGACCGCTCGCGCCGAGCCACCCGCGCCGAGGACCACCGCTGGACCGGATGCCGGATCCCAATCCGGCGCGCGCTCTTGCAGGTTCTCGCGAAAGCCGTAGGCATCCGTATTCCGCGCCTCGAGTTTCCCGTCTGGCGCCACAATGATCGTGTTGACGGCGCCGATGCGCCGCGCCAAGGGCTCGATGCGATCGACGACCGAGAGCGCCAGTTGCTTGTGCGGAATCGTCAGATTGCAACCGCGAAACCCAAGGATCGGAAGCGCCCGTAGCGCCTCTGCGATATCGCCAGGCCTCACCGGCAGCGGCACATAGGCACCATCGATCCCGGTCTGTTTGAGCCAGAAGCCATGGAGCAACGGCGACCGCGAGTGAGCCACCGGCCAGCCCATGATCCCCGCCACGCGGGTTGTGCCGGTGATTTTCATCGCGGTCGGCTATGTGAGGATTTCGCCGCGACCTCGCAGGAAGGCGAGAAGTTCCAGAAGTGGAAGCCCGAGGATCGCAAAGTGATCTCCTTCGATGTCCTCAAACAGCTGCACGCCTCTGCCTTCGAGCCGATAGGCGCCGACCGAGCCGAGAATCCCCACGCCTTCGGCTGCGATATAATCGTCAAGGTACTGGTTACTGAATTCCCGCATTTTCAGCTGTGGCCGGCTCACCGTATGCCACAAGCGCGCTCCAGCCTGAACCGCACAGGCCGCGGTCACGAGCTCATGCGTGCGACCGCGCAAAGTCTTGAGCTGGACGCGAGCTTCGTCGAGATCCGAAGGCTTATCGAACCAAAGGTCGCCGCAGACCAGGATCTGATCGGCACCGACCACGAGAGGGCAATTGTCACGCGTAGCCACGCATCGTGCCTTGGCCTCGGCAAGACCCAGCGCACAGCAGGGCGCGTCACGGCCTTCTTCGCGGAAAGCTCGCTTCAGCGCGCGCTCATCAATCCCAGCCGGCTCGATCCGAACCTCAAGACCGGCGGCTTCAAGCATTCGGGCTCGCGCCACGCTCGCCGAGGCGAGTATCAGACCGCTAGTCATCCACACTGTGACGCTGCGCCAGCAATTTCATAATCGCCGCCGCCGTTTCCTCGATCGAGCGTCGCGTCACGTCGATGACGGGCCAATGCAACCGCACGAACACACGCCGAGCCTCGCGCACTTCGTCGCGCACTGCCTCGATATCCGTATACTCGGTCTGTGCGTCGTGATGCAGCAGGTCCAAACGGTTCCGGCGCAGCTGGATCAACCGCTCCGGATCGTTCGTCAGGCCGACGATCAAGGGATGGCTGGCGCCGATCAGCTCCGACGGCAACGGCACTCCGGGGACAAAGGGCACATTTGCGGCTTTGATGCCTCGATTGGCGAGATAAAGGCAGGTCGGTGTCTTCGAGGTGCGCGAGACACCAACAAGGCAGACATCAGCGTCGTTGAGACCCCAGCTCGATTGCCCGTCATCATGATTGAGGGCAAAAGTCATCGCGTCGATGCGTCTAAAATACTCGCTGTCGAGAAGATGCTGCTTGCCCGGCACGCCGCGGCTCTTGCGATCGAGATAGGAGGCCAGCGCGCCGATAATCGGATCGAGAACGGGGATCGCCTGTACCTGTAATCGGCGACAGCCCTCTTGCAGCAGCTGGCGAAGCGCGTCGTTGACGAGCGTAAAGAGAACCAGTCCGGGGTTGGCCTCGACCCCGACGATGACGCGGTCGATCTGGCTGCGAGTGCGGACCATGCTCCAGACATGCTCGACCGCCTGAGCGTCATCGAATTGCACCAGGCAAGCCCGTGCCACCGAGTGCACGGTTTCTCCAGTGGAATCCGAAACCAGGTGAAGATGAAACCGCGTCACTCCGGCCTCGCCAACAGCAGCCCCGTTATCCGTCCTTCTCTGTGGGTTATTTGGTGATTGTTCCGGAAAGCCAAGCGCGCCGCCGTTGGCCGCTGGAACCGTCCCCGATTTCTCTTCGATATCGATCCATTTTGCCACCTCGGGACCGATCCGGCCCCCGGCTGTGAAAATCCGGGACCGAATGAGCCATCCCTACATATGTCCACGCTTTTCCTTTCATTCACAGGCATATCTTTGCCAAATCGGAGCGCAAAAGGCCCTATCTTTGTGCACAACAACACCTCGACCGGTCCCGGCATCGAAGTGCGGTGATCGTGTTTGGGGACAGCTTTCAATCCCCGGTATCCACAACGATCTTCAACTCACCACCTCCTTAAGAGTACTTAGATAAGATTGGGAAAAATCGACAAATGCCGACCGGCCCGACAAAATCCCTGTTGCGCGCATTCATGGGGGAAACGTTGCCGCGACCCCCATGGTGGCTAATGCGGCAGGCTGGGCGTTACTTGCCCGAGTATCGTCAGATACGCGCCAGAGCACGGGATTTTGTCGAGCTATGTCTAACCCCGGCGTTAGCCGCGGAGCTGACATTGCAGCCGGTTCGACGATTCGAGATGGACGGGGCGATCCTGTTCTCCGACATCCTGTTGCTGCCGTACGCGCTAGGGCAAAAGCTTGCTTTTCACGAGGGTGAAGGGCCGCTGCTCGACCGGATCGAGAACAATGCAGGAATGGCACACCTTGATCTCAAGGGCGTCTCATCGAGGCTCGAACCCGTGCTCGAAACAGTTCACCGGGTGCGCGGCACGGTTGGTCCGCAGACCGTCGTCATCGGTTTCGCCGGTTCGCCTTGGACGGTGGCGACCTACATGGTCGAAGGCGGGGTGAGCCGGGATTTTCGCCGGATCAAGACCTGGGCCTATGGTGATCCGGCCGGTTTCAACGGGCTGATTGAAATGCTCATCGAAGGCACGATCACCCATCTCGCCGGCCAAATCGAGGCTGGCGCGGAACTCGTGCAGCTATTTGACAGCTGGGCGGGGATCCTGCCGGAGCCGGCCTTTGCGCAGTGGGTGATAGACCCGACGAAGCGTATCGTTTCGGCGCTGAAAGATCGATTTCACGATTATCCGATCGTCGGCTTCCCGCGCGGCGCCGGTCTTCTCTACGAGCGCTACCTCCGAGAGACCGGGGTCAACGGGATTGCAATCGATACCACAGTCCCCGCAGGTTATGCCCGCGACTGCTTGCAATCTCACGGAACAGTGCAAGGGAATCTCGATCCCGTCCTGCTGATCGCGGGCGGTGCGGCTCTCGAGGCGGCGCTCCGGGAGCTCCGGCAACAGCTCGGCGGAGGCCCTTACGTCTTCAATCTCGGGCATGGCGTGTTGCCGGACACACCGCCCGAAAACGTCGCTACTCTCGCCCGCTTGCTCGCTGAACCAATCGACGCTTGACATGGCGCGCACTGCGGTCGTGCTGATGAATCTCGGTGGTCCGGATTCGCCGGAAGCCGTTCGACCTTTCCTGTACAACGTGTTCAGCGACCCGGCGATTATCCGACTGCCCGTTTTTCTGCGGCTGCCATTGGCGAGGTTGATTGCGCGCCAGCGGGCCCGTGTGGCGCGGGATATCTACCGGCACCTGGGCGGCAGCTCGCCCCTGCTCACCAACACCGAGGCGCAAGCGCGGGCGCTCGAAGCCGCGCTTGAGCCGGAGCATCGTTGTTTTGTCGCGATGCGTTATTGGCATCCGACGAGCACGGAAACTGCGCGCCACGTGGTGGATTGGGGGCCCGACGAAATCGTCTGCCTGCCGCTCTACCCGCAATTCTCGACGACCACGACGGCCTCCTCACTCGCTGCGTGGAAGAGCGCAGCAGCGCAATATGGTCTCGATTGTCCGGTGCGCTCGGTCCGTTGCTATCCGGTGGAGGAGGGTTTTATCGTGGCGTTGGCCGGGCTGATTCGGCCAGCGTTGGATTTGGCTGCTTCCGGTGGGGACCGGCCGCCGCGGCTACTGCTGACGGCGCATGGCCTACCGAAGAAGATCGTACGCAGTGGCGATCCGTATCAAGGCCAGATCGAATCGACTGCGGCGGCGGTAATCGGCACCCTTGACCGGGCTGGGCTCGACTGGTGCGTGTGTTATCAGAGCCGTGTCGGACCGTTAGAGTGGATCGGCCCGGCCACCGAAGACGAGATTCACCGAGCCGGCAGTGACGGGGTGCCGGTTGTCGTTGCGCCGATCTCGTTTGTCTCCGAGCACTCCGAGACCCTCGTCGAACTCGATCTCGATTATCGCCGTCTCGCCGAAGCTTCGGGCGTGCCCGGCTATCACCGGGTTCCGACTGTCGGGACAGAGCCAAGCTTCATCCAAGCGTTGGCTGGTCTGGTTCGCCGTGCATCCGGAGGCGGTGGTTGATCGGCTCGCTGGCCGCCGCCTATCCCTGGATCAAATCCGTGCATATCCTCGCGGTGATCGCGTGGATGGCAGGTTTGCTGTATCTCCCGCGGTTATTTGTATACCACGCGATGGCGGCGATTGGCTCCGATCAGTCTGAGACCTTCAAAATCATGGAACGACGGCTGCAGCGAGGCATCATCAATCCGGGGATGCTCGCAACATTGGTGTTTGGTTCGTTACTTGCTGCCACCCCGGGGGTCGTCCACTGGCATCGCGGCTGGATTTGGGCAAAGCTGGCGTTAGTCGTGGCATTGCTGGTTTACAGTCATGCGCTGATGCGCTGGCGGCGTGCTTTCGCGGATGACCGCAATCGGCATTCGTCGCGCTTTTTCCGCTTGGTCAACGAACTGCCGACGATTGCGCTGGTCGCGATCGTTGTGCTCGTTGTGGTTAAACCATTTTAACCCGCATCTTTTTTTGCTTTGTTGGCGCGCAAAGATCTTGCAAACTCATTTGACTAGCTTATCTCAGTCCGGTGAAGGGATTGCTGTGCCGGTTACCGGCTTCCTCTGCAAATCCCGGATAATCCTCGCCTGAACCCCTTCTCGCTGGAAATTTCGGCGGGGTTTCTCGACAGGCGGCCCTTATCCTCATATCAACGCGCCCCTCGATGAATCTACAGGAATTGAAGCGTAAAACTCCGGCAGAACTCTTGGCGTTCGCCGAAGAGCTGGAGATTGAAAATGCATCGTCACTGCGCAAGCAGGATATGCTGTTCGCAATCCTCAAACAGCTTGCCGAAAACGATGTGCCGATTTCGGGCGACGGTGTCCTCGAAGTGTTGTCCGACGGGTTCGGATTCCTACGATCGCCGGAAGCAAATTACTTGCCAGGCCCGGATGATATCTATGTCAGTCCGAGCCAAGTGCGGCGCTTTGGTCTGCGGACTGGCGATACGGTAGAGGGCCAGATCCGTTCACCGCGCGATGGCGAGCGCTATTTCGCACTGCTAAAGGTGAACTCGATCAATTTCGACGAGCCCGATCGCCTGCGTCAGCGCATCAATTTCGACAACCTGACGCCGCTCTATCCTGAAGAGAAGATCCAGCTCGAATTCGACGACCCGACCCGCAAGGATTTGACGACCCGGGTCATCGACCTGATCACGCCGCTCGGCAAGGGTCAGCGCGCGATCATCGTGTCGCCGCCGCGGGCCGGCAAGACAGTGATGCTTCAGAACATCGCTCATGCAGTCGCCGCGAATCACCCCGAAGTCTATCTGATCGTGCTGCTGATCGACGAGCGGCCGGAAGAGGTCACTGACATGGCCCGCTCGGTGCACGGTGAAGTCATCAGCTCGACCTTCGACGAACCCGCGCAACGGCATGTCCAGGTCGCCGAGATGGTGATCGAGAAGGCCAAGCGCCTGGTCGAGCACAAGCGCGACGTCGTAATCCTCCTCGACTCTATTACTCGCCTGGCTCGCGCCTACAACACCGTGGTCCCTTCTTCCGGAAAGGTGTTGACCGGCGGCGTCGACGCCAACGCGCTGCAGCGGCCGAAGCGCTTCTTTGGTGCCGCGCGCAATATCGAGGAGGGGGGGTCGTTGACGATTATCGCGACCGCGCTGATCGACACCGGCTCACGCATGGACGAGGTAATCTTCGAGGAGTTCAAAGGGACTGGCAACTCGGAAATCGTGCTCGACCGCAAGGTCGCCGACAAGCGCACTTTTCCGTCGATCGACATCACCAAATCCGGCACCCGGAAGGAGGAATTGCTCGTCGATCGGGGCGTGTTGTCAAAAATGTGGGTGCTGCGCCGTGTCCTGACCCCGATGGGGACCATCGACGGGCTCGAATTCCTGATCAACAAGCTCAAGGAATCGAAAAGCAACGCCGATTTCTTCGACGCCATGAATACTTGACCCGCCATTATCGTCGTCTCGGGCCCACGAGTCCGCGCTTCGCGCGGCCTGAGAACAGGCTCTGGCCGGGAACCCAGGGCTAACCGTAACCGTGGATACCCGGCCGCCGCCGAGACGACGAGAAGAGAGATGGAGGGGCGCTAAACCGTTAGCACGGTGGAGCCGGTGGTTCGGCGGCCTTCGAGGTCGCGATGGGCCCGCGCCGCCTCACGCAGCGGATATGTCTGGTTGACCGCGATCTTGACTGCTCCGCTCTGCACAACCTCGAAAAGTTCGCGGGCGGCGGTCAGCAGATCCTCTCGGCTCGCGGTGTAGGTGTTCAAGGTCGGCCGGGTCAGGAACAGCGAGCCCTTGGCAGAGAGGATGCCGATGTCGACCGCTCCGATCGCCCCCGAAGATTGTCCGAACGACACCATCAATCCGAGCGGCGCCAAGCAATCGAGCGATTTGTAGAACGTGTCCTTGCCGACCGAATCATAGACGACCGGCAGCTTCTTGCCTTGTGTCAGCTCGTTCACTCGGGCGACGAAATCCTCGCGCTTGTAAAGGATCGGGTGGTCGCAGCCGTTTCTCTTGGCGAGAGTGGCCTTTTCTTCGTCACCGACGGTACCGATCACGGTGGCGCCGAGGTGTTTTGTCCATTGGCTGACGATGAGCCCCACTCCGCCCGCTGCGGCGTGGATCATGATCGTCTCCCCGCGCTTTACCTGATGGGTGCGACGAACGAGGTACCACGCCGTCATGCCTTTCAGCATCATCGCGGCGGCTTGTTGGTCGGTGATACCGGCCGGCACGGGAACAAGCCGCTCGGCCGGCATGACCCGCTCGTCGGCATAGGCGCCGATCGGACCGCCGGCATAGGCAACACGGTCGCCCCGGGATAGACCGGCGACACCCGGGCCGACTTCTTCAACGACACCCGCCCCTTCCGAGCCGAGCCCGCTTGGCATCGGCAATTGATAGAGGCCGCTGCGGTGGTAGGTATCGATATAGTTGAGCCCGACCGCCGTATGGCGGAGGCGGACTTGACCTTCCCCTGGCCGGCTGACTTCGACCTGTTGCCAAGACAAGACATCGGGGCCGCCGGCCTTCTCAAAACGAATTGCGTGCGCCATAGCCTTCTCCTCTGTTTTGGGGAGGAGCGGACGCTAGCGCACTCGGGCGAGAGTTTCGAGCAAAGTCTGAGCGTCGGTGATCGGTAGAGAACAAACCGGCCCCTGGCAGACGTAAGCGGCCGGTTTTCCGTCGACGAGACCCTTGCCGGAGGCCGGGTGACCGGCGGGGAGCGAGCCGCCCGGCGCGAGCGTGAGGACTATCCCGTTCGGCAGCGAGCTCCCGTAGGCGGCGCGAAGCAATGATCGCAACGCCACGTCCCCACCGTCACCGACCACGACGATCTGCAATGGTTTTTCGAACAGCTCGGCACTATTGAGGAGGGTCGCGAGCGGGAAGAAATTGCGCGAGATCTCGCCGGAAAAGGTTTTGATGATCTGCTCGGCGCGTCCATGATAGGCTTCGTCGCCGGTCAGCACCGCAAGGCGCGTCATGACTCCGACCAAAGTGCCATTGCCGGCAGGAACGGCGGAATCGGCGGCAGTCTTGGCGCGCGCGATCAGCCCCTCGGTGTCTCTCGCGGCAAAGAAATAACCACCTCCTGCGTCATCCCAATAATGGCGATCGAGGATCGCAACCCACTCCCGGGCTTGCTTCAGGAAATGCGCCTCGCCCGTTGCTTCGTGCAACCCAAGTGCCGCCCGGCAAAGGTTGGCATAATCGTCGACGCTCGCCGGGTGGCGTGCGTTGCCGGCGCGCCAGCTGTGAAGGAGGCGGCCGTCGGGCATCGTCATCTGAGTGCGGATGAAATCAAATGCGCCGCGAGCTGACTCGATCCAGGCGGGTCGCTCGAACACGGTACCGGCAACCGCCATCGCCGCGATCATCAACCCGTTCCAGTCGGCCAGCACCTTGTCGTCCCAGCCCGGCCGGACCCGCTCCTCGCGGACTCCCAGCAGCAGCGCACGACAGGCCGCCAGCTCCCGCTCGGTGGCCTCGTCGGCCAATTCCGGCGAGCTCGAGCGGTTGAGGATGGTCTTTCCATCCCAATTGCCTCCCGGGCCGATGTCGTAGAAACGCTTGAACAGCTTGGCGCGGTCGCCGAGGACGGCATCGATTTCGGCTTCGGACCAGACGTAGAATTTACCTTCCTCATGCTCGCTGTCGGCGTCGAGGCTGCTGGCAAATCCGCCCCCAGGGGTCAGCATCTCGCGCCCGACCCAGCCGAGGGTTTCATCGACCCGCTGGCGATAGAGCTGGCTCTTGGTTTCTTGCCAGACGAGCGTCATTAGCTCGACGAGTTCGGCATTGTCGTAGAGCATCTTCTCGAAATGCGGCACCAACCAACGCGCGTCGGTCGAATACCGAGCGAAACCACCGCCGAGATGATCGTAGATGCCGCCTTGGCACATCGCATCGAGCGCCTTGAGAACCGCGTCGCGATAAGGCCTCTGACCGGTGCGTTTCCAGGCTCTCCAGAACAACACAAGAACACCGGTCTGGGGGAATTTGGGCGCCGTGCCGATCCCGCCATGAAGCTGGTCGACTTCGCGCAACAGCCGTTCGGCGATGCGGTCGGCCTGTTCCGAGGTAATGTGACTGCCAGCCTCCGGCTTTGCGAGCCGTTGCAAAGCCTCGCGCAGCGCCACGACGTTCTTCGCGACGTTGTCGCGGTCGCGCGCATAGGCGTCGCTCATTGCCTCCAGCACCTGCGTGAAGCCGGGCCGCCCCCAGCGCTGCTCGGGCGGGAAATAGGTTCCACCCCAGAACGGCTCGCCATCGGGCGTCAGGAACATCGTCAGCGGCCAGCCGCCTTGCTCCCCCATCAGTGCGAGCGCATGCTGGTAGATCGCATCGAGGTCCGGGCGCTCCTCGCGATCGACCTTGATGTTGATGAAGAGATCGTTCATTCGCGCAGCGATCTGCGGGTCTTCGAAGCTTTCGTGCGCCATCACATGGCACCAGTGGCACGCAGCGTAGCCGATTGATAACAGGATCGGCTTGTCGGCGGCCTTGGCTGCGGCGCGAGTCTCGGCGCTCCAGGGCTGCCAATGGACGGGATTGTCCTTGTGCTGGAGCAGGTAGGGGCTCGTCTCTTGGTCGAGGCGGTTGCGTTCCATGTGGGCTCCCGGTGCTCTCATAGCAGCATTGCCGCCGGAGGGCTCGACGGATTAGGCTGTCTTTTGCATCTTAGACCGAGAACGGTGGATCGCGTCACTCGCTCCGCCAAATCAATCAACAAGGAGATTTTCGAATGGCAGATGCACCCACCGATCCCCGGCTCTTTTACGCGCGGCACATCTTCATGTGCACTAATGTGCGTCCGGACGGCCACCCGCGCGGCTGCTGCAGCGCCCGCGCCACGGAAGCTGGGGGCGTCGACAAGCTGCGCGGTTATATGCGCGAGAAGGCGCGGCAGCTGGGCATCGAGAGCATCCGCTGCAACGCTTCGGGTTGTCTCGACCGCTGCGAGTTCGGCCCTAACATGGTGATTTACCCCGAGGGTGTGTGGTACCGCTACGAATCCCAACAGGACATCGACGAGATCCTGGAGACGCATGTCAAAAATGGCGGGCGGGTCGGACGGCTGATGCTGCAACCCGAGCAGTTGCCCCCGAAACACTGAGGGCCGGCGCGGCTCCTTCAGGCGCGATTTTCGCCCCGGCGACGGCGGCTGGACGGGCCGCCATCGCCATAATCCGTGTCAGCGGTCCGGAGGCGGCACGGGCAGTCTCTCTGCTTGCCGGCAAGCTGCCGCCACCGCGCTCGGCGCGGCGCGCGCGGTTGCTCGACCCAGAGACCGGAGAGCATCTCGACGACGGGTTGGTATTATGGTTCCCGGCGCCGCGGAGCGCGACGGGAGAGGATGTTGCCGAGTTTCATGTGCACGGCAGCCGCGCCGTGCTGGGCGCCGTCATGCGCGTGCTGGGCCGGCTCGGGATGCGGCTCGCCGAGCCCGGCGAGTTTACGCGCCGTGCCTTTCTCAACGGCAAGCTCGATCTGCTGCAGGCCGAGGCCATCGCCGATCTTGCCGCGGCCGAGACGGAGGCGCAGCGTCGCCAGGCGCTGCGCCAGCTCGACGGCGAACTCGGCGGCCTCTATTACGGCTGGCGCGATCGCCTGACCCGAATTCTCGCCCATCTCGAAGCGGCGATCGATTTTCCCGATGAGGATCTGCCGGCGGAGATCGACAGTCGCATCCTCGGAGAGACAGAGGAACTCGTCGCCGAGATCGAACGCCATCTCACCGATGGGCATCGCGGCGAAAGATTGCGCGACGGCATCATGGTCGCGATCGTCGGCCCGCCAAACGCCGGAAAGTCCAGTCTTCTCAACAGGATAGCTCGCCGCGAAGCGGCCATTACCTCGCCGATCGCCGGCACCACGCGCGACATTATCGAGGTCGCCATCGATTTGGAGGGCTATCCGGTCGTCCTTGCCGACACAGCGGGGCTGCGCGACAGCGGCGACGAGATTGAAGAGGAGGGAAAGCGTCGCGCCATACAGCGAGCCGAAGCAGCCGAGATCCGCCTCTTCGTTTTCGACGCCAATCATCCTACCGAGGCTGCCGACGCGGCGGCGTGGCCCGGGCCTGACACGATTCTCATCGCCAACAAGATCGATTTGCTGCCGCCGCGCGCTCAATCGCCGCGGGGCCGAGCAAACTCCGTCATGCCCGGACTTGATCCGGGCATGCAAGGGGCCATAACGGACCTCACCGACGGAGGCGAAGGCGTGGATGCCCACGGAACCAGTCCGTGGGCTGAAGGCCCACGGGACACGCCCGGCCATGACGACGAGAGGCTGGCGCTTCCGCAAGAAACGGTGCCGGTCTCGGCTTTGACGGGCGTGGGCGTGGACCGCTTGTTGGCAGTGCTCGGTGAACGGGTGGCGCAAAGCTACCGCATCGAGGCACCGGTCCTGACGCGGGCACGGCACCGCCAGGCTCTAGAAGAAACGGTCTTGGCACTGCGCCGCTCCATTTCCGCTCTCCTCCCCGAGTTGCGCGCCGAAGACCTGCGTCTGGCGTTGCGCAGCCTCGGCCGCGTCACCGGCGCCGTCGACGTCGAAGATCTCCTTGACGTCATCTTCCGCGACTTCTGCATCGGGAAGTAAAACAGTTCGCTATAAATGTCATTCCGGGACGCGGCGACGCCGCGAGCCCGGGGCCCGTGAACACAGGCTTAACCCTTTTTAACAGATACTTCGGATGTTCTGTTGAGAGGTCCGTGTTCATAGGTTCCGAGCCCGGCCCTAGCGGGCCGTCCCGGAATGACCAAACAATTGGGGCACCGCTGTTGCCGTTCTATGTCTATCTGCTTGCTCGCCAGAGGCACGGGACACTCTATCTCGGCGTGACAGGTGACCTTATAGGCCACAAGACGCGGAGCGTGCCGGGTTTCACCGCTCAATACGGTGTCGCTCGGCTGGCATGACTCGAAGCTTATGAAGATCCGACAGAAGCGATTGCGCGGGAAAAGGAGCTCAAGAAATGGCGGCGTGATTGGAAAATCAGGCTGATCGAAGAGCTAAACCCGGAGTGGCTCGATCTCTATCCAGCGCTCCGCAAGTGATGTTTCACGTGAAACCTCGACAGACCGGAGCGCGCTCCATACATTTCGCCGCCATGAGTAAGGCTCTCGGATCATATGACGTGATTGTGGTTGGCGGCGGGCATGCCGGGTGCGAAGCGGCTGCTGCTGCTGCGCGAGTCGGCGCGCGCGCGCTGCTGTTGACGCATAAGCGTGCAACGATCGGCGAGATGTCGTGCAACCCGGCGATCGGCGGGCTCGGCAAGGGTCATCTCGTGCGCGAGATCGATGCACTCGACGGCATCATGGGCCGGGCCACCGACCAGGCGGGGATCCAGTTCCGCGTCCTGAACCGCAGCAAGGGCGCGGCAGTGCGCGGACCGCGGGCACAGGCGGACCGCAAGCTCTATCGCCGCGCGATCGGTGAGCTTTTGGCAGAGACCCCCGGGCTTGAGATCGTCGAGGGCGCTGCCGAAGATTTGCTACTCGGTGCCCAGGGCCATGTGTGTGGGCTCGCCCTCGGCGATGGCCGGAGGATCGCGGCGGGCCGCGTCGTCCTGACGACTGGCACGTTCCTCAACGGCCTCATCCATATCGGAGAGGAGAAGATCCCCGCCGGTCGGGTCGGCGAGCAGCCTTCCGTCGGCCTGTCGCAAACCCTAGCCCGCTGCGGCTTCGCGCTCGGGCGCCTCAAGACCGGCACGCCGCCGCGGCTCGACGGACGCACGATCGACTGGGAGGGGCTCGATTTGCAGCCCGGTGATGATCCACCGCCGCCCTTCTCGTTCATGACCGAGCGCATTGAGACGCCGCAGGTCGTCTGCCACATCACGACGACGACCCCGGCGACGCATGCGGTGATCCGCGCCAATCTTGAGCGCTCGCCGATGTATTCGGGACAGATCACCAGCATCGGCCCGCGCTATTGCCCGTCGATCGAGGACAAGATCGTGCGTTTCGCGGAGCGCGATCGGCATCAGATCTTTCTCGAGCCGGAGGGGCTCGACGACGACACGATCTACCCGAACGGCATCTCGACGTCGCTACCGCGCGAGGTGCAGAAGGCGATGCTGCGAACGATTCCGGGGCTCGAACGCGCGTCGATGCGCCGTCCGGGGTATGCGATCGAATACGATTTCGTCGATCCGCGGGAACTCCATCCGACCCTCGAGACGCGCCGAATTACCGGGCTTTTCCTGGCGGGACAGATCAACGGTACGACCGGATATGAAGAGGCTGCGGCGCAAGGCCTCATCGCCGGCCTCAATGCGGCGCTCACCGCCTCGGGGGCCGAGCCGCTCGTGCTCGACCGCGCCGACGCCTATATCGGCGTTCTGGTCGACGATCTCGTCACCCGCGGCACCACCGAGCCCTACCGAATGTTCACCTCGCGCGCCGAATATCGGCTGACTTTGCGGGCGGACAATGCCGACCAGCGGCTGACACCGATCGGGAATCGCGTGGGTTGTGTCGGCGGCGAGCGCGAACGGCGCTTCGCGGTCAAAATGGCGGGTCTCCGGCAAGCGCGTTGCCGGCTGGCAGAGCTGCGGATGACGCCGCCGGCATTGAAGCGTCGCGGGATCTCCGTCAACGAAGACGGGATTGCCCGCAGCGCCGTCGAACTGTTGGCTCATCCCGGCATCGATCTCGTGCGCCTCGCTGAGGTGTGGCCCGAGCTCGGCTCGCTGGCGCCGAGAATTGCCGAGCAGCTCGAAATCGACGCACGCTATGCCGGATATCTCGAACGCCAGCAGCGCGACATCGCGTCCTTCCGGCGCGACGAGTCGCTATTGCTGCCTTCGGACCTTGATTATGAGGGGGTCGGGAGCCTCTCTCGCGAAATTCGCGACAAGCTCGTGGCCGCGCGTCCGGCGACGCTCGGCGCTGCGGCAAGGGTCTCCGGCGTCACTCCGGCAGCGCTCGTGGCTTTGTTGAAGCATGTGAAGCGTCGTGCCGCATGAGGCTCCGCTCGGGCCGCAGGGCTTTGCGCGGGTCTTTCCTGTTTCACGTGAAACACTCGCCCGGCTTGAGGCCTATGCCGACCTGCTGATCCTGTGGTCGGCGCGGATCAACCTTGTCGGCCGCGCCACGATCGCCGATCTGTGGCGGCGGCACATCCTCGATTCGGCGCAACTCTATCCTCTAATTCCGGAAGCGGCTCGAAGTCTCATAGATCTCGGCAGCGGCGCGGGTCTGCCGGGGCTGGTGCTTGCGATCCTCGGCGCTCCCGGCGTCGAGCTGATCGAGGCGGATTCGCGAAAATCCGCGTTTCTGCGCGAGGCGGCCCGTGTTACCGGGACCGAAGCGACGATTCGCCCATGCCGCATCCAAGCGGTCGCGCCACATCCCGCCGATGTCGTGACTGCGCGCGCATGCGCGCCGCTCGACGAACTCTTGGGATTGGCCGAGCGATTTATCGCGCCGCACACCCTCTGCTTGTTCCTAAAAGGCGAGCGATTTGGGCAGGAATTGACGGAGGCGCACAAACGCTGGACAATGCGCGCGTCGGTCGAGCCGAGCCTGTCCGACCGGCGGGGGGTCATTCTTCGCTTGCAACAGGTAACCCGTGAGCCTCGCCAGGCTTGAGGCCGGGCGGCGCGCTGTGCCGGATGGGCGCCGCGCCCGCGTTATCGCGCTCGCCAACCAGAAGGGTGGGGTCGGCAAGACGACGACCGCGATCAATCTCGCGACGGCGCTGTCGGCCGCCGGGCATCGCGTGTTGTTGATCGATCTCGATCCGCAAGGCAATGCCAGCACCGGCCTCGGCGTCGAGCGGCAGGCGCGGGCGTTGACCAGCTATGAGCTGATCCTCGGCGAAGCCGAATTCGAACAGGCAATCGTCGCGACGGATATACCGCGCTTGTCGATCGTCTCGGCTTCGCAAGACCTGGCTGGCGCCGAACTTGAGCTTGCCGGTCGCGAGCGACGCGAATTCCTGCTGAGCCGCGCGATACGCAGCCGGTTGCGCGACTACGACGACGTCCTGATCGACTGTCCGCCGTCGCTGAATTTGCTGACGGTCAACGCGCTGGTCGCAGCCGATTCAGTCCTCGTGCCGCTGCAATGCGAGTTCTATGCGCTCGAGGGCCTCACGCAACTGATGCGGACGATCGAGCGGGTGCAGCGGGCGCTCAACCCCCGACTCGAACTGAACGGTGTGGTGCTGACAATGTACGACCAGCGCAACAACCTTTGCGATCTCGTCGCCGCCGACGTGCGCGGGCATTTCGGCACAAAAGTGTTCGAGACGATGATCCCGCGCAACGTGCGCGTCGCCGAGGCGCCGTCGCACGGCAAGCCGGTGCTGATCTATGACCATGGCTGCGCCGGCTCGCAGGCCTATATCCGGCTCGCCGCCGAGATGCTGCGCCGCACCGCAGCGACGGCGACGCGATGAGCGAGCGGGCCAAACGGCAGCAACTCGGCCGCGGCCTGGCCGTCCTGTTCGGTGAGGCCGAGAGCGGCCCGCCAGCTGAGCCGGCGGCGCAGCGGCGCGTGCCGATCGAGCTCGTGCGGCCTTCGGCGTTCCAGCCGCGCCGGCGCTTTGCCGATGCCGAGCTCGATGCGCTGGCGCAATCGATCCGCGAGAAAGGCATCCTCCAGCCGCTCTTGGTCCGGTCGCTCACCGGGGAAGGAGCGGCCTTTGAACTTGTAGCCGGTGAGCGGCGCTGGCGCGCAGCGCAGCGGGTCGGGATGCACGAAGTCCCGGTCATCGTCCGCGCGCTCGCCGATTCCGAGGTGCTGGAAATCGCGCTCGTGGAAAACCTGCAGCGCGAAGACCTGTCGCCGCTGGAGGAGGCCGAAGCCTACAGCCGGTTGATCGCGGAGTTCGGTCGCACGCAGGCCAGTCTCGCCGAAGCCGTTGGCAAGAGCCGCAGCCATGTCGCCAATACGTTGCGGCTGCTGTCGTTACCGGCTTCGGTCCGCCGCCGTCTCGAAGACGGTGTCCTCTCGGCCGGCCACGCCCGCGCTTTGCTCGCAGCCGCCGACCCGGAGGCGCTCGCGCAAGAGGTCATGCGCCGCGGGCTCAACGTCCGCGCCACTGAGCGGCTCGTCCAGCGCCGCGCGGGAATTCAGCGCCCGAGACGGCGTATTCGCGACGCAGACACGCTGGCGCTCGAGCGAGAGCTGGGCACTCGTCTCGGGCTGCGCGTCACGCTCGAACGCAAGCAGCGCGGCGGCGCCCTGACCGTCCATTACGCGAGCCTCGATCAGCTCGACCGGGTCCTGGGCTTATTGCGCAGCTGACCGCAGGGACACCGGGTTTCAGTTTTCAAGGATAAAAGGTGACTTCCACCGTCACCCGGTACTCGTCGATCCTCCCGTTGTGCACGCTCGCCTTGTGCTCGATTACGTGAAGACGGTAATCCCGCGCAGCGTACGGTTTGCCCGCGCCAGCCCTTCGCGAACTGCGGCATCGAAGCTTTCTGATGACGCCGCGGCGATTTTGGTGAGACTCGCTACTGCCACGAGTTCCTCCCTATGGGTCGACAGCCGGACCCTCGGTTTCGGCGCCAGCAAGGAATATTAACCTTTCCGCGAGCGCCTTCGCTACCGTCGCCAGGCTGACAGCAGTTGACAAAATGTATATGTAGTGGTAATA
>Ga0306924_10000932_pt1 | contig 25798 bp, 19 predicted proteins | sample sta12Can44000111_FD_203756 | JGI IMG/M metagenome (GOLD analysis project Ga0306924, IMG submission 203756) | Lab enrichment of tropical soil microbial communities from Luquillo Experimental Forest, Puerto Rico - statanox.12C.anox.44.000.111 (v2)... | ecosystem: Environmental > Terrestrial >... | reverse complement strand
GCTCTCGTTCGCGGCCGCACGCGTGACGGCGCTTGCGCTGGACCCGCGCGCACCGCTCGCCGGCGACCTCGCCGGCCTCGCCTACGCCGAGTCGGATGGGGAAGTGGCCACCGCCGCAGCCCTGGTACGCCCGGCGGGTCTTGCGCAGGCGGGCGCGGGCGGCGAGGCCGACCTGGCGGCGGCGGTGCGGCTCCGGGCGCCGCTGGCGGCGGGCCTCGACCTCTCGCTCCGGCGGCTCGATCCTGCGCACGTCCTCGCCACAGCCCCGGCCGGCGAGGTGACGCTCGCCGCGCGAGGCCGGCTCCTCGGCACCGATCTTCGAACGCTGCGGGCAGCGCTGAGCCTCGAGGCCGCGCCCTCGCGGCTCCGCGGCGCGCGCTTCGGGCCGGTGAAGCTCGCGGCCACGGCGGAGCGCGGCACCTTCGAGGTGACGCGCCTCGACGCGACGCTCCCTGGTGCGAGGCTCACAGGGAACGGTCGCTACGCGCTCTCGGGTGGGCTCGGCGGTCAGGCGCGGCTCGACGCCTCCGACGTCGCCGCGGCGCTCGCCGCCGTGTCGGCGGTCTCCGGCGCGCGGCTGCCCGCGCTCGCCGGCCGTGGCACGGTCGACCTGCGGGCGTCCGGGACCGTCGCCGCACTCGAGCTCCACGCCGCCATCGTCGCGCAGCGGCTCGACGCCCCCGGCGTGTCGCTCTCCGGGGCGCGGCTCATGGCGGAAGCCGCCGGGCCGCTCCGCGCGCCGGTCCTCGGCGTGGAAGGCGGGGTGGCGGAAGTGCGTGCTGCCGACCGGACCGCGCGCGAGGTCGTGCTCCACGGGGCGTTCGACGGCCGCGTGGCGAGCGCGAGCGTCCGCGCCCTCGTGAAGGAGCTGGGAGAGGAGCCGGTGACGCTCGCCGCGCGCGCTGCGCTCGCCCCGGATCGCTCGGCGGCGGATCTCTCCGAGCTCTCCTTCTCCTGGCCCGGCACCCGCTTCGCCCTGGCGCGGCCGGCGCACGTCGCCTTCGCCGGCCCTTCGGTCGATCGACTGGAGCTCGCGAGCGACGCGCAGCGGCTCGTGGTGGAGGGCGGGCTCGTGAATGTGCGCCAGGGCCGGCGCGCGGCGAAGGCGCTCGACGCGCGGGCATGGGTGGACCGGTTCGACCTCGCCCGGCTGCCGGCCGGGATCCTCCCCGAGGACCTCCACCTCGCCGGCACGCTCACCGCCAGCGCCGTCGCGAGCGGTGATGTCGCGGCACCGGTGGTGGAGGCGAGGGCCGAGCTCGACGGCGGGACGGTGTCCAACGTGGACGGGCTCTCCCTCGCGGCCGAGGGGACCTACGACGGCCCCACGCGCCGTGCCCGCGTCGCGGCCGGCCTGCGGCGGGCCGAGGGGGGCGAGGTGGAGGTGCGCGCGGAGCTGCCCGTGGCGCTCGCCGCGGCGCCCCGCGACGCGCCGGTGCAGCTCACGGTGTCGGTGCGCGGGCTCGAGGTGGGCGACGCGCTCCGGCTCGTCCGCTCGACGGCGCCGCTCGGCGGGACCGCCTCCGCGGACCTGGCGGTCGGCGGCACCATCGGCCGTCCGTCGATCGACGTCACGGCGTCGCTCGAAGGCGGGAGCTGGGGAGAGTACGGCCCGTTCGCGCTGCGGGCGGCGGTGAAGGATCCGGGTGGCGAGGCCCAGCTCGACGCCGGGCTCACCTGGCGCGGCGCCCGCGCGATCGAGGTGGGCGGCGCAGTGCCGCTCGACACCGGTGAGCTCGTCCGCGCGCCCGCGCGGACGGTGCAGCGGCTCCAGACGGCGCCGCTGGACGTGAAGCTCAGCGTGCCGAGCCTCGACCTCGCGCGCTTCGCCGGAATGGCCGGGCTCCCCGCCGACCTCGCGGGGACGATCACCGGCGACGGCACGGTGAAGGGAACCCTGCGCGCGCCGCGCGGAGAGATCGGCCTCGACGGGAAGGGCCTCGCGGCGTCGGGCTGGAAGGGGGCCGGCGCGCAGCTCGTGGTGGCGCTCGGTGACGGCGTGACCGCGACGCGCGGCCGCCTGGACTTCGGCGGCGCCGAGCTGCTCGAGTTCGAGGGCACGATGTTCGCGGCGCCGGAGTCGCTCCTCGTGCCGGGCGCTGCCGAGCGCGCGTCGATCGATCTCGAGGTCCTCTTTCCTGGGGCCGACCTCGCGCGCGTCGGCGGCGGGAAGCCGCTCGCCGGCACGGTGAAGGGCACGCTCCGCGCCACCGACACCGCCGCCGCGCCGCGGGTGGAGCTCGAGCTGCACGGCGAGCGGCTCGCCGTCTCGGGGCACCCGCTCGGCGACCTCGAGGTCGCGGCGAAGGCCGGCCCCGCCGGGCTCGACGCGCGGGCGCGCCTCGCCGCGGCGGGCGGCGGGAACGTCACCGCGAGCCTCGCCTTCCAGGAGCCGGTCACCCTGGCGGCCCTGCGCGACGGCCGGGTCGCGCGCGCGCAATCCATCGCGCGCGTGGTGGCCGACCGGCTCGACCTGGGGTTCCTCTCCGCAGCGCTGCCGGGCACGGTCCGTTCGGCGTCGGGGACGCTCGGCGCCGACGTCCTGGCCCAGGGTCCGCTCGAGCGGCTGCGCCCGCAGGGCACGCTGCGGGTGGCGAGCGGAAAGGCCGCGGTGGCGGAGCTCGGGGAGTGGAGCGGCATCGAGGTCGACGCCGCGATCTCCGAGGACAAGCTCCGCGTGTCGCGCCTCGAGGCGCGCCGGGGCCGCGGGCGACTCGAGGCGAAGGCGGAGGCATCGGGGCTCCTCCTGCGCGAAGGCCCGGGGAAGTTCACCTCCGAGCTTCACACGCGCGGCCTCACGATCCCGCGCGCCGGCCAGGACCTACTGACCCTCGACGACGTGGACGTCGAGGCGAAGGGGACGTTCGACGCGTCGGTCCTGCGCGCGGACGTGCAGGTGCCGAAGGCCACGATCAAGCTGCCGAGCCGGACGCCGCGCGCGCTCCAGTCGCTCGACCAGCGCGAGGACATCGTGGTGGGGGCGCCGAAGAAGAAGCCGCGCCAGCACGGAGAGGAGCTCGCACCGGGCGAGGAGGAGGCGAAGCCGTACCGCATCGTCGCCCACGTCATCGCGCCGAACCGCACCTTCGTGAGGGGTGACAGCCCGCGCGTCGACGTGGAGCTGAAGGCCGACGTGACCTTCGACGTCATCGGCCCGCGCACCTATGCGGAGGGCTCGGTGACCGTGATCCGGGGCGAGGTGGAGCCCATCGGCGGGCGGCGGTTCGACCTGCAGCGCGGGGGGGTGACCTTCACCGGGGGCGAGCCCAAGGAGGCCGTGCTCGACGTGGTGGCGCGCTACGACAACCCCGCCGCGAAGGTCACGGTGACCGTGACCGGGCCCCTCACCGCTCCGTCGGTGAAGCTCTCCTCCGAGCCGCCGCTGGACGAGTCGCAGATCGCGATGCTCATCGCGACCGGCCGCACCGATCTGAAGCGGGGCTCGGGTGGCGTGGACACGATGAGCGGCGAGGATGTGGGGAAGGCCGCGATGGGCGCGGTGGTGACGCAGGCGTTCCGGGGCCTCGTCGCCGACAAGCTGCCCGTCGACACGGTGAGCCTCGAGCCGACGCGCATCCGCGCCGGCAAGTACGTCACCGATCGGATCTACGTCGGCTACACGCGGAACTTCGAGGCGAACCCGGAGCGGGGCGAGAACCCCGACGAGGTCCAGGTCCAGTACCAGATCACGCCGCGCTGGACCTTCGAGTCGCGGTACGGGAACGGGAGGAGCGGCGGCGCTTCGATCATCTGGTCGAAGGACTACTAGGCGGCACCAGAACCGGCCGAGTCACCGTCCGCGCAGCGAACCGTGCCCGGTCGCTCCTCGCTGCCAATCCCGAGCCGCCCTTGACGCCCGCCGGGTGTTCCATTAATCCGTCCAACCGGATGGAGAGATGGACCCCACGTCCGCCCGACCGGCTGCTCGCCGGCCTCTCGGGCCTCGCCGACCCCACGCGGCTGCGGCTGCTCGCGGTCCTCGAGCGCCACGAGCTCGGCGTCGCCGAGCTCACCGAGGTTCTCCGCCTCCCTCAATCCACCGTGAGCCGCCACCTGAAGGTGCTCGCCGACTCCGGCTTCCTCCACGTCCGCGCCGACGGCACGAGCCGGCTCTACCGGCTCGCCGAGCTCGAACCGGGCGCGCGCCGGCTGTGGCGCGCCGCGCGCGAGGGAGTGCAGGGCTGGGCCGCGCTCGAGCAGGACCGGCTGCGGCTCGAGCGGCGCCTCGCGGCGCGCCGCGACGAGGCCGACCGGTTCTTCGCCGGCGCCGCCGGCGACTGGGAGCGGCTCCGGGCCGAGCTGTACGGCACCGGCTTCCTCGCCGAGGCGCTCCTCGCGCTCCTCCCGAAGGACCTCATCGTCGCCGACCTCGGGTGCGGCACCGGCGATCTCACCGCGCGCCTCGCCCGGCGCGTCGCCCACGTCCACGCCGTGGATCGCTCGGCGGCGATGCTGCGCGCCGCGCAACGGCGGGTGGGCGAGCTCGGCAACGTGTCCCTCCACGAGGCCGACCTCGAGGCGCTCCCGCTCGAGGACGCGAGCTGCGACGCGGCGCTCCTCGCCCTCGTGCTCGGCTGGGTCGCCGATCCGCGCCCGGTGCTGGCCGAGGCGGCGCGGGTGCTGCGGCCCGGCGGGACCCTCGTGGCGATCGACCTCGCGCGCCACGACGACGCGCGCTTCCAGGAGCGGCTCGGGCAGGCGCGCGCGGGCTTCGAGCCCGCCGATCTCGCGGCCATCCTCTCCGAGGCCGGCCTCGCCGCGGCAGAGGTCCGGCCGCTCCCGCCCGAGCCCGGCGCCCGGGGCCCGGCGCTCCTCGCGGCCGTCGCCGAGCGTCCCGCACCCGCCGGCGCACGACCTCGGGCGGGCCGGACCCGCGCCGCCTAGACCCCCACAGCCCTCACCCTCTCGAACCGCAGTCCCGACACACAGGAGAAGAAGAGATGCCCCCCAGCACCGCCCGCGCGAAGAAGCCCGCCGCCCGCCCCGACTTCCACGTGAAGGACCTCGCGCTCGCCGACTGGGGCCGCAAGGAGATCGAGCTCGCCGAGAAGGAGATGCCCGGCCTCATGGCGCTGCGGAAGGAGTACGGCGCGAAGCAGCCGCTCCGCGGCCAGCGCATCACCGGCTCGCTCCACATGACGATCCAGACGGCGGTGCTCATCGAGACGCTCGTCGATCTCGGCGCCGACGTCCGCTGGTGCTCCTGCAACATCTTCTCGACGCAGGACCACGCCGCGGCCGCGATCGCCGTCGGGCGCGGCGGCACGCCGTCGAGCCCGAAGGGCGTCCCGGTGTTCGCCTGGAAGGGCGAGACGCTCGAGGAGTACTGGGACTGCACCGACCGCGCGCTCGACTTCGGCGGCGGCAAGGGCCCGACGCAGATCGTGGACGACGGCGGCGACGCCACGCTCCTCGTCCACAAGGGCGTGGAGTTCGAGGCCGCGGGCAAGGTCCCGTCGCCCGACTCCGCCGACTCCGAGGAGCTCGCGGTGATCCTCCGCCTCCTCGGCCGGACGCTGAAGGAGGACCCGAAGCGCTGGACGCGCGTCTCGAAGGAGATCCGCGGCGTCACCGAGGAGACGACCACGGGCGTCCACCGGCTCTACGACATGCAGAAGGCGGGCACGCTGCTCTTCCCCGCCATCAACGTGAACGACTCGGTGACGAAGTCGAAGTTCGACAACCTCTACGGCTGCCGCCACTCGCTCGTGGACGGCCTCATGCGCGCCACCGACGTGATGCTCGCCGGCAAGCTCTGCGTCGTGCTCGGCTACGGCGACGTGGGCAAGGGCTGCGCGCAGTCGCTCCGCGGCCAGGGCGCTCGCGTGGTGGTCACCGAGATCGACCCCATCAACGCGCTCCAGGCGGCGATGGAGGGCTACGAGGTGGTGCGGCTCGAGGACGTGGTGAAGGAGGCCGACGTCTTCGTCACCGCCACCGGCAACGTCGACGTGATCACGCTCGAGCACCTCCGGAAGATGAAGGACTGCGCGATCGTCGGGAACATCGGCCACTTCGACAACGAGATCGACATCGCCGGCCTGAAGAAGGCGACGAAGCGCGTGAACATCAAGCCGCAGTACGACGCGTTCGTCTTCCCCGACGGCCACCGGGTGCTGGTCCTCGCCGAGGGCCGCCTCCTGAACCTCGGCTGCGCCACCGGCCACCCGTCGTTCGTGATGTCGAACTCCTTCACGAACCAGACGCTCGCGCAGATCGAGCTCGCGACGAACCTCTCGAAGTACGAGCGGAAGGTGTACGTGCTGCCCAAGCACCTCGACGAGAAGGTGGCGCGCCTCCACCTCGACCAGATCGGGGCGCGGCTCACGAAGCTCTCGCAGAAGCAGGCCGACTACATCGGCGTCTCGCCGAAGGGGCCGTTCAAGCCGGATCACTACCGGTACTAGGCCGCCTTGAGCACCACCTGGCTCCTCTGGCTCGCGTTGACGCTGCTCACCGGCAACCCGCTCGGTGCGCTCGTCGCCGTGGTCGTCGTGCTGTGGCTCGCCGATCGGTTCACCTTCCGCCTCCTGCCCGGGCCAGTGCGCGCCGTGCGCCGCTGGCGCCGGGCGGGTGAGCTGCGCCGCGGGCTCGGCGTGAACCCGCACGACCGCCGCGCCCGGCTCGAGCTCGCGGACCTCGTCCTCGCGCGACATCCCGCCGAGGCGGCCGCGCTCGCGCGCGCCAACGTGGAGGCGGGCGACGAGGACGTGCCGACCCTGTACCTCCTCGGCGCTGGCCTCGCGCGCTCGGGGCAGGCCGACGCCGCGGAGCGCGTCCTCGCCGCGGCGAAGGAGCGCGAGCCCGGCTTCCGGCTGGGTGAGCTGGACCTCGAGCTGGGGCGGCTGCGGCTGCGGCGCGGCGACTTCGCTGGAGCGCGCGAGGCGCTCGAGCGGCTCGTCCAGGCGCGTCCGGGCACGGTCGAGGGGCGCTGGCTCCTCTCCCGGGCGCTCGCCGGCGTCGGCGACCGGGCGGGCGTCGTCCGCATGCGCGACGAGGGCTGGGCCGAGTACTGCGCGCTGCCCGGCTTCCGGCGGCGCGAGGAGCGGCGCTACGCGTGGCGGCTCCGGCCGGAGCGCGGCGCGCTCGCCGTGGTCGGGGTGGCCGCGGCGCTCACCGCGGCCGGAGCGCTGCTCCTCACGCTCGTCGGCTTCCGCTGATTGGTCTCAGGCGCGGGCTCGGGCGCGCGTCGCCGTCCGACGGCGCCACGCGAGCGCGAGGCCGAGCGCGGTGGCGGTCGCGAGCGCGACGAGCGCGCCCCGCCCCACCTGTGCGTTCCGGTACTCGAGTGCGAGCCGATGCGTCCCTGCCGGCACCGGGACCGCCATGAAGGCCCAGTCCGCGCGCCCGAGCGGGACCGGCGCGCCATCCACCGTCGCGGTCCAGCCGGGGAAGAACGGGTCGAGGATCACCGCGAATCCCGGGGCGGGTGCCGCCACCGTGGCCTCGAGCCGGTTCGGGCCGATCTCGATCGCCACCGCGGGCACGGGTCCGCTCCGAGGCGAGGTCGAGGTCGCGGTGAGGGGGCCGGGCGCGAGCAGCGCGACCCGCCCGCTCGCCGCCTCCACGAGCCGCGCGCCCACCTCCTCGTCCGCGACCGTCTCCGCCGCGCCCACCCAGAACACCCGCGGGAGCGCTGGCGCCGCGTAGGCGCCGAACGCGTTCTCCCACTCTCTCGCGCCATTGCCGAGCCACGGCAGGAGCTGCGGCGCGTCCGCCACCACCACCGGCGCCCCGAGGAGCGGCCACAGCGCCGACTCGGCGCGCGGCCGCGGGAAGTTCGTGTCGCTCGTCACCGGCGCGAGCGGGACGAGGCGGTCGTCGCGGGTCGCCTCGAGGAGCGCGCGCACGCGCTGGATCACGGTGGGGGAGTACCCAGTCGCGCCCTCGAGCCCGAGCCGCAGCGCCGCGTTCGCGCTCTGGCCCCACTTCGCGATCACGGCCATGCGGCCGGTGGGCGGCACGAGGTGGGCGAGGTCGGCGAGCGGGGGATGCTCGCCCGCCGCCGGCGCCACCGGGTTCATCTCGCCGAAGGCGAGCCACAGGTCGGCCCCGGCGATCGCGACCGCGGCGAGCGCCCAAGGCGCGCCGGCGCGCACGCGGGGGGCGATCGAGGCGAGCGCGAGCCAGGCGAGGCCGGCGAGCGCGAGGCCGATCGCGACCGGCGCGGTGGCCGTCGCGGCGGCGGCGTCGAAAGGGAAGCCGCTCGCTGCGGGAAGGACCTTCGCGGCGATCGCGAGGACGCCGAGCGCGAGGCCGACGCGGAGCGTGCGCCTCCGCCACGCCACGCCGCCCTCGCGCAGCGCGTCGAGCCCCTCGGCGGCGAGCAGCGCGGCGGAGAAGGCGGTGACCATCAGTGTGCGCGTGGGGTTCCGGAACGAGCCGAAGCCGGGGAGCCACCGGTAGAGCGCCTCGTGCAGCCAGAGCCAGGCGTCTTCGCCGAAGCAGAGCCACACCCCCACGAGCGCGATCGCGGCGTGGAGCCAGAGCAGCCTCCGGCGGAGCGGCGCGGCCGCTGCGAGCGCGAGCGGGAGGATCCCGAGGTATCCGGTCGCCTCCCAGAGGTTCATCTCGCGGAGCACCCATGCGCCGCCGTAGGCGCGGGGCAGGACGAGGAGCGCGAGCCCCCAGCGCGAGGGCCACTTCCAGCTCGTCGCGAACGCGTACGCGACGCCGCCGCCCCGCGGGCCGTGGCGCGCGAGCTCCAGGGCCGGCAGCACGACCGGGCCGGCGAGGAGGAGCCCCAGCGGCGCGGCGGCGAGGGCGAGGAGCGCGTCGGCCGGACGGCGGCGCCACAGCGCGGGCGCGAGGCCGAGCGCGTGCGCGCCGGCGACGAGCGTCCCGAGGTACGCCATCTGCGCCGCCCCGCCGCACCAGGAGAGCGCCGCGGCGACGGCGGTGACGATGAGCCAGCGGCCGCGGCCGCGCGACTGCGGGCCGGTGAGCCGCGGTCCGGCGACGGGAGCGCCCGCGCCCGCGAACCCGTCGAGCCCGGCGAGCATCCACGGCCACCACGCGGTGGCGGCGGCGAAGTTCCAGTGCTGCAGGTGCACCGTCTGCTTCGCGCCGAGCGCGAAGAGCACCGCGGCGAGGAGCGCTGCGGCCGCCGAGAGGCCACGCGTGCGCATCCAGAGCGCCATGCCCCAGCCGCCGAGGCAGAGGTGGAGGAGCGTCGCGAGGGTGAGCGCGCGCGGCGCGTCCCAGGGCAGGGTGAGCCAGGTGGCCGGGTCGAGCCAGGCGGTCTGCGGATCCCCGGCGAGCGGGTAGCCCATGAAGATCCCGCGCTGCCAGCCGGGGACCTCGAGCGCGCGCAGGCTCGCGGCGGTGGCCTCCCGGATCCCGAAGAAGAAGTTGCGCAGGTCGGAGCCGACGAAGGCCTGCCCGGGCGCCGCGGCGCGCCAGTGGAACGCGCACACCGCGAGCGGGACGGCGAGGAGGGCGAGGTGGAACGGGCGGAGGCGCTTCACCGTGGGGTCTCGGGAGAAGGACGGGCGGCGCGCAGGAGCTCCCGCGCGAGCCAGGCGAGGAGCACGAGGAAGATCGCGGTCCGCGCGACCTCCTCGGCGGTGTACACCGCGTCGAAGTAGCGGACGAGGCCTCGCGAGGAGCGGGTCTCGAACGCGACGTGGTAGTCGAGGACGGCGATCGCGGAGACCGCGACGCCGAGCCAGGCCGGCGCGGCGCAGAGCGCCCCGGCGGCGATCACGTAGAGGGCGTACTGCGGGCTGTACACCTTGTTCACGGCGATCCAGGCGACGAGCACGAGGCCGAGGCCGAGGCGCACCGCCCGCGCGGAGCGGGCGCGCCAGGCCCCCCACGCGGCCAGCGCGGCGGCTGGTGCGAGGAGCGCGAGGGTCGCCCGGTTCAGGAACGTGGCGTCGAAGACGAGCCGCTCGGCACCCGGCACGTGCCGGAGCACCTCCCAGATCGAGTTCTCGGCGCCCCGGGTGCCGTTGAACTGCCAGAACCAGCCCCACGCGCCGGGCGCCACGAGCGCCACCGGCAGGTTCGCGGCCAGCACCGCGGCGGCGAAGCCGAGCGCGCCGAGGCCGAGGGCGAGCCATGCACGGCGGCCCGCGAGCGCGCCCGCCGCCGCCGGCAGGAGCGCCACCGGGAAGAGCTTCGCCGAGGCGCCCAGGCCTGCCCAGGCGCCGGCGCGTCCGGGTCGCCCGTGCTCGAGCGCGAGCACCGCCGCGAGGAGCAAGGCGAGCGGGAGCGCGTCCCAGTTGAGCCCGACGTAGTAGGCGAGCGCTGGGGACCCCGCGAGCCACCACGGGCTCGTGCCGGGGAGGCGCTGCAGCATCGCCACCGCGGCGAGCGCGAGCAGCGCGAGCCCGAGGTAGCTCACCGTGAAGTAGGCCCACGGCGTCCCTGACACGAAGGAGGGCAGCCAGAGCGCCGCGGCGAGGAGGGGCGGGTACTCGATCCGGTCCTCGAGGTACGGGGTGGGCCGGCCGCCGTGGAAGTAGCGGTCCCCGGCCATCGCGAGGAGGTCGGAGTAGGCGTGGTGGTCGAAGGCCCAGGGGCGGTACGCCACGCCGGGGTGGGCCGCGCCGCGGACGAGGAACGCCCAGCCGATCGCGAGCAGGGCGGCGGCGACGGCGAGCTGCGTCGAGCGGGAGCGAGGGCGAGGGCGGGGCGCGAGGGGGCGCATGACGCGCGCAGCAAGCGAGCGCGCGGACCCTAGCAGCGGCGACGCACCCCGGCAAGGCGCGGAGCGGACGCGGCGGTCGGCCCGCGGTAACATCACGCGGTGACCCTCGCGGACGTCGTCGAGATCCTCACCGACGCGGTCGCGCGCACCGGCCCGTACGCACCGCTGGTGCTCTCCTTCGCGAGCTTCGTCGAGTACGTCTTCCCGCCGTTTCCCGGCGACGCGCTCGTCCTCCTCGGCGCCTGGTACGCGGTGCAGGGGCTGCTCTCGTGGCCCGCCACCTTCGTCGCGGTGACGGCGGGCGCGATCGCCGGCGCCACCGTGGACTGGTACATCGGCCGCAGGCTCGGCCCGCGGCTCGAGGAGCGGGCGCGGCGCCGAGGGCAGGACCAGGCGGCCCAGCTCGCCCGCTTCGAGGCGAGCTACCGGCGCTGGGGGCCCTGGTTCCTCGCCGCGAACCGCTTCCTCCCCGGCGTGCGCGCCTTCCTGTTCGTGGCCGCCGGCGCGAGCCGTGTCCCGTACCGGGAGGTGCTGCTCTTCGGCGGCCTCTCCGCCGCGCTCTGGAACGCGCTCCTCCTCGCGGCCGGCGCGTTCCTCGCACGGAACCTCGACCAGCTCGTCGGCCTCTTCGATCGCTACACCGTGGTCGCGTGGGCCGTGGTCGTCACCGCGGTCCTCGTGTTCGTCATCCGCGCGGTCCGCCAGCGCCGCCGGGAGCCGGCGCAGTGAACCTCGGCGCGATCGCAGCGCTCGCCCTCGCCGCCGTCCCGTCCGCCGCGCACCGCTGGCGCGTCGAGATCGCCGGCGAGCCGGTGGGGATCACCGCGCTCGACGTCGCGTGCGGTCCCGAGGGCTGCACGATGCACTGGGAGAGCGCGCTCCGCGCGCCGGAGCCGTCGGAAGGGCTCGTGCTGCGGCGGGTGATCGAGGCGCGCACGCGGCCCGACGGGCGCGCCCGGTGGGTCCGGGCGGCCGTCGACGCCCCGCTCGGCTCGCGGGAGACCGAGGACGGCGAGGGGCCGGTGCCGGCGAGCCTCGCCGAGCTCCTGCTGTCGAGCGCGAGGGAGGGAGAGCGGCGCTGCCTCACCGTGCGCGAGGAGGCGACCGGCGAGGTGGGGCAGGCCTGCGCCATGCGCCGGGGCGACTGGCTCGAGGGAGAGGTTCTCGGCGTCGGGCTGCGCTTCCGGGCAAAGCCGGGGGAGCCACCCGAGGAGGTGGAGGTGCCGGCGCAGCGGGTGCGGTTCGTCGCCGACGCTCAGGCCGAGGTGCCGGCGCGCGCGCCGCGACTCCTCGAGACCGAGGTGCCGCTCGCGCCCGGCGCGGCGCGGGCCGACGGCACGCCCGCGGGGCTGCTGCGGTTCTGCGGCCTCGCGCCCGAGCCTCCGTTCACGGCCACCGGAGTCGATGAGGAGGTCCCTCGCGGCTGGCCGGACGGCGCGAGCTGCCGGGAGAAGACGGCGCGCTACGTAGCCCGCGCCGCCGCGGCCGGGCTTCCTTCGCGCCACGTGGTCGGCGTCGCCTGGGACGGGAATGGCTTCGCCTGGCACGAGTGGGCGGAGGTGTTCACCGTCGGTGCGTGGCTGCCGGTGGATCCGTCGTTCCGGCAGCTCCCGGCGGCCGGGCCGCGCTTCGCGGTGGCGCGCTTCCCCGACGGCGACCCGCCGGCGCGCCAGGCCGCGGGCCGCGCGATCCTGGCGTGCTGGGGGCGCGCGCGGGTGGAGCGGGCGCGTTGACGCCACTATCCGGCGCGCCGCGCCAGGAACCTCGCGAGCGCCTCCGCCTTCGGCACGAGCGACGAGAGCTCGATGAGCTCCCCCGGCGTGTGGAAGCCCGCGCCGCGCGGGCCGAGCCCGTCGATCGACGGGACGCCCACGGCCGCGGTGGTGGCCGCGTCCGAGCCGCCGCCCGCGAGCGAGGCCTCGCCGGCGCCCAGTCCCGCCTCGCGCTGGCATGCGCCATAGGCGGCGGCCAGCGCGGCGTTCGCCTCGGTGCGCACGAGCGGCGGCCGGCGCGTGGCGGCGCCGATCTCGATGCGCGTCCCCTCGATCGCCGCCTCCCGCGCCGCGGCGTCGAGCGCGGCGAAGAGCGCGTCGCCGTCCTCGGGGGTGAGGAAGCGCAGGTCCACCTCGCAGCGCGCGTGCGCGGGGATCGTGTTCTTCGACGTGCCGCCGTGGAAGGTGCCCACGCTCGCCGAGGTCCCGCGCGCGGGGTCCGAGAGCCGCTGCACGCGGTCGGTGAAGCGCGCGAGCGCCCAGATCGCGCTCCGCCCCTTCTCTGGCTCGTTCCCCGCGTGCGCGGCGACGCCGTGCGCCTCCACCGGCACCGCCGCCACGCCCTTGCGGAGCGTGACGACGAGGTCCTCCTCGCGCCCCGACTCGAAGCCGAGCGCGCAGGCCGCGCCGCGCGCGCGCTCGTGCAGGATGGGCTGCGACTCGGGCGATCCGACCTCCTCGTCCGACACGAGGAGCCCGCACACCGGTACGCGGGCGAGGAGCCCCTCGCGCGCGAGCGCCTGGAGCGCGAGCACGATCACCGCGACGCCGCCCTTCATGTCGAAGGCGCCCGGCCCGCGCCCCACGTCCCCCTCCACGCTCCAGCCCTCGAACGACCCCGGCGGGAAGACGGTGTCGGTGTGGCCGACGAGGAAGGCCCGCGCGCCCGGCGCGGCGGACTCGAGCCAGAGGTGATCACCGAAGCCCTGCCGGCTCGGGATCCGCGCCGTGCGGAGCCCCGCCCGCGCGAGCTCCGCCTCCACGATCGCGACCACCGCGTTCACGCCGGCGACGTTCCGCGAGAAGGAGTTCACCTCCACGAGCCGCGCGACGAGCCGTTCCGCCGCAGCGCCCTGGCCGCGGAGCCACGCGACCGCCGAGTCGAGGTTGCCCATCCCGTGATCTCCCTTCCAGCCTCGGCCGATCGGATCCGCCGACCCGGCGAGCGTCGCTCGCTGACGCGCGCAGGCCGCGCCGGTATAAAGGTACGCATGAAGCGCTTCAAGGCCTCGGTGATCGGCGGGTCCGGCTACGGCGGCGTCGAGATGATCCGCCGCCTCCTCCTCCACCCCGAGGTCGAGCTCGTCCGCGTCGCGTCGGTCGACTTCGTCGGCGAGCCGCTCGGCGCCGCGCACCCCACGCTCGAGGGCGTGCCGCTCCGCTTCGAGGGGATCACTCCGCGTGAAGCCGCGGAGGGCGCGGACGTGGTGCTCCTCGGGCTCCCGCACCGTGTCACCGCAGACAAGGTGCCCGAGATCGCGGACGCCACGCGCGCGAAGGTGGTCGACATGTCGGGCGACCACCGGCTGAAGGACGCCGCTGCGTACGAGCGCTGGTACCAGCACGCCCACCCGCACCCCGAGCGGCTCCGCGACTTCGTCTACGGCCTGCCCGAGCTGAACCGGGAGCGGATCCGGGCCGCGCGCTTCGTCGCCTCCCCGGGCTGCTTCGCCACCTCCATCGAGCTGTCGCTCCTGCCGCTCGCGAAGGCCGGGCTCCTCTCGGGCGCGGTCGTGCACGTGCAGGGGATCACGGGCTCGTCGGGCTCCGGCGCCGCGCCACAGGCCGGCACCCACCACCCCATCCGCGCCGGGAACCTCAAGACCTACAAGCCGCTCGAGCACCAGCACGTCCCCGAGATCCTGGAGACGCTCGCCGCCGCCGGCGCCGAGGGCGTGCAGCTCCGGTTCGTGCCCGTGTCGGCGCCGCTCGGCCGCGGCATCCTCGCGACCTCGTTCGTCGAGCTGCCGGAGGAGTGGAGCGAGGCGCGCGTCCGCGCGCTGTACGACGAGGCCTACGCCTCGGAGCCGTTCGTCCGCGTGCCGCGGAAGCGGTTGCCCGAGGTCGCCGCGGTCTCGGGCTCGAACTACGCCGAGGTGGGCGTGGCGGTCGGCCCCGCGCACCACGGGCGCCGCACCGCCGCGGTCTTCGGCGCGATCGACAACCTCGTGAAGGGCGGCGCGGGGCAGGCGATCCAGAACATGAACCTCGTGCTCGGCCTCCCCGAGGAGCTGTCGCTCCAGGACCGGGGACCGTGGCCACCGTAAGGGAGTCACCGTGAAGCAGATCGTCGTGAAGCTCGGGGGCGAGGTGACGAGCTCCCCCGAGCTCCCCGCCATCGCCGCGTCGCTGCGCGCGCTCGTCGCGGCCTGGCATCGCGTCTCCATCGTCCCCGGCGGGCGCCCCCCGCCCACCGCGCTCCAGCAGCGGCTCGGCCTCGTGCCGCGGATCATCGCCGGCAAGCGCTACACCGACGAGCCCACGCTCGACGTGATGAAGTACGTGGTCGCCGGCCAGGTGAACGCCGACCTCTGCGCCCGGCTCCTCGCCGGCGGCGTGGTGGGCGTCGGGCTCCACGGCGCGTCCGGCCACGTGATCCGGGCCGTGCGCCGCCCGCCCCGCGCCCTCACCGGCGCCGGGCCCGAGCCGGTCGACCTCGGCCTGGTCGGCGACGTCACCGGCTTCAACCTCGCGCTCCTGGCGCAGCTCCAGGAGATGGGCTTCGTCCCGGTGCTCGCCTGCCTCGGCTGCGATCCCGCGGGGCAGCTCCTCAACATCAACGGGGACACCGTCGCGAGCCAGCTCGCCGGCGCGCTCCAGGCCGACGCGCTCGTCCTCGTCACCTCCACGCCCGGCGTGCTGCGCGACGTGAAGGACCCGGCCTCGCGCATCCCGCGGATGCGCCGCGCCGAGTTCGAGGCCGGCGTCCGCGACGGCTCGATCTCGGGCGGCATGATCCCCAAGCTCGAGGAGTCCTTCGCGGTGCTCGCCGGCGGCGCGAAGAGCGTCGTCATCGTCGGCAAGCTCGGCGAGGGCGACCTCGAGCGGGCGGTGCTCGAGCCCGGGAGCGTCGGCACCGTGCTCCAGGCTTGATCGACGGACCGGCTCGCCCCGAGGAAGACCCATGGCCAACTTCGACCCTCCGTGCGCCTCGCTCTTCACGGTCGGCTTCGCCGGCACCACGCCGTCGAAGGAGGTGCTCGAGCTCATCGACCGCGGCGTGTTCGGCGTCATCCTCTTCGGGCGCAACGTGGAGAGCGCCGAGCAGGTGGCCGAGCTCGTCGCCGCGCTGAAGCGCCACGCCGGGAGCCGGCCGCTCCTCGTGTCGATCGATCAGGAGGGCGGGCGGGTCGCGCGGCTGCGCGAGCGCCACGGCTTCACCGAGCTGCCGCCGATGCGGGCGCTCGGGGACACCGGGGACGAGGCGCTCGCGCGCGCGATCGGGGCGCTCCTCGGCCGCGAGCTGCGCGCGGTGGGCATCGACCAGGACTACGCGCCCTGCGTGGACGTGGACACGAACCCGGCGAACCCGGTGATCGGCGACCGCTCCCTCTCGCGCGATCCCGAGGTGGTCGCGCGGCTCGGCGCCGCGCTCGCCCAGGGGCTCCAGTCGGCCGGGGTCGCTGCCTGCGCGAAGCACTTCCCGGGGCACGGCGACACGAGCCAGGACTCCCACCACGACCTGCCTCGGCTACCGCACGGCCTCGACCGGCTGCGCGCGGTGGAGCTCCACCCGTTCCGCGCCCTCGCCCAGGTGCCGGTCGCGGCGGTGATGACCGCGCACGTCGTCTTCGAGCCGCTCGATCCGCGCCTACCGGCCACGCTCGCGAAGCCCGTGATCGACCTCCTGCGCGGCGAGTGCGGCTACCAGGGCTGCGCGATCTCCGACGACCTCGAGATGAAGGCGGTGGCGGCGAACTTCCCGCTCGAGGAGGCGGTGCCCGCGGCGCTCACCGCCGGCCTCGACGCGCTCATGGTCTGCGAGCACGCCGACGTGGCGCACCGGGCGATAGACGCCGCGCGCCGCGCCGCCGAGGACGGCCGCCTCGGGCGCGAGCGGCTCACCGAGGCCTGCAAGCGGGTCGGCGGGCTCCTGCGCTGGGCCGGCCCCGCGCCCGACCCGCGCGTCGCGCGCGAGACGCTCCGGAGCCGCATGCACCTCGCGCTCGCCGCGCGCGTGCCGCCGCTCGTGGCCGGCGTCGATCCCACCACCGCCGGTCGCGCCTGAACCGTCTGACGCCGCGCCGGGGGCGGCGGCGGGCGAGGGACCGCGGCAGGCCGTGGGGACTCTGGTCAGAGATCCGTCGGCGGCGCCGCCGGCCGGTTGTCCTGCTGCGCCTTCGGGGGCGTGAGCACGTACTTGATGGCCGTCCCCGCCACCATCGAGTGGCCCATCTCGTTCGTCACGAAGTTCAGGGTGATGATGACCGCGTCGGCCCCGAGCTCGCAGGCCTTCGCGCGCAGCGCCTCGGGAGCGCCGCCCTTCGGGACGTTCGTCACGTGGGTGTCGAGCTCGGCGATCTCCTCGAAAGCGCGGGCCGGAGCCCGGTCGAGCATCTCGAGGCCGCAGTTGTCGGGCTTCGGCTTCAGGCCGAGATCGGTGCGCGCGTTCTTCACGCGCACGCCTCCCATGGCACAGCCGGCGAGCGAGAGGGAGAGGAGCACGGCGGCCACGGTGATCGATCCACGCTTCATGAACGTTTCCTCCGGCCGCGAACGTACATCCATTCAGGGCCGCCCGGCTCCCGGGCGCACAAAAAGAAAAGGGCGGCGGCCCGGAGGCCACCGCCCACTCTTCCTTGGCCGGGGGGAGGCCTAGAAGAAGTTGTAGTGGAACGTGCCGGTGACGCGGTTCTGGCGACCCTCGGCGTCGTTCCACTGGACGCGGCGGCCCCAGGCGTACTCGAGGCCGAACTCGACCGTCTTGGTCACCGTCCAGAACGTGTTCACGAACGCCTGGTCGATCCGCTTGTTCGTCGACGAGCCGGCGAAGTTCACGCCGTTCGTGTCCGGGTTCTGGATGAACGTCTGGCTCCACACGAGGTTCGAGCGGAACATCGGGTTCCACACGTGCGTGTAGCCGACGTGGTACGCGCCGGCCGGGATGTTCTCCAGGTCACCGTTCGCGCCGACCGCGACCGGGCCGGTGGAGAGGCCGACGTTGAAGATGTAGCGGGAGATGCCCCAGCCGTAGACGCCGTGCGCGACGAGCGTGTCCGCGCCGAGCTTGAACGCGCCCGAGGCCGCGCCGCCGAAGCCCTGCTTCGTGAGCTGCTTCGTCGAGGCGCTCACGGTGGCGCCATCGAGCTGGACCCGGCGCGTGGTGACGCCGCGGATGGACGCGCTGCCCCACTTCCCGGAGAGACCGAGGTTCGCCGAGAAGTCGGGGAGCGTCTGGATGAGCGTCTGCGCGTCGAGGCTGCCGAAGTCGTTGCCGTCGGTGCCCGGCGCGTTCTCGGCCGCGATGGCGAGGCTCATGCCCGGGGCGAGCGCCGCCGTGTACTTGATCATCGGCTGCCGGACGAGGGCGATCGAGCCCGGACCGTTGAAGTCGACCACGTCAGGGTAGGTGGCGAGGTCGAGGAAGTTCGACCACGTCTGGCCGACGAGGAAGGAGCCGGCCGCCGTGTCGATGTTGCCGTAGGCGTGGCGCAGGCGGAACAGCACCGAGTTCGTGAAGGTCTGGCCGCTCTCGAGGTTGGGCGAGTTGAAGTCGCCCTCGAGCTTCACGGTGACCGGGCCGATGCCCGTGGGGGTGTTCGTCTGGATGCCGAACCGGCTCGTGCGCGCCGTGAGGTAGAGCTGGTTCTTCTTCAGCGCCGCCTCGTTCGAGCTGTTCAGCGGAACGTTGGCGGTGTGGATGGCCCAGTCATTGCCCTCCACGTTCGGGTCGCGACCGCTGAAGTCGAACGTGGTGTCCAGCTGGACATAGCCGTACAGCTTCAGGGTGGAATCGGTACCCGGAATCTTGAACTCGCCCGGCTTCGCTTCCTGCGCCTTCGACGCGGCAGGAACCGCGAGGGCCGCGACGGCGAAGCTCGTGGCGACGAGCTTTGAAAGGTTCATCCGCGTTTCTCCTAGTAGTGAAAGCCCGAGAGGGGCTGCCGCGCAGTGAACCACAGCTGTAAGCCGCCGGCCAATAAAACGACTGTATGGCTGTTTGATCTGTGCTGCGACAAAAGTTGGCACAGCGACGGAGCGTCGTGCTAAAAAGGCACGCTTTACACCCCTTCTCCGGAGGTTCTCGATGCGTGTCTCGCGCGTGCTCGCGCTGGCGGCCCTGGCAGTGGCCGTCTCCGCCTGCCAGCAGAAGAAGCAGGAACCCGCGGCGCCGGCTCAGCCGGCCGCCGAGCAGAAGCCGGCTGCTGCGGGCGGTGGCGAGAAGATTCTCCTCGGCCACGTCGCCTCCATGACCGGTGAGCAGGCGACGTTCGGTCAGTCGACCGACCGCGGCATCCGTATGGCCGTCGAGGAGGCGAACGCCAAGGGCGGCGTCAAGGGCAAGCAGATCGAGGTGAAGACCCTCGACGACCAGGGCAAGCCCGAAGAGGCCGCGGTCGCCGCGACCCGCCTCATGACCGAGGACAAGGTGACGATGCTGCTCGGCGAGGTCGCCTCGAGCCGCTCGCTCGCGATGGCGCCCATCGCCGACCAGAACAAGGTGCCGATGATCTCGTCGGCCTCCACGAACCCGAAGGTCACGAAGGACGGCGACAAGACCCGCCCGTTCGTCTTCCGCGTCTGCTTCATCGACCCGTTCCAGGGCACGGTGATGGCGAAGTACGCGCGCGAGAACCTGAAGATCACGAAGGTCGCGATCCTCCGCGACGTCGGCAACGACTACTCGGTCGGCCTCGCGAACTTCTTCGCCGACACGCTGAAGCAGCTCGGCGGCCAGGTCGTCTCGGACCAGAGCTTCAAGGCCGGCGACCAGGACTTCAAGGCGCAGCTCACGACGATCAAGAACGCGAAGCCCGAGGCGATCTTCGTCCCGGCGTACTACACGGACGTCGCCCTCATCGCGCGCCAGGCGCGTGAGCTCGGCATCAAGGTCCCGCTCCTCGGCGGCGACGGCTGGGATTCGTCGAAGCTCTACGAGATCGCGCAGGGCGCGCTCGACGGCTCGGCGTTCTCGAACCACTACACGCACGAGAACCCGGCGCCGGTCATCCAGGACTTCGTGAAGAAGTACAAGGAGAAGTACAACGAGGTTCCGGACGCGCTCGCCGCGATGGGCTACGACGCCGCGAAGGTCGCGGTCGACGCGATGAACCGCGCGACGGATCTCTCCGGCCCGGCGATCGCGAAGGCGGTCAGCGAGACGAAGGGCTTCGAGGGCGTCACCGGCACGATCACCATCAACGAGGACCACAACGCCGTGAAGAGCGCGGTGGTGCTCGGCATCGACAAGAACCAGGCGAAGTACGTCACGACCATCAAGCCGTAGGCAATGCTCCAGATGGCGTGATACACCCCGCGGGGGGCCCAGTTCGGGCCCCCCGTCTCTGTATAAAGGCAGTGTGTAAACAAGCGCTTGGGGCTTCGGCCCGCTAGGCGCTCTCACGTCGAGGCCACGCGTGACGGAGTTCCTGCAACACCTCGTGAACGGGCTCTCGGTGGGGACGATCTACGCCCTCATCGCGCTCGGCTACACGATGGTCTACGGCGTCCTGAAGCTCATCAACTTCGCCCACGGCGACGTCTACATGGTCGGCGCGTTCGCGGGCTACTACCTCTCGCACGCGCTCGGGGTCACGCAGCGGCCGTCCATCGCCTCGGCGGTGGTCGTCTTCTTCGGCTCGATGATCGTCTGCGGCATCCTGGGCGTCGTCATCGAGCGGTTCGCCTACCGTCCGCTCCGGCACCGCGCGCGCCTCACCTCGCTCATCACCGCGATCGGCGTGTCGTTCCTGCTCGAGTACGGCTTCCAGCTCCCGTCGATCTCGTACACGTTCCCGTTCCCGCCGGGCCCGACGCCGCGCTTCTTCCCGCAGCCGTTCGAGCGGATCGGCTGGCAGCCGGGCGGCGTGTACCTGTCGAACTACGACGTCGTCTCGTTCTTCGTCGCCGTCGGGCTCATGCTGATGCTGCAGTTCATCGTCTACCGGACGAAGTTCGGCACCTCCATGCGCGCGGTCTCGTTCGACTCGAACATCGCCTCGCTCATGGGCGTGAACGTGAACCGCGTCATCGCCGGCACCTTCGCGCTCGGCAGCGCGATGGCGGCGGCGGCCGCGCTCCTGTTCGCCGGCTCCCGCCCCAAGATCGACCCGCTCATGGGCCTCATGCTCGGCCTCAAGGCCTTCGTCGCCGCCGTGTTCGGCGGCATCGGGAACGTGCCGGGGGCGATGGTCGGCGGGCTCATCATCGGGCTCGCAGAGGAGTACGTGGCGGGCTACACCGTCTCCTCCTATCGCGACGCCATCGCGTTCGGGATCCTCATCATCGTGCTGCTCGTGAAGCCCGCGGGCCTCTTCGGCCGCTTCACTCCGGAGAAGGTGTAGCCGTGGACACCACTCGCGCGGTCCTCCGCTCCATCCTGCCCATCGCCGCCGCGGTCATCGCGTTCGGCCTCCTACAGCAGTTCCTGTCTCCCTCGCAGACGGTGATCCTCATCGTCGCGCTGGTGAACGTCATCCTCGCGGTCTCGCTGAACGTCGTGAACGGCTTCACCGGCCAGTTCTCGCTCGGCCACGCCGGCTTCATGGCCGTGGGCGCCTACACCGCGGCGAAGTTCACGACCGCGTTCCGCGGCACCGAGCTGTTCGGCCTGTCCGCGGACGCGTCGCTGCAGGTGATCTTCCTCGTCGCGCTCATCGTCGGGATGATCCTCGCCGGCGTGGCGGGGTTCATCGTCGGCATGCCGTCGCTCCGGCTCCGCGGCGACTACCTCGCGATCGTCACGCTGGGCTTCAACGAGATCATCCGCGTCATCATCGAGAACACGAAGTTCCTCGGCGAGGCGACCGGCATCTCCGGCCTGCCGCGGCTCACAACCGTGCTCTGGGTGGGCGTCGGCGCGGTCGCGACCATCGCGATGGCGCGCCGCCTCGTCGGCTCGTCGCATGGCCGCGCGCTCCTCGCGATCCGCGAGGACGAGATCGCGGCCGAGGCGATGGGGGTCAACACCACCGGCTACAAGGTGCGCGCGTTCGTCATCTCTTCCGCGTTCGCCGGCCTCGCCGGCGGGCTCCTCGTGCACCTCATCCAGCTCTGCACGCCGCGCTCGTTCACGTTCATCAAGTCGATCGAGGTCGTGGCGATGGTGGTGCTCGGCGGCATGGGCTCGGTGACGGGCTCCGTCGTCGCCGCGCTCACGCTCACCTTCGCGCTCGAGGCCCTCCGCGGCGTGGCGCAGTACCGGATGATCATGTACGCGATGCTCCTCATCGTGCTCATGCTCACCCGCCCGGCGGGCCTCTTCGGCACCCGCGAGATCTGGGACCTGCTCCCCAGCCTCTTCAAGAAGAAGCGGGGCGCGCCCCCCGCCACGCCCGAAGCCGGCGCCGCGACCGGCACCGGCACGGGGGGAAAGCTCTCGTGACCACCACCGCGACCCCTGGCGCCGTCCTCGAGGCGCGCGCCGTCACCATGCGCTTCGGGGGCCTCAAGGCCCTCGCCGAGTTCAATCTCGTGATGAAGCCCCGTGAGCTCGTCGGCCTCATCGGCCCGAACGGCGCGGGGAAGACCACCGCCTTCAACGCGATCACCGGCGTGTACGAGCCCTCCGAGGGCGACGTGTTCATCGCCGGCGAGCGGGTGAACGGGCTGAAGCCGCACCAGATCTGCACGAAGGGCATCGCCCGCACCTTCCAGAACATCCGGCTCTTCAAGCAGCTCACCGCGGTCGACAACGTGCGCGTGGCGCTGCACGCGAGCGTCCGGACCGGCATCCCCGCCGCGCTGCTGCTCACGCCCCGCCACCACGCCGAGGAGAAGCGAGTCCTCGAGGAGGCCGAGGGCTTCCTCGAGGTGATGGGGCTCAGCCACAAGCGCAACGAGCTCGCGAAGAACCTCCCCTACGGCGAGCAGCGCCGGCTCGAGATCGCGCGCGCCCTCGCGGCGAAGCCCAAGGTGCTCTGCCTCGACGAGCCCGCCGCGGGCATGAACGCGTCCGAGAAGGTCGCGCTCATGGATCTCATCCGGAAGATCCGCGACCAGTTCGGCCTCGCGATCCTCGTCATCGAGCACGACATGCGGCTCGTGATGGGCGTCTCCGAGCGGCTCGTCGTGCTCGACCACGGCGTCACCATCTCGCGCGGCCTGCCGGCCGACGTGCGGAAGGATCCCAAGGTGATCGAGGCCTACCTCGGCGACTCGTACCTCGAGGAGAAGCACATCCAGGTCCCGGTGAATTCGCAGCGGCAGGAGGAGCAGGCGTGAGCGCCACCGTGCTCGCGGTGAAGGACCTCGTGGTCCACTACGGCGCCATCGAGGCGCTGCGCGGCATCTCGCTCGAGGTGCCGGAGAAGCAGGTGGTGGCGCTCATCGGTGCGAACGGCGCCGGCAAGACCACCACGCTCCGCGCCATCTCGCGCATGGTGAAGGCCACCGCCGGCTCGGTGGCCTTCGCGGGCGAGGAGATCACCCGCATCGCGCCGCACGAGGTGGTGGCGCGCGGGCTCGCGCACGCCCCGGAGGGGCGCGGCATCTTCCTGAACCTCACGGTGAAGGAGAACCTCGAGCTCGGCGCGTTCCTCCGCAGCGACAAGGACGGCATCGCGAAGGACCTCGAGCGCTCGTTCGAGCTCTTCCCGATCCTCCGCGAGCGGGCGGGGCAGGTGTCGGGCACGCTCTCCGGCGGCGAGCAGCAGATGCTCGCCGTGGCGCGCGCGCTCATGAGCAAGCCGAAGCTGCTCCTCCTCGACGAGCCGTCGCTCGGCCTCGCGCCGCAGGTGGTGGAGCGGATCTTCTCGGTGCTCCGCGAGGTGAACGAGCAGGGCGTGGCGCTGCTGCTCGTCGAGCAGAACGCGCACAAGGCGCTCCAGCTCGCCCACCGCGCCTACGTGCTCGAGACCGGCAACATCGTGATGACCGGCACCGGCCGCGAGCTGCTCGCGAGCCCCGAGGTGCGCAAGGCGTACCTGGGCGAGTAGCGGCCCCACCGCAGCGACGAAGTGAAGAGGGCGGCCCGCTCCGAGCGGACCGCCCTCCGTGTTTCAGCGGCGAGCGGTGGTGTCGCTAGCCGTCCTTCGCCTCGATCTCGACCTCCTTCACCGCCGCGGTCGTGTCGGCACCGTTCCAGCGCACCTTCACGAGCGTGCTGCCCGCGGTGATCGCGTCGAAGAAGGCCGCCTGCCCGAGCACCGCCTCGTCCTCGCCGTGCAGCTCGGCGCCGGTGGTGTTCACCGAGAAGCCCAGCACCGTGAGCGACGGCGGCGCCTTCGCGGAGACGACGCCCACCACGAAGGCCCGGTTGTTCCCTCCCGACACGAGCGTCACGCGCTGCGCGAGGATCGTCCCGTCCGCCTGCGGATAGCCACGGACCTCCACGAACTGGTCGGACGCGAGCGTGGTCACCGTCACGTTCTCGAACCGCGTGTCCACGGCGGTCATCACCGTCTTGCCGAGCACCGTGAACGTGGCGACGATCGGGGCGGTGCCGGAGAGCACGAGCGCGGAGAGCGTGCCGCCGAGCCGCGCCGAGTCCTTGAACTTCACCTTCCGCGCCGCCAGGACGCCGCTCGCGTCGAGCGTGCCCTCCGCCTCCACCTTGCCGCCCACCGCGAAGTCGGCGGTCGGGTTCGAGGGATCGGCGGCGCCCACCCAGGTGGTGCTCGCGCTCGTGGTCACCTTCTGGCCGGCCACGGTGAACGCGGCGGCGGTGCCGTCGGTGACGATCCCCTCCACCTCAGCTTCGTTCTGCGCCTCGCCCCTCAGCGTGTCCTCGATCGACACCGACGTCGCGGTGAGCGTCGGGGGGGTGCCCGCGGCGACGGACGTGCCGCGCACCTCCACGAAAGAGCCCGCGGCGAGGCCCGAGGGAAGCGTGGCGCCGCTCGCGTCCACGGAGAGGAACGCCGCGCCGCCGGGCGTGAGCGCGAGCTGGAAGCTGCCGCCGGACGGGGCGGCGAGGAGATAGCCCTTCACCTCGAGCTCGGCGCTCGCGGAGGCCAGGATCCTCACGGACGACGCGCGCAGCCCGCCCTTGTCGTCCGCCGCGCCGCTCACCTGCACGCGCTGCCCCACCGCCATCCCGCCGAACGAGTCGTCGGCGCCGGCGGCGTTCTTGTGATGCGTCGACGCGTCCACGGTGACGCGCACGCCGTTCACGTCGAACGAGGAGACGGACTTGGACGTCACGCGCCCCTCGAGGGAACGGTGGTACTCGATCTCGGTGGCCTGCCCGCCCTTGCCGTCGGCGTCGAGGGTTCCCTTCACGCGGACCACCTCGCCCTCCGCGAGCCGGCCCCGGATCTCGGTCTCGCTCGAGAGCTGCTGGGTGGTGGTGCTGTCGTCCGGCGTCCGCAGCGTCGCGCCCTTCGTGCGCCACTCCACGCCGTTCACGAAGATGCTGCCGAAGCGCTGGATCTGACCCTGCGAGAAGGCGTTCGTGCCTCCTGTGCCGGCACCGCTGGTGCTCCCGCTTCCGCTCCCGCCGCCACACGCCGCGACGGCGAGCGCGAAGATCGCGAGCCCGAACGCCCTGCCGATGTTCCGTGCCATGGAGGCTCCTCGTGCCGTCCGCCCCTCGATGTGCGATCCGGCTGACAAGTAGACCCGTGAAGTCGACATCCGCTCACATGGCGTGTTGGGGCTCCCGGGGTCGCACGTCGCGCGGTCGAGGCACGGGCCTCTCGAGGCGCGATGCGGCCCGCCCGGGAGCGGCGCGGTGCGCCTCAGCCTTCGATACGCGCGCGCGGGAGCGGGTCCTGGATCGCGAGGTGGCGACGCCGAGGTCCAGCGATCGCGAGCTGCCCGCCCGCCGCCACGAAGGCCACCGCGCAGCAGCCCGCCCAGAACGCGACGCTGCCCACCCGGGCATGGAGGGCGGGGCCGACGAGCGGCGCCACGAACGCGGCGAGGCTCACGCACGTGGAGTACGCGCCCTGGTAGCGGCCGCGGAGCGCGAGCGGGGAGAGGTCGGCGACGATCGTGGAGGAGGGCGGGAGCCAGGCGATCTCGCCGAGGGTCCAGATGGCCACCGCGACTGCGAACGCGGGCGCGGTCGCCGCCGGCCCGTGCAGGAGGAACCCGAGGCCCACGACCGCGATCGCGCCGGCGATGAGCCGGCCGCGATCGACGGCGGCGAGTGCGCGCGCGGCGAAGGGCTGCAGGAGCGTGATGAGGACGCCGTTCACCGTGAAGATCGCGCCCAGCGTCGAGGGGCCGAAGCCCTTCGAGGCGACGTCGAGCGGGAGCGCGACGTTGA